>Ga0326597_10011827_pt1 | contig 11539 bp, 8 predicted proteins | sample RVTome_12_FD_203789 | JGI IMG/M metagenome (GOLD analysis project Ga0326597, IMG submission 203789) | Soil microbial communities from uranium-contaminated site in the Upper Colorado River Basin, Wyoming, United States - RVT100D185 | ecosystem: Environmental > Terrestrial > Soil > Contaminated >...
CGGGAGTGGGGATATCGGCGATGGTGGCGGGAGTCTTCATGCGCTAGAGTCTGCCGGGCGGGTGGCATCGAGGCAAGGTCCGCTACAACGGCGGGAACTCGCGATGCCAGTCCGTCGCCTGCTCGTAGGCGTGGGCCGCCCGGAATAGCGTCGCCTCGTCAAACGGCCGGGCGATGATCTGCAGGCCAATCGGTAGGCGCGTTCCGTCCGGCGCCGTGGCGAAACCGCAGGGCACTGAGATGGCGGGTAGGCCGGCGATGCTCACCGGGATCGTGCAGACGTCGTTGAGGTACATCTGAAGCGGGTCATCCGTCTTCTCGCCCAGCTTGAACGCCGGGGTTGGCGACACCGGCGCCACCAGCACATCGTGGTCCTTGAACGCGGCATCGAATTCGCGGCGGATCAGCGTCCGCACCTGCTGAGCTTTCAGGTAGTACGCATCGTAGTAGCCGGCCGATAGCGCGTATGTACCGATCATGATGCGGCGCTTCACCTCTTCGCCAAAGCCGTGCTGACGCGTGCGTTCCATGTTCTCCCACATCGACTCGCCGTCCTGGTACGAGTAGCCGTATTTCACACCGTCGAACCTCGCCAGGTTCGCGGACGCCTCAGACGGCGCGATGATGTAGTACACGGACACCGCGTGTCCGGTCGACGGCAGAGACACCTCGGAGTCGATCTCGGCCCCCATGTCCTCGAGACGCATGATTGCGCCCTCCACTGCGTCACGAACGGTCGGGTCCATCCCATCGACGAAGTACTCGCTTGGGATTCCTACGCGCAAGCCCCGAACGCTATCTCCCATCTGCGCGCCGAAGTCCGGCACGTCCACCGGCGCCGACGTCGAGTCGCGCTGATCGGGTCCGGCGATGGTCTGGAACACGGTCGCCACGTCCCTCACTGAGCGGGCGAACGGGCCGATCTGGTCTAGGGACGAGCCGAAGGCGATCAACCCAAAGCGAGACACCCGGCCGTACGTCGGCTTCAGTCCCACGACGCCGCACAGCGACGCCGGCTGACGCACCGATCCGCCGGTGTCGGTGCCAAGCGACCAGTACGCCATGCCGGATGCCACGGTCGCGGCAGAGCCCGATGACGAGCCGCCTGGTACGCGGTCGAGCGCCCACGGGTTGTGCGTCGCGCCGTAAGCCGAGTTCTCGCCCGAGGACCCCATGGCGAACTCGTCCTGGTTGGTCTTGCCCACCATCACGAACCCGGCTTCCTTCAGCAGAGTGATCACGTTGGCGTCGTACACCGGCACGAACGGCGCCAGGATCTTCGAACCGGCAGTCGTGCGCACGCCTTTGGTCGAGATCACGTCCTTGATTGCCGCCGGAATGCCGGTCAGGGGTGTGCCGTGTCCCGCGGCGAGCGTTGCGTCCGCGGCGGCCGCCTGGCTCATTGCCAGCTCCTCTGTCTGAGTGATGAACGCGTGCACCGCTGGCTCAACGCTGCGGATCCGCTCGAACGCCGCGCGCGTCAGTTCCACGGACGAAACTTGCTTCTGTCTGAGCAGCGCAGCAGCATCGTGCATCGTCAGCCGGTAGAGGTCGTCCGCCACGCTATTCCTCCAGGATCGCCCGCACGCGGAAATACTCGCCCTCGCGGGCCGGTGCGTTGGCGAGCACGTCTTCCGGTGCGCTGCTCGGCGTCGGTTCGTCGTCTCGCATCACGTTGCGCAGGTCAAACGCGTACGCCGTCGGCGGCACGCCTTCCGTGTCCACGTGGCGTAGGGCTTCGAAGTAATCGAGGATGCTGGAGAGTTGTCCGCTGAACTTGGCGACGTCCTCGTCGGTCAGTCCCAGGCGGGCAAGGCGCGCGATGTGCCGTACTTCGTCAGGTGTCAGTGCCATATGGCGATTATGCGAGCACGCTCCACGAACCCGCAAGGGACGCGCCGCTGGCCCGTCAACCGGCGCTCCGCTACGCTGGCACCATATGACGAAGCATACGCCCGTCGAAACGACGGACATCCGCGCGATCCGCGGCCATGCCAGCCAGGTCTGGACGGCCGGCCTCGAGCGCCGCTTCGCGCTCATGAAGCGCTACGTCCCGTTAGAAAGGAAGCGAATTCTCGACGCAGGCTGCGGAGTCGGCGCGTTCGTCAGCCGTTTTCGCGAGTTCTCGGACGCGGTCTGCGGTTTCGATGTCGAGCGCCCCAGCGTCCTCCGCGGCATCCAGGAAGTGCCGGACCTGATGCTCGCCGTCGCCGAACGTCTCCCCTACAAAGACGGCACGTTCGATGTCATTCTCATGCACGAGGTCCTCGAGCACGTTGGCGACGACCTGGCCTCGCTAAGAGAGATGCGTCGCGTTCTCGCTCCCGGTGGCCGGCTGGTGGTTTTCTGCCCGAACCGGCTCTATCCCTTCGAAACCCATGGCATCTTCATCGGCAAGAAGTACGTCTTCGGCAATATGCCCTTCGTGAACTACCTGCCGGATTTTCTGCGCAACCGCCTCGTGCCGCACGCACGCGCCTACCGCAAAGGCCAGTTACGGCGTATCTATCGCGAGGCTGGGCTGGCAGCGGAACTGCACTCATTTGTCTTCCCTGGATTTGACCACGTGATGGCGCGCCGCAAAATCGTCGGCCGCCTCTTGCGATGGCTGCTATATCCGCTTGAGAACACCAGGCTTCGAATCTTTGGCCTCTCTCACTTCGTTGTACTTAAGCGGAAGGAATAGCAGAGAGGTGAACCAGACAACCCACATTGGAAAAAATCTACCGCGTCCGCCGCAAGCGCTCCCGCCAGGCTACCGCCCAGCGCAGCCGCACTTTTCGCAACCGTCTCTCCTCACTCCTGACGCTCATGCTATTCGCGGGCGTGCTGGCGGTACTTGTCTCCGGCCTCACAGGGTTCCTCGTCTACCGAAGCTATGCCAACGACCTCAAGGAGCCGCAGGAGGTCATCGACTCGAACCGAATCGGTTCCAGCATCGTCTATGACCGCAACGGGACCAAGCTGTACGAGTACGTCGACGAATTCGAGGGGCTGCGTGACCCCAAGCCGCTTACGGAGATATCCCCCTATTTGATCGCCGCGACGGTTGCCACGGAAGACTCAAGCTTCTACGACAACCCGGGCGTCAACTTCAAGGGGCTGGCGCGCGCCGCGTGGGAGAATCTCACGCCCTTTGGCCCCGGCCTCTTTGAGGGCAGCGGTGGCAGCTCGATAACGCAACAACTCGCCCGTAATGTGTACCTGTACGACGAGCGATCTACTCGCGGCCGCACGGGTGTCGAACGCAAGCTCAAAGAGACTGTCATCGCGCTGGAGCTAAAGCAGAACTACAGCGACGACCAGATCCTGGAGTGGTACCTGAACCAGATTTTCTATGGCAAGAACGCTTATGGCGCTGAGGCAGCCTCGAGGCAATTCTTCGGCAAGAGCGCCAAAGATTTGACACTCGCCGAAGCGGCTCTGCTGGCTGGCCTCCCACAGGCTCCGGGCGACTACGATCCGGCCGACCTGGACAAGCAGCCGCTCGCGAAGGCGCGGCAACTGGATGTGCTGGACCTGATGATCGCCAGCCTGGACGAGGTCAACGAGATTCCGACCCCGGGCGATGACAACACCCCACTCCTCAGCCTGACCGCCGAAGAAATCCAGGCCGCGAAAGACGCACCTCTCAACTATGTTGATACATCCATCGATATCCTGGCGCCCCACTGGGTCTGGTACATCGAGGATCAGGTCACCAAGATGTGCCAGGCAGGGCTCTTCGAGGCGCCAGGTGGCATCGCCTGCGAGAAAGTCGTCCGCCAGGGCGGCATGCGCATTACCACGACGCTGGACCTCAACCTCAACGACATCGCCCAGCAAATCATCGAAGAGGAGCTGGCGAAGTCCGAAGCGATATACGGGGGCCACAACGGCTCCATCGTCGCGATCCGTCCCGGCACGGGCGAGATCCTCGCATATGTCGGGAGCCGCGACTACAACCGTGCCGACATCGATGGCGAGGTCGATATCGCCAGTTCCCCGCAGTCCCTCGGTTCAACGATGAAGATGTTTACTTACTTGAAGGCGTTCGAGGATGGCTGGGTGCCTTCGACATACGTCGAAGACAAGCAGCTTGTGCTTGACGTCGGCGGCCAGAACCGCCCGGTCAACAACTGGAATAATGCATTCAAGGGCACAATCACACTTCGTACCGGCTTCTCCGAATCGATCAACACCACTGCCGTGCGCACGCTGATGGACGTCGGCGAAGACCGCATGCGGGAACTGGCCCACCGTTTGGGCATCACCGACCTGCGCCAGGGCGACTGTGGCCCGACGATTACGCTTGGCGCCTGCGAAGTGAAGCTCGTGGACCAGACGTTCGCCTTCTCCGTCCTCGCTAACAACGGCGTGATGAAGGGCCGCCCCACCTCTGAGGACCTTCCCAGTGGCTATCGCGAACTCGACCAGGTCTCCGTCCTGTCGATCACGGACGCCGACGGCAAGCCGATCTACCAGTTCAGCCAGCCGGAAGCGATCGAGGTGATCGACCCGGCATATGCGTATATGGTGACAGATGTCCTCTCCAGGGACGCCATCAACTGGAGCCGCCTGACCATCGACCGCCCGGCCGCCTCCAAGACGGGTACCAGCGAAGAGTTTCGTGACGGCGCCCTCATGGGCTACACGCCCGATCTCACCGTCGGCGTCTGGATGGGTAATGCGGACAACACGCCGATGGCGCAAGGGACGTTCTCTTCCGTGGGCTCCGGGCCGATCTGGCGGCGCTTCATGATGGAAGCGCACGAATACCTCCAGATCCCGCCTCACCCGTTCACCAAGCCTGACTCGATAGTCGAGAGCACCTGTGGTGGGCGCACCGAAGTTTTCAAGAAGAACACGCCTACCGTCAAGAACGGTGCCTGCAAGGGCCCGTCCGGCACGGGCGGAGAGACCGAGACTCCAACTCCACGCGGCCCCGTGTTTCCCACAAGGACCGAAACGCCCACGCCATCCCCGAGCCCGACGCCGGACAAGCCCACCGTCTTCTACTACACTGTGCGCGAAGGCGACACGCTTGAGGGCGTGGCCGAGTTGTTCACCGTCGACATCGAAGACTTGCTCCGGATCAATGGCCTCGTCGACGGTGACTTTATCTTCCCCGGCGATATCTTGATCATCCCGGGTCAGCAGGCAATCGAGACGGATCCGCCGGAAGCCGAGGGTATCAGTGTGCCCCTCCCCGGCGACGACTGACCACTGCGCTCCTCTGCTGGATTGAGCACCGGGCGAATGCTAGCCTAATCCCTGCTATGGGCCGCGCCACCGGGGAGCCAGCGATTGGACAATGAACGTCCCGGGCGCTCGTTCGTCCGCAAGAAGCGGCCCGAATCGAAGCCCGATAAGCTCACTCCGAAGGTTGCCGAGACGCCCCTAGCGACGCCGGGGACCGCACCCCCTCCGCCAGCGAAACAGGAGGCGCAGGACCGAATCGTCGTGCCGCGCCAGGAGCGCGGGCGACGCGATTCACCGTTAGACGTCGAACTCAGAGAGGTGCGTTGGGGCGCTGACTCACGCGGCGCATATCTGCGGGTGGTCCCATCTCAGCGCCGGTTTACGCGCGTCGGCGCCGGCTATATCGAGGCCACGCGAGCCGGCAGCCGCCCGCCCGGCCGCATCGAGCGCGTACTGCAGGCGGTAAAGGGAGGCATCCTGGGCAGCCCGATGGCCATCAGCCAGGCTGCGCACGAACGACTCAGCAAGCTGAAGGCCCTGGCAATCCTCGGCTCCGACCCGCTATCGTCATCAGCGTACGCAACGGAGGAGGCGCTGATCATCCTCGCGGTTGCGGGCACGGCCGGCCTCGACTACCTCATTCCGATCGGCATCATCGTCGCCCTGCTGCTCATACTCGTCACGATCTCCTACCGGCAGACCATCCTCGCTTACCCGAACGGCGGCGGCGCCTACGCCGTCGCTCACGACAACCTGGGCCAGACCCCCGGTTTGATTGCGGCGGGCGCCCTGATGGTGGACTACACCCTGCTTGTGTCTGTGAGCGTTGCCGCCGGCGTCGCGGCCATAACCTCGGCGGCGCCGGGGTTGTACGACTACCGGGTGCCCATGTCTGTAGCCATCATCGTCATGTTCACGCTGGGCAACCTGCGCGGCATCCGCGAGTCCGGCACTCTATTCGCAGCGCCGACGTACTTCTTCATTGTGATGATGACCGGCACCGTCATTTACGGCGTCGCGCGCGTCCTCCTGGGGGACGCGCCCGGAACGCTGACGGAGGCGGCTCCGCCCGACCACCCGGAACGGTTGGACGAGCTGGCCACGGGTGGCCTCTCCCTCTGGCTGGTCCTTCGCGCATTCTCATCCGGCGCGTCGGCCCTAACAGGCGTTGAGGCGATGGCGAACGGTGTGCCCTCCTTCGAGAAGCCGGAAAGCCACAACGCCCGCCAAACGATGACTGTAATGGCGGCCATCGGCGTCTTCCTCTTCCTCGGTATAACGTTCCTCAGCAGCCGCTTCGGGCTCGTGCCCACCGAGGAAGAAACGCTGGTCTCAGACATGGGCCGGACCATCCTCGGAGACAACGTCATCTACTACATGTTCCAGGCGGGGACGGCCATGATCCTGTTCCTTGCCGCCAATACCAGTTTCAACGCCTTTCCCTTGCTCTCGGCTATTCTCGCTCGTGACCGTTACATGCCCCGCCAGTTCAATTTCCGGGGTGACCGCCTCGCTTTTTCGAACGGAATCCTCCTGCTGGCGATCATCGCTGCCATCCTCCTGGTCATCTACGACGCCGACACCACCCGCTTGATCCCCCTCTACGCAGTCGGAGTCTTCATTGCTTTCACCCTGTCGCAGGCCGGAATGGTCAAGCGCTGGCTGCTTACGCGCGGGCCCGGCTGGCAATGGAGCCTCCTGATGAACGGCGTCGGCGTCGTCGCCACGGGCATCGTCGCTGTGATCATCGGCGCGACAAAGTTTCTCCCGGGCGCCTGGATATCGCTCCTTATGGTTGTCGTCCTCGTCGCTATCTTCACGCTGATTAAGCGGCACTACGACTGGCATGCTCGTGCCGTGCGCATCAGTGACGACGACGTCCGCGCTTCAGTGCCGAACGCCATGCCGATCCAGGACGCTGCAGCCGGAGGCGATCACGTGGTCATTCCCGTCGACGCGATTAACCAGGTGACGATGGGCGCGATCAACGTCGCGCGCGAGATTTCCAGCAACATTACAGCCGTCCACCTGGCAGAGGATCGCGAGTCAGCGGAGGAGTTCCGCGGGCATTGGGCAGAACTCGTGCCAGACGTGGCGCTGTTGATTATTGAATCCCCCTACCGCGCCTTCGCCGCGCCCATGCTCGCTTACATCGACAGCCTGGTGCGCACAGAGGCAGACCGCACGATCACCGTCATTCTGCCCGGCTTCAAGGCTCACCACTGGTGGGAGAGCCTGCTCCACAACCAGGCGATCCGCCGCCTCCGCCCTTATCTCGAGGGGCACAATGCAGTGCGTGTTGTTGAGTTTGACTACGACGTCCGTCGGCCCGCTGCCGTAGGCGCCTAGTCCCCGGCCAGGGCGTCGTCCAGGTCGCCCTGGCTCGTGATGCCCCGCGCGCGGTGGATGAACTCTCCGGGTGAGCCCGCCTCGTCCAGCAATGTCTGCACCTTCGGCCCGATCGGGTCGATTGAGGCCGGCGAATCGCCGTAGAAGCCGTAGAACGCGAAGTAGGCCTGGTTGAGCCGCCGGATGAGGTACCCTGCTTCTTCAAACTCGTCGCGCTTGGCGTTCATCAGCGCCTCCGCCTCATCGACGCGTCCGTCCGCCAACATTGCCTCGACTCGCCCCCGTAAAGCGCGCATCGCCTGCGTGAAGTCGAACGGCTCCTGCGTTGGTGCGGGCGTGACGCCTGGCGACGGAGTCTCACCTGGTGCGGGGGTCGTCCGCGGCGTGTCGGGTTGGAAGTTGTCGTAGACTTCGAAGTAGGCCTCCGCCATCGCGTGTCCGAAGAGGCTCGCCACGCTCTCGTTCAGCGTTCGCGTCTCGCTTCCCTCGAAGTAGCTGCGTCCCAGTGGGAAGAAAACGAGGTACTGGTGCAGCCACTCGTGCGAAACGGTATCGATGAGCGACTCATACGATCGCCCCTCGTTGATCACGCTTGGGTAGGTCGCGACGCCGCCCGCGGTGACCACCAGCGCCGATACATCCGAGTCGTCGTCTTCGACCCCCGCCTCTATCTCCAGCGACATCTCACGCGATAGGCCCGGCGCCAGGAGCCATGAATGCTCCAGTTCGATCTTCTTTCTCGGTGATATCGCCAACACCCGCGGCGGCGACTCCAATTCGAAGTCAACCGGCGGAAACACGATCCCGAGGTCCGAGAACAGCGGCGGTTCTATCGCCAGGCCCTGGTCTTCCAGCAGCGAAGTCACACGGCCCTCGATGATGTCCTCGACCCGCGCTTCCATCGCCACTCGCTCGTCCTCCGCCGCGCCCAGGTCCTCCGAAGTCGGGTCTGCCGTGGCGAGACGGCTGATCTCGTCGTTGAGGTCGAAATAGCGGCGCAGGATGTCGTCGTCGCTGCCCTCATCGTGGCGAAAGACGTTGCCGATCTTGTACAGCCACTTCTGCGGGAAGTGCTGCAGCTCCCACGTCACGAAGTTGAACGAGTAGCGGTCCGCGGCCGCCTCCGCTGGGTCCGACGGGCCGGTCGCATCGTACAGCAGCACGCCGCCGATCATGGCGAAGGCGGCGAGCACCGTCAGGCAGGCCGCGTAAGCGGCGACTACGTATCGCACAACTGCATTGTGATACGCTCGGCGGTCCGGCGTCGCGTCTACTCGCTAATAGTCGATCGCGCTGCTGGCCGCGATGAACACGGACGAAACGTCGTCGATCGGCTTCGGCAGGCCCCCGTGTCCGATCATGTAGTCGTGGAGCGCCTGCCACTGCTCTTCGGTCTGGGCGCCGATCCCGCCTTCGTCGAAGACGTCGCCAGTCTTCGCCATCTCCAGCTCCGTGTCCAGCATGAAGCGCTGGTGCTCCGGGTCCTCCTGCGGAGCATACTCCAGCACGATCTCGATGGCCTCGTCGCGGTTTTCGTCCGCATACTCGATCCCGCGAAGGACGGCGCGTCTGAACCGCTCGACGATGTCCGGGTTCTCAGCGGCGTAGTCCGCCGTGGTCGCGTACGTGAGTCCCAGCGTTGGCGCTCCGTACTCGGCGGCGGTGAAGAGCGTCGTCGGGTAGCCGAGCCGCTCGAGAGTGTCCGGCTCGTTCGAAAGGAACACCGGGAATATGTCGACGGCGCCCTCGGTCAGGATCTGCGGTTCGAACCCGACTCGCACCTCTTCGACCGACGATCGATCGACGCCGTTAGCCTCCAGCACCGCGAGATAGTCCGGCGTCACTGCGCTGCCTTTGTACCCGGCGATCTTGCCGGCCCAGTCCGCCGGCGTGTCGATGCCAGAGTCTTCCAGCACAGCAAACCCCTGTTGCCCCGTCTGCCCGATCAGCGCTATCGAGACGATTTCCAGAACCGGGTCGCCGGTCCACTTCTCCAGGAGTGCGCTTGCATCCGCGGTCGAGAACTGCACCTCGCCCGTCGCCATCAAGCGGAAGTTGTCCCCCGGCGTCGCCACGTGCTGGATGTCGACCTCGAGGTTCTCGTCCGCGAAGAAGCCCTTCTCCTGTGCCACGTAGGCGCCGACGAACGGCAGGTTCGCCTGTGCCTTGAACCCGGCCATGAAAGTCACCTCGTCGGGTGCTGCTGGCGTCGTCGTGCTGCCTTCGCTTGTCGAGACTGGAGGAGTTGTCGCGTCAGTGTCACCACCATCATCGTCGTCGCTACACGCGAAAGCGATCACGGCGAGCAGCGCGGCGAGCAAGGTAAGGATCAGGGTGCGGGTCTTCATGGGGATCTCCTATCGAATGCTTCTTACGGATTCGTGCCAGAACAGCAGCCGCCGCTCCAGCAGGGAAAGGGCGATGTTGATGAGGACGCCGATCAGCGCCAGAACCGCGATGGCCGAGAACAGCGTCGGCGTCTGCAGGTTCAAGTAGGCGGAGTAGACGACATAACCGAGGCCGCGGTTCCCCGTGAACCACTCTGCGACCACAGCGCCGATCAGCGCCAGGGGATACGTGATGCGTAACGCGCTGAACATGTAGGGAAGCGAGCCTGGGACGCGCAGCTTCCAGAAAACGCTCCACGGCGAGGCTTTGAGCGAGCGCATGAAGTCCAGCGCTCCGGGGTTCACGTCGCGGAAGCCGGTCATGGCGTTGACCAACATCGGAAAGAAGCAAAGCAGCCCGGCGACGACGATCTTCGGCGTCGTACCGAATCCGAAGGCGATGATCAGCACCGGCGCGATCGCGACGAGCGGCGTCACCTTGACGACGATCGCCAGAGGGAACAGCGCGCGCTCCGCCGCTGGCGAGTGCGCCATGACGATTGCCAGGATGATCGCGACTGCTGAACCGGCAAGGAGCCCAAGCGTCGCCTCGTAGAGCGTCCAGCCGCCTTCTCGCCAGAAGAACTCCGGGTCCTCGAAGAACCGCTTGACTATGTCGCTGGGCGCTGGCACGACAAGGATCGAGATGTCCCGCCAGGCGATGTAAGCTTCCCAGGCGCCGATTACGACCGCGAAGGCAATTGCCGGCGGCAGCACGTACACGCTGGCGACGCGCACAATGCCGCGCAAACCGACGGTCATGCCGCCGCACCGATCAGCAGGCCGCGTAGGTGCTCGGCGTAGTCCAGGAACGGCATGCTGCGTTCGATCTCCTGCGTCCGCGGCCGGGGCAGCTCGATGTCGACGTCCGCCACGACCTTGCCTGGCCGCCCGTTGAGCACGATCACCCGGTCCGACATGACGATCGCTTCGGTGATCGAGTGCGTTACGAAGAGCACCGTCTTGCGCGCCGCCGCCTCCGCCTGCGACGCCCAGATTCGCAGCAGTTCGTAGCGCATCGAAGCGCGCGTGATCTCGTCCAGGGCGCCGAAGGGCTCGTCCATCAGCAACAGGCCCGGGTCGACAGCCATTGCCCGCGCGATCGCCACCCGCTGTTGCATGCCGCCGGAAAGCTGGTGCGGGTAGTAGTCGCGAAACTCGCGCAGGCCCACCAGGTCGAGCAGCGCGTCCACGTCTGTACGGCGTCGCCGGGCGCCGTCGATCTCGAGCGGCAGCCGCACGTTGCCGGCGACGGTCCGCCACGGCAGCAGCGCCGGGTCCTGGAACACGAAGCCGATCTCATGCCTGCGCTGCGCGTCCGCCGGGGGTAGGCCATCAATTAGTGCACTGCCCTCGTTCGGCGCCATCAGGCCGCCGGCCAGGCGCAACAGCGTGGACTTACCGCATCCACTCGGCCCAATCACGGACGTGAACTGGCCGCGTGGGATGTCAATCGACACGTCCTCGAGGGCGCGCAGCGGAGCCCGCCCGTCAGTGAAGACGTGCGTCAGGTTTCGCAGTGAGACGTGCGGTGTTTCTCTGGCCATGCCGAATAGTGTTACTGGGCTATTCGCTGCGGGGGTGCAGTGCCCGAGGGCATGGCCGACGGCCCGTGTTGCCGGA
>Ga0326597_10011828_pt1 | contig 11538 bp, 10 predicted proteins | sample RVTome_12_FD_203789 | JGI IMG/M metagenome (GOLD analysis project Ga0326597, IMG submission 203789) | Soil microbial communities from uranium-contaminated site in the Upper Colorado River Basin, Wyoming, United States - RVT100D185 | ecosystem: Environmental > Terrestrial > Soil > Contaminated >...
CCGAAGCCGTGTCAAGCGGCGCGGGCGGCGGCTTGCGCTCGATCAGTTCGGAAAGCGCGGTCGTTCATGAGATCGGGGCGCGCGGCGAACCGGTAGCGCGGATTGTCGTGCCAGTGCAGCTGCTGGTGGATTCCCACCAGGTCTGGGTACGCCGCCTGCCGATCGAAGGTGGCCGCGAGGCCGGGCGCGCAAAGGTCGTCAACGTGCACGGTGCACGGGGTCGCCGAGTTCGGGTTCGTTGTCACACCTTTCTTACTGGACCTTGAGTCCAGTCTTTTTGACCAGGTCCCGCCATTTCGCGTATTCGGCCTTCACCTGCTGTGCGAATTCGCGCGGCGGGTTGCCCACGGTCTCGGTGCCGCCGGCTTCCATGCGGCGTGTGAGCTCGGGCTCGGGCTCGGTCACCGCCTTCGCCGCTTCCTTATAGAGCTGATCGATGATTTTCGGGGGAACGCCCGCCGGCGCGAACAGCGCGAACCAGGCGGTCACTTCGTAGCCCGGGACGGTCTCCGCGATCGCCGGCAGGTCCGGCAGCGCCCTGCTGCGCGCGGCGCTGGTGACCGCGATGCCCTTCAGCCGCCCGGCCTTCATCAGCGGCTGCGCGGAGATCGGGCTCCCCAGCATCCAGTTCACCTGGCCCGTCATCACCGCGGGGTAGCCGTCGGGCGTTGCCCTCGATACGATCTCCGCGCCGAGGCTGCCGCCCGCGCCGGGACGGTTGTCGACGATGAAAGGCTCGCCCCACACGGCATTCAGATGCTGGGCCACTATGCGCGCGATGCTGTCGACGCCGCCGCCCGCCGGCACCGGAACGACGATGCGCACCGGGCGCTCGGGATAGCGCTGCGCGCTGGCCGCGGTGATGGTAAGCGCCAGAAGCGCCAGAAAAGTCCCGTCCGTGGTTCGCGGCTCGTGACTCGCGGGTCGTGGGGTGGACGCGGCGCGACCACAATACGGATGGGTTTACGCCACCCGCGCGAGCGAGGTAATCTTGCCGGGTTCGCCCAAGGAGGAACCAGGAACCATGGCCCTCAAGCTGCGCAAGCTCTCCTACGCCCTCGGTGCCGAAGTCTGCGGCGTCGACGTGTCGCGGCCGATGAGCGAGACGCGCTTCGGCGAGATTTATCAGGCGTTTCTCGACAACTGCATCCTCCTGTTCCGCAACCAGGACATCACGCGCGAACAGCACATCGAGTTCAGCCGCCGATTCGGCGACCTCGACCGCCACGACGCCCTGCCCCGCGACCGCCATCCGGACCACCCCGAACTCTTGCTCGTCACCAACCGCCCCAACCCCGACGGCGGCCCGTCCGACTCGCGCTACACCGGGCGCCAGTGGCACACCGATATGTCGTTCACCACGCATCCTTCGCTCGGCTCGCTGCTGAAGAGCTACGAGGTGCCGGAGGTCGGCGGCGACACACTGTTTGCCAACATGTATCGCGCCTACGAGTCGCTGTCGGAGGGAATGAAGAAGCTGATCGCCGGGCTGCACGGCATCCATCTTTCGGGCACGCGCAAGATCGCCAACACCACGACCGGCGTTCCGCGCGCCGAGGAGCAGCGCCGCATCAACCCGCCGGTGGCGCAGCCGGTCGTGCGCGTGCATCCGGAGACCGGGCGCGAGGCGCTCTACCTCGGCGAGAAGGTCAGGCGCTTCGACGGGATGACCGAGGAGGAGAGCAAGCCGCTGATCGAATACCTCAACCGGCACGCGACGCGGCCCGAATTCCTCTACCGCCACCAGTGGCGCAAGCACGACATCCTGGTGTGGGACAACCGCTGTACCCTGCACCACGCGCTGGGCGACTTCGACGAGACGCAGCCGCGGCACATGGAACGCACGACCGTGCTCGGTACGCCCTCCGGCTACGTTGTTCAGGAAGCGTGAGACAGGTAGCGCCGGATGGAATGCGCGAGACAGGAGGCGTGAGAAGTAAAGCGTGAAAGGGTCGATCGCTCCGTTCACACCTTCCGCCTTCCGCCTCGCTCCCCGCCTCTTGTCCGGCTTCGCAACGACATTCTCCGCACTCCGCCACCGCGACTTCCGCCGCCTGTGGGCGGGCACGTTCTGCGCGACCGGCGGGCAATGGGTGCAGCAGGCCACCCTCGGCTGGGTGGTGTTCGACCGCACGCTGCGCAACGCGCTCGTCTTCAGCACGGTGCCGCGCGAAGACGTCGCCAACGGCGTGGCCTTGAACAGCATCGCGTTCAGCCTGATCCCCTCGTTCAGCGCGCTGATGCCGGTGTTCGCGGTAAACATCTTCGCGGCCGGGCCCGAGGGGCTCGGGCTGCTGCTCTCGGCGGTCGGCGTCGGCGGCGTGCTGGGCGGGGTTGCCTCGGTGTGGACCTCGCGCATCGAGCGCGTCGGGCTCACGCAGGTGCTGGGACTGCTCGGCTTCGCCGCTTCGCTCATGGGCTTCGCCATGAGTCCCAGCGTCTACGTCGCGGCAGCGTTCCTCGTCGGGGCGGGAATGGCGGAGATGATCCACATGACGGCGAACGTGACGACGCTGCAGATGTGCGCGCCGCCGGGCCTGCGCGGCCGCGTGGCGAGCCTGCTGCCGATGTTTCCGGCGCTGATCGCGGTCGGCTCGTTCACCTCCGGCATCGGCGCCGATCTCATCGGCGCCCCGGCGCTGGTGCTCCTGCTCGCGGCTGCCGCCGCCGGAATCGTCGCGGTGGCGTGGGCGCGCTCGGCGGCGCTGAGGGGGCTGAGGTTGTCGCGGCTCGTTGCCCGAACGCCTGAAAAGCGTGGCCAGTGAACCGTGAACGGTGGACCGACTGAAGCGCGGGCGGAGCCCGCCGTACAGCGGCGGCGGGTTCGCACCTATCCCACGATTTTTGTCACGCCCTCTGTCTCGCGCCTTATCGTGGCGAAGCCGCGAGATCGCCGACAAAGTCGGCGAGGAGGCGGTTGAACCGCTCCGGCGCATCAGCGAAAAGCGCATGGCCGGCATCCTCGAACACCGAGACGCGGGTCGCGGGACGGTGGCGCTGCAGCGCCTCGGCCTGCGCGGCGAACTGCACCGTCACGACGTAGAGCAGCGGCCGGGTAAACCCGCGCGCGACGCTGCGCCAATGCTCTCTCGGATAGGCGCGCGGGAAGAGCGCGAGACTCGCTTCGAGCGGCATGCGCAGCGCGGCTTCGGTCAGCGCGGCGAGCTCCGGCTTTTCGCGCGGCGTACGGAACATGTCGCGCACGAATTCCGCTATCGCCGCACGCCGGTCTTGCTTTAGCGCCGCCTGGAATTTGCCGCCCGGCGCGGGTGGCGGATCCTCGCCGACCGAGGAATCGACGAGCACCAGCGCTTCCAGCGCGGCAGCGCCGTGGCGATGAACGTAGTGCAGCGACTCGAGCGCACCCAGCGACCAGCCGACCAGCACGACGCGCGGGTAGCGGGCGACGAACTCGCGCACGTCGTCCGCGCGCCGATCGATGCTGTAGCCGCCAGGGGGAATTTCCGACTCGCCTTGGCCGCGCGGGTCGAGCGCCGCGACGCGATGCGTTGCCCCCAGCGCACCCAACTGCGCGCGCCAGACCGCGGCGGGCATGGACCAGCCGGGCACGAAAGCGATCACCGGCCCCGCGTGCTGCGGGCCGGCTTCGAGCACGTGCAGGCGGACGCCGTCGGAGGTGGTGAAGCGGGCGCTGGAGACCTCGACGGTCATGGGCGGCGTTGCGCATCCAGGCACAACGGCCAGCGCGACCGCGCAGACGCGCAGGATCGCCGCGACACGCCGCACCGCGCTACCGGTTCTTCCCGACGGTGACCGGATGGGGCGCCCCACCCGCCGTGTCCGACGACTTTTGCGGGGCGGGACGGACTCCGACCATCACGTTGGAGCGCTCGTCACCTTCATGACCGCGCCGGTAGCCGAAGCGGAACGGGAGCTGCTTCGGCTTCTGGATTTCATACTGCTCCGCGAGCGAGCGCTGGAAGTGGCCCTCGAACGGCGGGATCGGCTCCCGGTAGCGGCCGTACACGCGCATGCTCCAGCCGCGCTTGGCGAGCACCGTATACGGCACGCCGGTGTCGTCCTGCACCAGGAACCGGCTCGAATTGAGCAGCAGGTCGCGGATCCGCGTGAATTGGTCGATGTGCATGAGGTAGGACGCCGCCTTGACCAGCGAGGCGGTCGGCCCGAGATCGCGGATGAACTTGGTGAACTCCGGATAGTTCCGGATCCCCTTGTTCGAGACATCGACCGAAAAGTAGTGCAGCGCCTGCACGTTCCGCGAGTCGGGATGCCGGAACTCGATCGTGACGCCCCGCAATTTTTGCGGCGGGCGCGCGTTCGGATCCTGTGCAGCCGCCGAATTCGTTGCGGCGGGCTTGATCGGGTCGAGCACGAGCGGCTTGATGCTGAGGATCTCGACGCCGGCAAGCGCCATCGAGATCATGAAAATCGGCACCACGCCGTTCAACGCCTCGGTCCTCAACTGCTTCCCCATGTGCGAGGTAATGAAGTAATTGCGGGCGAAGAGATTCGCCATCGCCTCGCGCACGCTCACGAGCAGGCTCGCGAACCGCTCCTCGCTCATCTCCTCCACGGCCGGCACCCGGCCTATCGGCTCGAGCCCGAACAGCACGTACCTGTCGCAGTTGGGAAACAGCCAGTAGACGTTGAAGAAGTCCGGCCCGCTGAACGGATAGAGCAGCGTCTCGCTCACCGGGCAATCCTTGGGCAGCACCGCATCGCGCCATTCCATCAGCGGCGCGGCCTGCCCGGCGCGGAGCCTGGCCCAGGCCGACTGCATCCTGGCGCCGTGACCATTCCATTCCTCGCGCTGCGCGAGCGCCATCTGGGCCGGGCGCGTCGGCGTGAGCCCGGCGATCAGCCGCGCCGTGGAGTTGACGCGCGACTGGGCGTCCGACTGCGCCGGCGCCGCGGCAAATGCCGGAGCGAGCGCAAAAACAAAGAGAATGGCGTAAAGCGCGGCGCGGTGGCGGGTAGCTGTCATGATTCATCGGTCGGTAGCGGCACGGCGGGATTGTACCAGAGCCGGCAGTGAATTCAGTGACTTATGTGGCGCTCACGGCAGCGCGTCAAGCCAGCAACGTGCATGCCGGCCGCCCCGTTGACCCCGGGCTTCCTGGGCGCGGGGCGGAAATCGGCGCAATTGGACCCTTTACTGCAGCGCGCGGCGAGGGCCGGAGCCGAGGTTCTCCCGGACCTCGCGTTCCGCCGCGACCCAGTCCTCAAGTTCGTGCCCGGCCGAGAAGCCGCGCTTTTCGGCGCGCAGGTACGCGGCGGTGGCGATCATCCGCTCGAGCTCCCCGGGAGTGAGCTCGGTGTGCGAATTACCGGGGAGGGGCTGGTGCGCTGCCGGCTTCCTCGGCACCGTCAGCTTGCGCGCGGGCGCGGGCTTCCGTGTTTCTGTCTGCTTGCTTTTCATACGCCTCCTCTTGCGGAAGGCGCCGGGACGCGGGAATGCATCCCGTCCTTCCGTGCTTCAACTTACCCCTTTGGACATCCGCGCTATTGACCTAAGTCAAGAGACGGTCTTTGCCGGCCGCGCGCGCGACCGGGCGAGCATTACCTGGGTGTTGGGGATGTACAGCAGGTGCGCGATCTTGCGCACGAAGTGGTCCTCGTACTGGTCGAGCGGGCCATGGGCGTAGGCGATGCACCACAGGTGCTGGATCAGCTGGATGCGCTGCTCAAGAGAGAACTCGCGCTTGATGACCGACACCTGCGCGAAATACGAGGTCAGGCGTCCGGCCTTCTCGCACGCTTCGGCGAGCAGCGCTTCGCACTCGGCAGCCTCGAGGCCGAAGAGTTCGGCCAGGGCACGCCCGGCGGCCGTGCGTTCGGCCGGGTGGGATTCGAGATCGACGCGGGTGGATTCCTGGAGCAGGGTCGCGACCGCGAGGTGGAGCGGGCGGCGCTCGAAGCGCGCCGCGCCCGCGTCGGAGGCGGTGTCGTCCAACAGGCGTCTCAGGGCTTTCAGCACGGCAAATCTCCTCGAGTGCCCAACATGCTCTTCAGGGATACGCCAGTTAGTGCGCGGCGTGCCGCGCAAGTTCCTGCCGCCCGAACGCGTATCAGATGTTGCCCGCAAGGGCGGCACACCCATGATGCCTGCTTGAGCCGGGGGCAACGGACCAAGGGTCTGAGCGTCCCGAATTCCGTTGGGCGACAGCAGGATGGGGGCACCAAAGTCAAAATGGATTCTGGCCTGCGTCACAATAACGGCCCCCGCGCTGTTCTTATCCGGCATTGGCGACGCTTGCGCCGCCGCGCCACCCCCCGCCCAGCGCCTTGTAAAGATCGACCGCTGCTTCGAGTCTGTTCCGCCGGATCTGCGCGAGCTGGTCCTGCGCGCTGAACAGCGTGCGCTGCGCGTCGAGCACCGTCAGCAGGTCGTCCACGCCTTCGCGGTAGCGTATCTCCGCGAGCCGCAGCGCTTCACGCGCCTGCGCCTGGACCTCACGCTGCAACGCTTCCTGCTGCGCCTGGCGGTTTGCCGCGACCAGAGCGTTCTCGACTTCGCCGAACGCGATGAGAATCGCCTTGCGGTAGCTTGCGACGAGCTCGCGCTCCTGCGACTGCGCGATCGTCACCTGCCCGCGCAACCTGCCGCCGTCGAATATCGGCTGGAGCAGCGAAAGTCCCAGCGAGACGGCCGAAGTCGGTCCGCCGAGAACTGCCAGCAGCGCCGTGCTCGCCGTGCCGGCGGAGCCCGTCAGCGAAATGCCGGGGAGCAGCGCGGCGCGCGCGGCCGAGATGTCCGCGTTCGCGGAGCGCAGTCTCGCTTCCGCGCTCGCGAGGTCGGGCCGCCGTACGAGAAGCGCCGCGGGGAGCCCCGGATCGATCGCGGGCACGTTCAGGTCCGCGACGCCGGTCGCCTTCACGTCGAAGCCCTGCGGCAGCCTGCCGCTGAGGATCGCGAGCGCCGCGACGGTCTGGCGTTCCTGCTGCTCGAGCGGCAGGATCGCGGCGCGCTGCGACAGCACGGTCGCCTGCTGCCGTGAGACGTCGAGCGCGGAAGCCGCGCCGTTGCGCGCGCGTGCCGCGACGAGCGCCAGCACGCGCTCCGCGATCGCGAGGTTTTGGCGGGCGACGCTCAAGCGGCTCCGCAGGGAGAGCACTTCGAAATAGCCGGTCGCGACGCCTGCGATGAGCGTCAGCCGTGCGGCGTCGCGATCGTAAGCGGTTGCCGCGAGCGACGACTCGGTCGATTGCACGCCGGAGCGGTTGCGCCCCCAGAGGTCGAGCTCGTAGCTCACGGACAGCGTCGTGCTGCCCGCTTCCGTGCGGGTCGATCCGCGCGAGTCGTTGGTTTGCCTGGCGGAGGTGCCCAAGCCCAGGTCCAGCGTGGGAAAAAGCGATGCGCCGGCGATGCGCACCTGCGCTTCGGCCTGCCTCACGCGCTCCATGGCGATGGCGAGATCGGGGCTGGCCGATAGCGCCTGGGTCACCAGGTTCTGGAGCTCCGGGGAGCCGAACGTTTGCCACCAGTCGGCCGATACCCCCGCGCCGTTCGCGGGCGCCGCTTCGTTCCACGCACCCGGTGCGGTGACGCCGGGCGTCAGCATCGGGCTCGTCGTGGCGCAGCCGGCCAGCGCAAACACGACCGCGGCACAGATAGCCCTGCGAATGTTGTTGGACATGGTCATGGCTCCTATCACTCAGAGGCGAGCGCAACCACGGGATCGAGTCCCGCGGCCTTGCGCGCCGGCATGTAACCAAAAACCAGTCCCGTCGCGAACGCGCAACCGAAGGCGAGCGCGACAGGAAATACGGAAAACTGCACGGGGGTGCCCAGTGCGCCGATCAGCGCGGCAGCCGCCAGTCCGCCGGCAACGCCGATGAGGCCGCCCAGCGCGGATACCGCCAGCGCTTCCGTCAGGAACTGCTGGAGGATGTCGCGCATGCGCGCGCCCGTCGCCATGCGAACGCCGATCTCGCGCGTGCGCTCGGTGACGTTTACCAGCATGATGTTCATGACGCCGATGCCGCCCACGAGCAGCGATATCGCGGCGATCGAGCCGAGCAGGATCGTGAGCGTGTTCTGCGTCTCGGTCGCGGTCTCCAGGAGTGAAGCCATGTTGCGGATCCGGAAGTCGACCGTGCGGTGCCGCGCTTCGAGGAGCTGCGTGACCGCGGCTTGCGTTTCGTCGATGCGCGTGACGTCGTCCACGGCGACGGTGATGTTGCGCAGGAAGCGCTGGCCGAAAAGGCGCAGGCCCCCGGTCGTGTACGGCACGAATACGACGTCGTCCTGGTCGGTACCCATCGGGGACGCGCCGCGCTCGGCGGCAACGCCGATCACCTGGAAGAGAACGTTCTTGAGAACGATGTGCTTGCCGACCGGGTCCGCGCCGTCGGGGAAGAGATTGCTCGCGACGGTCTGACCGAGCACCACAATCGCGGCATAACCGCGCACGTCGGCGCGCGAGAAGAATACGCCTTTCGCCACCGGCCAGTTGCGCGCGATCGGAAACTCCGCGGCGGTCGAGGTGACCTGTGTTTGATAATCGATGTTGCCGTAGCGCGCGGTGACGCTGCCGCCGAGCTCGGGCACCGCGGCGAGTATGTTCGGCAGCGCCGAGATCGCTTCCGCGTCTTCCGGCGTCATCGTAGCCAGGCTTCCGCCCATCGTTCCGCGGCTCGCGGCGAGCGGCCGCACGAGGAGCAGGTTCGTGCCCATGCCGCTGATGCGGTCGATGACGGACTGCTTCGCGCCGTCGCCCACCGCGAGCATCGCGATCACCGATCCGACGCCGATCACGATGCCGAGAAGCGTCAACGCGGTGCGGAAAAGATTCGAGCGGAGTGAGCGGCTCGCGGCTTTGCCCGCTTCGACGAGTCCGCGCAAGCCCAGGCCCGGGTCGGTTTTCCGCGAGTGCCGCGGGGCAGGTGCGGCGCCGGGCGCCGCGGGTCCCGGATCGCTCACGACCATGCCGTCGCGGAGCTCGATGACGCGGTTCGCGTGCGCGGCCACTTCCTGCGAGTGGGTTATCACGATGACGGTGTGGCCCTTGCGCGAGAGCTCGTTCAGTAGCGCGAGCACTTCGGCGCCGCTCCTGCTGTCGAGCGCGCCCGTCGGTTCGTCCGCCAGAATGATCTGGCCCCCGTTCATGAGCGCGCGCGCGATCGACACGCGCTGCTGCTGTCCGCCCGAGAGCTGGTTGGGCTTGTGGTCGAGCCGGTTGGAGAGCCCAAGCGTTTCGAGCAGAGCCTCAGCCCGCTCGTGGCGCTCGGGCGCGGCAAGGCCGGCGTAGATGGCGGGTATTTCGACGTTCTCCGTGGCGCTCGCGCCGCCGATCAGGTTGTAGCTCTGAAAGACGAAACCGAACGCTTCACGCCGCAGCCTCGCAAGCTCGTCGCGCCCGAAACCCGACACGTTCTCGCCGTGGAAACGGTACGAGCCCGTCGTCGGACGGTCGAGGCAGCCCAGGATGTTCATGAGCGTGGTCTTGCCCGAGCCCGACTGGCCGACGATCGCGACGAACTCCCCGGAGTAGATCCGCAGGTCGATGTCGTGCAGCACTTCGACCGCGAGAGCGCCGGTGCGGTAAGTCTTGGTGACCCCCGCGAGCTCGATGAGCGGCGCGGCGTCGGGCAACCACCCCCTTCCCGCCCTCCCCTCCGGGGGAGAAGGAGAGTTTGTGCTCTCCGCCGTGGGCGAAGGAGCATTTGCGGATACCTCCTCCCCGGCGGCAGCACCAGTCACGAACCCCTCACTCTCGGGGGGAGAGTCAGGGCGGGGGCGGTTCATCGGTTCCTGTGTCATATCGCGCCTCAAATCCTCGGCTGAATGCGCCGTGCATCGTTGCCTTTGGCGCGCGCGACGGGCGCAGCTTGCGCCCGGCCGGAGACCACCACCTCGCCGGCTTCGAGGCCCGAAAGGATCTGGGCCGAGACGCGGCTCATCACGCCAACGCTCACTGCGCGCCGTTCGACCGTCCCGTCCGCTTTCACCAAGTCAATCATGGCGCGGCTGCCGGCGTAGCGGGTGCGCGGATCGACGCCGCTGTCGCCGCGCGCACGCCCGCCGCCTTTCGATGGCGCCGCTTTCGTATCCGCACCTTTCGCGTCCGCGGCCTTGTCCGCTGCGGCGGCGCGGCGGCGTTCGCCGGAGCCCGCACCGACGGGGCGCAGCGCGCTCACCGGCACGAGCACCGCGTCTTTGGCCTGCGCGTTGACGAAGAACACCTGCGCCGTCATTTGCGTCATCAGCGCGCGATCGGGGTTCCCGACGTCGAAAAGCGCGTTGTAGAGGACGACGTTGTTCACGACTTCGGGCGTCGGGTTGATCTGGCGCAGCTTCCCGTACCAGCGCTTCGTCTGGTTGCCCATGGTCGTGAAGTACACCTCCTGTCCGACGCGAAGCGTCGATACGTCGGCTTCCGAGACTTGCGACTGCACGGTCATGGTCGAGAGGTCGGCGATGCGCACGACGATTGGCGCCGACTGGTTGGCATTGAGCGTCTGCCCCTGCCTCGCGTTCTCGGAGACGACGGTCCCCGACAGCGGCGCATAAATCCTGGTGTAGCTCAGATTCGCCTCGTCGCCGCGCAGCGTCGAGCGCGTTTGCTCGATCTGCGCGTTGATGACGCCGATTTGCGCTTTCGCTGACTTCAGCGCCTGTTCGGCGTTCTGCAGCGCGTCCGCGGTCGTGGCGTTCTCGCGCATCAGGTTCTCCTGGCGCTGGAACTGCTGCTGCGCGAGCGCGAGCTGCGCTTCGCGGTCCATGAGCTGGGCCTGCTGCGTGCGCAGTTGCGCGCGGGTCGCATCGACGCGCGAGACGTACACCGACGCATCGATCTCGGCAAGGAGCTGTCCTGCCTTGACGGTCTCGCCGATGTGGGCGTGCAGCTTCTTCAACTGCCCCGAGACCTGCGTGCCCACGTCGACATAATCGCGTGGCTGGAGTATGCCGGTGGCGGTCACGGTGTCTTCGAGGTCGCCGCGCCGGGCGACGCTCGTCGTGTAGGCGGCCGTCGGGTCGGTCCCGTTCCACGCATTCCAGCCGAAATATCCGCCGCCAAGGGCGAGGAGCGCGGCGAACGCAGCCGCAGCGCGGCCGGCGCGGCTGCGCGGCACGAAGCGTAGGCCCTTGGAGGAGCGCGTTTTGCGTCCCGGCGCGAGGTTGCTGTCTTCGATCCTGTCCATGGTGTTTGCCTGGGTTCCCGGTGGTTTTCTACGGTGCCCAGTGTGCAGTCCCAAAGCGCACCGAATGTGGAGGAACTGAGGAAGTTGTGTAACGGCCCGTGACGTTTCATCTCCGATGGGGGGCATGCATAATCCTTGCGAAATTGGGGTTTAGGCTCCTTTGCATGGACAAGACACGTTTCGACCGGCTCTACGTCAAGCTCTTCGCGGTGATCGCCGGTGCGATCGCCCTGCTGACGCTCGCTGCGTACCTCGTGTTCAGCACGAGCTTCGAGCGCGGCTTCGTGCAATACCTCGAGCGCGCCGACGAGGTTCGGCTCGAGCGCCTCGTCGACCGGCTGGAAGACGTGTACCTGCGCGAGGGCGGCTGGTCTTCCCTCGCGAACGACCGCGACCGCTGGATCCGGATGT
>Ga0326597_10011829_pt1 | contig 11538 bp, 11 predicted proteins | sample RVTome_12_FD_203789 | JGI IMG/M metagenome (GOLD analysis project Ga0326597, IMG submission 203789) | Soil microbial communities from uranium-contaminated site in the Upper Colorado River Basin, Wyoming, United States - RVT100D185 | ecosystem: Environmental > Terrestrial > Soil > Contaminated >...
TGGGCCTGCACACGACGGGCGGGCACCTCTCCTTCTTCGCCGCTCCGCTGCTCGCGGGCTGGTTCGCCGCGACCGCGGGAACCTGGCGCGCGCCCTACGTGTGGTTCGCGCTCGCGCCGATCGCCTCGGGCGTGGCGCTGTGGGCGCTCGCGCCGCGCGCGCACGTCCGTCCCGGCGCGCGCGGCCGCCTCGCGGCGCTGCGCGAGCTCGTCGACGTCGGCCGCCGCGTCGGGCCGATCGTCTCCCTCTCGATCCTCTTCCAGGTCGGCTTCGCCGCGTTCCTGGCGTTCCTGTCGATCTACCTAGTGGACGCGCGCGGGCTCGACATCGCCGCGGCCGCCGCGCTCTTCGCGCTGCCGCAGGCCGCGGGGCTGATCGGCGCGCCGTTCGGCGGCTGGCTCTCGGACCGCATCGGCCGCCGCGCCGTGATCGCGCTCGGCCTGGGCGCCCTGGGCCCTGGCATCTGGGCCTTCACCGCGACGCCGACGGAGCTCGTCTGGGCGCCGCTGGTGCTCGTGGGCGTGGCCACCTCGATGCGCCTGACGGTGACCGAGGTGCTCGTTTCCGAGAGTGCGCCCGCCGAGCGCCGCGCGACCGTGCTCGGGACCTACTACCTGCTCTCGGCCGAGATCGGCGGCCTCGCCGCGCCCGCGCTCGGGGCGCTCGCCGGCGCGCTCGGGATCGCCGCGGCGTTCTCCTGGACCGGCGCGGCGCTCACGGGGCTTTCCGCGGTCGTCGTCCTGCTGGCGCTGGCGCGGCGGCTCTAGCGGCCCTCCGTAGGGGCGGGCGCAGCGGCAGCGTCGGAAGCCGGCGCGGCCTTCTCGCGGCGACGGGCAGCAGCGCGCCACTCGGCCACCTGCGCGAGCACGGCGCCGTCGTCGAGCGCGATCGCGCGCCGGGTGCGCTCCGCGACGAGGTGCGCGGTGCGCGCGGCGCGCTCGGCGAGCCCGCGTCGCTCGGGCACGATCCGCGCGCGGGCGGCCAGCGCCCTCGCGACGTGCGTGTGCGCGAGCGCCTCGGTGACGCGCTCGGCGTGCTGTAGCACCGGCAGCAGGTCGTCCTCTTCGAGCGCCGCGCCGCGGAACAACCCGAGCCCCTTCTTTCGCGCGATCCGCACGAGCAAGAGTCGCAGCGCGCCCTGGATATGGCCGCGCGCCGCAGCCAGATCAGCGCCCGCGCGCCCCTCGAACGACGCGCGCGCGAGCATGGGCGTGGGACCGCCGCGGACGAGCGATAGCGGCCGCCGCAGCGTCCACTTGAGCAGGTCCTTCACCGCCATCAGCGACTGGATCTGCGACGTGCCCTCGTAGATCGGCGTGATGAGGCTGTCGCGCATGTAGCGCCCGACGTCGTACTCGTCCACCACGCCGTAGCCGCCGTGGACCTGCAGCGCCATGCGGCACACGCGCACCGCGCCCTCGGTCGCGTACCACTTGACGAGCGGTGTGAGCTCGCGCAGGTCGCGCGCGGCGCGCTCGTCGTTCGCGAACATGACGCGGTCCTGGAGCACGGCGGCCTCGTAGGCCAGCGTGCGCGCGCCCGCGATGGTCGTGCGCATGTCGACGAGCATCTCGGCGATCATCGGGTGCTCGCGGATGGGCCGGCCCAGCTGGACGCGCTGCGTCGCGTACTCGAGCGCCCTCTCGTACGCGGCGGTCGCGACGCCGATGCCCTGGATACCCACACCGAGACGCGACTCGTTCATGAAAGTGAGGATCTGCTTCCAGCCGTCGCCCGGCTGGCCCAGGCTCTCGGCGGAAGTCGACTCGAAGACGAGCGCGCACGTCGGCGACCCGCGGATGGTGAACTTGTGCTCGGCGCGCTCGACCAGATACGCGTCGCCTCCCGGCGTAGGGGCCCCGGGGTCGGGCAGGCGCTCCGCGATGAAGAGCCCCAAGCCCTCGAGCCCGCGCGAGTCCGGCGCGCGGGCCAGGACGATGACGAACTCGCCCTGGCCGGCAGAGATGAACTGCTTGCGGCCGCGCAGCACGTACGAGCCGTCGCCCTGGCGCGTCGCGGTAGTGGCCAGACGGCCGACGTCCGACCCGGCCTGCGGCTCGGTCATGGCCACCGCGCCCATGATCTCGCCTTTGGCGAGGCGCGGCAGGAACTTCGCCTTCTGCTCTTCGCTGCCGAAGCGCAGGATCAGCGCGGCGGGCGAGTTCCAGCCGATGCCGTGCTGCACCTGTGTAGCCAGGTCGGCCCGCGCGAGCATCTCCGCGACCATCATCGAGACGGTGAACGGCAGCCCGGCGCCGCCGCGCTCCTCGGGCAGCGAGGGCGACGCGAGCCCGAGCTCGGCCAGGCCGCGCAGGCTCGCGGTCATCGGCTCGTTCATGCGCACGCGCCCGCCCTCGCGCAGGACGCCGATCTCGTCCACGCGCTGCGCCCGCGGCGCGATCTCGGAAGCGATGTAGCGCCCGGCGAGCTCGAGGATCTCGCGCCAGGTCGAGACCGTACCGGCCACGTCCGCCCCGGGTCCGGCGGCGGCGCGCACGACCTGCTCCCAGGGGATCGCGCGGTCGAAGAGCTCGACCATGTCCTCGTTGCCGCTGAAGAAGCTCGCGCTCATTGCGACTTGCTACGAGCGTATGTGAACGGTCCGCCCAGGAAGGGCGGGAAACCCAGCCCGAGGACCGCGCCGAGGTCGCCGTCGTCCTCGGAGCGCAGGACGCCCTCCTCGAGACAGCGCCGCGCCTCGGCGACGAATGTGCCGGTCAGACGCTCGGCGATGCCCCTGGCATCGTGCGGCGCGGTCACTCCCACGAGCGCGTAGACGCGCGGGTTCACTCTCCGTCGCTTGCCCGCGTACAGATAGAACCCGCCTCCGCGGCTCTTGCCCTTGAAGCCTTCGGCGACCAGGCGCGCGACCAGCGAGGGCGACTCGACGACGCGCGCCCGCGCGACGGTAGCGCCGGCGTGACCCGCCACCTCAAGGCCGACCTCGTCCACGAGCTGCAGCGGCCCCACCGGCCAGCCGAACGCGGTCATCGCTCGGTCGATCGCGTCCACGGCCACGCCCTCCGCGATCAGCGCGAACGCGTCGGCGATCATGGCCGAGAGCACGCGCGTGGTGTAGAAGCCCGGGCCGTCGCCGACGACGATGGGTGTCTTGCCCATCGCGCTCGCGGTCGCGACCGCCGTCGCCAGGGCCACGGGATCCGCTCCGGCGGGCGCGATCAGCTCGACCAGCGGCATCTTGTGCACCGGCGAGAAGAAGTGCATGCCCACGATCCGCTCGGGACGGCGCGCGCCGCGCGCGATCTCGGCGATCGGCAGCGCCGACGTGTTCGACGCGATCACCGCCTCGTCGCGCAGCACAGCCTCGAGCTCGGCGATCACCGCGCGCTTCGCCTCGAGGTCCTCGAACACGGCCTCGACCACCAGGTCAGCGTGGCGGAACCCGGCCAGGTCGGCACCGCCGGTCACGCGCGCGACGATCCGCGCGGCCTCCCGCCGCTCGAACACACCCTTGCGCGCCGCCTCGGACGTCAGCCGGCGAACCGCGGAGAGGCCCCTGGCGACGGCGGCCGGGTCGCGGTCGCGTCCGCGGACCGTCAGGCCGGCCGCCGCCGCGGCCTGCGCGATCCCGGAGCCCATGAAGCCGAGCCCGACCACGCCCATCCGCGTCACCGGCCGCGGCCTGCCGAGCCCCTCGAGCGCGGAGCGGCGCTGCCTCAGAGTGCGCATGGCGATCGCGATCAGGTTCCGCGCGGTCTCGCTCGTCGCGAGCTCGCCGAACGCGCGCGCCTCCGCGTCCAGCCCGGCGGGCATGCCGCGCTCGAGACCGGCGCGCATCGCCTCGACCGCGCGCAGCGGCGCGGGATAGCGCCCGCGCGTCTCGGCCAGCACGCGCTTGCGCGCCTGCGCCAGCACGATCGCGCGCCCCGGGGCGATCCATGTCGCGGCGCGCTCTAGCGCGGTGCGGCCGCCGGCGGGGCGCCGCCTTCCCGCGCGCAGCGCGACGTCGCCCGCGGCGCGCCCGAGCACCGCCGGATGCACGACCTCGTCCACCAAGCCCGCACGCAAGGCGCGCCTCGGCGAGAGCGTCCGCGCGTTCAGGATCAGGTCGAGCGCGCGCATCAGGCCCACGAGACGCGGAAGCCGCTGCGTGCCGCCTGCCGCGGGCAGCAGGCCGAGGCGCACCTCGGGCAGGCCGAGGCGCACGTTCGGCGCGTCGGCGGCCACGCGGCGGTCGCAGGCCAGCGCGATCTCGAAGCCGCCACCGAGCGCGGGCCCGTTGATCGCCGCGACCGTCGTCATGGGCAGGGCTTCGAGCTCCGCGAGCACCCGCTGCAGTCCGCGCGCGGCGTTCTCGAGATCGTCGCGCGAGGCGCCGACGACCATCTCGAGATCCGCGCCGGCCACGAACTGCTCCTTCTTGCGGCTGGCCACGACGAGGCCGCGCGCGCCGCTGCCGCGCGCCTCGCGCACCGCCGCGGCAAGGTCTTCGATGAGGCGCGCGTCGATCGCGTTGACCCGGTCGTCCGGACGGTCGATGACGATGCGCGCGACGCCGCGCTCGTCCGGCGGAAGGAACGTGACAGTGCGCGGCACGACGTCGATGGCCCGCGCCGGCTCCCTGAGCGACGAGATCACGCGGCCTCCAGCACGATGGCCGCGCCGTTGCCGCCGGCCGCGCACGCGCTCGCGAGCCCGTAGCGCACGCCGCGGCGCTTCATCTCGTGCGCGAGGGTGAGGATCAGGCGCGCGCCCGTCGCGCCGAAGGGATGGCCGAGCGCGATCGAGCCGCCCATCACGTTCACCCTCTCCGGCGGGATGCGGCCGTGGCCGTTGGCCTCGAGCACGCGGAAGGTCGAGAGCACCTGCGCGGCGAAGGCCTCGTGGATCTCGAACAGGTCGATCTGGTCGAGCGCGAGCCCGGCGCGCCCGAGCGCAATGGGGATGGCGTACGCCGGCGCGATCAGCAGCTGATCGGCCGGATCCACCGCGGCGTACGCGTAGCTGCGGATCCTGGCGAGCGGCGCGAGGCCCAGCGCCCGCGCGCGTCGCTCGCTCGCGATAACGACGGCGGCCGCGCCGTCGGTGAGCGGGCTCGCGTTGCCCGCGGTGATCGTGCCGTGCGCGCGGTCGAAGACGGGCGCGAGCGTCGCGAGCCTGTCGCGGGTCGAGTCGCGGCGGATATGGCCGTCCGCGGTGACGGCGTGCCCGTTGTCCCTCCCGGGGGGACCCGCGACGTACATGGCCGCCACCTCGCGCGCGAGGCGTCCATCGTCCCAGCCCGCCGCGGCGAGGCGGTGGCTGCGCAGCGCCCACTCGTCCTGCTCCTCGCGCGCGATGCCGTTGATGGCTGCCATGCGATCGGCCGACTCGCCCATGGTCAGCCCGGTCGACGTCTCGCGGATGCCCGGCGCCACCGGGGCGATGTCGGACACGCGCACCTCCGCCAGGCTGCGCGCCTTGGCCGGCAGGCTCCTGGCCTGCGCCGCGCCGACGAGCGCGCGCGCCAGGCGCGGCGTGAGGGTGAGCGGCACGTTGCTGAGCGACTCACTGCCGCCGGCGAGGACGAGCTCGGCGTTGCCGAGCGCGATCTGGTCGGCGGCGCTGGTGATGGCCACGCAGGCGGACGCGCACGCCAGGCTCACCGTGAACGCGGGCGTCGTCGCGGGCAGCGACAGGGACAGCACGACCTCGCGCGCGAGGTTGTGGTACGCGACGGGCCGCGCGACGTTGCCGAACACGACCAGGTCCACGTCGCGCGCGTCCACCTCCGTGCGCGCCAGGGCCTCGGCGGTGGCCGACCGGGCCAGGTCCAGCACGTCCAACTCGGCGAAGGCCTGACCCGCCTTCACGAACGGCGTTCGCGCGCCGCCGACGACGACAGCGCTCGGCATTCCGCTTGCAAGCCTACGACGCGCGGCTGACGCCGCGCCTGTACAACGGGGCAGAGCCTGGCGGCTCAGCCCACGTTGTAGCGAACGAGCGAGTGTCGATGTGACGAACGTGATGCAAGTGGCGGACCGTTATCAAGCGGCATACGACCCGGGTGTCCCGAGGCATCTGGCCTATCCGGAGGTCACGCTCCAGTCCCTCCTCGAGCGGACCGCCCGCGAGCGCCCGGACGCCATCGCGACCGTGTTCGGCGGCGCCATCGGCGGCCGCTGCATCGACGCGCGGCTCACCTATCGCGACATCGCGGCGCTGGCGGAGGTGGTGAAGGCGTTCGTGGTGTTGAGGCCTGGCGCGAGCGCGACGGCTAAGGAGATGGCGGACCACTGCCGCGTCGTACCGCGCCGCAAAGAGAGAGGCGCGGGGCTCGCACCCCGCGCCTCAGGCCATGTTCGGTGTCGCGGCCGCTAGTGGCTGGACTGCCCGCTCGGCGTCGCCCTGTGATCCGCGACCCACTCGGGCGGGCCGCCATCGGTCTTGACGTCCTCGACCCACGCGGGCGGGCCGCCGTCCTCCGTGACGTCGTCGACCCAGTCCGGAGTGCCGGACGCCGGGGTCGCCGCGTTCTCGGACCTCTCGGAGGTGTCGACGTCTTCGGTGTCCACGTCCTCCGTGTCCGCATCCTCGGTGTCGGCGTCCTGGTCCCGCAGCGCGTCCACGAACGCCGGCGGGCCGCCGTCGCTCTTGACGTCGTCGACCCACGCGGGCGGACCGCCGTCGTCGACGACATCGTCGACGAAGTCGGGCATCGCTGCGAAGGCCGTTGCGCCCAGGGCGAGCGTACTCGCGGCCACGGCCGTGAGGAGCAGCTTCATGATCCACCTCTTCCTTCTGGGATGCATGCCTTAACGCAGAGCGCGTGCCCGGCGTTGATCGCGGGCTAGCGGACGGTCGCTCGGTCAGCGCACCGCGGGGCGCGGCGGCTCCGTCACCGCCTTGACGAGCAGCGTGATGGCCTCGTTCACGGGGGTCTGAACCCCGAGCCGGGCACCCTCGCGCGCGACCGCCCCGTTGATGGCTTCGATCTCCGTCGGCCGGCCAGCCTGAACGTCCTGGAGCATCGACGAGCGGTTCACGAAGCTGGCCACCGCGTGCCACATGCCCGGCGCGCTCGCGGGGTCGATGGCCACCCCGGCCGCCGTGGCCACGCGCGCGGTCTCGCGCGCGAGCTCGTCAGCGAGCGGGCGTCCGGCGGGGTGCTCGAGGAGCTCGGGGTTGCGCAGGCCGAAGATGGCCGTCGTCGGGTTCATCGCCGCGTTCACCACGAGCTTCTTCCAGATCGACGGCCACGGGTCGTCGACCACGCTCACGGTCATGCCGCCAGCGGCCAGCGCGTCGGCCAGGCGCGCGAGCCGCTCGGCGGACGACGGGCCTTGCGGCTTTCCGAGCTCGACGCGTCCCGCGCCCGTGGCCGCGAGCTCTCCGCCCACGAGCTCGGCGCCCACGTAGATCACGCCAGCGCTGACGCGGCGCGGCCCCACGGCCGCGGCCAGCGTCTCGGCGTTGCCGAGGCCGTTCTGCACCGTGACCACGACGCCGTCGCGGTCGAGGATGCGCTCAGCGGCCTCGGCGGCCCACGGCGTGCCCATGCTCTTGACGCAGACGACCGCCGCGTCCACGCGCGGCTCGCCGTCGCGCAGCGGCGCGCGCGTGCGATCCACCGGGACGACCTCGGCGCGGCCCTCCAGGGCGCGGGCCACCACGTGGCCGATCGCGCCCATGCCGAGGACCGCTACGCGCATCTCGCCGGAGACGTTAGACGACGCGCTTGGGCCGCTGCGGCTCGGCGAACGCGCGCTCGAGCGCGGCGCGCTCGCTCTCCTTCATCGTGAAGGAGTGCTCGGCGTCGGGGAAGGTCCCCGCGCGGACCTCGGCGTCGAAGCGGCCAAGGGCCTCGGTCACGATCGGCCCCAGCTCCGCGTAGCGCTTGGCGAACTTCGGCTTGAACTCGCCGAACAGGCCGAGCACGTCGTGCAGCACCAGCACCTGGCCGTCGCAGTCGGGCCCCGCGCCGATGCCGATGGTCGGGATGCCCACGCGGCGCGTGGCCAGGGCCGCGACCGGCGAGGGCACGCTCTCGATGACGATCGAGAAGCAGCCGGCCTGCTCGAGCGCGACGCAGTCGTCGATGAGCCGCCTGGCCGCGTCCGCGCTCTTGGCCTGGACCTTGAACCCCCCGAACTGGGCCACGCGCTGCGGCGTCAGGCCCACGTGGCCCATGACGGCGATCCCGTTCTCGACCAGCGCGCGCGTCGTCTCGACGACCTCGTGCCCGCCCTCGAGCTTGACCGCGTCCACGCCGGCCTCCTTGAGGAAGCGCGCGGCGCTCCGCAGCGCGTCCTCGCGGCCGGCCTGGTACGAGCCGAAAGGCATGTCGCCGACGACGAGGGCGCGCCGCGTGCCGCGGGACACCGCGGCGGCGTGACGGACCATGTCGTCCATCGTCACGGGCACGGTCGTGGGATGGCCGAGCATGACCATCCCCAGCGAATCGCCCACCAGGGTGATGTCGATCCCCGACGCGTCCACGAGTCGCGCGAAGGCGACGTCGTAGGCGGTCATCATCGTGATGCGCTTGCCGTCCCGTTTCATCTGGACCACGTCGGGAACGGTCACCTTCCGCGGCGGGACCGCGGCTCCGCCGCCGTATGCGGCGGCCGGCTGCTGCTCGGGCATGTCGCACCTCCGTCCAGGCCGGCCACGCGGCCGGTCCCGGCGTCTCGCCTAGATGCTAGTCCGTGGGCAGCCGCGACGCGCCACGCAGCCGCCGGGTGACAGCGTGCAGCAGCGTGGTCGCGATCTCGGCCTCCTGGTGCAGGACGTCCTGGAACTGCCGCGGCGAGAGCACCAGCGCGCGCATGGGGCTCTTGGTCACGACCGTGGCCGTGCGCGGGCCGTTGTCGAGGAGCGCGATCTCGCCGAAGAAGTCGCCGTCGCGCAGCGTGTTGATGACCCGGCCGCCCTGCCGGACCTCGGCCTCGCCCGACTGGATGATGAAGAACTCGCCGCCGCTGCGGCCCTCCTCGGTGAGGGTCTTCCCCGCTGGGAAGTCGAGGTCCTCGACGCGCGTGGCGATGAACTGGAGCTGCTTGTCGCTGCACGAGGCGAACAGCGGCACCTTGCGCAGCCGCTCCACTCGCTCGTCCTTGGCCATGGCGCCCGGAGGCTAGGTGGCGGCCGCCTCAGCCGCAAGCGCGTCGATCGTTCCGGGCAGCCGCGCGAGGTCCGGGAGGATGCGCGTGGGGCTGGCGCCGCGCAGCGCCTCGATGCGCCGCGCGATCCAGACGTTGCGGTAGCCCCATGAGGTGGTGGGCCGGATGTCGTGGTAGAGGCTCGCCGCCACGTGCACCGTGTCGGCCTTCCCGGAGCCAGTGCGCTCCTCGAACAGGCGCCAGTGCCCGCGCGCGGGCTTGTAGCTGCGCGCGTCCTCGGCGGTCACGGTGAGGTCCGGCTCGATCCCGATGCTGCGGATGGAGGCCGCGAGCAGGTCGTTGTCCACGTTGGAGAGGATGGCGAGCTTGTAGCCGCGGCGGCGCAGCTCGCGCAGCGCGTCAGGCACCTCCGCGAACGGCCGCCACGAGGGCAGCGACGCGGGCAGTGGCGAGGCGGCGCCGGCGGGCAGCGGGCTGCCCTGCTCCTCGAGCAGCCGCCGACCGGCGCGGTCGAGCACCTCACGGTACGGCAGGTGCTCGCCCTTCTCGACCTCGGCCTCGATCTCGATGTAGCGCTCGGCCACGGCGCGGCGGTCGGTGCCGCGCGGCAGCAGCGGCAGCAGCGCGTCGGTGATCCCGCGCTCCCAGTCGATGAGCGTGCCGTAACAGTCAAAGGTCACCCAGCCGATCAAGGTGCACCGAGCCTAAACTGCCGCGCGGAGGTGAGCGCATGGCGGTCGTGACCTACACGCGCCGGCACTTCGTGGACATGATCCCCGAGTTCCTCACAAAGCGGAGCGCCACGATCGAGCCGGTCGCGCAGGCCTTCGCGAAGGAGCACGGCACGACACGCGATCTCCTCGGTGGCCTGGCCAACGCCGCCCTGCTGGTAGAGGACGGCGTCGTGATGCGCGAGCGCTACATCTGGCGATCGCCGTACGCCGTGAAGCGCGCGATCGATCAGGGCTGGGCGTCCGCGGTCGCGGCGGGCCTCGCGGAGCCGCTCGAGGGCGGCTGGCGGCTCACCCCGCGCGCGCGCGGGATCGTGGACGGCTGGTTCCGCCGGGTCCGCGATCACATCCGGGCGCTCGACGCGCCGGCTGGGCCGGCGCGCCGCGCGGCCGACGCCGCCGAGCCCGTAGCCTCCCGCATACCGGCCTGGGCCGAGCGCAGCGCGCTCACGCGCAAGCTCGCGCCCAAGGCGGACGAGCCGCCGTCGGACCTCATGCGGCTGAACGTGGCGCTGTACGCCCTGTGGTACTTCCGCGACGACTGCCACATCGGCGCGTGGCGCGACGCTGGATACGAGGGACCCGTGTTCGACGTGCTCTCGCACCTCTGGCCCGGTCGGCCCGACATGGAGTGGACCAAGCTGCCCGGCGCGACCTCGATCGACGCCCTCGCCGACGCGCTGAAGCAGCGGCAGGACCGCGCCGATGTCGACCGCGCCGTCGCGGTCCTGGTCCAGCGCGTGGACGCGCGGCGGGACGGCGACTCGGTCGGCCTGACCGCGGACGGTCAGAGGCGGCGCGACGCCATCGAGGACGAGACCGACCTCCGCTTCTTCGGCATCTGGGACCTCGACGACGCTGCGACGGCGCGGCTGGGCGAGGATCTGCGCGCGGTCATCGACGCGCTGCCGAAGTCCTAGCCCAGCCGTTCCGCGATCTTCGCCACGAGGCGCCGCGCGACCTCGATCTTCGCCAGCCGCGGCAGCGCCTCGACGCCGTCCGCGCTCACGAAGGTCACCTGGTCCGCGTCCGAGCCGAAGACGTCGCCGCTCACGTCGTTGGCCACGACGAAATCCAGACCTTTCTCGCGCAGCATGCGCCCGGCCTCCGGGACGGGATCCCCGGTCTCGGCCTTGAATCCGACGACGAGCGTGCCGGAGCGCTTGGCCGAGGCGAGCGCGGCGAGGACGTCGGGGGCGCGCACCAGGCGGACCGTCAGCTCGTCGCCGGCGTCGCGCTTCTTGATCTTGGACGGGCTCGGCTCGGCGACGCGGTAGTCGGACACCGCCGCGGCCATGACAACCGCGTCCGCGTCGGCGAGCGCCGCGAGCACGGCCTCGTGCAGCTCCGCGACGGTCTCGATCGGCACGACGCGGACGCCGGCCGGCGGCTCGAGGGCGGTCGGTCCCGTGACCAGCGTGACGTCGGCGCCGGCTTCGCGCGCGGCAAGGGCGACGGCGTAGCCCATCTTCCCGCTCGAACGGTTGGTCAACACGCGCACTGGGTCGATCGGCTCTAAGGTCGGCCCGGCCGTGACGACGATCCGCCGCCCCGCGAGCAGGCGCGAGCGCGTGCGCAGCGCTTCGGCGATCTCCACCTCGATGCGCTCGATCGCGGCGAGGCGCCCCTGTCCGGTCGTGCCCGAGGCCAGCTCGCCGGGCTCGGGGTCCACGACGCGGATGCCGCGCGAGCGCAGCGTCGCGACGTTCGCGCGAGTGGCCGGGTTCTCCCACATGTGTGTCTCC
>Ga0326597_10011830_pt1 | contig 11537 bp, 15 predicted proteins | sample RVTome_12_FD_203789 | JGI IMG/M metagenome (GOLD analysis project Ga0326597, IMG submission 203789) | Soil microbial communities from uranium-contaminated site in the Upper Colorado River Basin, Wyoming, United States - RVT100D185 | ecosystem: Environmental > Terrestrial > Soil > Contaminated >...
AAGATACCGCTCGGTTCCACACTTGTCGTGGGCGATCTTCTTTCGGACCCGCTCAGCGAAGATTTCCGCCCCGCCACCGGGCAGGGAATCGAGCCCCGCAGACATCAGTTGCCTGAGGACCTGCTCATCCGTCATCTGGTACAGGTCGGCAAAGAACGCAATCTCGACGGCGGTGAAACACTTGAGGTGAATGCCTGGTCGGATGCGCTTGAAGCCCCGGAGCAACTCGAGGTAGTAGTCAAACGGCAGGTCCGGATGTAGCCCGTTGACAACGTGCACCTCGGTGAGGGGTTGGTGGCTGCGATGCCGCAGCTTGTCCCAGACCTCGTCGAGGGTCATTGTGTACGCGCCGTTGTCGCCCGGTTTCAACCGCGCGAACGAACAGAACAGACAGCTGGCGACGCAGACGTTTGTGGCTTCGATCCGGATGTTGTAGTTGAAGAAGGTTCGAGCGCCGTGCCGCCGCTCACGCTCACGATTGGCCAGCCAACCGACGGCCCACAGATCCGGCGAACGGCATAGCCGGACGCCGTCATTCCCGTCGAGACGGATTCCCGAGTCCAGCTTGTTGGCGATGTCGAGAAGACCAGCGTCCGACAGCCGCGAGCGCATGGCCCGGGACTACGAAATCCCGAAGATCTGGATGCGTAACGAGCGTGCACGCGGACCGTCAAGCTCGGCCATCAGGACACGCTGCCATTGCCCCAGAACGACCTCGCCCCCGCTGACCTGGAGCGTGAGGTTGTGACCCAGTAGAAGCGCCCGGAGGTGGGAGTCGGCGTTCATCCGATCGCAGTCCGAGTGATCCGGGTGGTTATGCAGCCACTCGGCGTCCCTGGCGACCATCTGCTCGAGGAACCGCTTGATATCGGACAGCAAGGCCACCTGAAACTCGTTGATGAACACCGCACAGGTCGTGTGCATCGACCAGAGGCTCACAAAGCCCTCACGGACGTTGAATCGGCGTACGAAGTCCATGATGCGGGCCGTGAGATCAACCAGCTCAATTCGCTGGTCTGTCTGCACCATAAACGTCTCACCATGAATCGTCAGCCCCGCAGCCGTCGCTGTGGCCACGTCCTCGACGGGCCTTTCGCGGACGGTGACGGTCGAACTTTTACTCATGCTGTGCTGTCCTCTCGATTGTGAATGGGGCGAACACTGTATGGTAGTGAAAAAGGCGCGTCCGATGCAATCTGGTATAGTCCTGATTCACAACTTGACGCTCGCCCCGGCGGCCACGCGAAGAGGGTGCAACTCCCACACGGTCCCGCCACTGTAAGCGGTGAGCGGCGCTTGATTTCGTCTCTGGTTTGTGGCTCGCAGCCTCGCTTTCCTTTGCTCGGCTGGGCCTCGACTCCGGACGGTCACTGAGCCCATGGGGGTTTGGGAAGGCCTGAGCGCCGCGTCGACCCGCAAGTCAGGACACCTGGACATCCGGGGGCGTCCTTTTCTAGCGCGTGAGACGCTGGAGGAAGCGCGATGCGATGTCCCCCCTCCGGGCGGCCAGCTTCGGCCCGCCATGGGCACCAGACCGCTCAACCGATGGCCTGCGCTCGACCTCCGGTAGAACATCCCGCCGAGCCGCTCCCAGCTCGTGGCTTCGCGCTGGCCCCACAAAGCACGGCGCTCCGGCTCCCCGCCAGGCTGCAAGAGGAGATGCCAGGTGCTCCTGACGTGTGACGTCTCGTTCGTCTACAGACAGCGGGACCAACCGGCTCTGGACCGTGTCTCCGTGAACGTGAGCCGCGGGGATCTCCTGGGCATCCTCGGCCCCAACGGCTCCGGCAAAACGACGTTCCTGAGAATCCTCGGCGGCACGCTCCGGCCGTCGTCGGGGTCGGTCACCCTCGACGACCGACCGCTCTCGCAGTGGTCCCGGCGCGACATCGCCCGGCGCATCGCGTTCGTCCCGCAGGAAACGCACCCGCCCTTCGACTTCACCGTGCTCGACCTGGTCCTCATGGGGAGGTTCCCACACCTGGGGCGATTCGCCCTCGAGGGTCCGGCCGACCTTGCCATCGCGCGGCAGGCCATGGCGGCCACGAACACGGAGGCCTTCGAGTCTCGAATGCTCGGCTCGCTGAGCGGCGGCGAGCGGCAGCGCGTGGCGATTGCCAGCGCGTTGGCGCAAAGCCCAGAGGTACTCTTATTGGACGAGCCGACCGCGGCGCTCGACATCGGCCGGCAGTTCGAGATCCAGCAACTGCTGACTCGCCTCAACCGCGAGCATGATATGACGATGGTGTTGTCAACGCACGATCTGAACTTCGCGGCGACGCTCTGTCGGAGGCTCGTGCTCATTCGAGACGGCAGGGTTCTGGCCGACGGCTCGACCGACGACGTGCTGACGGCCGCTCACGTGCGAGCCCTGTACGATGTCGACGCCGACGTCCACCGACACCCGCGAGCCGGGCACATGACGATCACGCCGATCGGACGGGTCTGATGCGCTCCATTCACGCACGGCTCGCCCTCACCACCTCGGCGTTCGGCGCGCTTCTTCTCGGCGCGCTTCTCGTAGCCCCGCTTGTTGGTTCGACCTCTATCTCTCTCGCGCGAGTGTTCGACCGGAGCCTGCCTTTCGAGGATAACGTCGACGCTCAGATCTTCTTCATCGCCCGTCTGCCACGTGTCGTCGCCGGAGCCCTGGTCGGAGGCGCGCTGGCGGCCGCAGGCGTGGTCTTCCAGGCCCTGCTCCGCAATCCTCTCGCAGCCCCAGGCACGTTGGGCGTATCGGCCGGTGCGGCGCTCGGCGCGATGGTGGCGATTACGTTCGGGCTGGACATCTCGCTCGCGGGCCTGCCGTCCATTCCACTTGCCAGCTTCGCCGGGTCGCTGGGAGCGCTCGGAATCGTCTATGCCCTCGCCGCAGCGCGAAGGCGAGGTCAGTCGACGACGGTCCTGCTGTTGGCCGGCGTGACCATGACAGCGTTCTTCTCGGCGCTCATCATGTTCACGCAGTACATGGCAGATTTCACGGACACGTTCCGAACCGTCCGCTGGCTAATGGGGACGCTTGAGGTTGGCGGGTACGCACCACTGGTCGCGGTCGCGCCAATGCTCTTGTTGGCACTTGTCTTGGTCTCGAGCTTGCCTCGTTCCCTCGATCTGATCAGCGTTGGCGCCGACTCCGCGGCGGCGCGTGGCGTGGACGTCGTGCGCACCGAGCGCGTGGCGCTCCTGAGCGCGTCGCTGGCCACGGGAGCGGCGGTCTCGATCAGCGGACCGATCGGTTTCATCGGAATCGTCGTCCCTCACCTCGTTCGCCTGCTGGTGGGTTCGGATCACCGGTTGGTCTTGCCGGCGTCCGTCTTGTTCGGGGCGGCGTTTCTCATCATGAGTGATTCGCTGGCGAGAACGCTGTTCGCGCCCGTGGAGATTCCAGTCGGGGTCGTCACGGCCTTGACTGGAGGTCCGTTTTTTCTATGGCTGCTACTGCGGCGAATATGACGCGCGCCGCACTGATTGCGCACGTGCTCCTGTGTGTCGTCCTGGCCAGGATGCCGACATTTGGCCAGGAGCAGCCGCACCGAGTGGTATCGCTCGTGCCGGCCACGACCGAGATGCTGTTCGCCATGGGCGCCGGCGACCGCTTGGTTGGATTGGGTAGCTATGACCGCTTCCCTCCTCAGGTGGCTGCCATTCCGAGGGTCGGCGGCCTGCTCAATCCCAACACCGAACGAATCATCGCGCTCCGGCCCGACCTGGTCATCCTCTACGAGACACAGGAGGAGTTGAAGCGCCAGCTCGAACGGGCCGACATCCCGTACTACCGATACGAGCACCAAGCCCTCCCCGATATCACCTCGACGATTCGGGCACTGGGCGAGCGAATCGGCGCACCGCAACGAGCCCATGATGTGGCGGTTGGAATCGAGCGGGACATCGAGGCCGTTCGTCGCTCGGTTGCCGGCCTGGACCGGCCTTCGACGTTGCTTGTCTTCACTCGGGAACCGGGTTCGCTCAGAAGCATCACGGCCAGCGGCGGGTACGGCTTCCTCGCAGACCTTATGGATGTGGCTGGCGCCAGCAACGTCTTCGGAGAAATCCAGCAGCAGTCGGTGCAGGCGAGCGCCGAGATGATTCTTGCCCGGCGACCGGACGTGATCATCGAGCTTCAGTATGGCGCCGGCGCCGTCGGACGTTCGGACGGCCTAGAGGCGTGGAAGACACTGGCGTCTGTGCCAGCCGTCAGGACCGGACGCGTCCACGTGCTCACTGGGGACCAGTTCGTCGTCCCCGGACCACGGATCGTCCTCGCGGCACAGCAGCTCGCGCGAGCGATTCACCCACAATGAGGAAGTCTGAGCGCCGACGGCCACACGCAACAAACTGGCCTCAGAGGCAGCTGAGAAGAGACCACCGGCGCCGGAAACGCGCTCAGCGCAGCCTATGCTGAGAACTCCACCTGGACTCCCGAGGGTATGAGCCCGGCCGCTTGGGCGTCATCGAGAAGCCGGCGAACCGCCTCGCGTCCCCGCTCACCGTAATCCAGCGTCAGCTCATTCACGTACATACCAACGAACTCATCCGTCCGTTCTCGATCGAGGCCGCGCCCAAACTGCATCGAGTGCTCCACCGCTTCCCCTCGGTGCTCGAGCCCGTACGCAATGCTGTCATGGAGAAGACGCGACAGCTTTGCGATCGCCTCCCCGCCAAGATCCCGCCGAATCACATTCCCTCCCAGGGGCAGCGGCAGACCACCCGTTCGGTCAGCCCACCACTCGCCGAAGTCCACCAGCTTCTTCAGACCCTCGTCCTGATACGTGAGCTGCCCTTCGTGAATGAGTACCCCAGCGGCGACCTCTCCGTTGCGAACCTTGTCCTGGATCTGATCGAACGGCATCACGACATGCTCGACATCAGGATCGAACAGCCGCAGCGCCAGGAAAGCCGTCGTCAGTTCCCCGGGCACTGCGACACGCAGACCGTTCAGCGATGACGGTCCGTCCTCCCTTGCCACGACAATCGGCCCGTAGCGATCACCCATACTGGCGCCATGAGGCAGCAGGACGTATCGCTCAGTGAGATGCGCGTAGGCGTGGATCGATACGGCCGTGATCTCATACGTGCCTCCGAACGCAGCACGGTTCAGGGACTCGATGTCGGCGAGTACATGCTCGAGCTCAAACTCCTCTGAGGGGACATGACCAGCCGCCAGGCCGTAGAACATGAACGCATCGTCTGAATCAGGGCTGTGGGCTATTCGAATCTTCATCGTTGGGGTCTTCCAGAACGTGTGTGATGGCCGAGTGTGGCTTAGACGTCGTCGTTCGGATCCGCGACAACGTACGCTTGTGACACGCGCCTGAACACAATCGTGAAGCCAAAGCCGACGATGGCGCAGGACGCGAGAAGACCGAGGTAGATGCCGCTTCCCGTCAGAACAGTCGGCGCGGTGTCCATCGGTCGATGTTCGACGATGGCAACCGCCTGCGATCGAATCAGTGCCCGACTGGCAACCGTCTCCGGCATGATGCGCCACGAAAGAAACATGACTCCCAGCGCAATGAGACCGACTAGCAGCAGGGGATGGCGTGAATTCTTCCTGGTGATCAGGCTAAGGATGGAAAGAATCGCCGCCAGCAGCCCCAGGCCGAGGATCCAGAGCGCGGCGGTATCGGGGAAGCCTCGCAGCGACACGTCCTCGACGACGACCCACGGTAGAAACGCACTGGCTGACAGCGCGAGACCTGCCGCCAGTGGGATGAAATACGCGCGCATGCCAGGGCGGACCATCGCCCTCAAGCTCATTTTCGTGAGTGTAGCACACGGGTTTCACCGGACGGAGCGTGCCAGACAAGCGTCGTGCCGTGAAATCGGCCGAGGTGAATCGGGGCGCTACCCCTGGTCTTTGTATTCTTCGTACCAGGCCATCTGGACGGCCTCCAGCTTTGGCTCGTTCGAGGCCTTCGGATCGTCGTCGAAGCCTTCGAGGGCGAGCACACGCTCGCGGAGATCAGTAAAACGGACGGTCAGTGGGTCCGTGTCCGGAAATTTTTCGAACAGCGCGATCCCGATATCCTCGGCATCGGTCCACTTCATGGCGCGACTTCCGACGGATCCAAGACGGTGCGATCCTTCCGGTCGGACTTGCCGAGCTGGATGCCTCCACCTTCCTGTACGTAGTTGCGCGTGTACATCGGCAACTCGCAGACGACGTCACCGCTGATGACGGCCTGACAGCCGAGCCGGGACTGCGGCGTGAGACCCCACGCCGTATCAAGGCGATCGGCCTCGTCGTCCTCCATCTCGCTGAGATGCTGCTCGCCCTCTCGGATGATCACGTGGCACGTGGTACAGGCACAGCTTCCGCCGCAGGCGTGCTCGAGCGCGACGTCGAAATGCTTCGCTACGTCAAGAAACGACTCCGCCTTACCGTGATGCGAATAGGGCAACTTGCCATGTTCGAACTCGACAGTCTGTGACTCACCGTCGATGATGAACGTTACTTTTGGCATTACTCACTTCCAATCTGGCTCGAGAGGCCGTCCCAGGTGAAGGGCACCACAGCCAGCGCTACAGTTCGTCCACATTCTTTCCAGACAACGCGGCTTTCACTGACCGGTTCATGATGACCTCGGCCAGGTGTTGCGTCGTCTGATTCAAGACCTCGGTCCACTGCTGGATCGCGGCACGATCCGAAGAGCTCAGCACGTGTCTGAGGCCGACGAGCGCCTGTTCGATCTTCTTCTGCTCACCTGGAGACAGGTCGTGTGTCGCCACTTCGGCGAATTCGGGCGAACGCAGCGACTTCTCGGTTGCCGCAATCACCGACTCGGCTTCGTTTCTGGCATCGATGAGAAGCCGCGCTTCCATGTCGGCTTCTGCGTGCTCGAACGAATCAAGCAACATCAGTTCGACCTCATCGTCGGTCAAACCGTAGGATGGTTTCACTTCGATCGTTTGCTCGATGTTGGTTCGCAGTTCCGTGGCAGTGGCACTCAGGATCCCGTTGGCGTCTATTTGGAATTGGACCTGCAACCGCGGCATGCCGGCGGGCATCGGAGGAATGCCACGCAGCTTGAATCGCGCGAGTGAACGGTTGTCTTCAACCAGCTCCCGTTCACCCTGTACCACATGGATGTCGACCGCCGTCTGATTGTCGACGGCCGTGGTGAACATCTCGCTGCCGGTCGCTGGGATGGTCGAATTCCTGAGAATGATCTTGGAGGTGACGCCACCCATCGTCTCGATACCGAGAGACAGCGGCGTGACGTCCAGCAGAAGCATCTCGCGGTTACCGGTGATGAGAATATCCGCCTGTAACGCCGCACCAAGCGCAACGACCTCGTCCGGGTTCAGCTCGCAGTGTGGCTTCCGGCCGAACAACTCCCCAACCAGTCGTCGCACGGTCGGAATACGGGTGGAACCGCCAACGAGCACGACCTCGTCGATCTCTGAAGGTTTCACGTCCGCGTCGTGCAACGCCCGCCGGCACGATTCGAGGGTGCGCTCGACGAATGGACGAATCAGCACCTCGAACTCGTCCCGTGCCAATCGGCTGCGGTAGCCGGCCACGTTGATTTCGGTTTCGTCGGCGTCCGAGAGATCCCACTTGGCCTGAATGACCGCCTTGCGGATTTCCTGAATCGCGACGTGTGTCCGCGCGAACCCGGCTCTGCCGGCACTGGTTTCCGACTCGAGATGATCCAGAACACGCTCGGTCAGCAGCGCGTCGATGTCGTCGCCTCCGAGATGGGTATCGCCATTGGTGGATAGCACCTGGAAGATGCCGTCCTCGACCTTCAGGATCGAAATATCGAAGGTCCCTCCGCCAAGGTCATAGACGGCAATCAGCCCGGCATGGCGCTTGTCGAGGCCGTACGCGAGCGACGCGGCGGTCGGCTCGTTGATGATGCGCAACACCTCGAGCCCCGCGATACGACCGGCATCGCGGGTGGCGGTGCGCTGAGCGTCGTTGAAGTACGCGGGCACCGTAATGACCGCTCTGTCCACCTCGGGATCGATATCCCCTTCGGCAGCAAAGAACTCCTCGGCTCTGTGTTTGAGCTCGCGCAAGATCAACGCCGAAATCTCCGGCGGCGTGAACTCCCGATCGCCGAGACCCAGCCGGACGACCCCCCCCGGCGTTCCACTGATTCGGAACGGCAGCAGACCAGCTACGTCCTGCACGTCTTCGACGCCCTTGCCCATAAATCGCTTCACCGAATAGATCGTGCGATCGGGCTCGGTCAGCAGTCGTCGCATCGCCTCGTGCCCCACGAGCGTCGCGCCATCCGCAGACACCGAGACGACCGACGGAACCAGCGCGTCGCCATTCTTGTCGCGAATGACGACAGGACGGTTCTCGCTGACGTAGGCCACCAGGCTGTTCGTCGTCCCAAGGTCGATCCCAACGACTCTGCTCATAGACCCTGCGCCATCTCCTTCTCGATTCCGGCCAGCAGGTTGCTGATGTAGTTCCGCTCGAGCATCCGACCGCGAAGCGCCTCGATCACCGCTCGTCGTTCGGACGCGGCTGCGTCGTCGGCAAGCGCGTCCCACTGGGTAGACAACTCACGCAACTCGGCCTCGTGCTGTGCTTGCTTCGCATCGATCGGCTCCCGTGCCCGCTCCAGCCGGCTCTTCCAGTCCTGCTCCGGCGCACCACGCGACTTGAGGTCCCGCACCTCATCGAGCTCTTCGTTCAGGGCGAACACCTCTTCAAGGAGCGAAGCCGGCACCTCTTGTCCTCCGCTCGCCCCCCGGGCTGATTGCCGATCGGCGCCTTCCAGGCTCAGCAGGTACTCAATGCGATCGATCGGATGTTTGAGCGTCCGGTACGCGTCGTTCAGATACGAGGAGCGTTCCAGACTGGCCCGCCGCTCGGCAAGGGAAGCGTTATGGAAATAGTCGGGATGGAACTGCCGGCTCATCGTCCTGAAACGCTGCTCGAGGTCAGCCAGATCGAGATTGAGCTTTCTCGGAACCCCGAGGAACGCGAAGTAGTCACCGTGGCGCCCCAGCGTCAGAATGCGGGTGCACTGTGGACAAAAGTGCACATCGACAGGCGCCCCGCCTCCGCAGGTGCGACAAATCTGAACGGTCGGCACGAGAGGTTCAGTATTCATGGTAGGAGTGGCACCTGGATCCCGGCGGTGCGGAGCCCGGGCTTCAGGCCCCGAATGAGCTGCCGCACCCGCAGGTCGATTTCGCGTTTGGGTTGTTGAAGACGAACCCTCGGCTGATCAGGCCGGTGTCGTAGTCGAGAACCGTGCCGTCGAGATACAGAAGGCTCTTCTTGTCAATGAAGACCTTCGAGCCGTTCGGTCCCTCGAAGACATGGTCGCCAAAGCGTGCGGTCTTCTCCCACGCGAAGACGTAGCTCAGACCAGAGCATCCACCGCCTTTGACGCCGACGCGCAGTCCTCCCTCATCGATGCCCTGCTTGGCCATCAGCGTTCGGATCTTCTGCGCGGCGGTCTCGCTAATCTGAATCATGCTCTACGCCGACGGTTGAGCCTTCGCGTCCGTCGTCTTTTCTGAACCGGACTGCTTCTTCTTGTAATCGTTGATCGCCGCCTTGATGGCATCTTCCGCGAGCACCGAACAGTGAATCTTGACCGGCGGAAGGCTCAGCTCCTCGACGATGTCCGTGTTCTGGATGGCGAGGGCCTCGTCAACGGTCTTTCCCTTCAGCCACTCGGTCGCCAGACTCGAACTCGCGATTGCCGACCCGCAGCCGAACGTCTTGAACTTGGCGTCGTCGATGATGCCGGTCTCCGCGTTCACCCTGACCTGCAGCTTCATCACGTCGCCGCACTCGGGTGCGCCGACGAGACCAGTACCGACCTGTGGATCTGCCTTCGGAAGCGACCCTACGTTTCGCGGGTGCTCATAATGATCGATGACCTTGTCTGAATACGCCATTACGCTTCTCCCTCTTGTCAGACCGGAAGGCCTGATCTCTGAAAATCAACACGCAATCTTCAAGTGGCCAATCACTGACTCGGAATCCACCTGTTCACTGTCTTCAATGTCGCGGTCTAGTGCACTTCCCATTGCATGGTGGACAAGTCGACACCTTCCTTCGCCAGCTCGTACAGCGGCGACATCTCGCGCAATCGCGTGACCACGTTGGTCAGTTTCTGCACGACGTAATCGACTTCTTCCTCCGTCGTCCAACGCCCCAGTCCGAACCTGATCGATGAATGGGCCAGGTCATCGCCCGCTCCCAGCGCCTTCAACACGTAAGACGGCTCGAGGCTTGCAGATGTACAGGCGGACCCCGATGACACCGCCACATCGTTGATACCCATGAGCAGAGACTCGCCCTCGACATAGGCAAAGCTGATGTTCAGGCTGTGCGGTAGGCGGTGCTCCGTCGAGCCGTTGACGTAGATTTCGTCGAGATTCTCGTGAAGCTTCCGATTCAACAGGTCCCGCAGCTTTCCGAGGCGCTCGGCGTCGGCCGCCATTTCCTGCTGGCATAGCTCGACCGCCTTCCCAAACCCTACAATCCCGGGCACATTCAGCGTGCCAGACCTCATGCCGCGCTCGTGCCCGCCCCCGTCGATGCTCGGCGCCAACAGCACCCGCGGATTGCGACGTCTCACATACAGCGCGCCGACACCCTTTGGACCGTACAACTTGTGCGCGGTGATCGCTGCCAGATCAACCTTCAGCTCGTTGACATTAAACGGTATCTTGCCGACGGCCTGGACGGCATCAGTGTGAAACAGAACGCCCTTTTCCTTGGCAATAGCTCCAATCTCTGCGATCGGCTGAATGACGCCGATCTCGTTATTGGCGGTCATGATCGAGATGAGAACGGTCTTCTCCGTAATCGCGTTGCGTAGCTCGTCCAGCCGAATCAGGCCGTCCTTCTGAACCGGCAGATACGTGACGCGGTACCCTTGCTTCTCAAGACGCTTGCACGTGTCGATCACGGCCTTATGCTCGGTGACACACGTGATGATGTGGTTGCCTTTTTCGCGATACATCTCGGCCACGCCTTTGATGGCGAGGTTGTCGGACTCGGTCGCTCCACTCGTGAAGACGATTTCCTTGGGATTGGCGCCAATCAGGTCGGCAATCTGCTTGCGGGCCTTGTCCACCGCTTCTTCGGCCTCCCATCCAAATGGGTGGTTACGACTGGCCGAGTTCCCGAAATGCTCGGTGAAATAGGGCAGCATGGCCTCGACGACGCGGGGGTCAACCGGTGTCGTGGCGTGATAGTCCATGTAAATCGGAAGCTTAGGTGCCATCTTGTCTCTCTGGCAGCTTCATCAGCTGCTCGCTAATCGTTACCGCTGAAAACCGCTCGCTAATGGGTGTGCAACACGGCCGCCTTCGGCTCTTCGGGCGAGGCCGTGTCCGCCGCCAGCTCGGCGATCGTGCACTCGCCAAGCGCGGCCAGAATACGCTCGCGGACCTTCCAGAGAGGGTCACGAACGTTGCACTTTTCAAATTGATCGCAGTTCCCTTCGTCTGTCGAACACGCTGTGACCCGCACCGGTCCGTCGATCGCCTGAATCACATCGCCAACCGATATGTGTACCGGCTGACGCGCAAGCTGATAGCCACCGCGC
>Ga0326597_10011831_pt1 | contig 11537 bp, 11 predicted proteins | sample RVTome_12_FD_203789 | JGI IMG/M metagenome (GOLD analysis project Ga0326597, IMG submission 203789) | Soil microbial communities from uranium-contaminated site in the Upper Colorado River Basin, Wyoming, United States - RVT100D185 | ecosystem: Environmental > Terrestrial > Soil > Contaminated >...
ATCGTCTCGCGGAGCGAGTCCAGGTCACCGTAGCGGACTGCCCGGAAGTCCGGGATCAGGGGCTCGGCCCACTCCCGCATGTCCGCAGCCCCGATCATTGTAAGTGCGAACCCCGTAGTCCCGTGGTAGCCATGGTCACCGTGTAGCACTTCGGTACGGCCGGTTGCACCTCGCGCTAGCTTGATCGCCTGGTCGATGGCTTCGCTCCCGGTCACCGCTGGCAAGCTCACCTCTACCCGCCCGGGCGCCGTCCGGGCCAGCGCCTCTGCGAGCTGCCCCTTCGCCTCGCTGAAGAAGAAGAGGGAGCCGTAGTCCTGACTCTTGGTAGCTTCTTCCATCGCCCGCACGACGGCAGGATGCCTGTGGCCGAGGCTGTTGACGCCGCCCACGTTCCACAGATCGAGGTATCGACTGCCCTCCGCATCGAAGACGTAGGGGCCTTCCCCCCAGGCCTCCACCAGCAGGTAGCCTAGGTTCTCAATGGTGGCCATACGCTGGCTTCCGAAAAAGCGACCGTAGCGCTCAATGAACCGAGCGTGTGTCAGGGTTGAACTGGTCATGTCAGCACTCCGAACGCTTTGCCTGGGACGCTGTTTGTGGGGGATCCCACATGGCTTGACGACCGTGGTTGGTCTCGCCGATTGGTCCCACCGGCATTAGATTATACATATTCACAGGCGTCGTCCCCACACACCCGTCAGGGGATGCCCAGCCTCTGGGCTTCCTCGGGGTCTTGTTCCTTGAGCAGTTCGAAGAAGACGTACTGTGTGCGGATGTTGAACGACGCCACCTCGTTGGCAAGCCCGGTCTCGCCCGCAGCATTTAGGATCGCGACCGACGCGCTAGGCTTGCTCAGTGCAGGAGGTGTGGACAGTAGTATCGCCCGATTCATCGCGGAATCAAACGTCTCCCGCTCGGCATCGGGCATCCCCTCACGGCGATAGCCGCAGGGCACAAGCACATCGATGTACTCATCCTTGAACTCGCCAACCTGATCTCGCAGGTCAGCTACCTGCAAGTCCTGGTCGAGAATCGCGCCGAGCCTGTCGAGCGCGTCGAAGTAGTGCTGCGTCACCTCTTCCGTTAGGACCTCAGGTGCGGCCGCGGTGCTGGAGACAGTAGTGCTCTGGCTAGCTTGCGATGGGCCGGGGAGTCGGATTCGCTTCCGCCGCATGCGGCAAGCACGGCAACAACCGCTGCCGCCAGAAGGTCGCTGCGGGCGTTCACCAACGCTCGTGTTATCCCCAATTGCATTAGCGCTCCCGATCATCGGTGCAGCCTCTGACCACCGTCAAGACGGATATCGAGCGAATTAGTCCGGGTCCGGCGCGGGCGAAGCCAAGCTTTGGGTCGGCATCGTCTGTTCGTTTTCGCGTCTCTGCTGGGAGCGGTCCACAACTCCCACGTGCACGGTTTATCCGTCCGGCGCGCTGGGGCGCACGATGGCAGGCGCCTCGTGCGCGCATGACCCGGTCAGCGCCAGTGAACTGGCAAACTATTGCCCGCAGGCGTGTGGGGTACGAGGCACACCACCCGGCCCGTTTCCTTACTGCCCAGCCTACTTCTTTTCCAGGTCCTCCAGCCGCCGGTAGACGTCGTAGTCGATCGTCATGTGGCTCAACACGTTGCCCACGAGGAGGCCGGCGGCCACGCCTACACCGCCGATGATCGCGAGGACGTCGCTATCGGTCGCGACGCCGATGCCGAGCCCGATCGCGCCGGCCGCGCCGATCAGCGACAACAGCGCAGGCGCCGCGTGCCCATCTTCTCCCATAAAGGCGTGCTCAACCTCTAATTGCCGGTCGTTCATGATGTCGATCCCTCCTTTGCCGCGCAGGATAACACCTCGCTGGGACGCAAGCGCAACGAAACCGGCCAACGGCCGGTCTGGCGCTTGTTTTTTCGAGTGGAGGCGACGGCGGGATTCGAACCCGCGATCAAGGTTTTGCAGACCTCTGCCTTAGACCACTTGGCTACGTCGCCTCTTGCTGCTTTGGTGCCGAGGAGGGGATTTGAACCCCTACGCCCTTACGGGCACCGCCCCCTCAAGACGGCGTGTCTACCTATTCCACCACCTCGGCAAAGCACTGTCTATGTTAACGATTCCCGCTCAGGCGAGGCAACAGGACGGGCCATCCGCCACAGCGGACGGCCCGTGAGGCGCTCTGTCGTGTTGGTTCTAGGCTCCGGGTATCTCCGTTACGTCGTACGGTGGCTCGAAGGCGTCGTCCGGCACGTCTTCACTGAACTCGGTCGCCCGCATCTCGAACGTGCCACTGTCCAGCTCATATGAGGAGAGCAGAAGCAGGCCGTTGTCGGCAAAGCACCACTTGATGGTGCCGGCGTCGCCGGTGAAGTCGCCGCTCGCCGTGTAGCAGTTGGCGTCCACGCCGGCCAGCTCTTCAGACGACGAATCGACATCGGCGTCCGTGAACAACTCCAGGTACTGGAACACTGAATCGGAGCTGCCGTACGCCGTGAACAGACCCTCGAACGGGTTCGAGCCGATGCCGCCCTCTCCCTCGTAGCAGAAGCCCTCGCCCGCGCTCTCCGTGCATGTGTACGAGGCCTCCGGAGTCGTGATCGAGATGAACGCGCCTTCATCGTCCCCGAAGTCGATGCGTGAATTGTCACCCTGGGTGTATACCGTCCAGGTGCCTGGCTCGCTGCCCTCCGACGTGAAGGTGTACGTGATCACGCCCTCTGCGTCATCGCCGGCGCCCGCCAGGTCTTCTAGCTCAGAGATCGCGTCGCCGCCATCGTCGCCTCCGTCGTCCCCTGAGTCGTCGGTTGCGGTCGCGCCGCCGTCGTCTCCGTCATCACCTCCACCGTCGTCGCCGGAGTCGTCGGTTGCGGTCGCACCGCCGTCGTCTCCGCCGTCGTCATCGTCGTCGCCGCCGCAGGCTGCGGCGAGCAGCAGGGCGAACGTCGCGAAGACGCTCAGCAGCAGGAAGAGCAGGCGCCACGCGGGCGTGCGTTCTTTAGTCATATGAGCCTCCTTTGGATAGGGCGCGCTTCGCAAAGAGTACGTGACGTAACCCTTACGGTCGATACCGGAACCGGACTTATGAACGTTCGAGCAAGTCCGGGTCACTGACCCTCAACTTGTCCTGTACCGTCCGCTTCACGTGTTCGAAGACGGAACGCGCCTTCTCACCTTCGTCCGCGCCGCCGTCGCGGATGACGGCGCACAACGCTTCGTTCCGTTTGATTATCGCCTCTCGTAGCTCAGCGCGGCGTTGCGGGGTGCCGGCGTGACCGAGAATCGCGTCGAGTCCTTGCCATTCCGCGGCAAGCTGCTCGTCTTCGAGCGCCAGCTCCCGCCGCACGATGCGGATGGCGTTCGCCGCTACCCGGGCGTGGAAACCACGCGAGCCCGGCACGTTGGGCACGATCTCGTTGTCGAGGAAGCCCTCGACCGCTTTCAGGAGTTCGTCGTATGTGGGCCGGTCCTGCATCAGCGCATCCTGATTCCAGAAGCCAGAAGGGCGCAAGGCCAGGAAGCCCAAAAACTGCCAAACAAACTCATGCGGTTACCTCGATCAGGTTGAGAAGCTCCCACTCCGTCTCGGCGGTGCGCCGCCCGATTGTCGCCAGCTCGACTGACTTCGACATCCCGTCCAGGTACGCGCGGGCCTGCATGATGCAGATGACGCCCCAGCGCAGGTTGCCGAACATCTCCCACCAGTGAACGGCCGCGCGGTCCAGCGGGCGTCCACCGGCCGCTTCGTACGCCGCGAAGAAGTCCTCGCGCGCGCCGACGCCGCCGACTGGGCGATCGTCGTTGCCGAAGCGCCACGAACGAACGCAGACCCACGCAAGGTCCTCCATCGGGTCGCCGACGTGCGCCAGTTCCCAGTCCAGCACCGAGCGCACGCCTTCCGGTCCGACGATGAAGTTGCCCATCCGGTAATCGCCGTGTACCAGCACCGGCGCGGCGTCCGGCGGCAGGTTGCGCCTGAGACAGCGCAGTGCCAGCTCGAACGCCGGGTGTGGTTCCGGAGCGATTGCCCGGAACGTGGCCTCGAAGCGCTGTAGCTCCGACTCCGCCGCCGACTTGCCTTTCAGCGGCTGCGAGAGGGCATTAGCCAGTCCGTCGAGCGGAATGCGGTGGATCGCGGCGATGATGCCGCCGAGTTGCGCTGCCATCTTCTCGCGGGCCGCCGCGTAATCGTCGTCGCGGAGGATGCGGCGGGCGATCGTCTCGCCTTCGACGCGCTCCATCAGGAAGAAGGGCGCGCCGAGCGAGTCGTCGCCCATCAGGTGGACGCGCGGTACCGGGACGCCGGCTGCGTGCGCCGCCTCCAGCAGTCGGTACTCAGTGTCGCGCGGCATCAGCCCTGGCTGCCTGCGCGGGTCGGCTCGGGCGATCAGCGGCAGCGTCTCGCCGTCGATCGTGGCGTCGAATGACCACGTCTGCCGCGAGGCGCCGCCGGTGAGCAGGCGCATGCCCTCGATGCGGACGGACTTCGCGCCGTGCGACCGTTGGAGGAATGCGGCGAGCTTTTCGGAGACTTCGTCGGGCGTCACGCGCCGATTGTAGCGGACTGAGGCGACCAGCCGTTGGCCATAGGCGATTCGGCGCCTTGCGCGAGCACGCGCGAAGAGTATCGTGTTGAGTGACAGACGCTGCTCGTAACCGTCGCCCACAAGACGGGAAAGGACGCCAGTCAATGAATCACCGAATCCCCACCCTCAAAGCCCTATTCATGGTGGCGCTTGCCGCCATAGCGCTCGGATCCGCTGCCTGCGGCGGCGACGATGACGGCGGCGGCGACGGCGGTGCGACCTCGCCGCCCGCGGTGTCCTCCCCGGCCTCGGGCCCCGGCAATATCACACTCTCGTCCACGGCCATTTCAGGGCAGTCCGGCAAGATCCTGCTCGTATTCGCGGCGCCGGCCGGGGGCGGACAGCAACTCGCGCGTCTCTGCGTACCCATCACGTCCGAAGACTTCACGCTCTCCGGCGCGGTGATGACTGACGTCCCGGCCGGCAATGACCCCTGCGGCGATGACACCCCGGAAACGACGTTCGAGGAAGGGGCATATGACCTTGTTGCCGGAGTCTACGTTGGAGGCCAGCAGACGCCGGAGGCCGAGACAACCCTCACGGTCGAAGTAGCAGGCGAGACAACTGCGGAACTCGATGGTTCCGCCCTGTCACCCTGAGCCAGGCTACTGAATCTGGTCGAGGTACTCGGAGATGCCGAGGCCGGTGTGGCCCAGGCAGGTGTACTCGGTCATCGCTTCGCCGATGTGTGTGACATGGCCCTCACGTCGGTTGCGCAGCGGAATGAAGCCGATGACCTTGCCTTCGACCGTGACCCTCTCGCCACGGTCCAACGTCAGGTCCGCCTTCATCGCGCGGTGGAACGGCTGATCGGCGTCGAACTGCGAGTCGATGGCAACGCCCGTGATGCGTGAGAGTTTGCCGTCGCGGATGACGACGCCCCACTCCGTGCGATCGGTCGCCGTGCGGTTGATCTCAGAGACCATGATGTTGAGCGCCGGACCGAAGGAGCACGTCAGCCAGCGGTAGGACAGGATATTCTGCCAGTAGCGCGGTCCCCAGGAGTGGTCGCGCAGGCCGAAGGCGTCGATCTGCGACGTCTCGCCGTCGATCGTCACCGTACCGGCCACTTTCATGTGCTGCTCGTAGTGTGCTTGCCCGAAGCCCTCCTCGGCGCTCTCCTGCGGTCGGTCGGCGCCCGTGGAACCATAGACCGGGGCGACGGCTTCATGCACGAGGTCGATCTGCACCTTCTTGTGCGGGTTCTCCCGGAATGCCTTGCCGGGGTCCGACATCTGCTCGGGCGTGGCCAGGAACACCGACGAGCCGCTGTAAGTCGTCCGGTGGCGGACCAGCGGGTCCAGCATCTCGAAGCGCATGCCCCCGGCGTCGTATGCGTAGTTGTTCGTGATCTCGGGGCGCTTGTAGTTGAAGAGGACGGTGCCATCGGGCTCGAACAGCGAAAGCGTGACCTCGGCGTTGCCCTCGTTGGCGCGGTTGCCGATGCGCAGGAAGCCGCCGCGCCGCTGCCGGTTGTCGAAGAAGTTGAAGTACATGCTCTCGTTGAAGTTCTGCTCGGGGCCGAGCGGGTGAGTGTAGTCATCCTTGGGCGAGATGTCGCCGAAGACCTGGGCCTGGACCATGGTGCGCCTCCCTGCGTATGTTGGCCTGCCTGGCGGCGGGCACGGCGATTGTAGCACGCAACAAACCTGCACCAATCTTTGGCCTCATACGTACCGGTTCGCAACCACACGCTGCCGCGATCAGGCGCATTATCTGTCCCCTGAAGGGAGGGCGTCATGCTGTCATTCGTTACGCCGGAGTTCGATCGCTATCGGATCAAGGAACGCGAAGCAGAAGCCGTTGGCACCAGTGTCGGCCAGCAGTCGCGCCTCGCCGCAGCTTCAGCCCCGAGATGGGCGATTGCGACCATCTTCACTCGGGGAAGCCTTCGCCGTGCTGTGAGTAGGCGTTTCGCAGGTACTGGAACATCATCCGCTGCGCGCTGAAGAACTCCCCGTTTAACGCTATCGAGTAGCGCATGACGGTGGCGTATTCGTTCGGACGGCCGTAGTACATCGGCATAATCGAGTGCTCCAGCTTGTCGTAGAGCGAGCGGATCTCGTCCGCCTCGGTCGCCGGGTTCTCATCGCCGATCGCCCACCCGGTGACGCCTTCGACGTGGCCCTCGATCCACCAACCGTCGAGGACGCTGAGGCTGGGTACGCCGTTCATCGCCGCCTTCATACCGCTGGTACCAGACGCCTCCAAGGGCTTCTGCGGGTTGTTCAGCCAGAGGTCGACGCCAGCGACGACGGTGCGGGCGAGGGCCATGTCGTAGTCCTCGAGGTAGACAACCTTCATCGCGTCGCGCAGGTCGCCGGCCGCGGCGAAAACATCCTGGATGATCTGCTTGCCTGCATCGTCTTTCGGGTGCGCCTTCCCCGCGTAGACAACTTGCAGAGGACCCTGCGACTGCACCATGCGCCGCAATCGGTCGAGGTCAGTGAACAGCAGATCGCCGCGCTTGTATCCGGTGGCCCGTCGCGCAAAGCCGATCGTCAGGGCATTCGGGTCGAGAATGACTCCCGAGCGCGACTTGACTTCGTTGGCCAGCATCTCGTTGGCCAGGCGGTGCGCGGCGCGGACGTCCTCGAGCGGGATGGCGGTGGCGTAGCGGAAATATCGGGTGTCGCCGCGCCAGGCGGGGATGTGGCGGTCGAAGAGGGCGGCGAACGGCTCGCAGACCCAGGTCCCAGCGTGGACACCGTTTGTGATCGCACCAACGCGATACTCGGGGAACATGCCGGCGGACACCTGACCGTGGCGGAGCGAGACGCCGTTGGCGGCGCGCGCAAACGCCATCACGAAGGATGTCAGGTCGAAGGTGTCGTCGTCGAATCCGGGAGTGGTGCGCAGGAGCCGCACGCGGTCCGTGCCCAGCACTTCCTCCGTGAGGTCGGCCGGGAACGTGTCGTGGCCGGCCGGCACGGGCGTGTGTACGGTGAAGACGCAGCGCGATCGCACCGTCGCCTTGTCTTCCTCGGTGAGTGTATCGCTGCCGGATGAGCCCATGCGCTCCTCGAGGAGAGCGAGCACGAGCAGTCCGGAGTGGCCTTCGTTCATGTGGAAGACGCGGACCTTGTCGTAGCCCAGGGCCCGCAAGAGCGCGACTCCGCCCATGCCGAGTACGACCTCCTGCGACAGCCGGTAGCGCGAATCACCGCCGTAGAGGGTATCGGTCAGCGCCTGGTCGCGCGGATCGTTATCGGGGAGGCGGCTGTCGAGCAGGTAGACGGTGATCGGCTGCTGCATCGTGTTACCGGGGTTGCCGTGCACCACGTACTCCCATGAGCGCAACTGCACCGTACGTCCTTCGACGGTGACGCTGACCCGCTCGGGCAGCTCCTGGAGGAAATCCTCCGGGAACCAATCTGCCGGGCTCTCCGTCTGTTCGCCGCTCTCATTCAGATGCTGATGGAAGTAACCCCTGCGGTGGAGGAGGGTGACGCCGACCATCGGGATGCGGAGGTCGGCGGCTGCCCGGAGGCTATCGCCCGCGAGGATGCCGAGACCGCCGCTGTAAGTCGGGAATCTCTCGTCCAGGCCTATCTCCATCGAGAAATAGGCGATCGTGCGTTCTCTGTCACTCATAGGCAGATAGTCTGAGAAAACTCTATACGAGTGGACGGGACGCGGCAAACAGTGAAGGGCAGCTTGAACGTTGACATTCCATGTCATATGACGCGCGCTGCGGCCGTTTGGATACTCGCATATACTGCGGGACAGCAACGCGAAACGTGAAAGAGGGAACCATGGTGCAACAGTTGAAGCTTGGACTTGGCACAGGTTACTGGAGTTCCGGCCCGCCCGGCGGCATCGAGCAGTCGATCGAGCTGGCGGATCGTTTGGGCTTCGACTCGATGTGGGCGGCCGAGGCTTACGGTTCCGACGCCCTGACGCCATTGGCCTGGTGGGGCTCGAAGACCAAGAACATCAAGCTCGGCACGTCCATCGCCCAGATCTCGGCGCGGACGCCGGCGGCCCTGGCGATGGCCGCGATGACGCTTGACCACCTGTCGGAAGGGCGCGTGATACTGGGCATCGGCGCGTCGGGCCCACAGGTCGTCGAGGGCTGGTACGGCCAGCCGTATCCAAAGCCGCTGGAGCGCACGCGCGAGTACGTGGCGATCATGCGTAAGATCTTTGCCCGCGAGGAGCGCGTCGAGTTCCAGGGAAAGCACTATCAGCTGCCCTATCCGGGTGGTATGGGTCTGGGCAAAGCGCTGAAGAGCACGCTCCACCCGCTCCGAACCGACATCCCGATCTACCTTGCCGCCGAAGGCCCGAAGAACGTGGCGCTTGCCGCCGAAATCGCCGACGGCTGGTTACCGCTGTTCTTCTCCCCGAAGATGGACGGCTTCTACCGCGATGCGCTGAACGAAGGCTTCTCGAAGCCGGGTGCGAAGAGCAACGCGCAGGACTTTCAGGTCGCCTCGATGGTGCCGATCCTCATCACCGAGGACCTGGAGGCGGGCGCGGACTTCATCCGGCCGATGCTTTCGCTCTACATGGGCGGTATGGGCGCGAAGGGCGCGAACTTCCACTACGACGTGTTCGTGCGCCTCGGCTACGAGGACGTCGCCTCGCATGTGCAGGACCTCTACCTGCAGGGCCGCAAGGACGAGGCGACCGCCTCGATCCCGCTGAAACTGGTCGAGGACGTTGCGCTCATCGGCCCGGTCGGCAAGATCAAGGATGAGCTGCCGCGATGGAAGGACACTTGCCTGACGACGATGCTCCTCTCCGGCCCGCCGCAGATGCTGGAGATGGTCGCCGATATTGTCATGAGCTAGCGGAACTCCCGGCGGCGAAAGTTGCTAGTAGGCGAAGATGACTTTGCCGGAGATTCCGTCGTGTGACACAGTCCAGCCCTGGCGCGAGTCGACGCTGTCCTCGCGGTTGTCGCCGAGGACGAAGTAGCGGCCGTCGGGGACGAGGAACGCTTCACACGTCTGCAGGCAGGCGGTGCCACCCCTGGCGTAGGGCTCGTCCAGGCGCTCGCCGTTGACGTAGACCTCGCCGCCATGGACGTCGATCGTGTCGCCGGGCAGGCCGATGACGCGCTTGACCAGGCGCTCGTCGCGGACGGGCGAGTCGAATACGACCACGTCGCCACGGCCGGGCGAGCCCCAGCGCAGGTCCGAGGAGTCGTATCCCGGCAGCCAGTCCAGCAAGCCGAAATCGACCTCTTCGTAGAGAATTCGCGCGACTATCAGGCGGTCGCCGTCGTGGAGGTCGGGTTCCATGCTCTTCCCCTCAGCCTTGAAGGCATGGAACGACACGACGAGGAACGCAAGGAACAACGCTGTCGCCAGCCCGGCGGCGACGAAGACGGGTACAAGGCGAGGCAACGTCGGGCGCGGGATTGACGGTAGGCGCACGCGTGGCCGCCTCGCCGGCTTCTCGGACGGCGCTATCGGCGGGGTGCTCCCACGCCAGTCATGCTCGGTCCGACCGCGTCGCAGGACGAAGCGGTCGTTATCGGGGTCCTTAGTCATCTAACCGGCAAACAGTGAGCGCGCAGACGGTGTTACGGGCGGTAGGACGGAGCGTTAACCAAACGTCAACCTTTTCAGGTGCCTGGATCAGGCGCTCGCCCAATGCTCTTCGAGCGCCTTCGCCACCTCGGCCGGCTTCTCGAGCGGCCACCAGTGGCCGGAGTCCTCGTAGACAACGAGTGTCGCGCCAGTGCGCTCTGACATCTTGCGCGCGAACTCCACCTGCATGTAGGGGTCTTTACCACCCCAGATCATGAGGCCGGGCCGCTGCGCCATCTTCTTCGTCTCCTCCTGCCACTCCGCGCCGACGTTGAAAGCGGAGCGGTAAAGCTTGAGGATGCAGTCCTTCATCTCGTCGGTGACGTTGCTCGCCGTCGTTCCCGCGTGCTCGGCTGGAACGCCGCCGCCGGCCAGGCCGGCCTCGAGTGCCGGGCCGCTCATCGCCTGCATCACCTGCTCGCCCATGCCGGGCGTTTGCCAGGAGCGCGCCATGTCGTGCCATGTGTAGCCTTCGTCGATCGCCCCGGCTCCTAGCGCCCACGTGCGGAAGAGGTACGGCCGCAGGGAGACGACTCGCGCGGTCAGCAGCGCACCCCAGTCGTGGCCGACGATATCGACCGGCTCGCCCGCCTTCTCGATCTCGCCGATCAGCCAGTCCGCGTACTCTTCTTTGGTCGCGGTCCAGCCCGCGGGCAGGGGCGATCCGAAGCCGGGGTTATCGAGAGCGATGATGTCCTTGCGCGAGAGGTGAGAGCGGATGGGATCCCAGAGGCGGTGAGTGTCGGGCACACCGTGAACGAGAAACGCGGGCATGGGCGGGCTCCTTCTATTTCGGGCGTGAAACTGGCAGGGGCGGCAGGATTCGAACCCGCGACCTACGGTTTTGGAGACCGCCGCTCTACCAACTGAGCTACGCCCCTACCTGAGGCCAGTATACCAAGCGCCGCCCTGTGTGGACGGCGCTAGTCGCGGCGTACGCGTGCCGCGGCCAGGCCCATGCTCCCGGCGAAGAGCAGCGCTGCCGCGCCCGACAGGGCCAGGAGCCAGGCCATCGTCGTCCCATTGGACGGCTGGCCGCCCGTGGAGGGGAAGCCCCCCGGTGTCGCCGTTGCGGCCAGCCCGGTCGGCGAGGGCGAACCCTCGACCGGCGCGCCTGACGGAGTCAGCGTCGCTTCCGGCGTAGACGTCGACACCGCTGTGTTCGTTGGCACGGGCGTCTGCGTCTCCTCAAGAGAAGTCGGGGAAGGTGTTGCCGTCGGCTCGTCCGTGGGTTCCAGCGTTGGGGTGATCAACGCGGTTCCCGTCGGAGTGTCGGTTGGTGTGGTCGTTGGTGTCGGCGTTTCGCTCACGTCTGCTGTGATGGTTGGCGTTGCGGTAATCGTGGGCGTCGCCGTCACGCTCGCGGTGGCGGTATTGGTCAGCGTTGCTGTCGCCGTGTTCGTCAGCGTGGCGGTTGCTGTGGGCGTG
>Ga0326597_10011832_pt1 | contig 11537 bp, 12 predicted proteins | sample RVTome_12_FD_203789 | JGI IMG/M metagenome (GOLD analysis project Ga0326597, IMG submission 203789) | Soil microbial communities from uranium-contaminated site in the Upper Colorado River Basin, Wyoming, United States - RVT100D185 | ecosystem: Environmental > Terrestrial > Soil > Contaminated >...
GGTGGAATCCCGATGAGGTACGCCAGCGCGGCTGCGTTCCGGATGGCGCTGGAGCAGCGCCTGAAGGATCGCTCGCGGGAGAAAGGGTCATCACTCCTGCGCCTCAGGAAGACGGTGGTGTTCGATCGGCTCCTCGCCCGACTCATCGAGGTCGCGCCCGACCGCTGGATCCTCAAGGGTGCACTCGCCCTCGACTTCCGTCTCGGCGCGCGGACCCGAACGACGAAGGACATGGACTTGGCCCGAGCGGACGACGAGGAGGCCGCCACCACCGACTTCATCGCCGCCCAGGCAGTGGATCTGGGCGACCATTTCACCTTCGTGATCGAGAAGCCGCGCGAGCTCGGCGAGCGCGCCGAAGGCGGGATCCGCTATCACGTCCGAGCGGAGCTGGCTGGCCGGCTCTTCGACGACGTCATCGTCGACGTGGGATTCACGCCTTCCCTCCCCACCGATGTCGAGCGCCTCCGCGGACCGGATCTGCTGTCGTTCGCCGACATCGAACCGGTCGAGGTTCCGGCCCTGTCGCTAGAGCAGCACGTGGCCGAGAAGGTGCATGCGTATACGGGAACGTACGGCGATGGCTCCGAGAGTTCGCGGGTCAAGGATCTCATCGACCTCGTGCTGGTGAAGTCGTTCGCCAGCCTGGACGCCGAGAGGCTCCACCAGAGCCTTGTCCAAACGTTCGAGGGACGCGAGAAGCACGCGCTTCCCGAGAAGCTCCCACCGCCGCCGCCCGACTGGGGACCGGCCTTCCGGAAGCTCGCGTCCGAGGTTGGTATCGAACCGGACGTCAAGGCCGGCCACACCGCGGCCGCCGCGCTCATCGATCCGGTGCTGGCCGGCCGCAACCGCGGACGCTGGTCCCCCGACCGGTCCCAGTGGACCGACACGTGATCATCCGATGTCGCTTCCACGCGTCACCGGTTTGAGGTATGTAGATGGAGACAGTGATCGGGAGGTGATGCAGTGCAGCAGGGAGACACGACGCGCCCGCCGGACAAGTCTTCGGCGGTGCGTGAACCGCACAAGTCTTCATCAGTTTCGAGGACGGTGGTGAGAGACAAAACCGCTGGTCAAAGGCACTTTCGCACCGCGGAGGAGCTCTGCTTTCTTCAAAACCGGTGAGGGGGCGAAAGCTCCCTGGCGGGTTCGATTCCCGTCCGCCTCCGCTGAAGGGAGTTTGTGGCCTTGGCCTCGCCCCTACACCGGCCGAGCACTCGAGGCCTCCTGATCCGAGGCAACTTCCGCGACCCGAACATCTCTGATCTCGAGGTCTCGCAGGACCTGCTGGATGAACCAGGGACCGTCGGAGTAGACGTGGATGTCCATCGGCTCGTCGGGATCGCACCAACTGGCGAAGGTAGCGCTGAAGTGAACGGGTACGCCGCCGAATTCCCTGACCGGATTACCAGGTCGGTCCGGCGGTGGATCGCAGGCACCGGGCGAGAGGAGAACCCAACGCTTCGAGACGCCGCCAACTTCGATGAACGCCACCTGAGGACCCATTTGGCCACCAGCAGGTACCAATCTCGCCGGGGCAACGGCTTCGAGGAGGAGCCACCCGGCGCTGTCCCGTCCGTCCAGAGCCCCCGCACAGGCTTGGGCGGCGAGCGTCCTCCTGGCATGGGAGGCGGCCGTCCACCGGCCGAATGGAAACAGGACGTAGTAGCGCGCGTTCGAGCTGGGCTCCGCTGCCTCCCAGACCTCAACCCGGTTCCCCGCCGGCCCGGCATGGATAGCGACCGGCTCCTCGCCCCTCGTGAAGTCCCGGCCGTCGCCGAACACGATGGTGATGTCGCTCTCACAGCCCTCATCGAAGGCACCGAAGGCCTGGATCCAGGACTCCTGGAGCCTCAGGCCGGGTGGATAGACGAGCTCGGCGGTCGTCCCGTCCGGGAACGTCACCGGCATCACCAAGCGGTCCCCCTCCGGATACGTGACCGGGACGAATTCGCCGCCTCCAGCACCTGGGGAGGGCGATGCGCTGGGCCCCGGGATCGGCTGGGTGCCTGGCCGACTCTCGCCCGAGAAGGCGGCGATGGCCACGCCGGCTCCCATGGAGGCGACGGCCAACGCCGTGAGCATGGTGGGAAGGCGGGACCTAGCGCTCACGTGATGGAGACGTCTCCGCCGGCAGAATGGTTCGGCACAGAGGCCAACTCCAGGTCCCAGCAGGGATGATTCGGCATTCAAGGTCATGAGGAGTATTGACGAAACTTGTGTCGAACCTTAAGGTTAACCAGGAGGTTGATGTGGAGCGCTTTCTAGGCATCGAGGAAGCTCGAGCTCGCCTCGGACAGCTGGCGGCTGACGTTTCGTCCGGCGGGGAACCGGTGGTCCTCACCAAGCGGGGACATTCTCTCGCGGTCGTGATCGGCCGAGACGAGTACTCCCGTCTGAAGGAGGCCGCCAGCCGGCTGATCCGTCAGGAGCTGGACGGTCGCCTAGCCGAGGTTCGGCGCAAGGTCGAAGAGGCCGGCCTGGAGCCGAGTGTCGTCGACGAAGCTATCGCCGCCGCTCGCAAGCTTCAGTGATCTGGGCGGTTCTCGACACCAACACCATCGTTTCAGGCATGGGAATGGAGCGGGCCTCCGAAGACGGTAGTCCATCACGCCCTGCAGGGCCGTTACATCATGGTCACGAGCCGGCACATCGAGAGCGAGGCCTCGCGTCCAAATGGCGAGCGCGTTGGTGGTGATCGCCGGGCTGCTCGTGGTTCGTACGCCTATCGGTCCGCCTCGGCGAGAGGGGCGGGGACTTGACGGCCTGGGAGCGTTACATGTAACGTGCCGTCATGGCTGAAGCGGAGGGCTCTCCGGTTCACGAACGCGTTCGCAGGCACCGTGAGCGATTGCGCGCCCAGGGGCTGCGACCCATCCAGATCTGGGTGCCTGATGTGCGGTCCCCCGCCTTCGCCGCGGAGGCGCATCGCCAGTCGGCTGCGGTGGCCACCAGCACACATTCGATCGAGGACCAAGCCTTCATCGACGCCGTGAGCCAGGACGACACGGTTGAGGCGGGGTGAGATCTGGACCGCCGCGGGCGGCAGCGGCTATGCGGCCAAGCCTCGTCCCGTCCTCATCCTCCAAGACGACCGGTTCGACGCCACTCAGTCGGTGACGATCTGCGCCTTCACCACCGACCCAACGGAAGCCCCGTTGATCCGCCTGCCGGTCGAGCCCAGCGAGATGAACGGGCTGCTCGCGCCCAGTCGGCTCATGGTGGACAAGCTCACGACCGTTCCAAGATCGAAGCTCGGCGAGCGGCTCGGACGGCTCAGCGACGAGGATACGGTCCGTCTGGGTCGCGCCGTCGTGGTGTTCCTCGGCCTGGCCGGCCCCTGAGTCGAGGAGCTCCTTCGGGCCGCCCGGGATGAGGCGGAGTCCCGGGCGGGGTTCGCACCCCGGGCGATCGAGGCGGCGCCGGCAGAGCGGCATCGTCGCAGGCGTGAAGCTGCCTGCGAGGCTCTCGTGACGCTCAACAAGTCCGACATCGAGACGAGGCGCGCCCACCTTCCGACCTGGTGAACCCGCCGGCACCACATGCGCGCCTTCGTCTCCGTCATGATTGCCCGGATGAGAGCTGTCGTCTACGAGCGGTACGGGCCTCCCGAGGTGTTGCGGATCGAGGACGTCCCTCGGCCGGTGCCGAGGCACGACGAGGTGCTGATCGAGATCCACGCCTCGACCGTCAACCGGACCGACACCGGGCTCCGCAGCGCGGAGTACTTCATCAGCCGGTTCGTCACCGGGCTCGTGCGGCCTCGCCACAAGATCCCGGGGACCGAGCTGGCGGGTGAGGTCATCGAGGTCGGCCCGCGGGTCACCGAGTTCGCGGTCGGCGACCACGTCTTCGGGGTCAGCGCGAAGACCGCCGGGGCGCACGCCGAGCTCATCGCCCTGCCGCAGGGAGCGCCGCTCGCGCCCATGCCGGCCCGCATGACGTTCGAGGAGGCCGCGGCCGTTGCCGACGGGGTCATCCTCGCGCTGGCGTACCTGAAGAAGATGAATCTCCGAGGCAAGCGGGTCCTCGTCTACGGCGCGTCGGGATCGATCGGGGTGGCAGGGGTGCAGCTCGCGAAGCACTTCGGCGCGAACGTCGTCGCGGTCGGCGACACGAAGAACCTCGAGCTCATCGCGTCGCTCGGTCCCGACCGGGTCATCGACCGGACCGAGGAAGACTTCACCCGAAGCGGCGAGACCTACGACCTGGTCTTCGACGCGGTCGGCAAGCTCTCGTTCAAACGTTGCAAGGGCTCGCTGAGCCCGAACGGGATCTACGCCTCGACCGACCTCGGGCCGTACTCGCAGAACCCGTTCCTGGCCCTGTGGACCGCGCCGTTCGCGAAGCAGAAGCTGCTCTTCCCGATCCCGCGCTACACGAAGAAGGACGTCCTCTTCCTCAAGGGGCTCATCGAGGCCGGCGAGTACCGGGCGGTGATCGACCGGCGCTACCCACTCGAGGATGTGATCGAGGCGAACCGGTACGTCGAGACGGGGCAGAAGACGGGCAACGTGGTCCTGACCATCGTTCCTCCCAGCCAGGCCTGACCGAGCAGACCGGACCCTCGAACCATCCCCGATCGGTTCGATCCTCGTGACCCCAATAAAGACTGGGGTTTCCCGGGATTTATCCCGCTCCCCCCCGACCGTAGAGTCGGCCCATGAACGCGTTCGTGGTCGAGACCTACCGGGCTCGAGACGCCGCAGGCTCGATGTCCGCCGTCGCCCAGCGGCTCCGGCAGGCCGCCGAGGAGCTCACCCGGGACGGAAGCCGGGTCCGCTACCTCCGCTCGCTGTTCGTCCCGCAGGACGAGACCTGTCTCCTGGTGTTCGAGGCGGACTCCGCCGACCTGGTGCGCGAAGCGGCAGCGAGGGCGGGAGTGGCGTTCGAGCGCGTCGCCCAGGCCGTCCCCGGCGAGGGAGGCGAGCAAGAGGCCCCCTGACGACAGCTTCGCAACCGACCCTCCACGTCCGATCCGCCCACACGGGGGCCCGAGCCCAAGAGGAGGCCCGTAATGAGTTCCGCCCTCACCCTCGACCAGTAGCTCGAACGAACCCCGACTCGAAAGGAGAAGAAGGATGACGACCCGTGGAAATCGCCGTCTCGCCCTGTCGATGGCGGCACTGATGATCCTTCCGCTGGCGGCGGCAGCGTCCGCTCACGGTGGGGACACCAACCTCATCCACACCTGCGTCAAGACCGAGAAGGACGGCGACCTGAAGGGACACATCCGGATCTCGGAGCCCGATGGGACGTGCCGGTCGAACGAGGAGCCCCTCGACTGGAGCATCCAGGGGCCGGCGGGTCCGCAGGGCGAGCCAGGCCCTGCGGGGCCCACAGGGACCACGGGTCCGCAGGGGCCCGCGGGTCCGACGGGGCCGGGTGGTCCTGCCGGATCCCCCGGAGCGTCCGGCTACGAGGTCGTCGTGAACGAAGTCACCTTCGCCGGGAACACCGCTGGGTCCGTTCAGGCCGACTGTCCTTTGGGGAAGCGGGTCCTGGGGGGTGGGCACTACGTCGACGCCCTCTTCGGGAGCAACGAGTTCACCGTCATGACGAACGCCCCCAACACGGCGGGGACGAGCTGGGTCGTCGTGTACTCGAACAACACCCAGTGGGGAGACCTCTCCGGTGAGGTGCGTGCGATCTGCGCGGAGGTGGAGCTGTGAGCCGCCGTCTCGCCCTGGGGACGCTGTCCCTGCTGATGCTGCTCGTGGCCGCGGCCGCACCGGCCGCGGCCGGCAACAACGCGTGCGACGGGCTCGAGGCGACGATCGTCGGCACGCCCGGTGACGACACGCTGACGGGCACCGCCGGGAACGACGTGATCGTGGGAGGCCCGGGCGCGGACGTCATCCGCGGGGGCTCGGGCAACGACGTGATCTGCGGCGGGCCCGGCGATGACGCCCTGGCCGGCCAGGGAGAGGACGACCGCCTCTTCGGGGATCCCGGCGACGATCTCCTCGACGGCGGGGAGGGCGGCTGCTGCTCCATGCCGACCAACACGGGCGACGACCTCCTCCGGGGCGGCCCGGGGAACGACACCCTGCACACCTCCGACTTCCCCACCCTCGGCAACACGCTCTACGGCGACGAGGGCGACGACCAGCTGTTCGTCTGGACGGGCGGCTGGGCGTTCGGGGGAAACGGCCGGGACGTCATCCGTCAATTCTCCGGCGATGCCCAGCTCGACGGGGGCAACGGAGAGGACGACCTCCTGGATTGGGACGACGGTGGCTTCAAGAACGAGACCGTCACCCTCGCCGGGGGCAACGGCTCCGACACCCTCGGGTCCGAGGACGCGACCAGCACGTCCCATCTCGACGGAGGAAACGGAGCCGACGCGTGCTCCGGAGGCGACACCAGCGCCGGGTGCGAAGCATGACCCGGTCCCCGCACAGGAAAGAGAGATCGATGTCACGACTGACTCGTTACGTCATCGCCGCGGTCGTCGTCCTCGCCGCGATGCCGACGCTGGCCACCGCCGCCGACAAGGCGAAGGGCGTCATCGTCGAGAACAGCGTCGCCGCCCCGGTGCCCGTCCAGCCGGTCGGGACCCAGCAGGTCGAGGGCACCGTCGCGGTGTCCAACCTGCCCGAGACCCAGAAGATCACCGGCACGGTTCGGCTGGCCGACTTCGTTCCGGACCTGCGCAGCGGCAACGGCTACGCGATGCGCGGGCTCGGCGGCGACGTCCTGCTCCCGGACGACATCCTCCTGACCGACCTCGTGGTCACGCTGGTCTCGTCCGAGACGGGCATCTGCGAGGTGCCGCTCTTCGAGGACCCCGGCGCCGGCGACCTGCAGTCGGTGGTCGGCTTCGTCCTCACCACCGACAACACCACCGAGCAGCTGCACCTCGAGAGCGGCCTCATGCCGCGCCCCGGCTGGGGGGTGGCGGTGAACGGCAACTGCGTCATCCAGGTCTTCTGGTCCGGCACGACGCTTCCCCTGCCCCGCACATCAGAAGGAGGAGAGTGATGACGACGACCCGTGGAAGCCGCCGCCTCGCCCTGGCGCTGGCGGCCTTCACCACCTTGCCGCTGGCGACGATCGCCGCCGCCCACGGCGGGGACGCGACGCTGATCCACGCCTGCGTGAAGGCCGACAGAGGAAGGTGACCTCAAGGGCCACATCCGGATCTCGGAGCCCGACGGCACCTGCAAGTCGAACGAGCAGGCCCTCGACTGGAACATCCAGGGCCCACCGGGGCCGATGGGGCCCGAGGGGCCGCAGGGTTCCCCGGGGCCCGCAGGCCCAGAGGGACCCCAGGGCGACCCGGGACCGGCGGGACCCGCCGGTCAGCAGGGGCCTCCCGGACCGGGAGGATCGACGTTCGGCGAGGCGGGCATCACGCCACACCCCACGTGGTGCGACCCCGAGGAGGCTTCCTGGGTCACCTGCACCACGGTGACGCTCAACCTGCCGACCGAGACCCACGTCCACCTCGTCGGCCGGGTGGTCGGCTGGCGGGACGACGGCTCGGACGGCGGCGACGGCGAATGCGTCCTGGGCACCAGCCAGACCGCGAACCTGCTGGAGAGCCGGGTGCGGGTCGACGTCGATCACGACACCCGCCAGCCCGTCCCGCTGATGACCGTCACGCCGCCGGTCGGTCCGGGGCCGGTCTCGTTCGGGATCGACTGCCGGGAGTTCAACGGAGGGATCCGCTACAGCGAGATCGCCCTCACCGCGGTGGCCCTGGACGCCTGATCAGACGAACGAGCTGACGGCGGATCGGCGTGGGAAGTCACACCGTTCTGCGACCCGGAGTCCGGCCAACCGGTGACCCGCGAGCTCATGTTGAGCGCGGTGGCGCTCGGTTAGGGAGGCGTCGAGCTACTGTCGTAGCCGTGCAGCTTCGCGACATCATCATGGACGACCTGCCGATGTACGTGCGGTCGCTGACCGACGCCCGGATGATGACTGAGCTCGGCGGCCCGCTTCGTGAAGCAGGGCTCGAGGAGAAGCTCCGGGGCATCGTGGCGGACGTCCGGGCGGGAACCGTGTGGTTCTCGGTGATCGTTTCCGACGATGGAGGCGCGGCGGGCTCCGTGTGCATCTGGGAGCACGACTGGAACGGCGCGCCCATCAGCGAGATCGGATGGATGGTCCTGCCCGAATATCAGGGCCGTGGACTGGCGACCGAGGCGGTCACAGCCCTCCTGGCCAGGGCGCGATCGGAGCGTCGCTGGGACTTGATCCACGCGTTCCCCGGCGTCACCAACGGCCCGTCCAACGCGATCTGCCGCAAGGCGAGGTTCACCAAGCTCGAGGAGCGCGACATGGAGGGGTGGGGAGGGATCTTGCGATGCAACCACTGGCGGATCGACCGGCGCCGGGTCAGGATTCCTGATCTGACGACGATTCCGAGGGCTCTCGAGGCTTGAACGTCAGCGAAGAGACTTCCTGCCCCTTCGGGTATTCCTTCGTGGGTCGATGCTCACGCGTGGCGGTCACACCCAACGCCTCGTAGATGCCGTCCTGCTGTTCGTGCAGGGTGCTCGCCGAGATAGACGTTCGCGATGATCTCCCGAGGCAGTTCCCGAGAGATTCCTGGATCGTTGAGCAGTCTCCTAGCGCCGTGCGTACATGGCGTCCTGCGCGTAGCCGTTGTGCGGGCCCCCGGTGTAGGGGTCGGTCTGGGGCGACGTGGCGAGCCGGTTCAGGCCGGTCCACACCACGTGGACGCTCCCGTCCGAACCCACCGCCAGGCCCGTGTAGTCGCCGTGGAACTGGTTGCAGTCCTTCCCCTCGGCGTCGGCCACCGGCGGGTCGGTGTAGCCGGCGGGCCCGCAGATGCTCGGCCAGTCGGCCTCGGGCACGTACTGGCCCGACCAGTGCGTCACCGAGATGTCGATCTGCTCGTCGGCCGGCGACAGCACCTCCTTGACCCCGTCGTCCCAGAGCACGTGCACGAAGGCGTCGGCGGGCGCCGGGGCCGTGTCCTCGTCCCAGGCAGCCGCGAGCGTGCCGTCGGTGCGGTAGCCGGCCCAGGGGAACCACTGCGAGGCGCCACCACCATCGTCGAGGAGCGTCCTCGGACCCCAGCTCGCTCCGCCGTCGGCCGAGTCGACCCGCCACACGTCGAGGTCGCTGCCGGGGCCCGCGCCGCAAGGATCGTAGTCGGGGGCGGAGAGCGCCTCGTCGAGGCACCCGGGGGTGGCGGCCGGGTTCGGCGTCCCTCGGTCGGCCCAGACGATCGTCAGGTGATCGGGATCCGTGGGGTCAACGAGGATGTTGCCGAACGGCGACCACCGGAGCTGGTGCCCGTACACGGTCTGGCTGCCGATCACCGAAAAGGGCGTGTCGGCGAACCCGTCCTCCAGCTGCACCGCCGGCACCGGGTCGCCGATCGTCTGGCCGCCGTCGGCCGACGTGACCACCATGATCTGTGAGTCCGCGAAGTCGCCGGGCTCCCACGCCGCGTCGTTCTGGTAGTTGGCGTAGTGGATGTAGAGCATCCCCTCGGGGCCGGTCACGGGGATCCCGAACTGGTCCTCGTCGCATTCCGTCACCGGCCCCGTCAGCTGGAAGGTGCAGCTCGGGTGCGAGCCGGAGATCTCCTTCGGCTCGGTCCAGGTGAGACCGCCGTCCTCGGACCAGCTCAGGTAGATGGGGCTCTCGGCGTAGCTGCCGTGCTGGCCGTTCAGGAACCGGGTGGACACGAGGTACGCGCGACCGTAGAAGGGAGAGCTCGGCTCGTTGTCGACCGTCAGCCATTCCTTGTCCCAGAACACTGCCTTGTTCGCGGGCCCGATCCCGGTGCCCGTGCCCTTCATCACGGTGATCGGCTCGCTCCACGTCACGCCGCCATCGGTGGACCGGCTGACCGATACGTCGCCCTGCGACACGCTTCCGCTCCCGAGGCCGCCGGTGTTCTCGAGCTGTGCCATCAGCGCGAGCGAATCGTGCGGGTCCGTCGTGCTGCTCATGGCGGCCACGAACGCGGGCGAGGGGTCGCCGGCGCCGTTGCCCGACCGCATCGGGATCTGGCCATCGATCCAGGTGGCCCCGCCGTCGAAGCTCGTGAAGAACCCCGTCGGCACGATCGCCTGCCGGGCGCCGGTGGAGTTGTTGAACCGGTAGAAGTAGTCATTCGAGCCGGCGAGGACGTGGTCGGGGTCGTGCGGGTCGACGACGACGGCGATCTCGTTGTCGGGGGCGAAGTCCTGCCCGAACTCCGTCGTGTTGCAGCTCATGTCGACGGCGGCCGCAGGGACCCCCGCCGACGTGCATCGGAACCGTTCGATCTGCGTCTTGCTGAACTGGCCCCCGCCTCCGCTGTTACCTTTCTCGGTGCCCGGCTCGAGCTGCGGGATCAACCGGTACGCGGAAAGTCGGGAGGTCCCGAAGGGCCGGTCCCGGCCCAGCGCGGGGGGAACGACAACGGCGAGACAGAGGACGACTGCGAGAGTGAGCTGCGGGCGGCGCATGGCCGATCCTCCTATGCTGTAGGGAGAAGAACATACGCCCGGCGACAGGATCACCGCAAGCCGCGCTACCCTTTGCGCCCGATGCGGATCCTCGTGTGGCACGGGTGGCTCCTCGAAGGCGCGGGGTCCAACGTGTACACGGCGCGGCTCGTCGAGACCTGGCGGCGCGAAGGGCACGACGTCCTCCTCCTCTGTCAGGAGCCCCATCCCGAGGCGTATCCCTTCATCGACGCCTGGGGCGTGGCGGGAGATACCGGATCGATCCGGCCGCTCCCGGCGGAACCCGCCCCGGGCCGGGCCGTCCTGCTCCGGCCCCCGATCGGCGACCTCCTGCCCGTCTTCGTCTACGACGAGTACGAAGGGTTCCGCGTGAAGACCTTCGTCGACCTCTCCGACGAGGAGCTGCGGGCCTACCTGGATGCGAACGTCGCCGCGCTTCGGGATGCCGCCGCGTGGCACCGCTCCGCGCTCGTGGTCTCCGGACACGTCGTCCCGGGCCCCGTCATCGCCCGTCGGGCTATCGGGTCCGTCCCCTACATCGCCAAGACCCACGGGAGCGACATCGAGTACGCCCTGCGGGTGCAGCCGCGGTACGTCGACCTGGCCCGCGAGGGACTGGAGGGCGCGGTGGCCGTCGCCGGGGCGTCCCGCGACGTGCTCGAGCGGCTGGTCGAGCTGGTGCCTTCGGTCGCCGGCCGGACCCGGGTCGTTACTCCCGGGGTCGAGGGACGAACCTTCCGGCCGATGCCTCGCGGAGAGGCTCTGCTCCGGACGGCGGACCTGCTCGACGACGAGCCCGCCCTCCGGCGGGGACGGACGGCGGACATCGGCGCGCGGGTGGCCGATGCGGTCCGCGACCGAGATGCCGCCGCTCTCGACCGGCTGGCCGGCCGCTACGACCAGGCCGCCCCCGATGCCGACGCGCCCGACCGGCTCCGGGCCCTCTCGACGTACGAGGGGCCGCTGGTCGGCTACGTGGGCAAGCTCATCCCCCAGAAGGGCGTCCACCACCTGATCGCCGCGCTGGGCATGCTCGAGCCTCGCCCGCACGCGCTCATCGTGGGGTTCGGGACGTTCCGGGAGTGGCTCGAGGCA
>Ga0326597_10011833_pt1 | contig 11536 bp, 9 predicted proteins | sample RVTome_12_FD_203789 | JGI IMG/M metagenome (GOLD analysis project Ga0326597, IMG submission 203789) | Soil microbial communities from uranium-contaminated site in the Upper Colorado River Basin, Wyoming, United States - RVT100D185 | ecosystem: Environmental > Terrestrial > Soil > Contaminated >...
CTGATCGGGTCGTTCCTTTCCGAGAACGCTCCTGAGGCGCTGGCCGACCCGGGCCCGATCGGGGCACCCCTGTCCCCATTTGGTGGCACCTCGTCACTTGCCCCGGAAGCGCTTTCCCACGCCATCTGGCCGAGATGGCGGAGAGCGGGGAGATGATGATGCATGACGAGCCCAACGCCATGTCCATCGACCCCGGGGAGACCAACGAGCTGACCTGGCACTTCACCGAGAGCGGGTCGATCCTGATCGGGTGCCATCAGGTCGGTCACTACGCCTCGGGAATGAAGGGAACGATCACGATCGAGTCCTGACCGGGCGACATTTCTTCACCCGTCGCGGCCAGCCCTATCTAGCAGCGTGAAGAGAACGACCCCGCCGGTGCGGAGCCGTTCTCCTTCCAGGTCTCTCAACCCGCACATCGTTGGTCAGCCCTCGACAGTGAACTCCGCCACCATGCCTTGGGTGAAATGGGGTGGGGATTCACCCAGATCTCCCGATTCGAGAGCCTCCGTAGTGGTCGCGCCGACGGGTATGAAGCACACCACGGCGTAGTTGCCTGCCGAGAGCTCGACAAAACCGATATCACCCGATCCGGGTCCGGCGAATGCTGTACCGACGAACTGGATCTTTTGCCCGACCTCCTCGTCAGGCAGGTCCAGCAGCTCTCCGACCGATTCTGTCACTCCGTCGTTGATCCGGAACACGATCATCTCGTGAACCTCGTCGCCTCCGTTGGTGAAGTCGAGGGCCACAGTTCCGGCTGTAATGGTCTCGGGGACGCCCTGGAACTCGTATTCGATGCCTGTGACCGACATCTCACCCACCTCGCAGTTGGCAAGAACGTATTGGTCGACAAGAGCTTCGGCCTCGAAGAACACAGGCTGCTGGAAAACCGGCTCACCCGTCTCCAGACTTTCCCGGAGCAGTGCGGTGATCGTGTCGACCGACTCCTTCAAATCGTCCGGGGTGTGAATCTCCAGGTCATCGAGCAGCGGCTCGAGTCGACCGGCGAAATCACCAACTGCCGCCCCAATCTCGTCTTCGGTGGCAGTCTCAAAGTCAACATCCGGTCCAGCGCTCGCCACGATCTCAGTTTGGATGGCCGCGTCGCAGAAGGGTTCGGTACTTGCTTGCTCTGCGGCGGTGGTGTCCGAGGCCCCGGTGGTTGTTTCAGTCCCACCCTGGCCACACGCAACGACAACCATGCTCAAAGTCGCCACCAACAAGAACATGCGTTTCATATGACCGTCACCTGAATCAGCACCACTCTTGACAGCTTCTCTCTTTTCACGATCCTTCTCCTTCTTCTCGCACCAATCCACTCCGGGCCGATGATCGATCCTTGACATCTGGAGCCGGCGCACGGTGGGGGCGGCATCATGGGTTGACAGCGCCCACGGGCGTGTCCACGGAGCCGGCGCTCGCGCCGGCGCGGGCGACCATCGTTCCTGCGGTGAGCAGGGCGAAGGCGGCAAGCACGGCCGGAGCAAGGGTCACTAGAGGCGACACCGCCCAGGTCGCGGTTGTGATGCTCAGCAACACCCCAGTTAGTCCTATCGACCAGCGTTGTGCGGTGCCGACGTTCGGCCAGTGTCGTGCAGCCCGGGCAAGTCCGATGAATGCGCCCAACAAGAGCAGCTCCCCCGGCAGATATATGAGCCATCCGACCAATCCGCCCCAGAATTGGTCTGACTGCTCTCCCACAACCAGTGCACCCCAAAACGACACGATGTTGCCGACAGACATCAGCGCCGCACCGACGACCAGCGCCATGGCGGCGCGACGGCCGGGAAGGCCGCCTCCGCGGATCGTGCGGTACCCCACGATCGCCGTGGCCAGCAGCAACACCAGTGCCAGGGTGTGGACCCGGTTGGCGCGGTCGTAGGCCAGATCCCCGGCCGGGCTGATGTCCTTGAGGTTGGCAGAGACGAGTAGGACGGCGCCCATCCACGCCAGTCCAGTGATCATGGCTAGTACGGGCAGTGCACGGCGTTCGGTATCCACGGTTGCTCCCTTCCGAGCTGTTGTTGGCTATGTCGAACGTATGGCAGGGGGATGGCGAAGTCGCCCGGCGTAGGGGCGATCTTTTCCTTCCGTCTTGGGAGACACATGGGCGTTGCGGCTCAGCCTTGAGATGGAGAGGGAACATCCGCCTTGCGGCCGAGGCGCAGATGCTTGCGGCGTCCTACGCTCACCGGGTGGATCCAGGAGCCGTTCGCGCTGTCTTGGCCACCACCCGGCCTGCGGACTGGCTCTTGGTGACCATCCTCCTACTTCTCGCCTGGTTCGAGATCTGGGTCGAGCCAATCTTTCAAACGGGCATGCCAGGCCCGCGTGTACCACTGACTTTGCTGGCATTCGTGGCGTTGACGCCGCTGCTGGCTCGAAAGGCCTTCCCGCTGACAGCTCTGATCGTGATGTGCCTGGGCATGGTGGCGGTCGGAGTCGTCGGGGATGCCGACCAGTCGACGTTCGTGCTGCTGCTGGGACTGCTCGTCGCCACCTATTCGCTGGCGGCCCACGCCACTTCGCGAGACGCACTCATCGGTGCTGCGGCGGTGGTCGTAGCCGCCGTTGCGTTCGAGTCGGTGACCTTCGTAGAAAAGGAGCCGGTCGACATCCTGGTGCCGGTCCTGTTCCTCGCTGCAACCTGGATCGTCGGCAAGGAGGTGCACCGTCAAAGGCAGTGGGCACGTGAGGCAGCGGAACACACCGAACTGCTGGCACGGACCCACCAACTCGAGATGCACGCCGCAGTCGCTGCCGAACGAACCCGCATCGCCCGGGAGCTCCACGACGTCGTCGCTCACGCGATCAGCGTCATGGGCATTCAGGCCGGTGCCGCCCGCCGCACCCTGGCGCCCGGCCACACCGAACAACACGAGGCGCTCCTCGACGTCGAGAGGCTCGGTCGGGAGGCGCTCGAGGAGATGCAGCGAATGCTGGGCGTGCTGCGCACCGATGAAGTCGTTCAAGGGATCGGCCCGCTGCCAAGCCTCGCCCAAGTCCCAGCCCTGGCCGCGGACGCACGCAGGACCGGCCTCGAGGTGCTGCTCGACATCGACGTGGAGCCTGACCGGCTGCCGGTTGGGCTCCAACTCACTGCCTATCGAATCGTTCAAGAGGCGCTCACCAATGTGCGCAAGCACGCTCAGGCGAGCAGCGTGCGCATCAGGATCAGCCGGGGCGGACCGCACCTCGAGGTGAGGGTCGAAGATGACGGCGACGGCGTGACCGGAGAACCCGAACAAGGGAACGGGCTATTCGGGATGCGGGAGCGAGTCGCCATCCACCACGGCACCCTGTACGCCGGACCCGGGGCCGAGAAGGGGTTTCTGGTTCGAGCTCGGCTACCGGTCAAGGACTGAGAATGACCATCCGGGTGCTCATCGCCGACGACGAAGCACTGGTTCGCCGTGGTTTCACCATGATCCTGGACGCCGAGCCTGACCTGGAGGTCGTCGGGGAAGCCGCCGACGGTCACGCCGCCGTCGAGCTCGCCACCAACCGAGAAGCAGACATCGTGCTGATGGACATCCGCATGCCCGGCATCGACGGGATCGAGGCGACCCGCCGGATCGTCGCCGCAGACGGCCCCCAGGTGATCGTCGTCACGACCTTCGGCTTGGACGAGTACGTCTTCGAAGCCCTGCGCGCCGGCGCCAGCGGCTTCCTACTGAAGAACACACCACCCGAACAGCTCGCCGAAGCCGTCCGGCTGGTAAGTCGCGGCGATGCGCTGATCGCGCCCGAGGTGACCCGATCGCTCATCGAGGCATTCGCACGCACCCCCCACCCATCGGCACCTCCACCCGAGCAGCTCCGCAACATGCTCACCCCACGCGAGATCGAAGTCCTGACTTTCTTGGCACGCGGGGTTTCCAACTCAGAGATCGCCGAGTCACTCTTCATCAGCGAAGCAACCGCCAAGACACACGTGAGCCACATCCTGACCAAACTCGGCCTGCGGGACCGCACCCAAGCCGTGGTACTCGCCTACGAGTCGGGTCTCGTGGAACCACCGGGCGGGAGCGAACGCCAATAGCCCTGAATCTCCACGGGTCTTCCCTCGTTGGGTTCTTTCCTCCGACGAAAGGTCCCGCTCTCTCGCTACACCTCACATGACGATTGGACAATTGACCCCCCGCCTTGGACATGTGACTCCCGCTCGAGTCTTTATGAGGTCTCGAGCCGCCTCCTCAACGGGCGATATGGGCGGCACGCCGAGCCCCGTGCTGTGCTGGGCCCATCCCCAAGGGCGCTGCCGGGTGCTCCCTGGCGTCGGGCAACGAGTTCGCTCGCTCAGTATGTCCAAGCCGCAGACGCCCGATGCAGCCCGATCGAGCCGTCGGGAATCTGACTTCAGACAGCGGAATAGACCGATCTACACTGGCGAATCCCAACCACGGGGCTGTAGCTCAGCCTGGCAGAGCACTTGACTGGCAGTCAAGGGGTCAGGGGTTCAAATCCCCTCAGCTCCACTCCCAAAAACTCCGCTCTACCTGGGGTTTCGCGCTTCTCGCCAATTGTCGGCCGGACGTCAGTTCCGCCTAAGAGTCCGCGAAAAGTCCGCGAGAGGACATTGCGGGAGGTCGAATACAGGCGTACCCGGGGATGTGCACCACCAACTGAAGCTCAACTTGGGGCGGCTGGAACTAGTCGATCGGGGTCGCCATTGGTGGTCCGTATCGATGGGCTCAGAGAGAAACCGCCGCTGCTCGGCGTCGAGCAGAGGAGTCACCGACTCGCGTCGACGTCGTCCTTCGGTCGGGGGGCTCTTGCTTCTTAACAAGAGTTGGATCTCGGGGCGAGGTAAGGAACTCCCTCTACTGTCCGGAGAACGGCCGCATCCCGGGACTCGACACATCGGGTAACTGCCGAGAGGCTGCCAACATCAAGATCTGTGAGTCCTTCTTCACCCCGGTACGACGAGGCGGCCTTCGGGCCAAACTCGTCCCTCGTCGACGATATGTATCGCCGGTACTTGGCGGACCCGACTGACGTATCCGAGGCCTGGCGTGAGTTCTTCGCTGACTACCAGCCGCACAGTCCCGCGCTGAGAAAGGCCCGTGAGCGGGAGCTCGCTGCTGGAGAGGAGATGCTCACCGAGGTCCCATCTCAGACAGACATCACACGCCCGGAGCCCGCAGCCGAGCCGACCGCGTCGCCTCTGCGGGCAGGTGCGGGTGCGGTGGCCAAGCACATGATCACGAGCCTGGAAGTGCCCATCGCTACCTCGGTGCGGACCGTCCCCGCCAAGCTGCTGGAGGTGAACAGGGAGCTGCTCAACGCGCACCTGGGCCGGGGATCCAAGCGTGGCAAGGTCAGTTTCAGCCACCTGATCGGATGGGCCTTTGTCAGGGCACTCGCCGAGATCCCCGAAGTTCGGATGGCCTACTCCGAGATCGAGGGGCGGCCACATCGCGTCGATCTCCCTCACGTCAACCTGGCCGTCGCCATCAGCGTGGAGGGCGGACCGGACGCGGCACGGCTGGTCGCCCCCAACATCAAGAACGCCCAAGAGCTCAGCTTCTCCGACTTTTGGATGGCTTACGAGGACCTGGTGGAAAGGGCGCGTCAGGGTCGACTCACCTTGGCCGACTTCGAAGGGACCACCCACAGTCTCACCAACCCGGGCATCATCGGAACGAGCCACTCGGTGCCCCGGCTCATGTCAGGCGAAGCCCTCATCGTCGGCGTGGGCGCCGTGGCCTACCCGGCCGAGCGCCAAGGCTCCGACCCTGACTACCTGGCTACGCAGGGAGTCTCCAAGGTCCTCACGCTGTCATCGACCTATGACCATCGGGTGATCCAGGGCGCAGACTCGGGAAGACTGTTGGCGCGGATCGAGGAGTTGCTGACCGGGGCGGACCGGTTCTACGACGAGATCTTCGGGTCCTTGGGGGTGCGATACACCCCGGCTCGCTGGGCAACCGACGACTGGGCTGGCCCTGACGAGAAGAAGTCCGAGAAGCAGGTGGCTGTCTCCCGCCTGATCACTGCCTACCGCATCCAGGGGCACCTGATCGCAGATCTCGATCCGCTGCGACAACACCCTCCCACACTTCATCCGGAGCTGGACCCGGGGTTCTACGGCTTGACCATTTGGGACCTGGAGCGACGATTTGGGACAGGTGGCCTCGCCGGGAGCGAGCAGATGCCGCTGAAACGGATTCTCGCTCGCCTGCACGCCAGCTACTGCGACACGCTGGGGATCGAGTACATGCACATCTCGGACCCCGAACAGAAGCGATGGATCCAGCAGCACGTCGAGATCCCCGACGTGACGCTGACCCGGGAAGAGAAGCTCAGGGTGCTCCGCAAGCTCAACCAGGCCGAAGCCTTCGAGACTTTCCTGCACACGAAGTATGTGGGCCACAAGCGGTTCGGGCTGGAAGGAGGGGAGTCCCTCATCCCGCTGCTGGATGCAGTGGCAAGCGCGGCATCGACGTCGGGAGTGACCGAGATGGTCATGGGCATGGCTCACCGTGGGAGACTCAATGTGCTCGCCAACATCGTCGGCAAGGGTTATGCCCAGGTTTTCCGTGAGTTCCAAGGGGACATGGAGCCGCGCGCCATGGGGGGGTCCGGCGACGTCAAGTACCACCTGGGGGCCGAAGGGGCCTACGAGACGGTGACCGGGTCCATCGACGTCCACCTTGTGGCCAACCCGTCTCACCTCGAGGCCGTCGACCCGGTGCTCGAGGGGGTGGCCCGGGCCAAACAGGAGCGCCTCGGCCCCGAAGGCCCCGCGAAGATCCTCCCTCTCCTCATCCACGGCGACGCCGCGTTCGCGGGCCAGGGGGTGGTTGTGGAGACCTTGCACCTCTCCCAGCTCCCCGGCTATCGGACCGGCGGCACGGTCCACCTGGTCGTCAACAACCAGGTCGGGTTCACCACCTCAACGCATGACGCCAGGTCGAGCTTCTACGCCACCGACGTCGCCAAGGCGATAGAGGCTCCGATCATCCATGTCAACGGAGACGACCCAGAGGCCGTCGTCCGGGCCGGGCGCCTGGCGGTGGCCTACCGCAACCGCTTCGGACGCGACATCGTCATCGATCTGGTCTGTTACCGCCGTCGGGGCCACAACGAAGGCGACGAGCCGTCTTTCACGCAACCGCTGATGTACGAGCTCATTGACGCCCATCCCCCGGTGCGGAAGCTGTACCTGACCCATCTGGTCGACAGCGGGGACATCTCCGTCGACGAGGGGGAGGCCGCACTCTCCGAGTTCCGGGAGATCCTCCGCGCCGCCTTCGCCGAGACCCACCCCCCATCGAGACCGACCGCCGCTCCGGAGGCACCCTCTAGCGCCGCCGCCGATGTCGAGACGCGGGTCACCCGGGAACGCCTGGAACGGATTCTCGTCCACATCACCTCTCCCCCGGATGACTTCGTCGTCCACCCGAAGCTCACCAAGCTGCTCGACTACCGTCGAAGCGCCCTCTCCGAACGGGTCGACTGGGCGACAGCTGAGGCTCTCGCTTTCGGCACTCTCGCCGAAGAAGGCGTCGACGTCCGCCTCGCCGGCGAGGACTCGACGCGAGGGACCTTCTCGCACCGCCATGCGGGGATGGTCTGTTGCGAGACCGGAGCCAAGTGGATGCCGCTCGCAGAGCTGGCCGGCGACGGCTACGGGAGGGTGGCGGTCTTCGACTCGCTCCTCTCGGAGTTCGCCGCCGTCGGATTCGAGTACGGCTATTCGATCGAAGCTCCCTCCGGCCTGGTCATTTGGGAGGCACAGTTCGGTGACTTCGCCAACGGCGCCCAGGTCATCATCGACCAGTTCATCTCCTCGGGAGAGGCGCGGTGGGGCCAGCCCTCGGGACTGGTGCTGCTCCTGCCCCACGGCCACGACGGCCAGGGCCCAGACCACTCTTCGGGTCGCCTGGAGCGGTTCTTGCAGCTCAGCGCCGAGGAGAACATGAGGGTGACCGTCCCTTCGACCACCGGTCAGTACTTCCACCTGCTCCGCCGCCAAGCACTCTCGCCGACCAAGAAGCCGCTCGTGATATTCACACCGAAGACGCCGCTCCGGACCAGGGCCTCGTTCTCGAGTGTTGAGGTGTTCACCGACGGCCGGTTTGAGCCGGTCCTACCGGACCCCCATGTGACCGAGGGTGCGAGAAGGGTGGTTCTCTGCGCCGGCAAGGTGTATCACCACCTTGTGGACCGGAGGTCGGAACTGGTGATCGAGGACGTGGCGCTCATCCGGGTGGCCCAGCTTTACCCGCTGACTACGGACCAGATTGCGGCGGCGTTCGCTCCCCACCCGGGCGCCGAGCTGGTCTGGTGCCAGGAAGAGCCTGAGAACCAGGGTGCCTACCGGCTGGTCGGCCCCGAGCTGGCCAAGGTTCTTGGCCGGGTGCCCGAGTACGCGGGCCGGAAGGCATCGGCCTCTACGGCGTCGGGGCTGACCAAGGTTCATCTGGCCGAGCAGGCGGAACTGATCGACGCGGCTCTCGGCGTCTAGCGGCTATTGCATGAGCAATGGTCGTGATTCTCGGGCGCCACGGGGGGCGGGTGGGAGCCGCGACGATGAGTGGTCGCCGATCAGCTGCGACTACGAGCAACCCCATGCGATGTTCCACCGCTTGCGCACGTGCCCTCACCGCGTTCATCCCATCCCCGGGAGGGACTGATGAACGTCTGGACATGAGGCAAGGACCATGTCCTTCAACAACCAGTGCTGCCATCCTGGGTGACGTCTCCAACGAGCGGCGAGGACTTTCGGGCCAAAGCTAGGGTTATGAAGGAGTGTCGGTCTGGCCGGGCCGGTCTGACGACGGAGTCCAGGCGATCGGCCTGTCGAAGAGGTATCAAGGACATGGTTCGGTTTGAGCGTGTTGCCAAACTTGGTGACGTCGGTGATGGCGAGCTAGCCATGTTCGAGATTGCAGGAAATCCGGTCGCGATCGCCAACGTCGGTGGCTCCTTCTACGGCTTTCACGATGTCTGTACCCATAGGGGGGTGCTCGCTGGCCGAAGGTGAGCTCAACGAGACAGTGGTCACGTGCCCCTGTCACGGCAGTCAATTCGACGTCGTATCCGGTGGGGTGCGGAGGGGGCCAGCAATCGAGCCTGTCTCGACATATCCCGTGCGAGTCCAGGGCGACACCATCGAAGTCGAGGTGTGATCGGATCGTCTAGATCGAGGCGACAGTTCCGGGACTGTGTTCGCCCCCGAGGACGGGTACTGCTGCGTCTGTCTCCGCTATGCCTGACCCCGGTTTTCCCCCTCACCGCTGAAGGCGTCGCAGCAGGTGAGCTGACATCCGATATTCCGGTGTTGGGTCATGTCGACGGCAGCCGGTGGTGGTGGTCGTCACAAGCGACGGGTGCGGGCGGTGGGGGGCCGCTGCACCCATTGCGGCGGTCCCCTCGCTGATGGCCTCTGTGTCGGTGGGGAGATACGCTGTCCCTGGCATCACGCCGCCTTCGACCTGGCCACCGGGGAGGCGGTGGGCGCTCCGGCGCTCAACTTCATTCCGGTCTACGAGACGACACAGCGTGACGGCCGTATCTTCGTCACCGGACCCAAGGAGCGGTCGGGTGAGAGACGGACACCTCCTTCATCTCCGGAGTCGGTGGTCATCGTCGGTGCTGGAGCCGCCGGGGCGGCGGCGGCGGAGGCGTTGCGCCGCTACGGCTACATCGGTCCTATCTCCCTGATCGGGGTTGGAGGCGCCGGTGGACCGACCCAACCTGTCCAAGGACTACCTGGCCGGGACCGCACCGGAAGATTGGATACCGCTGCGCTCCCCCCAGTTCTACGCCGAGGCGGGGATCGAGCTGGTCACCGGGGAGACGGTGACCGGTATCGACCCGGCCGGCCATCTTGTCCACCTGGAGGGAGGTCGCCGGCTTGGCTATGCGACTCTGCTCTTGGCCACCGGAGCCGAACCCCGCCGCCTCCCTGTCCCCGGCGGTGACCTCCCCCACGTCCACTACCTTCGCACCTTCGAGGACAGCCGGGCGATCATCGCCGCCCTGGACAAGGCGGGCAGGACGGCAGTGATCGGGGCGGGTTTCATTGGATTGGAGGTGGCCGCCTCCCTCCGCCACCGGGGGATAGAGGTCACAGTGGTGGCTCCTGGAGAGATCCCCCTCGCTCACGCCGTGGGGGAGACCCTGGGACGCTTCGTCGCCGACCTCCACCAAGAGCACGGGGTGATCTTCCGGTTGGGACACGGGGTCAAAGAGATCCGCCCCGACACGGTGGTCCTTGACGATGGTGGCGACGGCAAAGGCGTCACCGGGGATCCCGAACCCGGGAACGGGCTCTTCGGGATGCGGGAGCGGGTGGTGGCGCTCCACCAAGGCACCCTGTACGCCGGGCCCGGGGACGACAAAGGGTTCCTGGTTCGAGCCCTGCTGCCGATCAAGGACTGAGAATGGGCATCCGGGTGCTGATCGCAGACGACGAAGCCCTGGTTCGCCGTGGTTTTACCATGATCCTGGACGCCGAACCCGACCTGGAGGTCGTCGGGGAAGCCGCCGACGGTCACACCGCCGTCGAACTCGCTACGAACCGTGAAGCAGACATCGTGCTCATGGACATCCGCATGCCCGGCATGGACGGTATCGAGGCGACCCGCCGGATCGTGGCGGCCAACGGCCCGCAGGTGATCGTCGTCACGACCTTCGGAGTGGACGAGCACGTCTTCGAAGCGTTGCGCGCCGGCGCGAGCGGCTTCCTTCTGAAAAACACTCCACCCGAACAGCTCGCCGAAGCCGTCCGCCTGGTCAGTCGCGGCGATGCGCTGATCGCGCCCGAGGCGACCCGGTCGCTCATCAAGGCGTTCGCCCGCACCCCCGATTCACCCACAGCCGCACCCGCACAGCTCCGCAACACCCTCACTCCGCGCGAGATCGAAGTCCTCACCTTGTTGGCACGTGGGGTTTCCAACGCGGAGATCGCCGAGACACTCTTCATCAGTGAAGCGACCGCCAAGACCCACGTAAGCCACATCCTGACCAAGCTCGGGCTGCGCGACCGCACCCAAGCGGTGGTACTCGCCTACGAGTCGGGGCTCGTCGAATCACCAGGGGGGAGAGAACGTCATTAGCCCTGAATCTCCACGGGTATTCCCTCGTTGGGTTCCCCCTCCTACGAGAGGTCCGGCTCTCTCGCTACACCTCACATGACAGGTCGTGGGTTATGAGTGTCTGTTGGGGACACCGACGTAATGCCCGGCCGGGCACGCCAAGGCGGCACTTTCCGTCATGAGCCGGGACGCTCCAGTCCGCTCTCGTACGCAAAAACTACTGCTTGCGCCCGGTCGCGAAGCCTCAGCTTGGTGAGAAGCCGTGACACGTGGGTCTTCACGGTCGCCCCGCTGATATACAGCTCGAGTCCGATCTCGGCATTGGACAGCCCGGCTGCGATGAGACGCAGAACCTCGACCTCCCGTGCCGTCAGAACCTCCAACTCCGCCGGTAGCTCGTCACCGGGTGGAGGCCGGCGGGCGAATTCGGCCAACAGCCGGCGAGTGATCGTCGGTGCCAGCAACGTATCGCCGGCGGCGACGGT
>Ga0326597_10011834_pt1 | contig 11535 bp, 10 predicted proteins | sample RVTome_12_FD_203789 | JGI IMG/M metagenome (GOLD analysis project Ga0326597, IMG submission 203789) | Soil microbial communities from uranium-contaminated site in the Upper Colorado River Basin, Wyoming, United States - RVT100D185 | ecosystem: Environmental > Terrestrial > Soil > Contaminated >...
CACCACACGCCGACGCAAATCTTCCTTCCCCATCAAACCCAAACTGCGAGCATCCTGTTTCATCGCCATACACATGCATACGATCACGCCGAGCGATGTGTTCAGTTATTCTGTGTCGGAGTAGTAATTGTCCTTGTCCCGACATCGCCAGACGGGACCGCCGCCTTGATCTTCCTTGCCCTGATCCGCCATGACCGCAACGGAGAGGTCAAGGTCTCCGTAGGAGGTCCGTTCGGCGATCGCCAAATTGAAAGTCCCGTCGTCGTTGTCAGTCCTGACCAGTTTCATCACGTTCGGCGGGCTCGGGGCGTTCGATTGTGTGGTGACTTGCCACGTAGCCGGCATCCCCTGTGAGTTGGTCTCTTCAAAGCGCCACCCCCCCACGGCATCTTCTGCCGGCTGATCGAAACGCCACGTCGCTGCTTTGCGCCGGGAGATCGGCGTGGAAGGCGAGTCGACGGTGGCGACTTCGGCCGGTTTGCATCCCGGCGAAGCCGCTGCAAGAACACAGACCAGGCTCATTGTTTGAAACGAAATGATCTTCATTGGATTGCTTCTCCATCAGGCAGCATGATCGTATCCAGGCGACAAGCTCGATTCAATCAATGCATTTCGCCGGGTGTGGCCTCGCATGACGGGTCAGGAATCCGCAAGGCCGAGCACCGGCCTTCTCATCCACCGATCAATCGTGCCGACCAGGGCATTCATAATGAGGATCGACCAGTAGCACTCGCCGGAAAGGACACCGTAGAGTCGCATGAAGATGGTGAGCACCCCAATGCCGACGGCGAAGACCAGTTGACCTTGAATGCGCATCGGGGAGGCCGTCACGTCGCCCGCCAACAGGAATGCCCCAAGCATGAGTTGTCCGGCCGTGAGATGGTAAAGAACATAGGCCAGGCCGACGGCGTGATTCTGCTCGGTTTTCAACACGGGAAACCAACGATAGTCGTCATGGAGTTCCACGGGCAGAATCGACGCAGCCACCGCGGCCGAGGCAAGCATGACGACGGGCAACTGCCAGCGCAGGTATCCCCTGGAGATGAGATAGAGGCCGACAACGATGAGTACCAGCGTCGATGTTTCGCCGATTCCGCCCGGCACCGCTCCCCAAAGAGTGTCGCTCCAGGGCGGCAGGACGTCCCTCAAGAGGGGTGTGTAATTCAAGTCTCCGTCGGATGCGACGCCGTCCTGAGCGAATCTGCGAAGTGACTGGACTGGTCGCTCCAACAAGTGGGCCGACCGGCCGGATGGCGCAATGGTGTCGCCCCATCCCAGAAAGGTCGCCACGCTTCCGCTTCTCGTGATGTCGCCGAAGAGCAGGTGCCCACGCGCCAGCACGGGGGAGACAGCCAATGTCCCGCTCAAAGACAGATGGCTGACGAAGAAAAACTGGACAATGACACGGCCGATCAAGGCGGGATGCAGAAGCCCGCCGAAAACCATTCTGCCGACGAGAATCGAAATGATCGCCCCAAATGCTACAACGTCACCGGGGACCGTCGCCGGCAAGGTCAAGCCGAATAGCAAACCGATGAGTGCGGCCTTCGAGAGCCCGTCACCGGCCGGCCGGCGTGTCGCCAATCCAATGATGATCTCGACGGCAACGGCTGAAACAATGCTGAGCAGCAGTACTTTCAGCGCGGCGGGCCCAAACCACACGACGCCGCTCGCGCCGACCAAACACGCGGCAAAGAACCACGCTCGAATGACGTCCCGGTTCGTTCGGCCACTCAGTCGATGTGGCGCCACGCGCGTCAGACTTTCTTCGGAAACGGTCCAGAGTTGCTTCGTCATGACTCCGCCGCACCGGCGGTATCCTTCTTCAAAACGTGCCTCATTCGAACACGCCGAATCGTCTCTGCCAGGGGAAGGCGGGCCGGACAAACATGGGAGCACAGGCCGCAGGCAATACATGCATCAAGCTGTTGCCGCTCCATCACGTGACAGTGCCGTTCGGATTCGAGATTCATCAAGGCCGTAGGATCGACACCAACCGGGCAATCCTCCACGCACCATCCGCAGTGACTGCAAGAAGTCGGCGCGGCATGATGCGTCGTCGCAAACATGAGAAGTGCCGGAACCTCCGCGGTCACCACGGCGTGCTCATTTCCCAAGGCCACTCCGGTCAATGGACCGCCGCAAACGACCCCGGTGACAGGCGCCGTCAGGCCGACATACTGGGCGACGTCGCGCATCGGTGTACCCACGGCAACCCGAAAGATACCCGGGCGAACCACGGCATCACCAGCCACGGTCAGGACCGCATGGGTCACGGCGCGATCATCAAGCAGCGCTTCGGCGGCGCCGCGCACCGCCGCGAGAGGCAATACAATAACGCCCTCATCCAGCACGTTGCCGCCCGGGGCAACCTCGCGATCCAGCAAGGACTTCACCAACAAGACGGGGTGACACTGCGGGTAAACGTCCGGCAGGGGAAATACCTCAACGTGGCGACCCGCGGCCTCTGCGCGCATCCGCTTGACGACTCGGCGATGGCGAAAGGGCAGCGCCAGAATCGCCCGCGAAACACCCAGCGCGTCGGCGAGTTCGCATGTCGCATCAATAACGCGCCCAGGCTCCTCGATAAGGATTCGGTGGTCCGTGGTCAGATACGGCTCGGTCTCCATCGCATTGACGATCAGCTCCGTCACACCCGCAGCGACGGCCTCTTTCACGAGAACGTGCAACGGCGCACGCGGTGAAGGACAAACCACGCCCTTGTCGGCGAGTTGCACAATGAAGGATTCGTCTTCCCAACCAAAGCGCTGCGGCACGGCGTCTTCTCGCCCGTCAGGCTCCAGGACCGCGCATGGAAGATATCCGTCGTAGGGGGTCCAGGCCCGGTCGAGGGCCACAACGCGGCCGGAAACCGGAGCATGCGCCGGGATTGAGTCCTCGCCGATCGAACGAGAAAGACGCTGTCCCCGCAGCACATGGTCTCCACCAGATACGACCGGAACCGTGCGAAGGTCTCGACGGGCCGTCAGCGGAACATACAAGGGGCCGTCAACCGGAAGGGTCTCAATGGGACGCGCGGCGGTTGCAGATTTGTGGGCGGGCAGAAACGATCCACCATCGAAGGCCTTCCGCGGCCCGAGGAGATTCGCGAGTAATGCCATGAACTCTGTTTCCTCGTCCCGAGCGGGCCCCGAACGGTAGATTCCCCTCCAGCTTGCCAGTGTTGGGTCGTGAATGGCACCGGCAGCCCCACGACGCGGGCGATCACCCAAACCCAGGCCCGCCGTTCAACGAGGCACGAAGCTAACGGTGATGTGCATGATCGTCCAATAGAGGAAAGATTCCGGAGCCAGCAGCCAAGTCAGCGCGGACGACTGACCCAGCCACAAAGTCCAGACCAGGCCGATGGCCATCAGGATGACCACCATGCCGATATGCAGCGTCTTGAAGCCCCGGACGGTGGTCCGCATCCAAGGCCACAGGCCCTGCGGGGCGACCTTTGGGGGATGTTTCGCAAACTGGTAGACCGCGAAGATGTACCACGCGACAACGTGAAAAAGAATCAGCGAGTATGGCCGCTGCGTCAAGAGCAACGACAGCCCCAGCACCCCCGCCGCGCCGCCCATGACACGGAACAGCGGCGCATGCACCCGCAACAGCACACCGGCCCCGGCATAGCCTTGTCGCTGGGCATAATGCCGCAATGCGAGGACAAAGCCGACCGCTACCGCCAGCAACGGTCCGAAGGCCAGCAGAATCCTCCAGACCACCGGCAACGAACCATCGAAGATCGCTCCTTCAAGCGGCGGCTTCCGATGGAACACCCCGAACGGTGCGAACGACCAGGCGATTGCGACGATCGCCAGGGTGATCAGCGCAATCAACGCCCGAACCATCCTCTGAAAAACCACTTTGTCCCGTATCTTTTCTGAGCCTCCGAGCACGTTATAGAACATCGCCTCGTCGCGCAGTTCATGTACCAGGAAGTAATAATAGACTCCGGTATACAGAAATATGTTTGCCTTCGCCCCGCCCTTCCAGTAAACCAAACACAGTCCCGCGCCGGCGAGCAGCAAACCGACCGTCCAGGCCCGCTGCCGCAAAGTCCGATTCTTCGGCGACGACGCCATGAAGAGGAAACCGATAAGGATGTGCGGAATCGTAAGGTAGCGCATCGCCGCCTCAGACGCCTCACGGATGTAGCGGACGTCGCCCGGATGGCGATGAAGCACGTCGCGCTCCACCTTCCAGGCGCACCAGAAAACTAAAACAACGATCGCCGTGTAGAGCATCGCTCGGAAGAAGTGCCGTTCGGCGATGGTGGTCGGCGCTGCGGCGATCCGGGAATCCGCCGCGATGGCAGTGGCGGCAGTCGAAGGGGATGTACCGTTTGGCATGAGTCTTCAACCTCCAAACCGGCGAGGCCAAGTGAAACGAAGGGCCGGAATCTCCGAGGGCAAACCACCCCGGTCCTCGCATCGGCCCACCCAGGTTCAATACGATAGCCGCGAAGTTGCCAATGGCAAGGAAAACTTCCTGTCCTTCGTCCTGACAAGCCGTTCCCACACAATCCGGAGCACCGACTTCGAGTCGCCGAAGCGCCGCAAGCCCGATCGTTCTATGTCGCGCCACCGGACACCGTGCCTGCCTTGCGGCCGCCGATGATGCCCAGCTTCGACTCCGACTTACAGAACGCAACGATCCGCTCACCGGTCCGCGTCTTGACCTGCTCGGCAAATTGATCAAGGGCCTTGCGAAACGGCAACCGGGTCCGGAACACCATACGAAACGCCGTGCGGACTTCGTCGATTTCCTCTTTCGTAAACTTGCCCGATCGCTGCAAGCCCACGGGGTTGTACCCGATACAAAGCGACTCATGGACCGCCTTCATATAGGGTGGAACGTCCTTCGTCACCCGAGCGCCGCCGCCGATCATCACATGCTCACCGATCCTGCAAAACTGATGTACCAGGGAGTAGCCGCTGATGATGGCGTGATCGCCCACAATGACGTGCCCGCTTAGCGCCGCGCAGTTGTAAACCTTGACGTCATCGCCGAGTTCACAGTTGTGGCCGAGGTGGGCGCTGCCCAAGATGAAGCACCCTTCCCCCACCACCGTCGCCGACTCCGGCTGGGTCCCCCGGTGGATCGAGGCGCCCTCGCGGATGATGGTGCCCGCGCCGATCCGGCAGTAAGTCCTGCCGCCCTCATAATGAAAATCCTGCGGCAGGTGACCGACAACGGCGTTTGGGTGGATTTCGCAGTGATCGCCGATTTCGGTCCAGCCGGAGATGTACGCATTGGGGTAGACCTTGACGTGCTCCCCGATCTTCACGGGCCCTTCGATCACGACGAAGGGGCCCACCTCGGCCGATGCGGCAATTTCCGCCTGCCGGTCCACGATCGCCTGTGGATGAATCGCCATAGCCTGGAGTCCTCTTCCCGGGCAGTCACGGAGGAATCCCTGAGACTGCCTGGACGTCGGGTCAGCATTCTAGGCGACATGGCGAATTCAGCAATTCGGACGTGGCCCAACCCACACCATCTCCCCACCCGCGGGTCTTGCCGCAACCACAGGCCGATTCGACAATGGGACCGCGTGCGGATTCGTCGATGATAACCCCATGGTCACTGCGGCTCAGGCGCCTGCTATCACACAGTTCGGCCCCGTCGAGGCGGCCCCATTTCAATGCGTGGGCTGCGGCGGTCATCGCTCCACCTGGCGGCCGGCCATGCGGGCGGACCCTGAGCAGCGACCCTTCGATCTTCTGCGGTGTGGACGTTGCGGGCTGGTTCAGCAACATCCTCGCGACGCCTCGGGCCGGCTCACCGCCCAATACGATCCGAGCTATTACGTTTTCAACGAAGCCGAGCCGCTTCGCTGGGCACGCGCCGTGCAGCAGTATGTGGTCCACGCCCTGCCGTGGGAAATGCGGCGGGGCCGGCGTCTGCTGGATGTCGGCTGCGCGCTGGGGCACTTCGCCGCGCTGGCCCGTCGCCGCGGTTGGCGCGTCACCGGCCTGGACGTTTCGCCGGAGGCCGCCAGCCACGCATCCGTCGATTTCGGCCTGGACGTCCGCGCCGGCACGCTGGCTCAACATGCCTCGACGCTCCCCCCGTTTGACCTGGTGTTTCTTGGCGATGTCATCGAACACGTCGCTGACCCGGCGGCCCTGCTCTCCGAGGTCCGGTCGCTCCTCGCGCCGGACGGCATCGCCTGCATCGACACGCCGAACTGGAACAGTCGCTGGCGCAAAATCGGTCGGTCACACTGGCTCGGGCTGAACCGATACCACATAAACCTCTTCGATCCACACACCCTGACGACCATGTTGGAAACGTGCGGCTTCACGGACGTTCAGGTCGGCAGCTACACCCACTATCGCTACGACACCTGGACGCGACGGCCCGAAGTCCAGGGCTGGATTCAGCGCTTGCCGGAGTTCATGGCCTGGCGCATCAATCGCACCCTGGGAAGCCTCGATCGGTTCGGCCGCTGGGGAGATTTGCGCGTAGCCGGCCCAGGGTCACTGGAAGAAGCCAACCGCTACGTCATCGACTTGGCGCACCAGCAACACCCGCAAAAATCCAAACAAACCGCCGACAACCTCACCGCCACCGCCCGCCGCGCCTAGCGCACCCGCCTCTTCGCGCACCCCCTCGCAGCCGCGCCGCCGTCGATTCCGGCCAGGTCCAGTGCATTCCGCGGGACGAGGCCCTGCGCCAACTTCGCGAGCGCAAGCGACCCGGACGTTGCGCGTCACTGCACAACGTCACATTCGTCCTTCACGTCAATGCCGGCAGTTCCTCATCCGCATGACGCTTCTGTGAACGACGGCGCCTGCTGCCGAACGGGCTGATCTTCACTTCGCCCCTCGGGAACCGGGCGACGACTTCCAGTTCGCCGCCCAGCACCTTGACGATCTTCGCCAGGGTCGAAAGCTGCATGTCCGACTGATTCTCCAGCTTCGACAGGCTCGGCTGCTTGATGCCGAGCGCCCGGGCGACTTCGACCTGGCTCATGCCGCGCCCGGCGCGAATCTCGCTGAGCAGGTATTCGCCGAGCAGTTCCCTCGCCCGGTTTTTCGCCTGCGCGCGCATCTTGCGCGTCATCGTCCGCCGGGCCAGTTCATCAAATGACTTTGCCATGTTACTTCTCCTTCTTCCGCTTCAACTCGGCCAGGTGCGCGTCGAACAATGCGTCCGCCTTGGCGATCAACCGCCGGTAGAAACGCGCCCGGCTCGCCCCGCCCTTGTCGCCCGCCACCAGCAGAATCGCGCTGCGCTGCGGGTCGAAGGCAAACGCGATGCGCATGACTTTGTCCGCCGTGTCCGCCCGAAGCTCTTTCATGTTCTTGTGCTTCGAGCCTTTCAGCGTGTCGGCATGGGGCCGCCCGAGATGCGGTCCCGCATGCTTCAACAGCTCGACCTTCGCCGTCACCTCAATCTTTGCGGTGGCGTCCAACTCGGCGAACCAGCCGTCGAAGATATCGGTCGTCCGGACTTTCCACATCCGCCACAGTATAGCTTATGGGCTATATTCTGTCAAGCAGGTCCGCCCGGTTTTCAACGGCCGGGATTCGCAACGATCGCGCCAGGCGGGGCATCGCCTGGCACGTCCCTTGCCCTTGAAAACCCAAGAGAATCCCTCCGGCTCGGAGCCATACCGGCGGGCAGTCTGGCGAGAGGTGAACCATTGCCTGCGACCAGTCGCATCGGGTCCCGGCTATCGTGAGAACCCGACCCCGGCGCGCCGGAACCGGCCGTATACGGCAGATGCAAACGACGGTGATTTTACTTTGCCCATCAGTGCAGACCCCTTTTCTCTGCTTGCAGGAGGATGCCTCTAACGATTCAATCTCCCCCATGGAACCGCATCGGCTCATCATTCTTGGTGCCGGCTTCTCGGCCCCCGCAGGGCTGCCGTTGAACAACCAGCTCATGCCCCTGCTTTTGGAGGAGTTCGAGCGGATTCCGGATGGCGCTCGGTTTCGCGCAACACGCGACGTCAACAACTTTTGTGAGTATCGCAGCCTTCGGACTGGCACAAAACCCGCGCCCGAATCCATCAACGTCGAGGAGTTTATGACTTTCCTCGACTTGGAGCACCACCTCGGACTCAGGGGAAGCGATACGTGGTCGGCTGAAGGGAACGAGACGCAGATTTATGTGCGCTTCCTTATCGCACGATTGCTCTTTGGGTATCAAGCGACAATAACGGATAATCAGTGGGACTTGTATACGGCATTCGTAAGTCGGCTTCGCCCCGGAGATGTCATCCTCACGTTCAATTACGACACGATAGTCGAAACCGCGTGCGACCGTGCGAATGTCAAGTATCGCCTTTGCCCGAATCGCTACGAGGTGGTACATCGAAGTGGCAGCGGGTTCCTTCGCAACTTCGAGGACGAGGTCATCATTTTCAAACTGCACGGTTCCATCGATTGGTTTTCCCGAGAACGCTTTGACCGCGACATGGCTCGATATCGCCGCAACTCCCTCAACCCCAGACCTCGCCACTCGGTATTTGAGAACAAAGGTGACTTCGCGGTCACGCCCTTGGTGGAGCAACCGTACCCGTCAAACGACCCGTTCTTCCATATTTATCGCGCCCGCACCCTGGCGCCGCTCTTCAGCGATCCAGATGCCGTCAGTCCGACGCCGCTACTGATCGCCCCGTCACATTCCAAGATTGTTTATCTTAATCCGCTACTTGGTTTCTGGTACGACTTCAATTCGATGGGCGTTTCCAAATCCCAAATGATCGTCATTGGGTTTTCGTTTCCGATCCAGGATGAGTACGCGATGGCGCCTGTAGTAAAGGCAATCGCCAACTTCCAACGCCACAACGACGCATCGGATTTGTTCGGCACTACACGTCTGAAGATTGTCGACTATCAACCGAGCGAAGAGTCCCAACAAGCCTTTCGCGATTCAAAACCGTTCATTGACTGGCCACACACTGACTGCTTTTGGGATGGACTATCGGCGGACATCATAAACAGGGTCCTCGAGTCTTCTACCTATCGTGGGACGCACAATAGACCGGCCATGACGAGCAGCGACGCCACGGAGCAGAATCGGCCATACGACAAAGTATTCCCCAATGTATCAGCATCGGGAGACATGGTCGGCCAATGCACGTTGAATTGGGGAACCACACAGGGATTGGATCGCTTTGCGACCGATTGCGGCATTGACCTGTCGAAATGGTGTCCGATTGCTGTGAATGTGGTAAGCGATAAGGACGGCGTAAGCGTGTCGGTGCTCGCCGCATCTATCGAAGAATACAATCAAGTTGATGCGGCTTCCATCAACATTGCAGCGCATCAGGACGATGGCGTGGTGTATGTTCATGAGTTGCAGGTTTCACACATGCCAAAAAGCCTAATGGCGTCGCATGGACAGATTGCCGCAAATCTGATTCGCTTCGATATGGGAGCGGTCGAGGAACTGCGTCGAGTTGCACCTACCACATCAGGTTCTTCCATCGCTTCGCGGTGAGCGCGTGATCATTGAATTGAGAATCCTGGTAATAGGAGGATTACGCCCGCATCGGTTCCTCTCGGCGATGGCCTTGTATCGCACGCGAAGCCCGCGCGAGATTCTGATTTACACGCGGCGTGAAATGCGGCAGGTTCGTGGCCCCGTACAACCAGACATGAGGCCCGATCAACATACCGATACCGCGGCGCAGAGGCCCTCAGCCGCTACGGCCGCGAGATCGCCTACGGCGGCAATGACGAGCCGGCCCGCGCGCGGCCTCGCCCGCTTCACGGCGTAAGCCGTGATCGTCGCGGATTCCAATCATGACGCAGGTCTTTGTCAGACCCAGCCGCGGAGTTTGCAGGCTTCGGCGACTCGGGTGACGGCAACCATGTAGGCGGCAAGACGCATGTGCACGCCGGCCTGTTCGCGCGTTGAGTAGACTGCCGCGAAAGCCTCGGTCATCCGGCGATCGAGCTGGGCGTGAATGTCTTCCAGCGCCCAATAGTAGTTGTAGGTGTTCTGCACCTGCTCGAAATAGCTGACCGTGACGCCGCCGGCGTTGGCGAGGAAGTCCGGCAGGACCAGGACGCCCCGCCCATGCAGAATCTCGTCCGCGGCGGGCGTGGTCGGGCCGTTGGCCAACTCGCAGACGAGCTTGGCCTTGATCTTCGCGGCATTGCTCTCCGTGATCACGCTTTCCAGGGCGGCGGGATAGAGAATGTCCACGTCGAGTTCGAGGAGTTCGTCGTTGTTGATCGGCGTCGTGCCCGGGAACCCTTCCACCTTGCCCGATTCCAGCTTGTGTCGGACGATCGCCGTCGGGTCAATGCCCTGCTTCGAGTACACGCCGCCTCTGGAATCGCTGACGGCGACAAGCTTGCCGCCGCCGAGGATCTCCTGGTGGAGGGTGGCCGCGAACTGGCCCGCATTGCCGAAGCCCTGGACCGCATAGGTGGCCTTGGCCGGATCGAGGCCGGTCTTCTTCGTCGCCTCGCGAACGCAATAGACGCCGCCCCGGGCCGTGGCGTCGCCGCGCCCTTCGGAGCCGCCGATGGCGATGGGCTTACCGGTGATGACGCCGGGGTGACTCTCGCCCCGGATGACCTCGTACTCATCCATCATCCAGGCCATGATCTGCGGGGTGGTATAGACATCAGGCGCTGGCACATCGCGGTGGACGCCGAGTTCGCTGCCGACGGCGCGGATGTAGCTCCGGGCCAGTCGCTCCTTCTCCGTCTCGGTCATCTCCTTGGGATTGCAGGTGATTCCACCTTTGCCGCCGCCCAGCGGGATATTGACCACGGCACATTTCCAGGTCATCCAGGCGGCGAGGGCCCGGACCGTGTCGATGGTCTCGTCCGGGTGCCAGCGCAGTCCGCCCTTGGTGGGGCCTCGCGCATTGTTGTATTGAACGCGATAGGCCTGGAAGACGCGCGTGCGCCCATTGTCCATCTTGACGGGCAGCGTGAAGCGATATTCGCGCATCGGCCGGCGGAGCAATTCGTGCATGGCAGCATCGAGTCCGAGCTTCTTGGCAGCTTCATCGAGTTGCTGTTGGGCGATCTTGAAAGGATTAAGTTCGGACATCGACCGGGCTCCTTACATCATATCGAACCACTGTGGGACCATTCCTCGGCCGGAAAAGCGGCATATTCCGCAATCGGACTGAGGCTTTTTTTCGGGATTGCATACTTGGGGGACCAACCAGGCGACCAGCCTGACGCTGTATTACGGTCTCCGTGGCATTTCGCCCTTCACGATTGGAAACCGTTTCCTCCTCGCGCCACTCTCTGTCGGTTGACCTGAGCAATCACCATGCCAGTCGGTGCGGATTGCCTCCTTGGTCAACGCATGCCAGCCGGCACAGGCGGAAAATTGCCGCGGCAAACCAGAAGCGGCAAGGGATGATATCGCCGCGACAAAGGCCCCACAAGCCCCCGCGTCCGCGGAGCCCGGTCTGGGTCCGTGACACTTTCGGCGGCCCCGAATGGGGCCGAGGACTGTTGCCACGGGTGAAGCGAGGGCCGGCAGGCCCGAGCGGAACCCGTGGGCGCCAATCCACAAGGAACTGCCGGCCCCGTCAGG
>Ga0326597_10011835_pt1 | contig 11533 bp, 11 predicted proteins | sample RVTome_12_FD_203789 | JGI IMG/M metagenome (GOLD analysis project Ga0326597, IMG submission 203789) | Soil microbial communities from uranium-contaminated site in the Upper Colorado River Basin, Wyoming, United States - RVT100D185 | ecosystem: Environmental > Terrestrial > Soil > Contaminated >...
AAGTACAAACGAAAATCTTATTGCTTCTTTGGTAGAAAATAGAGTCCTGCGAACACCGCTCATACGAAACGCGTTTGAAAAAATAGACCGAAAGGCATTCGTGCCCGAGAAGTATGCGACAGAAGCGTACACTGATCAGCCGCTCCCAATTGGAGGTGGGCAGACCATTTCTCAACCATACACGGTCGCTTTTATGCTCGAACTTCTGGAACCAAAGGCGGAGCAGAAGATTCTCGATGTCGGCTCCGGTTCCGGCTGGACCACAGCACTCCTCACATATATTGTCGGCTCGAGCGGCCGCGTTATCGGCGTCGAGCTCGTGCCAGAACTCGTCTCCCTCGGCAGAGGCAATGTTGCAAAGTTTGACCTCCCACAGGCAGAGATTAGACAGGCAAAAGAAAACGTGCTCGGTGCTCCGGCAGATGCACCTTTTGACCGCATTCTCGTCTCTGCCGCCGCAGAGAACGCGCCACAGGAGCTTATTGACCAACTCTCAAGTAGCGGCGTTCTCGTCATGCCAGTCAAAAATACCATTATACGGATTACAAAATTACCATCAGGAAAAACACGCACGGAATCCTTCGAGGGCTTTGCCTTTGTGCCGCTTAGATAACTGATCCTAGATGTGCAAAAAAAATAAGGCCGCTGTCAGTTTGACAGCGGCCCACGCGCGCACCCTTCTGGCTAGACGGGGGGGCGCTACCATAGGTGCGCGCTTTTTCGATCGCCGAGTGGTCGGTGCCGGGAGGGAAATCCGGCGGGCGATCGTTCCATATTATATGCACCTCTGAAAGAAAATGTCAACTATTTCTGCTTGGGCTTCCGTTTTGGTTTAATACCGACGTTTTTTACCTTGCCCTCAAGCCGAGGTGCAACACGCGGCGGTGTTTTCGTTCGCGGTCCTGATCCTTTCATATTGTTCTTACTATACCATACAAAGTGAATTATTTCTGAATAGTGAGCGCGCACACCTGTCGCCTTCCCCTTTTAAGAAGCGCCATGGGGACATTTTGGAAGTCCTCGCGCATAACGGAGCGATTCGTGTCGGTGACCTTTCCGCCATTCAACATGACGGCACCCTCGGTAATAAATTGACGCGCTTCGCGCTTCGACGATGCGAGTCCCGAGCGCGTGAGTACGTCCGTAATACTCTCCCCAATACGAACACCACACGAAGGCGCCTCCGCAGACACGCGCTCAATCTCATCCACAGAAAGTTTCTCTATCTCACCATCTCCAAACACTGCGTCCGAAATACGCGCCGCACTCTCTGCCGCCTCCTTCCCGTGTACAATCTCTGTTACCGCCGGTGCAAGTGCCCTCTGGGCAATACGTTCTGCCGGATTCTTTCTGTGCTCCTCTACTATCTTTTTTATATCAGTAAGCGGAAACAGTGTTACCCTCTTTAAGAGGTCCTCTGCTGCCTCGTCATCCGTGTTAAGCCAAAATTGATAGAATGTAAATGGCGACGTTTTTTGGGCAGAGAGCCACACGGTGCCGTCCTCTGTTTTCCCAAACTTCTTGCCGGTTTTGTGATTTACCACAAGCGGCGCAGTGAGTCCGTACACTGTATCTCCTGTCTTTTTCCGGACAAGCTCAATGCCTGATGCAATATTTCCCCACTGGTCGGACGCCCCAAGCTGAAGGTCACAGCCCTCTGCCTCATGCAAGTGCAAAAAGTCGTAGGCCTGTAAAATTGCGTATGCAAATTCAGTATATGAAATAGGCATTTCCTTCTCGAGCCGCTCACGCACCATCTCGCGCTTAATCATGGAGTTGACTGTGAAATGCTTTCCGACATCGCGCAAAAAATTAATTAGCCGAAGCTCCCCGAGCCAGTCAGCGTTGTTTTTCAACGCAAAATCACCAGTTCCGAGTACGGACTCTATTTGTTTTCTAATTGCCTCGCTGTTCCTGTGGAGTGTGTCTTCATCCAAAAGATTTCTTTCCTCACTCTTTCCCGACGGATCGCCAATCATTCCCGTTCCACCTCCCACAAGTGCAATTACCTTGTGGCCATTCTCTCTAAATAATCGGAGGATGATAAGGTTTTGCAGATGTCCCACATGAAGCGAATCAGCGGTCGGGTCGATACCGAGATATATCGTCCGCTTTGGTCCGTCAGTTATCTCGGCGAGTGTTTCTGCCGAAAATTGATGTACAAAACCACGAGTTTTGAGTAGTTCAGAAAGTTTCTCCATATGAAGAAATATACCATAGGTTCGCACCACGTACTTTCAAGCAGAAAGATGTGGGCAGGAACAAGAGCCCCTTATACTGGCACAACTACGGACTGCAACGGAGCGCGCTAACTTGCTAACCTTGGAACCGCGTTCCAGAGTAGGGCATATTTCCAGAATCTTTCAGGATTTGCCCTTCATTCTTGGTCCCTCGCCGCCCATGTATCTCTTGTGGTATTGTAAGGAAGCCATGGCACATACGTCTAAAAAGAAGGAGCTTGAGGCACAATTTCTTGAAGCATACGAGATGTATGCAAACGATATATTCCGATTTGTGGCATTTAAGACGTCAGATAGAGAAGTGGCACAGGACCTCTTGCAGGAGACGTTTACCAAAACATGGGATTACTGCCGTTCGGGAAATGAAGTCAAAAAATGGAAGCAATTTTTATTCAGGACGGCGTACAATCTTGTTATAGACACCTATCGCAAAAAGCGTGCCATCTCCCTTGACGCGCTCATGGAAGCAGGATTTTCTCCAGAGGCAGGAGGCACAGATGCGCCAAATCCAACTGAGCACGCAGAGATTGTACTTATGAGAAACGCCATAGACAAACTCGACGACACATACCGTGACATCATTCTCCTGCGTTATACTGAAAATTTGAGTCCTGCAGAGATTGCCGATATTTTAAATCTTTCTGAAAATGTTGTTTCGGTTCGTATTCACCGAGGAATTAAAAAGTTGCGCACCCATCTCGGCGAAGGCAAAAATGTATAAATAAAAGACGGCAAAATGCATATGAAACCTACAAACGAAAAAGACATCCTTAAGAGCATTCAAAACGCCACGAAACTAAACCTCCGCGGTGACGAACGCGAGCGAACGCGCGGATACCTGGCCGAATATATGGCGCTCAAACCTCTTCGAGGCACAGAAAATGTAAGAGAAGCGACCTCTACTCGTCTCAATGAAAAGTGGTGGTCGACATCATACGCATTAACATTAGTATCATACACAAAAAGACCTATGCCAGCATTTATCGTAGCACTTATTCTTTTGGTAAGCGGTGGCACTGCCATCGCGGCTGAAGGAACACTGCCGGGAGATATGCTCTACCCGGTAAAAGTAAGCATAAACGAGGAGGTTCGTTCAGCGTTTTCGCTTACGGCACAGTCCCAAGCCGATTGGGCAATTAATCGTACCGAGCGCCGGCTCAAAGAAGCGTCGGAGCTCGCTCTTCGAGGCAAACTTGACGCTGAAACGCAGTCCACAATCGATGAGCACCTTACCGTACACATCGACACGGTCCACAAAAACACCGCGCGCCTTGAACTGGAAAAAGAGGATGACGCGGCGGTAGACGCGGAGGAGAAACTGCATGCAGTACTTGACGCACACGGACGTGTTCTCGCACAAGTACGCGGCGTGATAGACGACGATGATATCCGCGGTCATGTAGATGAGATTGTGGCAAGTTTAGCGCTCAAAGCCAACGTGACAGAACGTAGAGAGAGCTCGCTCGAAGCGCAGCTTGAGAGCCGCTCACCTGTGTCCATAATCAAAGCCGCAGAGGGACGCAGAGAAGCGGCACGAGCACACATACAGGTTGCGGAGCGATTTCTTGCGCGTATTGAGAGCCGCCTAAGTGAAGGAACGGCCACGGAAGCGCGCACAAAAATCACCACTGCACAAAATCTCTATACACAGGGAGAAGCGGCGCTTGATGCGGAAGACGCCGAGAAGGCCTACACTGATTTTATGGCGGCGTTCAGAACCGCCGTAGAAGTGCACACATACCTAGCGGCACATCTAAATGCGCTCAATGTCGGTCTCGAATTCGACATTTTCTCACGCAGCGAAAACAGCAACACACATGACGATAAAAGAGACGGAACGGACGCTGATGATGACAGTGACGAAACGGGCACTGATGATGACAGTGATGAGATGGACGCTGATGATGACAGTGACGAAGGTGTAAACGGTTCTACCGGAGTAAACGCCGAGGGTGGAAACGCGAGCGTTGATGGTTCCGTAAACGCTCACGTATCCGGCTCTACGGGTGCTTCAACAAGCGGAAGCGGCGGGGGTACAAATAGCTCCACAGGTAGCTCTGTTGTGGGCGGTATCAACGTCGAACTATAGCGCCCCCTTCTCGATAACAAACTATCAAACGCCTAGAAAGACAGCCGCCGAGCCAAAAATCGGCGGCTGTTTTTTCATCTTCACCAAAACTTCCCCTTTCGTTCACGGCACTCTCACGAAAAATGTGCAGAATATAATGAAGTGTACAGAATCTATTAGGGTAGTAGCATAGCGGACGTAAGATTTCTATCTTCATGACGTCTGAATACACAGAGGTCGATCGAGACAGTACATTATTAAAAACATTAAAACGCACACAAATATGACGTATAAAATTCCATTCATGTATATGCTCGTCATTGGTGCAGTTACCGTTTTCGCTGTTCCGGTGCTTGCGGCAGCCGTCATTACCTCCCAACTTGACATTGGTGAGCGCGGAGGGGATGTAACTGAAGTGCAAGCATTTCTTGCACAGGACTTCACACTCTATCCAGAAGGATTGGTGACAGGGTACTTCGGATCTCTCACACAGGCAGCAGTACAGAGGTACCAATGCCGCGAAGGAATCGTCTGTAGCGGAACGCCGGCAACGACTGGATACGGTCGTGTTGGGCCAAGTACAGCGGCGCATCTCAACGTAGACCTTGGTGTTACAGGCGGTACGGGTGGTCCTAGTTTTGATAGGAGTGCTCCTATCATGAACCCAGAGACCGTCGTTACGACAAGCAACTCCGCGACCATTGCATGGACAACAAATGAATCAGCACGAAGTCGTGTAATGTACGGCACTACATGGCCGTTCCTCTACGCGAGTGCACCGAGTGCGTCAGACACTTCTCTTGACGCAGTGCAGTCGGTTACCATTTCTGGACTCTCATCGCACACGGCGTACTTCTACGTTCGTGAGTCGATAGACGCGTCCGGCAATATCATGTGGTCATCGGCAAAGACGTTTGTCACTCCGTAGCCAGTAAACGAATACTGCTCACACTCTGTGAGTCGAGTAAACCAAAAACACACCACCCGCGGCATTGCCGCGGGTGGTGTGTTTTATGTAGTAAGACAGATATGTAAGAAAGCAGCCCGGCGCGCATGCGCGCCGGGCTGCCGTATTTCTCGTATTCAGCCAGTGTTCTTGGAAGCGGCTTCCACCTTTTCGAGCTCGCGGAAGAGGTTTGCCGCCTCTGCCACGCCATCTTCGCTCTGCCGCAAATCCTTCCGATGACGACCGCCTTCTTGAGACGCAATTTCTCCCAAGTGAGGAAGAATGTCTCGTAAAAATGCAGCTGTCTTTGCCGAAAGTCGCAGGGGGCTCCCAGACGAGAATTGCTCAAGAACACGAGGGTCGGTTTCCGGCCCGAGGTAACTTTCGTTACCCTTGCCCAGTAACCCGCGTTTGCGCAACTCCTCGAGCTGCTTGAAATACTCAAGCAAGCCCCAAAGACCTTGCACCGCATGTGGTGCGACAACGCGCCGCACAGAACGCTGTTCATGCGGCAACTCGCCGAAAAGCGAACCCTGTCCATTGCGGACATGTTCGAGGCGAGCGGATATCGCTTTGCGGAAGTCCGCCACCTTGGTGCGCTTCGCGACTGCAGTGATCACGAGACGCATCAATGTGTTCTCATCCATCGGGTGGCCCATCTCCGAGAGCCCTTCGGCAAGACGTGCCACCTCGACGAGAAGGCCGTACGGGACAGCTATCTGATGCTTCAACTTCCCGCCTCCGTTGCCATTTCCTTCCCTCTTTAAAGGCGTGGCGAGAGTTTGGAGCGACTCCGGGAGCGAACAGAAGCGCAAGGCGCTCTTCACCCATGAATCCGAGCGTCCAATGGAGCGTCCGAATTGCGCGCGTGAGAGATTGGGGTTCCTCCGCCTTTGCCAAAGATAGAAATCCAACGCCGCGGATGCCTCCTCATGCGGCGGTACCTGCCGATGCCGGTTCTCCTGGAACTGCAAGGACAGAGCGTCGTGCGCCGACATGCCGAAGTACAAGACGGTGCGATACTGGCCATCAAAGTGCCTGTTTTGCACACCTTGTTCCACAAGCCGTTTCACGGCTATGTACCGCCGATGTCCGGCGACGAGCATCACATAGTATTTCTTTTGATCGATGATCGATGGGGTGAACTCGCTTATCGTATGCTGTGAGCCGCGAATAGCATTGAGTTCCGCAACATAGGCCTTCGCTTGGTGCGGCTTCAGTGCCGCCGCAATACCTTGCGCAAGTTGGCCTTTGTTGGAAATGCCCTCGGCAAGCTCGTCGATGTCGTCGATCGTTTTCCTGACTTGGGTAAGTAAGTTTATTGCTTCGACAGGGAGACACACCGGCACCACCCTGTCGTTATGCAGCTCCGCGATCTCGCGGAGCAAAAACTTCAAGGTGGTCGTCATGACTCTCTCCCCTTCAACTGGTGAATTTCAAAAACCAAAACCGTACTTCAGTATCCCACTTAGAAGAGGCGATGAACACCTTGACCGATATCCTCTTTGTATGTCGCAATATGATTCATTTGGCTGACGAGCTCTGCCTGCCGCAATGTACCCAGGTATCCCCACGCAATATATTTTCTTCCGTCTCTGGAGCGCGACGGCGCGATGTAGATAGTATTACCTCTCCTTTGAAAAACAGCGCAGGCAAGCGTCCTGACCATCTCTCGTTTTTATATATTTGTTGCCGCAGGCACATAAAACCACTATTGCCTCATTTGGGTTCTCAATCCATTTGCCATCTTTAAAGAAATTCTTTGTCATGCAGATTTTTACTCGACAAAGGTCAGCGCCATCCCGCGCTTTCCCGCACGAGCGGTACGGCCAATACGGTGTACATAATCCTCATAGGTATTGGGGAGGTCATAGTTGATGACATGACTTATGTCTGCAACATCAATACCGCGCGCCGCAACATCGGTTGCGACAAGAACCTGCACACGGCTGTTTTTAAAAAGGGCGAGCACGCGCTGGCGGTTGTTTTGATTTTTATTTCCATGTATGGACTCTGCCTTAAGGCCGCGCTGTGCCAATATCCGCGCAAGCTTCTCAACACCATGTTTGGTGCGCCCAAATACGAGCACTTTGCTAAATCCTGGCTGAACAAGCAGGTTATGCAGAATATCCACCTTATCTTTACCGCCGTGCACACGAACAATATCCTGCTCCACGCTTGCGACTGTTTCCCCTGTTTTCACCGAGACACGAGATGGATTAACGAGAAAGCCGCCTATGAGCGCTTCTATGTCACGAGAAAGTGTTGCCGAGAAAAAGAGCGTATGTCGCACGGAAGGCATGTACGAAAGTATCTGCTTCATGTCCGCAATAAATCCCATGTCCAACATTCGATCTGCCTCATCCAAAACAACGGTACTGAATTTTGAAAGATCGAGTACGCGGCGCTCAATAAGATCCATGAGGCGCCCAGGTGTGCCGATGACAAAGTGCGGGGTGTTTCTCATTGCCCGTATCTGACCTCCGATACGTGCTCCGCCAACACATGATATGGATCTAATTTTAAGATGCGCCGCAAAGCCCTTGAGCTCATCCTCTATCTGAAGTGCAAGCTCCCGTGTCGGCACCATGATGAGAATCTGCTCCGATCTTAACCGCAACACCTTATCTATGAGCGGAATGAGAAACGCTCCTGTCTTCCCTGTTCCGGTATGTGCGATGCCAACTATGTCTTTCCCTTCAAGCAAAAGCGGTATCGCGACGTCCTGTATTGGCGTCGGTGTAAGATATCCTTTTTGAGCAATATTGTTTTTGAGCGTCTCATTTACTTTAAAGTCGCTAAACCGATGTACCGGCGTGAATACCTCTTCTTGTCCTTCTATAACGGCTTTGTGAATAAAACGGGATGTGTGTATGTGCTTGCCTGCCGAAAAGCCGCGACCGCCGCGATACGGCGAACGCCGCGCGCGCGGAGCACCTGCACGCCTCCCAAAAGAAGGCCTCCCCCGTGAGAGAGATGAAAATGAACGACCACGCGACTGACCGCGCGAGCGCGTTCCTTTATATGATGATGTAGTACGTTTTTGCATATGAATACGCGCCCAAAAATATATGGGTGTTGCCGCGGAAAGCGGACTAAGGATACATGTGTCGAACTATCTCGGGATGGGTTCGCCTCGTTTCTCTGGGCGGCCTTGGTATATCCCAAGACAAAAACCGACTTTAGAGAGGGTCAGACAGATGAAGGATAACAGATCACAAACTAATTGTCAACGTTTTGCACCGCACTCTCTTCTTTCATCTTTTTGGTGCGTATTTTAGTATTCCGCCCATCGTGCAAAATATTTAAAAAGTTCTCGTACGCCAGCTACATTTCGCTCCCATTCAATACCTTCATGGGTCTTGAGCTCCACGGTAATTGCTGGAATGCCTATTGAGGCGAGCCACCCTTCCGCATCGCCAGTGATTTCATACTGGTCAAATGTTTCGACTGCTGGGTATCCGGAAGCGCGCGCGTACGCATTCGCAATAGCGAGCGTCTGCGGCAAAATACCCTCCCTGCACTCTGACGCATATACTGCGTTCGCCTGACTATGCCAAAATAGAACGGCTTGCGGATTATTTTCTAAGACGAAATCACGGAGAGAGCGCGTTTCCGGTTCAGAAAATGGCGCGGAACCGGCGCTCACTCTACTGCCCCGCCACATACTCTCGGGTTTCCACTTGCAATTAAAGTTGCGATTTATGTCAACATTGTTTGCATTAAAACGCCCTGGTTCGGTAATGGCGTTTGCCGGTATGTCCGCGATTGTGAAGCGACCCTCTTTGCCGACTACCCTGTACACGCCGTCAGGGTTCGCGGACGGAATAACGGTAACGGTCACATTCGCGGGAATGATTTCTGGATATGCGGCAAGATGATCAATAAATGCATACGCTAAGAGAACACTGTTCCACTCGTAGCCGCCATGCACACCTCCCACAAATACAATATGCGCCTCCTCATTTTTGTCTGTCTGGCGACGAGGCGTGTATGTATACGCTTCTATGACACGTCCCTCTACCGATGCCCCAATGACACTGCGCCGCATGTCGACTTCAGTGGGCGTGGGAAGAGCTGGGTTCGATTCGCCATACAGGAGGACAATTGCGAGCACAGATAAAACGGCACTAAAGACGGCAATGGTAATCGCCACGGCAATCGGCTTCGTCAAAAAAGGACTCATCTATTATTGCGCATAGTGTTCCAAGAGTGCCTCAATGCCGGCGCGATTTTTATCCCACTCGATATCCTCATGCGTCGAGAGGAGAACACTGATTGCAGGAATCTCTTGCTTGGCAAGCCAATTAACCATATCGCCCGTTACCTCATAGAAGTCGAAGTCCTGGTATGGCGGATACCCCGATGCACTTGCATATACTTCGGTAATCGTGCGCGTTTCGGGTAAGACACTGTTGTGACAGTTTGATGCAAACACACCGCCAGAGGCACTATACCAGGCAACAACAGCGGTTGGTTTGTTCGTGTTTGCGTAGTCGCGCAATGCCTGACTCTCTGGTTCAGAAAACGCACCACTTCCACCGTTTACGTTTGTATTCTGCCACAGCGCGTTGGATTGCCAATCACAATCAAAGTTGCGATTGAGATCAACATTGTTTGCATTAAAGCGTCCTACAATTCGTATCGCCTGCAATGGCGAGACGTCTGCCACATCAAACCGACCCGCAGTGCCGACAACTCTATTCAATCCATCTGGATTCAATACAGGAATGACGGTAACTCGTACATTGTCCGGAATAACATCCGGATTTGCCGCAAAATAATCCATCGCACGGTGGGCAACACTTACCGTATTCCACGAGTACCCGCCATGTATGCCGCCAACAAACAAAATCTCCGCATCGCCATCGCCGTAATGATACGCGGTAATATCGCGTCCTTGAACAGATTTTCCAATAACCGACTCCGCTGTAGCATCTTGTGCCGTATCCTGCGTGTCGTCTGCTTGTCCGCCGTTTGGTACGTTTGTATCAGTGAGTGCGTCCGAATCGTGCCCTACATCAAGAAAATAAGGTATGCCGCGTATCAAAAAATATGTGCCGATACCAACTAAAGCAAAGATAACAAGTGCTATGATGGTCTTTTTTGTCATACCTTCATTTTACCACAAACGTTCCTGTGGAACCCTTCTACTAATTTTGGGACGAAAATCTGTATTCAGTCAAGTAAATTTGTATTGAAGCTCTCGGCGATTATCCCTCCCTAAAAAATCGGACAATAAAATAGATGGCCGTAACGGCAAACAACGCCCACCAGAGCCATACAAAAGAAAGAAGGTACTCATAGAAGTAGAGTCCGAGCAAAATACCGAGCGAAATAAGGCACACTTTAATAATCCCAATCTCCCACCATGTAAACATCCACGTTTTAAAAATCTCCATATTTTTCTGTTACCTCGTAATATATATAGTATAGACCTCGTAGAAATAAGGTCTATAGTGCTATACATCAAGGTCCGACCTCGACGAAACGATGCGAGTACCAAAAACCGCCCTTTCTTTTGGGCGGTTTTTGGTACTTACGAGGCGCTATCTATTGCGCAACAGAGATGTTTTACTTCGTAAATCCTATAGTTCGCAGTTGACAACCGTGTTATTGCCTCCGCCTGCGTCACAGGTGTCGGTATCCGGGCCGCCATTTATCTTGTCGTTGCCGCCAAGCGCAGTCACCGAATCATCACCGCCACCAGAATTAACTTTGTTGTTGCCACTGCCCGCGCTGATGGTATCACCGCCCGAGCCGGTTGTAATCTTGTCATTGCCACTTCCGACTGTAACGTCTTGCGTGCCATCTCCGGTTACGATTTTGTTATTTCCATTTCCTGCGTCAATCGTATGGTCGCCGTCTCCCGTAGTGATTTTGTCGTTGCCGGCGCCTGCCATAATCGCACCATCGCCATCGCCGGTTGTAATTTTGTTATTGCCGCCCCCTGCACTAATGGTGTAATCACCGTTGTCGAGCATGACTTTATCATTGCCATTCTCGAGACAGATGATGTAGTTCCCGTCCGGTGCACTCACTTTATCATTACCGCCCATGCCAACAAACATGGTGTTTGGAGTGAGGGTAACCGTGTCGTTGCCAGGCGTGCCATTTTGGAGTGTGTAGCCCGCAGGCGCAACCAGAGGCGTCTCACATGCGTCCACCGGTGGTGGTGGCGGAGGAGTTGGGTCATTGCAGGTCTCCACTTCAAACTTGTAGAGTAGGCCTGCAGGATTTCCAGATGCATTAAAGGTGCCGTGATTCTTCACCTCAATG
>Ga0326597_10011836_pt1 | contig 11533 bp, 9 predicted proteins | sample RVTome_12_FD_203789 | JGI IMG/M metagenome (GOLD analysis project Ga0326597, IMG submission 203789) | Soil microbial communities from uranium-contaminated site in the Upper Colorado River Basin, Wyoming, United States - RVT100D185 | ecosystem: Environmental > Terrestrial > Soil > Contaminated >...
ACAGCCTGCTGGAACTCGCTGAGGCCGGAGAGATCGACGGCGAGGCGACCCGGCCGTCCCTCGCGGATGGCAGTGTCCACCTGGCGGGCGATGTGGTCGGGGATCTCGGCGGTGGCCACCACCGTACGACCGTAGATGGCGGCGAACCGTCGCTCGAAATCCGTGGCCGACTCGGCCAGGTCGAGGGCGCTGACGCCGCGGGTGTTGAAGGCCACGAACACGTTGCCGAGCGGCCCGGGCCGCACCGCGTACATATCGGCCAGCCCCACCGCCACGAGGACGGAGTCCACCAGTCCATGGGGAGCTTCGACGCGCAGGGACTTCAGGTCTGTTTGGAGATTCATCGCTCCTCCGCTGGTTGTAGGGCCGCCCGCAGGCGGGCGAGCCCGCGGGAGACATCCGATCGGACCGTGCCGGATGGCCGCTCGAGGGCCACCGCGACCTCGTCATACGACAGCCCGACGACATGCTTGAGGACGACCGCGCTGCGCATCGCCCAGGGGAGCCCGACCAGCAGGCTGGCCAGCTCGGCCCCGGCCTCGTTCGACAGCGCGATCGCCTCGGGTCCGCTCGCTTGCTCTGCCGGTTCGAGTGTGTCGAGGGAGATCGACGGCTTTCTTGCTCGGGAGCGGAGGCGATTCCGGCACAGGTTGGCGGCGATCGTCCACACCCATCCCCGCACCCGCAGCTCGCGAATGCGTTGCTCGGGGTAGTCGCTGAGGGCCCGGTAGGCCCGCACGAAGGCATCTTGGGCAACCTCCTCGGCGTCATGGTGATCGCCCAGCATCCGCAGCGCCCCCGAGTACAGGCCCGGGCTCAGCTCACGGACCAGGTCCGGGAATGCGCCATCGAGATCCGCAGCGAGCCGGGTGGCGAGGTGGTCGGCCGTCATCGTCGTCATCGTCCCAGAGAACCCCGGACCCCGCCGACTGGTTGCATTCGCGGCCGGTGGCCGGCGGGCAAGACCCGGGACCAGGGCTGGCGGGTTGCCCATTGCGCATTGCGCATTGCGCCTCTTGCCAATCGCCAATCGCCAATCGCCAATCGCGACTGACTACCTTCCCCTTGTGGCCAGCTGCTGTGATCCGTCTGGATACCGCCAGGTCTTCAATGAGCGGGAGGCGAGGCGGGCGGTTCGTTCGTTTCGGCGGCGGGGGCTCGACTCCACGGCGGGTCCGATGGTCGCCGCGCTGCGCACTCGCGGTATCGGAGGGACGTCGGTGCTCGAGGTGGGCGCCGGTGTTGGCTCGGCACAGGTCGCTTTGATCGAGGCAGGCGCAGCCTCCGGGGTCGCCTACGACCTGTCGCCGGCGCACCGCAAGGTGGGGGCCGAGCTGCTCGAGGAGCGTGGAGTGGCCGACCGGGTGGAGTGGCGCACCGAAGACTTCGTCGCCGATCCGGCGTCTCCGCGGTCAGATGTCGTCTTCCTCAACCGGGTGGTCTGCTGCTACCCCGATATGCCGGGGATGGTCGATGCCGCAGCGTCGCGGACGGTCCGGCTGCTGGCGATGGCGTACCCCCGGTCGCGCTGGTGGGTGCGCCTCGGCATTCGTACTCTCAACGGCTTCCTCCGGCTGGGGCGGACCACCTTCCGGGTGTTCGTGCATCCGGTCGCCGAGATCGCGAGCCGGGTGAGCGCCGCGGGCCTCCACGAGGTCGCCGGTGGCAAGACGGCGATCTGGGAGTGGCACGTGTGGGAGCGCGTCCCGGCCTAGCGGCGGCCGCGCCGTCTCAAGTAGGCGTGCCAGATGAGGTGGGCGGCCGCCGAACGTCGCGGGGACCATTCTGCGGCCATCGCCCGCAGCTCGGTTTCGCCGGCCAGCACCGAAGATCCAGTGAGTTCCTGCCAGCCAACTCTGAGGGCAAGATCGCCCGCGGGGAAGATGTCGCGGTGGCCGGCGCAGAAGAGCAGGTAGCACTCGGCGGTCCATCGTCCGATACCCCGCAGCGCGGTGAGGGTGCCGATCGCCTCGGCGTAGGGCGCGGCGGTGACCCGATCGAGGTCGAGGCCGTCCATCGCCGCCAGCGCCAGGCCCCGGGCGTATTCCGCCTTCATCCTCGTGAAGCCGCATTGGCGCATGGTCGGTTCGTCGAGACGGAGGATCGCCTCGGGGGTGATGTCGCCCACCGTCACCTTCAAGCGGGAATACATGGCGTCGGCGGCCTCGATCGAGACCTGCTGGCCGAGGATCAGGTGGATCATCCCGGCGAACCCCGGGTCGAGGATCTCCACCGGCACCGGCCGGGGCACGGCGGCAAACTCCACATGCCGCCTGCTCAGCGCCGCCATGTCGCGACGGAGCCCTCGGATGAGATCGGGCCGACGGGTCATGCCGGCGACCCTAGGACGATGCGAACTCTGCGATCTCGATGGTGTTCCCGTCGGCGTCCTTGAACCAGGCAGCCCTGGCGCCGCCGTGAGTGAAGAGGCCATCGACGGTGGTGAAGCCGGGCATGTCGTACTCTTCGAAGACGACGCCGCGAGCCCGCAGGTCGGCCATCACGGCCTCGATCTCTTCGACATGGAAACTGACGGCCGTGTTCTTCGCCGTACCGGCAAACGAACTCGGCGTCACCACCACCCAGGTGTCGTTGGCGCAGCGGTACCAGAGGCCACCGGGGTCGACCGTCTCCGGCGCCATGCCGATGTGGTCCTGGTACCAGGCGCGGGCCCGGTCGAGATCGCTCGAAGGCAAGACTGCGTACACGGGGAAGCGATCCAGCATTCTGTTCTCCTTGATGCCGGAAACCTAGGCCGCCGAGGTGGAGACCCGTCGATACCATCCGTGGATGCGAAGCCATGCGGCCGCGGACGACAGGTGCCTTCCCCATGGCCCCCGCGACTCGGCGGCGCGGGTGATCGCCGGCTCCGAAGCCCGCTGACATGCCTGCGGTGCGCGTCAACCCGCTCACTCGTCTCATCTGGCGGGTTCACCGCGGGCTGTTCCGCCTCAGCGGTGGTCGCGTCGGCAGCCGCCTCGCCGGGCACGATGTCCTTTTCGTGACCACTACCGGGCGACGATCCGGCGAGGCGCGCACCGTCGGCCTCAATCACCTCGAGGTCGACGGTGGCTACGCCGTCGTCGGTTCATTTGCCGGTGAAGACCGCGACCCGGGCTGGGCGCACAACCTTCGGGCTGATCCCGATGTCGTGATCCAGGTCGGCAGGGCCCGGTCACCGGCCCGAGCCCGCGAACTGCAGGGCACGGAGCGTGAGGGGGTGCTGGCGCGCTTCATCGACAAAGACGACGCCTATGCCGTGTACCGGGATCGCACTACGCGGGTGATTCCGGTCTTCTTGTTGGAGCCGAGGGGCTAGCGGTCAGCGCTTCCTGGCGGTGCTCTTCTTGACCGTCTTCCGCGGAGCCGCCTTCTTCACCGTCCGCTTGGCCGCGGTCTTTTTCGGCGCGGCCTTCCTGACCGTCTTCTTGGGCGCCGCCTTCTTCACGGTCCGCTTGGGCGCGGCCTTCTTCACGGTCCGCTTGGGCGCGGCCTTCTTCACGGTCCGCTTGGGCGCGGCCTTCCTGACCGTCTTCTTGGGAGCCGTCTTCTTGACGACCTTCTTCACGGTCCGCTTGGGCGCGGCCTTCTTCACAGTCCGCTTCGGCGCGGCCTTCCTCACCGTCTTGCGTGCCGCGGGCTTCTTCGCCGCCGGCTTGCGGGCTGCCGGCCGCTTGGCCGCCGGCTTCCGCGTCGTCCTGCGCGTCGTCACAAGTCCTCCTCGATCGTGTGCATTGTTGATGATGCCAGGTGCGCGCCCGAATTGCCGGTAATTACGCGCGGTAGACACACATCGCGGCCCCGTGCGGGGCCGCGATGTGTCGCGATGTGATCGCGGGTTACGAACAGCCCATCGAGTTGCCGCAGTTCAGGCACCGGTAGCACGACCCGTTGCGGACGGTGATGTGTCCGCAGGTGTCGCAGAGCGGAGCGTCGCCCATCATCTCGCCGAGCGCGGTCTGTACCGAGGCGGTCTGGGTGTCGGTGGTGCTCGGCCGCTTGGTGATGGTCACCATGCCGGCCGCGGCGTGGCCGTTCCCCTTCCCGTTGCCCTTGCCGCCGGCATGTCCCTTGCCGTTGGCGGCCACCGGCCGGGGCTGGGCGACGGCCGGGTGGCTGATCGGCGCGGTCATCGGCATGTCGTCGTCGAGCCCGAGTTGCACGCCGGCGTCGACGGCCAGCCCGCTCGGCGGCTCGGGAAGCTCACCGACCTCCTTCGGCGGCACCTGGACGAGATCGGTCCGTCCCAGGTACTCCATGCCGACGGCGCGGAACACGTAGTCGATGATCGAGTTGGCCATCTTGATGTTGGGATGCCCCTCGACCATGCCTCTCGGCTCGAACGTCTGGAAGGTGAACGACTCCACGAATTCCTCGAGCGGAACCCCGTACTGGAGGCCCTTGGACACCGCGATGGCGAAGCATCCGAGGATGCCGCGCAGCGTCGCCCCCTCCTTGGCCAGGTCGATGAACAGCTCGCCGAGCGTGCCGTCGTCGTACTCACCGGTGCGGAGGAAGATCTTGTGGCCGCCGACCTTGGCCTCCTGGGTCCATCCCTGTCGCCGTGACGGCAGCAGGAACCGCGGGCGGTTCACCCCGTGATACGCCTGGGTCGGGCTGACTCCCGGGGCAAAGACCCCGGTGACGAGCCGCGCCTCGGCCTCGATGGCGGTGGTGAGCTCCGCGGATTCGTCGTCGTGGGTGTCGCCCTCGCCGGTACTCGACGACAGCGGCTGGCTCGCCTTCGACCCGTCGCGGTAAAGGGCCATCGCCTTGAGGCCGAGTTCGGCCGACAGGGCGTAGGAGTCCTCGATGTCGTTGCTCGTCACGTCGTTGGGCATGTTGATCGTCTTGGAGATTGCCCCCGAGATGAACGGCTGTGCTGCCGCCATCGCCCGGATGTGACCGGTGTGATGGATGAAGCGCACCCCGTTCCTACCGTTCTTGTTGGCGCAGTCAAACACCGGCAGGTGCTCGTCCGCCAGGTGCGGGGCCCCCTCGATGGTCTGCGTGCCGCAGATCACCCGGTTGGCCTCGTCGATCTGCAGCGGCGTGAACCCGAGGACCCGCAAGAGGTCGAAATCGAACGACGTGTACTCGTCCTCGTCGAACCCGAGTCGCCGCAACGCGGCCTCACCCACCACGAATACGTTGAAGGCGTGGCGCAGATCGAACACCCCGGGCAGGGTCGCCTCGATCGAACCGACCTCGTCGTCGGTGAAGCCCTTTTCGACCAGTGATTCACGATTGATGTGAGGCGTGCCCTCGAGCGTCATCGTGCCGACCACGTAGTCGACCACTTTGCGACGCTGCCCGTCGTCGTAGCCAAGCCGGCGCAGCGCTGGATCGATCGACTGGTTGGCGATCTTGAAGTATCCGCCACCGGCCAGCTTCTTGAACTTGACCAGGGCGAAGTCGGGCTCAACTCCGGTGGTGTCGCAGTCCATGAGCAGGCCGATGGTGTTGTGGCTGACGAAGCCGTTTGCTACGTACGTCACGTTGTCCGGCACCGACAGGTCGTAAGTGAGCTGCTCGTGACCGAGCTCGGCCGCGGCAACGCGGTCGTAGTAGAAGCCAAGCAGTCGGCCGAGTTCGGCGTCGCCCGTCTGCCGATAGAGCTCCGAGGCCGAGCGGCGGGTGATCGCCTGGTGGCGCGAGTACCCGAGGAGCAGATTGCGCCGGATGGTGTCATTCACTGGGGCCAGCCGATCGATCAGCTCCCGGGGAACTGGGATATGGTCGCCACGGGCGGTCTGGCGGTGCTCACCGGTCTTGACGGCGAGGTTCTTACGCGAACCAATGAATCCGACCTTTTCCTGCCACGCATCGTTGTACGACAGGTTGAGGATGCGCAGCACCGCGAGGTCGGAGCCCCCCCAGCCGGTCACGTCGAACTTCCGAGTCGTCGGGAAGCCGAGCGCCAGCAGCAGCGCCTGCACGTCGTGGCTGAAGTCAAGATCGGTGGTCGACCAGCACGGATATCCACTCGTGACCGTGCCATCTGCCTCAAACAGCCCTCTCAGGAACGCCCCGTACGTGGTGGGGTCGTTGGAGTACAGCACCGCATCCGGGATGTGCGCCCGGTAGCCCTTGCCGGTGTGGTTCTCCGTGGGAGCGTGCTTGGCGAGGCCGCAGGCCTCCCACCACAGCACCAGTGGTACTGAGTGGAATGCCAGCTCGGTGTAGCCGGTCTGAGGGCTCTCGTGGGCCTCGAGCCCGAAAAGCTCTTTGCCCAGCATCCGCAGCCGGTCGAGCACATCGAAATCGCCGTTGGCCACAGCCAACCGGATCCCCTTGGCATGGAGCGACCCGTCGCCCATGAAGTAGCCGATGAACTCGGCGAGTTCCGGCGTCATGGTGCGAGGGACGATGCTGGTGAAGTCGCCGGTCCAATGCACCTCGGGCTTCGGGGGCAGCGGCACCGCGGAGGGCTTACCGACAAGCTGGTGGAGGCTCAGGGGGACGCGGTCGCCTTCGGCGATGTCACCAAAGCGCTTCCAGGCCCATGAGCCGTCGGGCGCCACGATCTTGATGCGGTGAGTTGGGGTCCCCTCGATCCGGTAGCCGCGGGCGGTCTCAACGGTGACTACCGGCTCGACGCCGTTTACATAGAACTGCGAGGCGGCGCGCGGTCCCTCGTCGGTGGCGACGTCGATCCCGAGGTCTTGCCGCCGCGGGCCGTGCGGATCACCAAGCGAGCGGAGCCGCACCAGTCCGCGCTCGGTGGGGACGAGCGAGCCACCGACGAGACAGCCCGTGGGCGCCAGGACAGTGGCCTGTCCATTGCGATAGCCGTATTGCTCGCCCAACTCGACCGCGATGTCCCACGACCGGCGCGCGGCCAACACCAATTCCTGAGGACACGTATCGGCATCGATACCGACCACCTTGTGGGTTACGCCCTCGTACTCCTCGGCGCCGGCGTTGTAGGCGGCGCGGCGGTGGTTGCGCATCACCCGCAGCATTGGCTCGCGGTTCTCGGCGAACCGGGAGAAGGGACCGAGCACTGCCGCCATCTCCGCCGACGCCGCGTAGGCGTCGCCGGTGAGGACCGCGGTGAGGGCGCCGGTGACGGCCCGACCTTCGTCGGAGTCATAGGGGATTCCCTGGCGCATCAACAGCGAGCCGAGGTTGGCATAGCCGAGTCCGAGGGGGCGGTAGTCGTATGAGTTACGTGCGATTTCCTTCGAGGGGAAATGGGCCATCGTCACCGATATCTCGAGGACGATCGTCCACAGGCGGATGGCGTGTTTGTAGGCCGCGATGTCGAACCGGTCGGTGTCGTCGTCGTAGAAGCTCACCAGATTCAGGCTTGCCAGGTTGCAGGCAGTGTTGTCGAGGTAGACGAATTCGGCGCAGGGGTTGGTTGCGTTGATCTTCCCGCCCGCCGGTGAGGTGTGCCACTGGTTGATCGTGGTATCGAATTGGACGCCGGGGTCGGCGCAGGCCCACGCGGCCTCGGCGATCTGGCGCCACAGGTCGCGGGCCTTGACGGTCTTCATGACGGACCCGTCGGTGCGGGCGGTCAGTTCCCAATCGCCGTCTTCGGCGACGGCTCGGAGGAACTGCTCGCTGACCCGCACCGAGTTGTTCGAGTTCTGACCGGAGACCGTCTGGTAGGCCTCGCCGTTGAAGTCGGAGGGGTAGCCGGCGGCGATCAGCGCCCGGACCTTCTCCTCCTCGATCTTCTTCCAGTTGATGAAGACCTCGATGTCGGGGTGGTCGATGTCGAGGATCACCATCTTGGCGGCGCGCCGGGTGGTGCCGCCCGACTTGATGGCTCCGGCGGCGCGGTCGCCGATCTTGAGGAACGACATCACCCCCGACGATTTTCCGCCGCCCGAGAGGGGCTCGTTCTCGGCGCGCAGGCTGGAGAAGTTGGTGCCCGTACCTGACCCGAACTTGAAGAGGCGGGCCTCCCGGGTCCACAGGTCCATGATCCCGCCCTCGTTGACCAGGTCGTCCCTGACGGCGTTGATGAAGCAGGCGTGCGGGGCGGGCCGGGTATAGGAGTCCTCGGACGGGACCACCTCGTCGGTCTCCTCGTCGACGAACCAGAAGCCCTGGGCAGGGCCGGTGATGCCGTAGACGTGGTTGAGGCCGGTGTTGAACCACTGCGGGCTGTTGGGAGCGGCGATCTGGTGGACCAGCATGTAGGCGAGCTCGTCCTCGAAGGCCTGGGCATCGGCCTCGGTGGCGAAGTAGCCATATCGCTCGCCCCACATGCGCCAGGTGGACGAGAGGCGGGTGATGACCTGGCGGGCGCTGCGCTCGGCACCGAGCACCGCCTTGCCGTCGTCATCGACGATCAGGTCTCCGTTGGCGTCGCGCTGCGGCACCCCGGCCTTGCGGAAGTACTTCGAGACCATGATGTCGGCGGCGACCTGCGACCAGGTCGCCGGTACCTCGGCATCCTTCATCTCGAAGACCACCGAGCCGTCGGGGTTGGTGATCCGGGAGGTTCGGGTGCTCCATTCGGCGGTGTCGAACGGATCGGTGCCCGCGTTCGTGAAGTGCCGATTGATCTTGAGCCCGTCGCCCATGAGGACCTCCCTGTCCTGGTGCGCTGTGATTGCGCCTTGCCGTTCACCCGGGGACAGCGGCCGAGGGACCCGGCCGACTTGTCCACAACCACAAGATGTGGTGGTCAGGGAAGCGGTAGACCACTACCTCTTGAGGTGGACACGTCACTGTAATTACACGCGTGTCATCCCGTCAAGGAGTCTCTTCGAACGAACCGCGAGACCGACACGGGGGAAGTCAGCCGGGGAAGGACTGGAGGTGGGTTGTACCAAGGAGAGGGCGCCGCGGTCAAGCCGCCGGGCTGGGGAGATTTCGCGGGCCGCGCGGCAAGCGGCAAGCGGCAGGCGGCAGGCGGCAGGCGCGGCAAGCGGCAAGCGGCAAGTGCCGCGTGAACCCGGTCTTCACGGGCGACGGGCAACGGGTAAGGGGCAATGGGGCGACGGCGATCATGTCGCGGCGCTTGTCGCTTGTCGCTTGCCGCTTCCCGGGTAACGGGCACGGCCTACCGATTCAGTGGCGGGGTGAGCGGCGGTTCGACCCGGGGATCGACCGCGGCCTCGTAGCCTGAGGCGATCCTGATCAAGGTCGGCTCGGCGAACGCCCGGCCGAGGAGGTCGATGCCCACCGGCATGCCGGTCGACTCGAGGCCGGCTGGGACCGAGAGCGCCGGGAGGCCGGACACCGCCGCGGTCCCGCAGTTGTTGCCCTCCTGATTGACCCCGTTACGGGCCGAGGCGACCTGTATCGATGGGTACGCCAGGGCGTCGAGCTCGTGCTCGTCGAGGACCGCGGTGATCGCGGCAGCAGCCTGGGCACGCGCGGCCACCGCGGCGGCATACTCGGCGGTGTCGAGGGTGGCGATGGCGACGGCCCGGCGCAGCAGGGATCCCGTCTCGGGCAGGTAGTCGCCGGCGGCGAGCACATCGTCGAGCGACGCAATCGGTGCGTCGGGATACGCGGAGAAGTACGCCTCGGTGGCGAAGGCCCATTCCCTGAGGAACACCGACGTCGCATTCCCCAGGATCGCGCTGCGGCCGGGGATCTCGACATGCACCAGGGTCGCTCCCGCGGCTTCCATCTGGGCGAGCGCGGCCCGGGTCGCGTTCGATACCGGCCCTGGCGCCCCGAACAGCGAGTCCATCACGCCGATGCGGGCGCCGACGAGGCCGTTCGGGTCGACGAAGTCGAGGTAGGAGTCGGGCTGGTGGGTGGCGGCGCCGGCGGTGACCGGATCGGCCGGGTCGGATCCGACGGTGGCGTCGAGCACGATCGCCAGGTCGGCGACGGTGCGGGCGAGGGGCCCCACGGTGTCCTCGCTCGTCGAGAGGGGGATCACCCCGGAGCGGCTCGACAAGCCCACGGTCGGCCGCAGGCCGAAAAGGCTGTTGAAGGCGCTGGGGATCCTGATCGAGCCGCAGGTGTCGCTTCCCAGGCCGACCGTCGCCAGGTCCGCGGTCACCGCCACCCCGGTGCCCCCGCTCGATCCCCCGACGTTGCGGTCGATCACATACGGGCTGAGGGTGCGCCCGATCACCGACGAGTTGGTGTGGATCGAGCGAGCGAACTCCTGCATGTTCACCTTGCCGAGGATGATTGCCCCCGCGGCGCGCAGGCGAGCCGCCTGGAAGGCGTCATCGGAGGGCACGAACCCCGCCAGCACCGCCGAGCCGGCCGTCGTCGGCATGTCGAGGGTGTTGATGTTGTCCTTGAGCACCACCGGGATCCCATGGAGGAGGCTGCGCGGTCCCCGCTGGGCCCGCTCGGCGTCGAGCCGCGCCGCCTCGTCACGGGCCTCCGGGTTGACCGTGATGAAGGCGTTCAATAGCGGCCCGGCATCGTCGTAGGCGGCGATCCGAGCGAGATAGAAGTCGACGAGATCCGCCGCGGTCAGCCGGCCCTCATCCATCGCCTGTTGCATCTCGAGGATGGAGGCGCCGTACGGATCGAACGGCGGAACCGGGACCGTGATCGTGGTGGCCGGGGCAGTGATCGTGGTCGCGGGTGCGGTCGTGTTCGTCGCCGGGGCAGTTGTCGTGGTTGAGGTGGCGGCGGTCGTCGCCGGTGCCGCCGACCCGGCGCAGGCGGCGAGGAGCATGGACGACACGACGATGGAGCGGATCACACCCCCGACGGTAGGGACCCGCTCCCCGTTACCTGCCTGCTGCCTGCTGCCGTCGGTCCTCCGAATCGCGAAGGCGGCAAGCAGATCGACCCGGGTAACGGGCAACGGGTAACGGGCAACCGGCGGCTAGAGCCGGTCGGCGCAGGCGCGGGCAGCGTCGCTGAACCCCTCCGGGGTCTCGCCGGAATCGTCGCTGAGGTACCGGAGCATCTCCTCCTGGGTGAATCGGGCGTCGAGCTCGTCGACCCAGCAGATGCAGTAATCCTCGGACTGCTCACCGCGGCACAGCTCGATGAGCTGGCGGCGGAAGTCGTCGCTGAAGGCATCCCCACCGCCACCACCACACCCCGCCACCAGCACCACCGAGGCAACCACGGTTGCAATGAGGCGGCGGAAGGATGGGTTCACTGGTTGCTCCACTCGATCGGCGCGGGAGGCTACACGACTGCGCGGTAGGGGAGGTGAGGGCTCATGACCCATAGATCGCATCGATGATCGACCCGGCGAGGATGTCGTAGCCGATGCCTTTGGGGTGGATATCGGGTTCGGCGTCGAGCATGTGGGTGGTGGCCGCGGTGGTCCCTTGCATCGGACCGAAGCCGTCGGCGGCGACGATCCCCCGATCGCCGGCCAACGCGGTTCCGTGGGCGTTGAAGGCCTCGAGGATCTCGTCGCTGCGGTTCTCGAAGCCGATCCCCCCGGCGAGGCCCAGGCTGAACGGGTTGTACGAGGTGAGATACACGATGGTGGCGTTGGGAGCCGCCTCGACGAGCCGGTCGAGGATCACCCCCAGGTTGGCCTGGTAGGTGGCGAACGCCGCATCGAGGCGATCGAGGCAGGCGGGGGCATCGATGTCATCGGCACAGTCGGCGGAGCCGAGGTGGCCGA
>Ga0326597_10011837_pt1 | contig 11533 bp, 8 predicted proteins | sample RVTome_12_FD_203789 | JGI IMG/M metagenome (GOLD analysis project Ga0326597, IMG submission 203789) | Soil microbial communities from uranium-contaminated site in the Upper Colorado River Basin, Wyoming, United States - RVT100D185 | ecosystem: Environmental > Terrestrial > Soil > Contaminated >...
CGCGTGTGGCCTGGCGGAGGAGTAGGTCCAGCGCTTGCCTTTCTGCAGTTCGACCAGGTAATCCCACTGGTCGTAGTAGAAATTGGGCGGCATGTGGCGCGGATCGTCCTCCTTGGCAGGCGTCTTGAACGGTCCCAGGTGCATGCCGTACCACTTCGTGCCATGCATCACGTGGATGTGTTCGAGACGAGCGGCGACCGGTTCGATCGCTTCGACCAGATTTCGCAGCAGCGCCAGATTGTTGATCGCCGATTGCGCGAGATCCGGATGCGGTGCTAGAGCGGCAAAGAAGATATGGGTCACGTCACCGAGATGGCCGAGCTTCGCCTTGCACTCGGCGGCATCCGTCAAGTCGACGCGGATGTGTGTATACGCGCCTTCGACGTCTGGCGCGCGACGCGACAGCGCGACGATGTCCCACTCTCCGGTCTTGAGTAGGTGCCTGAGCAGGTTTCGTCCGACCACTCCCGTTGCACCCGCAATGAGCGCTTTTTTGTTGGTCACGTGCAGATCCTCAAGTACTTATCGACCCTATCCGTTAGGCGCCGTTCGCCGCAGTCGCGAAGCTGTGGGTTTAGCGTCTTCGGCATCGACACTGAGCGCTCGGTAGGTATTCGAGGTGCCGCCTCACACCACTTCGCTCATTCCCTCGCGCGGCAACACAGCCGCGGTTCGGCTGCCAAGCTTTTTCAATAACGAAGCGCAGAACTCGAGCTTGCGCTCGATGTCGTCGTCCTTCTGTTCCGGATCGTGGTGATGAATCCAAAGACGTTCGACCTCAGCCAGGTGCGCAAGACGGCAGACTTCACTCAGCGACGAGTGACCCCAGTGCACTTTCGTAGCGTATTCGCGGTCGAAGTAAGTGCAGTCGTGCACCATGACATTGGCGCCGCGGCAGAAATCGGCCAGCTTGCGCAGGAAATCTTCATCGGCGAATTCCGAGTCCGCCGGGTACAGCTCATTGTCGGTGATGTAGCAGAAACTGCGGCCGTGGTAATCGACTCGGTAACCGAGGCAGTTTCCCGGGTGCTTCAGCAGCATGGTGCGCACGCGAATGTCATCGAGCGATATTTCCTGCTCGCCAATCTCGTGAAAGGTCACGTGCGCGCCGAATTCGCGCACCGTAACCGGGAAATGCGTGCCGTCCATTTGCGCTGCGATCAACTGCCTGAAGCCCTTCTCGTCCTGTGCGGCGCCGTGCACACGCACGGCATTGCCGGGGCCGTAGAGCGGCGCGAAGAACGGGAAAGCGTTGATGTGATCCCAGTGCGGGTGTGTGATGAAAAGATCGGCCGTGATGCGCGTGCGGCCGGTCTTTAGCAGTTCGCTGCCAAGATTCTTGATCCCGGTGCCGGCATCGAATATCAAATAGCGATCGGACGTGAACTGCAGCGAGTAGCAGGAGGTGTTACCTCCGTAGCGGATGTATCCTTGTTGCGGAGCCGGCAGGGTGCCGCGCACACCCCAGGCGCACAGGCGCATCGAACGCAGCGATTGAATAATCGTATTGAATTTTTCCATCGTGAATGGTTTCACGATGTACCCGTCCGCGCCAAACTGCTTCGCTTTGTTGCGATCGACTTCGTACGCCTTGCCCGAAGCCATGACGATGCGCACATCCGCAAGTTCCTCACGCTCGCGAATCGCACTGCAGATCTCGAAACCGTTCATGTCCGGCATCATCACGTCGCAGATGAGCACGTCCGGGCGCAGCTCGCAAACGCGCTCGAGTGCTCGTGACGGCACCTTCAGACCCTCGACTTGATGGCCGGCGCCTTGCAGCTGCAGCACCGTACCGGCGAGGGCGGTTGTGCTGTCGTCGATAACCAGGATGCGCAAACTCTTTGTCATCACCAGTACCAATCCACCCATTGTGTGCGGAGCCGGGAAAGTGTAAACCAGCCATGCTCGAAAGTTGGCAGTTATTTTGAGTCGTTCACCCCTTGCCCTTGCCCTTGCCCGCTCCCCTCGGCTCCGTTATAAATGCCCTCACAACGCAGTTTCGCCAATTCCAAGTCAATGGAGGCAATATGGGCCTTACCGATTCGGTCGCCAAATTCATCACCACCGTCACTTACGAGGACTTTCCGCAAAAAGCCGTGTTCGCAGCGCGGCACGGCATCATCGACTGCATCGCCTGCGCGCTGGCCGGGTCCAAGGAGCAGCTAGCCGACATCCTGGTAGGATTTGCGCAGGACAATGGGGGCGGGCAAGCGGCCACCGTCATCGGCAGGAGCTTCAAGACGTCTGCGCCAATGGCCGCTTTTGTCAACGGCGCGATGGGCCACGCCCTGGACTACGACGATATCACCCACTTCCTGAAAGGACATCCGAGTGTGGTGTGTCTGCCACCTGCTCTGGCCGTCGGCGAGGCAGTAGGAGCGTCCGGCCGCGACGCCATGTTGGCGTACATGATCGCATTTGAGGTTAGCAGTGCGATCGGATCCGGTATGAGCGTGGACTACGCCGACGACCTGGGCTGGCACCCGACCGGCCCGTTGGGCACCCTTGCCGCGGCTGCGGCCGCGTCTCGCCTCCTTGGATTGAACCAGGAGCAGACCGCGATGGCAATTTCGTTGGCGGGATCGAACGCCTGCGGCCTGCGTGAGAACTTCGGCACCATGACCAAGCCGTTCCATGCCGGCAACGCGGCGCGCGGCGGCGTGACGGCGGCCATGCTCGTCAAGCGCGGCTACACCGCCTCCACCACCGGGCTGGAGGGACGCTACGGGTTTATGCATGCTTTCTCGGGTGGACGTGGCGAGGACGTGAACAAGCCGCTGGAGCGCCTGGGCAAACAGTTCTACCTCGAGCAGCCCGGTGTGGATATCAAGAAGTACCCGTGCTGCGGCTCCACGCACAAACCGCTCGACGCTTATTTTCTGCTGCGCAAGGAGCAGCCGGTGGACTACCGCGAGGTGGACTCGGTCGAGGTGCTCGTGGATTTCGACCCGCCGCGCTCGCTGATTCATTCCGACCCCCACACGGCACTGGAAGGCAAGTTCTCCCTTCAGTACTGCCTGGCGGCTGCGCTGGTGGATGACAAAGTTGGCTTGGCACAGTTCGAGGACACGCAGGTGATGCGCCCGGAGGTCCGTGCGCTGATCCCGAAGATCACGATGAAGCGCAACCCCGGCCAGGAAGGCAAACCGTCGTGGCAAGAGGCATCCAACGAGGTACGCATCAAGCTGAAAAGCGGTGAGGTCATGTCCAAGAGCGTGCGGCGCGACTACGATGGACCGGTAATCGGCGTGACGCCGGAGGGGATGGACATGAAGTTTCGCGACTGCGCTGCCCTCGCGCTGCCCAAAGCCAAGGCCAATGAAGCCCTGGAGATACTGCACAACCTCGAGAAGCAGCCCAACGTGAACGCTCTCATGACCGCCGTGAGCGGGAAGTAGCGCGCAACGGCGCACTCAGACTTTGAATGCGACCGGCGACAGCAGCGGCTTCCCGGCAAAATGCGCGTTCAAGTTAGCGAGGATTAACGCGGTCGCCGCGGTTTGCGATTCGGGCGCGCGACCGGCGCAGTGCGGCGTGATCACCACGTTGTTGAATTCGAGCAGATTCGGCAGCAGCGGCGGTACGCTCGGTTCGCCCTCCATGACATCTAACCCTGCGCCCGCAATCCGCTTCGATTGCAGCGCATCGATCAGTGCTTCGGTATCGACGATCGTACCGCGTCCGATGTTGACGAGATGCCCTTTCGGTCCGAGCGCGCTGAGAACATCCGCGTTGACGAGGTGTCGCGTTCCCGCCCCCCCGGGCGCGGCGACGACCAGGGAGTCGGCCCAGCTCGCCAGCTCAGTTAAGCTTGCAAAGTAGCGATAAGGAGATGCGGCGACAGCCGCGCGATTGTGGTATCCAATCTCCATGTCGAAGCCACCCGCGGCACGATGTGCAATCGCACGTCCAATTGTTCCGAGGCCGAGAATACCCAGACGCTTGCCGAAAATGATCGAGGTATCGACACGCCATTGCTCCTGCCATCCACCGGATCGCACGAAACGATCGGCCTGAAGCACGTGCCGGGTCGTGGCTAGCAGCAGCATCATCGCGGAATCGGCGACTGCGGGCGCGCTCATGCCGGGAGTATGGGCGACCGCGATGCCCCGGCTGCGGGCTCTATCCAGATCGATCGCTTCATACCCTGCGCCGACGGCGCAGACGATCCCGAGATTGGGTAACAAGTCCATCTCGGCGCCGCTCAGACCGCCACGGCCGTTGGTCAGTACGGCCTTGACGGTCTCGCTGGCGTCGCGAAGGGCATCTATGCGGCTTGGATACGTTGCCACATCGCGAACCGCATAGCCAGCCCCGGTCAATGCGGCTAAGCGCTCAGGACTGAGTCGCCTCATCGACAAAACACCAGTGGTCATAACCGCACCTTGAACTGTTCAGGGTTGGTGTCAACATGCATGGTGGGCCATTGGCAGCCCGGCGACAGTACATTCATTCAAGCCGTCACGGGTCGATGCGCCCGTAGAAAAGAGCGTGTTTGGCGCACCGCCAGCGGAATCCTTTCCTTGGGCTCCTTCCATGGAAAGAGGCTCACTTCGGACTTTGGCGCCAGCATCACCGACTCCATGGCGACGGCGTACGGGTGCGGCGGGGAATCGTCCGGCAAGACCAGTATCGGCGTCTGGCAGGAACGCACGAAATCGCGCGTCACGGTGTAAACGAAGTCGGGGTTGGTGCGGTACATCTTGGTGAGGAAGCGATCGACCATCTCCATAGTGATTTCCGGCCGGCGCTTGACGAATTCGGGGCCCCAGCCGGTCATGTTGCCTTGATAGGAGTTCTCCGGCAGCTCCTTGCGGAATCCGCTGGGCTGCGCGAGCACCGCAGCGACGATACGATTCGGCGCCCGCTTGAGCAGGTTCCAGATGAACGGACCGCCGATGCAGTAGCCCAGCACCATGAATTTCTCGATGCCCAGGTGATCCATCAAGCCGAGCTGGTCATCGCTGTGGGAATCCCACGGGCGATCCACTTCCAGCGGGCCCGAGGACTGGCCATCGTAAGCATTGCGCAAATCAGGCGCGATGACACGATACTCGTCCCTGAACTCCTCGATCGCATTGAACGGCGCGCCATTGGCGAGCCAGGAAAACGTCGAGTTCAATCCACCGCCGGAGATGATCAGCAACGGAAAGCCGGAACCGGCCTCGCGGTAGTGGATGCGGACGTTTCCTTTTTCGTAAGTCGGCATGGCAGTTTCTCCTTTTCCGGTCGTTGTTGCACGAACGCGCGCGGCGCGGTAGGCGCGGCTTGTCAGCCAGGTGCGCCTTGGCGAATCGCTATTGGCTTCTCAATTGCTGGACCCGAAACCCTGGAGTCACTATCTGCTCGACCGGTCAGAGCCCGCACAGCGAAGAGCAACGATTGTACCCGCAGGCGGCGTAGTCAAGTTGTCCGGGTGTCTGGGCCGCGCCGAGCAATCGTCGGACATCGCCAGCGCGCAGCCTACTCGGTTCGATGTCATGTGCCTGGCCGCGTGCCCTCATGGCCCATAATATTCTGATCTAGCAAACAAGGCGACGAACTCACCGCGACGCCGCGACTACGATGTCAGGCTCGAGTCTCGCAGCGCGGCGCGCCGCGCGTACACTCGCCGCCGCACCGAAGGCCGTGTACAGAGCGCCCGACAGCGTATGCTCCTCCGGCTGCCATTCCGCGTGCCACTGCACGCCGACGATAAACTGCGTGTCATCGTTGTAGCGCAGACCTTCGATCACGCCATCGGGCGACGTCGCCTCCACGACCAGTCCCTCGCCCAGGCGATCCACACCTTGCCCGTGCAATGAGTTGACCATCATTTCGTCGTGACCGGTCAGGGATCGGAACAGGCCACCCGCGGTCAATTTGACCAGGTGATTGGGCCGGAAAATCTCTTCCTGCGTGACATCCTCACGGCGCGGTCTGCGGTGATCATTTTTTCCGGACAGTTGATGAATGCGGTAATGCAGTGAACCGCCCAGAGCCACGTTGATCTCCTGAATGCCACGGCATATACCAAACACCGGCACGCGCGCGGCGATGCAAGCGCGCACCAGCGGCAAGACCAGTGCATCGCGACCCGGGTCAATGGGTTCATCGTCTGGAAATGCCGGTCCGTCGTAGTGATGGGGCTCGACGTTCGCCCGCCCGCCGGTGAGCACCAAACCATCCATGCGTGACACCAGGTCGACGACGTCCAATGCCGCGCCCATCGGTGGCAGCAGGACGGGAATGCAGTCCACCATCTTCAACAGCGAATGAACGTTGCGCTCGCCGGTGGCATGCACCCGATGCCGTCGATGGGTAGCCTCCATCGCGTTTGCAGCCACACAGATTAACGGTCGCGGTGCAGTTCTCGTCATTGCATGAGTTTCAGGATACAGAAGACCATTGCGAAAGCCACTGCCAAAACATCGCCAGCGTCTGCAGCGCCTCTTGGCCCGCCGGCACGGTCCGCGGGATCAAGCTGATTGCATTCGACCCTCAGGCACCTTGCCGATTATCGTCCATGAACTGCTGTCCAAGCGAAAAAATAAACATATTTCGTGTTCGCGCAAATACCCTCCGGACGGTCTGCTCGACCGTAATGCCAGGTCACGCCAAGAGCAACCGATGGGGGCGTCGTTACCCAAAGGCGAGCGCGGGTCGGCCTTGGTTTGATTGATTCACCTTCCGTAACTGGGATATTCTGCGCAACGCGTTGACCGATGCGATCCGATCCTGGTAAGTGAGCGCAGGTGATTACGGAGGCAAGGAATCATGAAGCAAGGCTTTCGCATCTTTGACACAGATACGCATATCGACCCGGGTGCCGACGTGCTGGACAAATACGTCGACCCTGCTTTCCGACCGCGCCTCGACGAATTGGCGCCCTATCGCCACGCTGCCAGATCGCGAAGCGCCGACGGATCGATCCGGCACACCTATATGTTCGGCCACAAGAACTACGAGCGCACGCTGGGCGAGGCCGAGCCACGGCCCGGATCGACCGATGCTCGTGTATGGCGAGGCGAAAAGCGGCCGAGCCCCGGCGTGGTGGACGATCGCTCCGACAACCGCGTCCTCGATATGGACGCCGAAGGCTCCGACGTGCATTTTCTCGTCCCTTCGATTTGGACGAGCGTGGTCGGTGTGCCCGACGTGTCGCTCGAGGTCGGGCTGATCCGTGCCTACCACCGGCACATGCAGGAGTTTTGCGCACCGTTCCCGGACCGGTTAAAAGGCCCGATCGTCGCCTCGACGCGCAATGTTGCCGAGGCTGTGCAGGAAATCCGGACATGGGGCAAATCGAAATGGGCCGTTGCGGTGCAGCCCTTGCTCGACAACGAGCGTCCCGTCGACCACCCTGAGCTCGAACCGATTTGGCAGGCCGCCGAAGAGCACGATCTGGCGATCGTTCATCACAGCTTCGCCTGGAACCCGCCCTATTTTCCCGGCTACCGCGACATGTGGGACAACGTCTACATCGCGCGACTGTGCTCGCATCCCTGGGGCGCGATGCGCTTGATGGCCGGATTTCTCGCCGGCGGTGTGCTCGACCGCCATCCGGGTTTGCGCCTTGCGGTGCTCGAATGCGGCTTCGGCTGGCTGCCGTTCTGGGTTCGGCGCATGGACGAGCAAGTGAGCTACGTCGGGCGTACCGCCACACTCAAACATCTACCGAGCGAACATTTCGCCGCCGGTCGGGTGTTCTGCAACATCGAGGCGCACGAGCAAGAGCCGATGTTCAACATGGTCACGGCTGCGCTCGGCGATGGAGTGTTGATGTTCGGTTCGGATTACCCGCATCACGAATCCTGGTTCCCGCACTCGATCGACAAGATTCTCGAGTGGTCGGACCCGGGCCAGGAGATCCGGCGCAAGCTCTTCTGGGAGAACGCAACGCGCTGCTTCAAGCAAACCTAGGAAAGACTGATGCCACTGCCGCTTGATGGCGTACGCGTAATCGACCTGACCAATGTGATTGCCGGCCCGTTGGCTTCCTACCAACTGGTGATGCTCGGCGCCGAAGTCATCAAGATCGAAGTGCCGGGCATCGGCGATCTGGGGCGCAAATTCGGCGCCGATCCCGCGCTCGGAAAGAAGCGTATGGGCGCTTCGTTCTTCGCCAGCAACTCCGGCAAGAAATCCATCACGCTCAACCTCAAGCACGAACGTGGCAAGGAAGTCTTTCGTCGTCTGGTCAAGGATGCCGACGTGGTCGTAGAGAATTTCCGACCGGGCACGATGACGAAGCTCGGCCTCGACTACGCAGCGCTCAAGGGCGTCAATCCCAGCCTGGTCTATTGCGCGGTTTCCGGTTTCGGCCAAAGCGGCCCGCTCTCGCAGCGGCCGACCTACGATCAGATCATTCAAGGCTTCTGCGGGCTCATGAGTCTGACAGGGGACGCAACGACAGCACCCATCCGTGCAGGCTTTACCGTGTGTGACGCGATGGCCGCGATCACCGCGGCATTTGCAATCTGTGCCGCGCTGTTCCGCAAGCAGAAGAGCGGCACGGGCGAAATGATCGACGTCTCCATGCTCGATGCCTCGCTCGCTTCGATGGGCGCGTGGATCATTTCCAACCATCTGAACGCGGGCGACATCCCGATTCCGCGCGGCAACGAGAATCCGAGCTCGAGCCCGTCGGGCACCTATCGTACGGGCGACGGCCTGATCAATATCGTCAACAATGAAGACAAGCATTTCGAACGGCTGTGCGAAGTCATCGGCCGACCAGAACTCAAGACCGACCCGCGCTTCGCCGAGCGCACAACACGGATCGCGAACCGTGACCAGATGCGTGCAATCCTCGAACAGGCGCTGCAGGCCAAGAGCGCAACGCAGTGGGAAGCACTGTTCGATGCTGCCGGCGTGCCGGCCGGACGCATATTCACGGTCCCCGAGATCATGCAACACCCGCAGATCGAGAGCCGCCAGTTCCTCAAGCACTTCAAGGATGTCCCTGGCGTCGGACGCGACATCGCGGTTCCGCGCCTTGGCTTTCAGCTCGCCAGCGGCCAGCTGGACGTAGAAACGCCACCACCGCAGCTGGGGCAAGACACCGCGACCGTCCTGGGAGAGATCGGATACAGCACACAGGACATCGACGAAATGCGCAGCCAAGGCATCATTTGATTTCACCGAGTCGAGCAATATCCTGACCGCGAAGATGCCGGTTGCCGGAAAGCTCATGTTTTCGCATATGCCAGCGGCGTAATTCACGCTGCACGACCTATTTACCTTTATCCGGAGAACTGCGTGCTATACGAATCCCAAAGCGGCGACATGTCCATGGCCCTCACCGGCGAATCCCTGCTCACCCGTGCCCTGATACCCTTCAAGGAGCCAGGGTTCCTAAAACTGAGAGACATCATCCAGGGCGCGGACGTGTCCTTTACCAATGCCGAGACGTTGTTCCACGACTTCGAAGGTTGCCCGAGTGAGGAAAGTCCCGGGACCTTTTTGCGCTGCGATCCGCGTTACCTGGAGGATCTCAAGTGGATGGGAATCAAGATGGCGGCCTGCGCCATCAATCACGCGTACGACTATACCGATGTCGGCGTGCTGGTCAACAAGCGGAACCTGGACGCTGCGGGTATCGCGAACGCGGGCACCGGCCGAAACCTGACACTAGCGCGGGCACCGACGTACTTGGACACGCCGAAGGGCCGGGTGGCTCTGATTTCGGCGACGGATCACGTCAACGTCCCGGCTGCACGGGCCATAGAAGACCGGCCGGACGGGAAAGGACGGCCGGGCACCAATCACCTGCGCGTCAGGTGGATCTACAACGTCGACCCGGAGACCTTCAGCGCGCTGCGACAACTCGACGAGAAACTCGGTTTCAAGCGTGACCGGGATGCATCGCGACGCGGACGGTTCCCGATTCAGCGCGACGCGGACAGCGAGGCTTTCTTCCACTTCGGGCCGAGCATTGGGGGACACGAACATTGGCACCAGAGCGGCGCCCTGCGCATCCAGCGCAGCGACAAGATCAGCAGGACTTCGGTCATTGACGCCGACGACTGGCAGGAGAACGTGAAGTGGATCAAGGATGCGCGGCGCATGGCGGACTGGGTACTGTTCAGTTTTCACTGCGGCTTCAAAGGTCCCTCAGCCGATTTTCCTGTCGATCACTTAGTGAAGGTTGCGCACGAGGCGATCGACGCCGGCGCGGACGTATTCGTCGGGCATGGACCGCACCGGGACCAGGGCATCGAGATCTACAAGGGCAAGCCAATCTTCTACAGCATTGGCGACTTCATTTTGCAAAACGACACACCCGTGTACCAGCCTGCCTCGGGATATGAGCGCTACGGCCTGGGCTGGAACCATACGCCGGCGGACTTTTACTACACCCGCAGCCGCAACGAAAGCGTAGGCCAGGATCTGCACAAGGAGAACTGGCAGAGCTTCGTCGCCCATGTGGAATGGAAGAAGAAAGAACTCCATGAGATCCGGCTGCACCCCATCGACCTGGGCATCGGCCTGCCCATGGGTCAGCGCGGCCGGCCGGTGCTGGCGAAGGGTGCGGTTGCCCGTGAGATTCTGGAACGCCTGCAGCGCTGCTCCAAGCCTTTCAATACCGAGATCGTGGCCAGCAAGGATGGCAAGGGGACGATCAAGGCGTGATGAGGCGACGCATTGCGGGCGCCGCGCATTTCCCACAACGCGCGGCCGTGCCCTACTTTTGATTTTTGCCGACTTTCCGGACGATTTCGTCAAATCGCTCGTAGAGACGTGAATAGTCGGTATCGGTCATGCCTTGGGCGATTGCCACGTCGAGAAAGTCGCGCGTGATAGTGCCTAGCGGGACTTTCGCATCGAGTCCGCCGGCCAGTCCAACCGCCATCGACAAGTCCTTGCGCAGATTGTAGACGCGCGAACGGGCATCCCACTTGCCCGACAGTATATGTTTCGGGAAGCGCACCTCGCTCGCGTAGCTGCGCGCGTTCGCCACATTGAAGACACTGATCATGTCGGCGAGGCTGATGCCGGCGGCTTCAGCCATGCGGCCACCCTCGCAGGTCGCCAGAAAAATTGTGTGGCAGACCATGTTGTGGATGAGCTTCAGGGTATGGCCCGCGCCGCTGGCCCCGAGGTAGAAGATCTGATCGGCGATCGGGTCGAGCAGCGCACGCGTGCGCTCGAATGCCGACTTGTCACCGCCGATCATCAGGGTCAGCGTGCCGGCATCGGCGCCTGTGGCGCCCCCGCTCATTCCCGCATCGAGATAGGCGATCCCGTGTTCTGCCGCGCGCGCGGCCAGTGCCTTGGTGGCAACCGGATCCGAGGTCGTGAAGTCGTAGACCACGAGCCCTTTGCTCGCGCACGCGAGGACACCGTCTTTGCCCTCAAAGCACGAAGCGATCTCCGGGGTTGCAGGAACGACAAAGAAGATCGCGCTGCAGGCCGCCGCCATTTCACCGGGTGGTGCAAGTTCGACGCCGGCCATTGCACCGAATGCATTGCGGGTTGCGGGTGCAATATCCCACGCCATGAGCGGTACGCCTGCTTTCTGAAAATTGCGGGCAACGCCGCCGCCCAT
>Ga0326597_10011838_pt1 | contig 11530 bp, 14 predicted proteins | sample RVTome_12_FD_203789 | JGI IMG/M metagenome (GOLD analysis project Ga0326597, IMG submission 203789) | Soil microbial communities from uranium-contaminated site in the Upper Colorado River Basin, Wyoming, United States - RVT100D185 | ecosystem: Environmental > Terrestrial > Soil > Contaminated >...
GGCTCAGTGGTGTTGACTTCTCTGATTGGCTTTGGCTCAACCACCGTGGTCTTAGGATTCCTCCCTCTTCGTGGACAAGAGTTTGGTCTGCTGGGAATTGCTATCTTACTGCTAGCCATTTACATAACTGTCAAAAAAATTAATTCATCGCCAGTATGTAAAATATGAAACAAATCAGTGGTGAGACCAAGTATATAAAAAAAGAAGGAGATCATTAACATGAATTACCCTGAAGAATGGAACGAACTACCCAGGCGTGAGCGCCGCAAAAAACTGAGAGCCTGGCGTCGAGAACAAACCGAAAAGTCTGGCCTGGTTAAAAAAATCAGTAACTGGGGCTTGGTCATCGTTGTCATAGTTTTGGTGGTTGTCGGCTTCACTCAATTAAACAAGAAAACTCCTGAACAAATCCCGTTTGAACAAGAGGTCACAGCTGTTTCTTTAGATGGTAAGGTAGTAGAGTTTCCCATTGAAGGCACCACACACTTACCGATGGGTACGACAGTCAATTACCAAACCAACCCTCCTACCTCTGGCGACCATTATGCTAACCCTGTCTCCTGGGGAATTTATGATGAAGAAGTGATCGATGAAGCCGTAATACATTCGCTGGAACACGGCGGCATCTGGATTTCCTACCAAGATCTTAGTAAGGAGGAAAAAGCGATTTTGACAGAGATTGGTCAGCAAAACCCCCAAAGCACAGTGATCTCTCCCCGCGCCAGTAATGAGAGCAAGCTTGTAGTCGTCTCTTGGGGTAAAATGATGAGTTTAGACACCATCGACCAAGACTTGATCCAAAAATATATTGATACTTACAAAAATCAGTCACCGGAAAAACTGGCTAGGTAACAAAAACCGACCTTTAAAACAAAATCCACATCATCTAAAATAAAATTTGAAAGGAGGAACAGTATGAAATGCGCTAAATGCAACATGGAAGCTAAAGGCTGGAAATGCGCCATGTGTGGCCATGAGTCAGAAGACCATGATCATAATCATAAGCACGGCGATCCGGCTTCCGACCGTCATCACATGCCCAAATGTGTGGGTTGCGATGAAGCCGAAGTTAATTGCTCTTGTTAAATTTCGTAATCATTAGAAAAACTCAAGGCCATGATTGATAACTGGCTTTGGGTTTTTAGTTGGCGCCAAAACCGGCCGGAATAGCGTGGGCGTCCCAAAAGTGTTCATTGGCTACTGTGCCATGAGACATTAGGACCTCAAATTGTCCCCAAATGCAGTAACCACCGTCACCAGTCGGCGTGCCATCAGCACCACAAGCGCCAATCCATCTGATCCGATACTGCCAAACCTCACCCGAGCCGTCCGCTGTTTTACCATTCCAATTGTTGTCAATCCAAGCGCCATAAGGACCATTACTCCAACTCTCAGCATTGCCTCGATTCCATTCGGCATTCCATTTCATTTTCAGGTGATCGTTGGCGTAAGCCGAGTATCCATTGGCTTTACCATCCAACGTGCCATCAACCCCATCGGCCGGTCCCTCAAAAATTCTGGCCGCTCGGTTGTAACCCAGTTCATCAAAACCATTGCCGGAGGGGTTTTTACTGCGATTACTGCTACCAGCCAGCACAATTGTAGTTGCTGTTGCGAGTAGCAATAAAATTAATGTTAAAGCCATCACGGGATGGAAATCAAAAGAATTTTTTCGTTTTGTCATAAATCACCTTCTTACTATTCATCAAAGCATAAATAAGCCAATGGGTCAACTTTCTATAAAGTTTTTTGGCCTACTGATGTTATTCTGGCACGTTAGCCACTAAATAATAAAAAACAGTTCGTGCCGGCGCAGTCTGTAAGCCTGGTTTATTCATGTTCAGCCATCTTCATCTTCTCAGTAGCAATGCCGCCCAATACAATTAGCGCTACGCCAACTAGCTGAGCAACATTAAAACTTTCTCTAAAAATTGGAACAGCAAAGAGCTTTGCCTGCTGGTATTTATGAATGTTATGAACGAAATGGCCAACCGATGAAACGTTGGCTTTATCGCTCAGAAAAGCCCTTTGCTTGGGCGGCCGGAATAATTGTCAGCGCTTTTGACCAATACCAAAAAAATCAATAATTGTTGCTTTTGAAAAAAATTTAGCCTTGTTTTCCCCTGTTATAATGAAATCTATGAGAGTGCTTGTTGTTACTAATACTTATCCGCCTAGTTTAAACGGAGTAGCCATTTCCACTTACCGAACAGTAGTAGAGCTGAGAAAACAAGGCCATACTGTCACGGTGGTTATGCCCAAAAACACTAGGCGAAAAAATGGCCATGCTGACGATTTCGAGCTCTTATCTCTACCAAACCCTGTTCAGCCAGATTACCCAATTCCGCTTAATCTTAGTCAGTCAATTGTCCAACGCATTCAAAAGAAAAAATATGACATTGTTCACTTTCACCAACCTATTTTAGTTGACCGGTTAGCCAGAACTATCGCTAAAAAGCAACAAATTCCTTTAGTTTTTACTTATCACACCAGATATGAGGACTATGTTCAAAAATATTTTTCATTTTTACCAGAACAACTACTTAGTAAAGCTGTGCAAAATACTGTCGAACATAACATTAAACGCTGTGATGCCCTCATTGCCACCACTAAAACTTACCAAAAGTGGCTTAAAAAAATATACCAACAACCAATTTATTATGTTTCTACTGCCGGACTTCAGCAATCAATGAAAGTTAACCGGAGTAAAAATCAGTTAAAAAAAGCCTGCCGGATTCCCTTACGAAAAACTATTCTGCTCAGTGTTTCCAGACAGGCTCCGGAAAAAAATTTAGAGCTTATTTTAAAAACCCTGGCGCTACTACCCAAGCAATATTACCTAATTATGGTCGGTGATGGCATCGCCGCCAAATCACTAAAAAAACTAAGAGATCAGCTTGATCTAAAAAAAAGAGTGTTATTTACTGGTGCCATTCCTCAAGAAAAACTGGGACAGTACTATTCTTTAGCTGATTTTTTTATTTACTCTTCAATGACTGACACTATTGGTATTAACATTTTGGAAGCTATGTCAGCCGGTTTGCCGGTATTTGCAGTTAAAGATCCCAGTGTTGAAGAAGTGGTTAAACATAATATCAATGGCATGGTTATCAAACCCAATGAAAAACTTTTCGCGCAAACTATCCAAAAGTTTCCCCAAACGCGTTACCAATCATTTGCCAAAGCAGCAGCACAAACAGCCGCCCAATTTTTGATCTCAGCTACTACTCACCGGTTAGTTAAAACTTATCAAGCGATTATCGCCAAACATCATGTCTGATATTGTGATCATTGGTGTCGGTATCTCTGGGGCAACACTAGCTGAGCGCTATGCTTCGTTGGGTAAAAAAGTGCTAATTATTGAAAAACGAGAGCATATCGGCGGCAATTGCTACGATTTTTACAACGAAGCTGGCATCAGAGTTTCCAAATACGGCGCCCATTTATTTCACACTAACTACAAAGACGTTTGGGAGTACGTGAATCGCTTCTCTACTTGGGAACCCTATCAGCACCGGGTGCTGGCCAAAGTAGGTGACCAATTAGTGCCCATCCCGGTCAATATTACTACTGTTAACAAAGTTTTTGGTCTAAATCTTCAGACAGAAAAAGCAATGAAGAGCTGGCTTAAAAAAAACCAAGTAAAAAATGATAATCCTAAAAATGGTGAGGAGGCTGCTTTAGCTAGAGTCGGTAAAGTGCTTTACGAAAAAATGTTCAAAAACTACACCAAAAAACAGTGGAATAAATATCCAGTGGAACTTAATACCTCTGTCTTAAACCGAATTCCTGTCCGTACCAATTTTGACGACCGTTATTTTACCGACAAATACCAAGCTTTACCCAAAGAGGGGTACACTAAACTCTTTGAAAAAATGCTGGATCACCCCAACATCACCGTCAAGCTCAATACCGATTATTTTGACGTCAAAGATACTCTCGCTGGTTTCACTAAACTGTTTTACACCGGGCCGATTGACCGATTTTTTGAGTTTAAACACAGTCTAGATGGTGAGCAGTTGGAATACCGCTCAATCAATTTTAAATGGGAAACCTATGACCAAGAACAATACCAAACAAACTCTGTGATTAATTATCCCTCACCGACTGATGGCAGTTTTACTAGAATTGTGGAGTACAAACATTTCACCAACCAAAAACATCCCAAAACTACAATTTCTAAAGAGTATTCCGTTGACCATGTTGATGGGGAAACCGAGCCCTACTACCCCGTGCCAAATCCAAAAAACCAAGCTATTTACGAAAAATACCAGCAAGAAACAAAGCAGTTAACCGATATCTACTTTGTCGGCCGATTGGCAAATTACAAATATTTCAACATGGATGAAGCCTTTAAAAATGCCTTGGATTTATTTGCCAAACTAGAGGGTCAGGCGTGAAAAAATTAGCAATTCGCGGTAAAACTTTTTCCCTACCCATGTTTTTTCCTGACGCCACCCTGGGGGTAGTGCGCGGGGTATCAAGCCAACAAGTGACCCAAGCTAACATTCAGGGAGTGGTAATTAATACCTACCATTTAATGACCTCTCCAGGCACTAAAATTTTGGCTAAAGCAGGTGGGATTAAACCGTTCATGAATTGGTCGGGACTGACGGCGTCAGATTCTGGCGGCTTTCAGTTATTCTCCCTCATTCATCAAAATCCCAAACTTGGTCGCATCGTGGACGAGGGAGTGATACTCTACTCGGGTGAAAGCCGCCAGAAAAAAATTCTTTTCACTCCAGAAATGTCTATTCAACTGCAGTTTGAGATCAGCAGTGACATCATGATCTGCCTGGATGATTTTTCGCCGGTAAACGCCACTCATAAGCGACTGGTTGAAAGTGTAGACCGCACCATTGCTTGGGCAAAGCGTTGCCAAATAGAGTTTGTCAAGCAATGCAAAAAACGGAAATTGACCGAAAAAAACCGGCCACTTCTTTTTGCCGCCATACAAGGCCATCGAGACATGGCGTTGCGCCAACAATGCGCGCAAGAGTTAACCCAACTTGACTTCGACGGCTATGGTTTTGGCGGTTGGCCGTTTGACGATCAGGGAAAATTTGACTATGAGATGGCGCGCGTCACGGCGGAAGCCACCCCTGATAACAAATTGCGTTTTGCTCTGGGCGTTGGCTCCCCCCAAAACATCGTTCAATTGCGGCAGATGGGCTATGATCTTTTCGACTGTGTCTTACCCACCCGTGACGCGCGCCATCAGCGTCTCTACGTTTTTAGCCAAGACCCAACCACGCTTGACCTCAAACAAACTAAGGATTGGTACGAATTTCTCTACTTGGACCGCGGCAAACTAGCCCAGGATTTTTCCCCCATTAGCCAGTATTGTAATTGCCCCGCTTGCACTTATCACACCAAAGCCTATTTACATCATTTGTTCAAAATCAAGGACGGCCTGGCCTACCAATTGGCTAGCCTACATAATTTGCGCTTTTATGCGCAATTGATGGAACAATTGCAAAAACAAAGTTAGTTGATCTTCTTTACCCGTTGGCTACTAGCCTCATCGATCACCTGCCAGTCGAGTTGCTCGATTTGCTCCCGCAGTCGATCGGCTTCAGCCCAATCCTGATCAGTCCGAGCTTGTTGGCGTTGTTGTAGAAGGTTTTGTATCTTTGCTGGCACTGCTAACTCCTCCACTGGTTCGATCTTGGCTAACCCTAAACCCAATACTTCATCAAATTCTAATAATAAGTGATAACGTTGGGCGATGGTCAACTGCTCACTATCCACCAACTCCCATAACACTGCCAGAGCTGATGGAGTTTTAAGATCATTCTCGATTTGATCAAAAAAGCGTCGACGATACTGCTCTTCCAGCATTAGTTGGGTTTCGGTTGGTTCGCCCGCCTGATCTTTTTGCGCCAAAAAAGTCTGTACTTTATCGATTAGTCTCTCCCAAGCTACCTGCGTTCCTTCCATATTTTCCCAAGTAAAATTAAGCTCTGAGCGGTAGTGAGCACCCAACAGTAACAACCGAAAAGCCATCGGGTCGTAGTCCTTTTTGATCAAATCATCAATAGTATAAACATTGCCCAGTGATTTACTCATTTTTTGTCCTTCCACCATCAGAAAGTTGTGGTGAATCCAAAAACGCACAAAAGGCTTTTTTCCGGTCACTGCTTCACTTTGGGCAATCTCGTTGGTGTGATGAACAGGAATGTGATCCACACCACCAGTATGAATATCCAACTGCTCACCCAAATGTTCCATGCTGATCGCCGAACACTCGATGTGCCAACCGGGAAAGCTTCGGGGGTGCCAAGGACTCTCCCAGACCATTTCCCGCTTTTCCCCTGGTCGCTCAAATTTCCAAACTGCAAAATCAGTCGGCTGACGCTTGCCTTTGACCGTTTCTACTCGCGCCCCTTCTTTAAGTCCCTCAATGTCCAACCTGGCTAACTTACCATAATCTTTGAGTTTGCTGGTGTCAAAGTAAACGCCATCACCTTCAATAACGTAAGTGAAACCTTTTTGCTCTAACTTTTTGACCATTGCCAGCTGGCCTGGCACGTGTTCGGTGGCGCGACTGGTAATATTCGGTCGCACCGCGTTCATCAAATCCATGGAATAGTGAAAATAGTCTTCAAATTTTTGGGCAATTTCCCAGACTGAACTACCATATTTCTTGGCGCCTTTTTCCAGTTTATCTTCACCAGTGTCCGCGTCTGACACCAGATGCCCGACGTCTGTTACATTGCGCACAAACTTCACCTCAAAACCCGAGTGGCGCAGGGTGCGCACTAACACATCATCCATGGTGTATTTCCTCAAATGACCCAAGTGAGTGAAGTCATAGGCCGTAATCCCGCAAGCGTAGAGCTTGACTAAAGGCGGCTCGAGCGGTGCAAAAACTTCAATTTGACGAGAAAGAGTGTTGTAGAGTTTCATAAAACTGCCCAATCGATCATCTCCTCCACTGCTTTGACTCTGGCTTGGTAAGTTTGTTTTTCTGTTTTTTGCAAATCACTACCTAATAAGTCGGCGTAAACAAAAAATAGCAAACCCACTGCCGAATCTCCCATCGTCTCTTGGAAGAGTATAAAAAAATCTCGGTCGGTTCTTTTCAGCTTGACATCAATCAAGCTGTGCACATAACCGTGAGCCTCAATAAAATCACAAATCCAAACTATGTCAGCCTCAGTCAATGCTGTTTTAGCCAAGTAATTTTTGGCTATCCCGACGGCCAATAACTCATGTCCTGGAGCAGAAAACTTTCCCGGAGCAACCTCAATCAGCACCGCCTCCTTGGTAAGATCATGAAATACTGTGGCCAAAAAAATCAGGGTTTGGCGAGTGACCTTAACTGGCTTTTCAGCCAAGTAGGCTTGCAGTTTTGGACTCCTAGTAGGTTGGACAAAATCTAGTTGAAAAAGTTTAGTCAATCCCCTCAAAACCGCTATGGTGTGATCATAAACATTTTGCTGGTCATGATAGGTACTGTTTTCGACGACTTTTTTTAAATCATAAAATGCCGGAAATTCTGCCTGAAATTGACCAGCTGTAAGAGTTTCCAGAGTGATGTCAGCAGGTGAGATTTTGGTCATATTCATCCATTATAGCTGGTCAGCCAAAAGTTGAAAAACTAATTAGCACCAGCCACCCGACCCAGGCTTTTCCGGTCACGCTCCAGCATTTGTTGAGCCCTGTGTTTACCAGAACCCGCTGGACCATTCGGACCTTTGCGCGGGGTACTGGGTAGGGCCAATTTGCTGGCCTGTTTTTCTTGTGCTGTCGCTTGTTTTTTTTGTTCCTGTTCTTCTTCCGCCGTTTTTTCTTTTTGCATTTTCTCTTGAAAAAGTTTTTTGGCCACCTCTTGTTGCTCGGTGGTTAATTGCGTAAAACGCTGTTGGAGTGTTTTTTTCTTGTCTATTTCTTCGGCCGTATCTCCCGAGTGAATATTTAAAACGTCATGTAAACTAAAGATGCTTTTCATTCCCTGGAGAATATCTGTCACTGGACGAATGACCAGTTCGTCTTTAAGGGTGTTAACTTCTCTGGGTGGGGCGACTGGCGCCTGTTTTGCTGATGAAGTTGGTGACGTAGTCCCCGGCTTTTGGTTGGTCTGCGTTGTTTGTTGGGTGAGTTGCTTTCGCGCAACAGCCGAGGCACTGGCCGCTTGTTCTAAGTGCTCTTCATTAAAATTGCCAAACCCTTGGCGGAAACCGCCGCCTTGGCGAGCTGCTACTTTTGGGCCGGCAGACTGCATGAGCTTCCTTCAAATTTTTGTGTGATCAAGTTGGCGAATTTGATTATCCGCCTGGTCACTGGTAGATTCGGTAGGTGTGGTAGGAGGTGGAACATCCGCTTCAGCCTTGACTTTGGCTTGTTGCGCAGTTAATTGTCTTAAATCTTCGGTTTGTTTTACCAGTGCTTGGGCATCAACAGCGTTTTGCTGAGCTTCCAGAGCGACAACGTTTGGTGGCGGGGTTTCCTCTGTTGGAGTTGGAGAACTTGATGGCGAGGCTAGTTCTGACTGATCGGCCTGAAGTTCAGCAGAATCTCTAGAATTTTTAATCGCCTCTTCCAGAGCGGCCAATTGGTCTACTGGACCAGTTGAATTGATCGGGTCGGTTGAATCAGTTGTGTCAGTTGTATTGGTCGGTTGGGTGTTGCTATCGGTCATAGTTGGTGACTATTTTTTTTAATTTTTCGACTCAAGCGACGAGTATTGTCCGTGCGTTTTTCTTTTTCTTTGCGCAAGTGTCGCATCAACGACCTAGTTGCTGAACCGACAGCCAAGTAAAGATCGTGAGCTTTACCAATCACAGTGATGCGGCCTTTTTGAGGAACATCTGTTATCAGTTGAACGGTAGAACGATGAGGATCACCATCCTTTCTGGCCACATTTTCCAAAAACACTTGTACTCGTTGAATCGGCAGTCCCAACCGCTTAACTTTATCCACTTGAGCCTTAATGAATGACCGCATCGCCTTGGTGGGCTTCATATTTTTGGCGTGGACAAGAATGTTCATAATGTCGGTAATCAGACCCTACTCTGCGTGAGAACTATCTAATTTTAAGTATAACATGGTCTACATTTCTCGCCGACCCTCTAGCGCCCGGGCTAGTGTCACACCATCGGCGTATTCAATATCTGCCCCAATCGGCAAACCGTGACCGATACGAGTAACCTTAATGTTTTGCCAAGCTTTATCTTTGCCTGCTTTGAGCATTTCCATGATGTAAAGGGCAGTCGCCTCCCCCTCCATGGTGGGGTTGGTGGCCAAGATTAGCTCTGTGACACCAGCCAGGCGTTTGACAATATCACGTAAAAATAACTGTTCAGGACCAATGTTGTTTAAGGGTGAAATTGAGCCGTGTAGAACATGGTAGTGGCCATCGTACTTACCAGAATGCTCAATGGCCAATAAATCCAAAGGTTGCTCCACCACACAAAGCAAAACTTCGTCTCGGCTGGGGTCGCTACAAATTTCACAAGGATTGTGCTCGGCTACATTATGACAAAGCTTGCACATGACGGTTTGCTTTTTAAGCGCTGTCAGTTTATCGGCAAAGTCCTCTAGCTCCTGATCCGGGTTGTGTAGGAGATAAAAAACTAGTCGTTGGGCTGATTTGGGACCAATGCCTGGCAAACGTTCGAATTTTTCGATTAACCGCGTAACGGCTTTGGGGAGTTTTTGCATAATTTAAATCCTCGGGCGAGCAGGAGTTATCTCTTCAAGCGTTTGGCCAAAATCTGCCAAAGCATTTCTTCTACCTCATCTTTTTGACGATTAGCATCCACCACCAACCAACGCTTACCCTGGTTTTCTTTGGCCAGTTGCAAGTAAGCAGTGCGCACTTTTTGGTGGAAACCACCGTTTTCCAAGTCCAAGCGGTTCATGGTGCCAGTGCCGTTGCGTCGCCCCAAGCCAATTTCTACATCCACATCCAGTAAAATCGTCAGGTTTGGAGTAGTTTTTTGGGTGGAAATATCGTTGAGCTGTTCGATAAGCTTGCGACCAAAACCACGCACGATACCCTGATAAACTACACTACTATCACGGGTGCGGTCCATCAGCACGATTTTGCCTTCTTTGAGCGCCGGAATAACTACCTCAGCATAAATCTGGGCCCGAGCCGCTTGAAACAGTAATACTTCGGTGGTTTCCTGCATGCCGGTATTTTTATTAGACAGCACAATCTCACGGATCTGCTCACTAATAGCCGTCCCACCCGGCTCGCGCATGGCCACCACTTTTTGCCCAGCCTCATCAAGTCGCTTGGTCAAACGGGCCAGCTGAGTGGTCTTGCCAGCTCCCTCGCCGCCCTCCAGAGCGATCAGCATGCCTTTAGTCTGCTTCATGTTTTAACCACTTTACTGGTTTTCTTGTTTAAATACAACGGCCTCGCGCCTGACCAGATCGGTCGCCCATTGCTCAATTGCTTGTAAAATACTAACTGTTGGCACGCCAGCAATTTGAAACATCACCAGCATTTTGAAAAAGTCCGGATCTGTTTCAAAATAAGAACTAAGGAGTGCTTGCGTTTCGTTGTCTAAAGTGGCAAAAATCTCCTCAGGTGACTGCCAATTTTGGTTTTGTTGAGTGGCGCCTCCCCCGCCCTGATCCGGATAAACTTGTGTGTTGACCAAAAAGTCAGAGGTGATTAATTTGCGAATAATAACGTCCCAGGTTTTGACCACCGTTGGTTCTCCTTGTGCCAAAATGCTCAACAGCGCGACTGAGTTGACGTGAATGAGTTCTATGCCAGCTTGGTAGTTTTCCCTGACGTATTTTTGGTCAAAGTTTTTAACTTGCCAACGGTAAACTTGCTCTCCCAACAAGCGTAAAAGTTGGTTGTTGGCAACCATCCACTGATTGGGTTGAGGATAATAGCAGTCGTTGAGTGGTTTTCCCAAGCCCTCACTGCCCTCATCCAGCTGGCCATTGCCATTTTTATCTGGAAAATCCACCGTATCGGTGGTAAATACCAAGTAGTTTTCATTATCTTTGTATGGCGACTGATCGGCCAACCACTGAGCCTTATTGATCGCTTCTTGGCGGGGATCGTTGGCCGCACTTTCTCCTGGGGCGGCTGATTGAGCATAAACTGGCACACCCTGCAAATAACCCAGCAGAGTTTTCTGTTGCAAAGAACCATCACCATTTTGAATGTTTTTGGTTAAAAATTCTTGGTAAGCCAGGGGGTCTTCCCTAAATGGCCATTCAATTTCATTGAGCGCTAAACTAAACACCAAAGCTTTTCTGGTACTTCCGGTGGCAAAAATAATTTCTTTAATGGGATTTTTGCCCCAAAAGTCTGGGTTTGGCTTGGGGCTTTTCTCTGAAGATAAAGGGTTGCCACTTAAAAAATTGGCCACAAACTGATAAAAGGGGTGTGGCAAGTCTAAGGGCTCCAAATAGGATTCTGATGGGAACATGAACTATTAATACCGTAAAGTTTTTATCGCCACAACCCGAAGAAAAGCCGTGTGATGATCAAATTATGTAAACTGCCTTTACCATCAAACTTTTTTAGCCAAATGAGTAAAAAAGGGAGTAGGTG
>Ga0326597_10011839_pt1 | contig 11529 bp, 9 predicted proteins | sample RVTome_12_FD_203789 | JGI IMG/M metagenome (GOLD analysis project Ga0326597, IMG submission 203789) | Soil microbial communities from uranium-contaminated site in the Upper Colorado River Basin, Wyoming, United States - RVT100D185 | ecosystem: Environmental > Terrestrial > Soil > Contaminated >...
CGCGGTTCGAAGCGCCATCGATTTCGAGCACGTCGATGGAACTCCCGTTGGTAATCTCCTGGCAATGGCTGCACTCGTTGCACGGAGTCGGCGTCGGACCCTTTTCGCAATTCAAGGCTTTGGCGACAACCCGCGCGGCCGTGGTCTTGCCGACGCCGCGCACTCCGGTGAAAAGATAGGCGTGAGCGATGCGCCCGGTTCGAATGGCGTTCTGAAGAGTCCGCGTGATGTGGCCCTGCCCGGCGATGTCTTCAAAACTCTGCGGGCGCCACTTACGCGCTAGAACTAGATAACTCATAAATTTCAATCGAGGATCAAAGATGGAGGATGGAAAATGCTATGCGATCCTCGATCCTCTATTCTCGATCCTCGATCTTCCTAAAACGGGGTGCCCATTGCTGACAGCCAGGTTGCCCCGTGGCACAGGGGATGATCCGTTACCGCTGCTTCCTTCCGGACCTGACGGGGTTCACGGTTCCGCCTTGCACGGGACCTGACTATCAGCAATCGACATCCCGGCGCTGCGCTTCAGTATTGAGTCCTGAGTAATGAGTGCTGAGTCCCATCCCCACCATTCACTTCTCACTCCTTATCACTCGTTACTCATTACTTCTTAATGGCGGAGAGGGGGGGATTCGAACCCCCGGTACCCTTATTAGGGGTACACACGATTTCCAGTCGTGCACCTTCAACCGCTCGGTCACCTCTCCCTACAAGCACATGACTCCGCGATATTTGAAATTTCGGGTGATTCGAAACTACCATAGAGTTTCGGGTATTTCTACAAACGAGGCCTCGGTTTCGCAGTTCGGGCCGACCGGAGTGACACCGCGGTGACCGCAGCGACTTGCCAACCCAATCGGCTATCCCGGTCGATCCGTCGTGAGAACGGAAAGAGTGCAGCGGGGCTATTGACTTCGCCACTTCGCGTTGATATGTTCGCGCCGTTTATTGAACTCGACCCTTCGTTCAGCGGGAGCCTCGAACGTACGGCCATCGAGCAAGGCAGGAATCACCGTGTTTCGAAACCAGCGGCGCTTATTGATACTTTTGTCGCTGAATTGTACGGAGGGCTCCCATGACGCAAGCATCGAGTAAAGTCAACAAACCCGCCAAAACCAACGGCCCAAAAGTCGCCGACGCTTACAATCGAACCCTCGGGCCTCCCGACCTGGCGCGCCTCAGAGCGGATTTCGAGGACATGAAGCTAATTCCCTGGCGGGATATCTGGAAATCCTTGAGTGTGGCAAGAATCCGCGGCAACGGAAAAATGATCGAAGTTTTTTACGATACGCTTTTCAAGGATGCGGTCTTCGACGACCGCGGCGCCTGGTCGATCGAGATAAAAAGACCGCAATGACCCTAGTCTCATTTGCCTTGACGCGAGAAATATTTCGTAACGCGAAACAGTCTCCTTGAGCTTCCGGCTAACCCCATCCGTCATTTCCTTCGAGGGCGTGGACGCGGCGCGGATCGCGCTACGATCACACGGAGTCGATTAAACGGGCGGGGTATCCAAATCGACGGGGAAATGAAGCGGTTCGGCATCGAATCACGGCGCCCAAAGGACGCGCACTCTGGGAGCCCCTGTCGATGGATAGCACGTCAGGCACCCAGCCAATCCAAATACACCCTCAACGAGGTGCCCGTGAAAAGAAAAACGAAGCCCATGACCCCAACTGCCCCGCTCCCGCTATGTCTCTCCCATATTTCCAGCAGGGCCATCGTAAGCAAGAGAGGAAACGCCAGGACCTCGATCAGAAACAATCCAAAAAAACCCAAGGTGACGAACGCCACTACGACGGCTGGCGGTGATACCAAAACATCAATTAAAAACGAGCCACGCGCAAAGGAGCGAAAGCTTGCCAACGGTGCCGATATACTGAAGTCGCGCAATAGCAGAGCGGCATCGGCAAGAACAGCCGCAAGCAATATGAAGATGCCCCCGTATAACCCCCAAAGCGCGCGCTTGCGGTATCTAACGTGAAGCCTGTTTACCGATGGGCGACTCCCTCCGACGTTGCCGACCACGCCCATGCGTCGAACTAGATGGAGATTATAAAGCTTTATCGCCTCTGCCGCGAGCAATAACGTGCCCAAAAACTCAAGGCCGAGTGCGATTAGCTGCAACGTCGTAGGTCTCAATGAGGTCAGCGATGGGGCCGATAAATCACAGACGCCCCCAGGCCATATATATAACCGGGCCGCCAATTTCAAGAGGTCCGCTTTCGCGGAGCCCATCGCGCTGGTGCCATTAGACTGTCACGATAGTGGTTTATGCGAGAAACCGTCAGCGTTGGGGAAAATTTGTTTTCCCCGTCTCATTGCCTACCACGGACGGAAATAGACAATCAATCAGCGCTACGTTTCAGCGCTTCAAGGTCTGTCACGACACTGAGACGACAGCAGTTCTCGGATAAAACATGGACAGCGCCAAGGCACTCGGGAATTGATGGAACAACGCGTCAAAATTAGCGGAAAGACGATAGACAAATAGTCCCATCTGAACTATTACTCATTTTCCGGAAGCAAAAACGGCAACCCGATCGAAGCCGTAACAGGCTCTGAGACGGAATTTATTTGAACGAGTAATGCGGCATTGAGAAAATGACAAAGAACGGCAGACAATAGAGCTGCTTTAGAAGCACGACAATCCGCGCGCGGGGACTTGTGGCGCCTGAGCGGAATTAGAAATTGCCACGGATTATTTTTTGCCGGCTTTCTTCGCCGCCCAGTAAGCCTTCAGTTTGGCGGACAACTTCGCTTTGGCTGCCGGACTCATTCTCTTCTTCTTGGCCTTCGCAGCGGGTTGGACTGAAGGCGCCGCTGGTTTGCCACCTTGAATCTTCGCCCATCTGGCTTTTTGAGCAGCGGCAATTTTCCTTTTCACAGAAGCGCTCATGGTCCGGTTTTTCTTTGGCGCGGCTTCCGACATAGCTAGCGCACCGAGGATAGCGCGCAGCTCTTTGTTCAGATTCGCGATTTGTTCTTTAATCGCCGCAGCCCGTTTGAGTTGGTTAACTGTCAGGTCGAGTAAATTCATGCCCTTACTTAACATTTAAAGCTGGTGAAAATCAAGGGGCAACAATATCCAACCTAAGCCTCCATCCGCACCTCAAGCAAGTCGTATCCATCGGAATCGCCGGGCGACCCAGGGACGACTACTCCAAGTTAGTCGCCGGAGTTAGGACATGAGCGATAGAGGTATTGTCGCGTCCGACCAGATTCGGAACAGTGGATATGCGAGAGTTATTTTACCATAAGTAGGCGCGGAGAACTTGCCGGGCCAGAACTATCTCAGAGTGGCGCTTATAGGCTCAAAGTTCTTGCCGGCGAAAATCCCATGGAATCGAAAAAGTGGATGAGTTTCCAATCGTTCCATTCCACCAGGGTATGAAGGCGCTTAACGCTTGCCTCCCTGGCGTGGCTCTTGTACTCGTCAAGCAGCATATGAGCTATACCGCTTCTCTGGAACTCCGGATGCACCCTGATCGTGTCGATAGCGGCTGTGTCGTTAGGAACACCGAACTCTCCAAGATAAATTTCACTCATGCCGAAGCCAACAACCCGACCCTCGTGCTCCACCACGAGGGAATTAAGCAGTTGTTCTTTGTCCTCGGTGGCTCTGAAAAATTTCGCCTCTATATAACCGGCCCTTTCTTTCCCAGAGACCGCTCTGTCAATTTCCAAGACGGCCTTCTTGTCGGCATGGGGCATAGGCATAACGACGGGGGACCTTGCGAGTATCGATCTTCATTCGTCCCTCCTGTGAATAACCTGAGAACTCTGAAATCGAACCATATCCATTAACGAGCATTTATCAGGCGAAGCCGGCGAGCCCAGCAAACCCCACCCTCAAAAGAGATCCCATTGCCTTCGGGATTTCATTAGGCACGATGCCAAGCGGCTCAGGATCGAAATCCAAGCGTATTACGTTTGTATGTTTTTAATATTGCGCACAGGTGGAAAGCTAACAGGGGCCAAATTCGCAACAATGGAAACGATTAAGGTGAGCGCAGGGCTTTGAAGGGGCCGTTGGCCGAACGCCTGCACTCAAAACGCACCTTTTCAAAACGTTGACTGAGTTTATTAGCCGCGTGGTTTTCAGACCGCGAGTTTTTCCTCGTGCGGATCTCTTGGGCCTTTCTCGGCCAGGGCGTCGGACCCGCTCGCGGAAAAAATTCCATTGGCGCAATACTTAGGCTGTGGCTGCTCCGATCATGGCCGTAGCCCTTGCACAGAAGGGATCGAGTGACGCGGTGGTGGATTCAAACCATTGGCTGGACGGATCGTCGTCGGTTGGTTCGCAAGCGACCGCTTCTCTTGTGTGTCACGACTTTGTCTATGCGGTTCGAAACCACCAATGTTATCGCCGACCACTGTACCGCGGCGCCGTTGTACCTCTCGCAGCGGCTGTTCTGCTGGCCGTGCGGTCTGTGAATGTTCATGCCGCGGCACTGTCGCAAGCTGCGATCTCGTATATGTTGGCGGCCTGGCCTCCAACACCGCTGAAGGTGGCCGCTGTATGCGCGTAGTTGGGGACGGCCTCTCCTCTCGCGCTACGGGTTTTTGTACCGTCGGGTGCCGACCGTTGGACTCAGGTCGCGGGGCGGTGATATCCAGGCTGCGCCTGATGGTCCTGGTAGCCGCATTTGGATTGCCGGCGGAACGCCACTCGTTACGCGTTAGATTATTGTAATTCACATCACGGTGAATGCTATTGTGGCGGTTTAGACCGACGTAGTTCACATGATGGCGCACGATCTGTCGGTTGATTTGAACATTGGTGTAATAGTTATTGACGTAGATGTGGGTAACGCGAATAATCGGGCGACTGCGAGCGATCCAGCCACGACCCTGCCAGCCATGATAGTAAATGCGCTGTCTGCGCCAATCGCAATCGTTGTTCAGCCACGCCCCAATAGGGATTGGTGGACCGAAGGAAATGACGTTGGCTGGATATAGGCCTCTAGAATAGTAGCCAGGCCCGAAATAAATGACATTTGGATCGTATGTCGGGACGTAAACGTAACGGGGTTGCGCCGGGACGATGTTGATAAAGTCTCCGTCAAAGTCCACCTGCTGCTGCTCGTTCGTGACCAGATTGCCAGCGGAACGGGCCAGTGAGCGAAGGCGTTGGACGGACGTCATAACGTCGGTGGGTTGGTAAACGTAGGCTTGACCCACGGCGGTGGTCCAATCTATTTGATCGCTCATCCTGTAGAGAACGGGAAGATAATGAGCGACTGCTTTAACGCTGATATCCCACGGCTGATCGTCGATCGCAGTTGCATCATTATAAGCGCGCATCCAATGCGCCGCCTGATCAACCTGGTCCACAAACGTCGCAGCTACTAAGACCTGCGCTAACAATGGGTCAGGATAAAGGGCGATGGGGGCCAGCAGGTTATCGAGCTGCTGCGGTGAGAATGGCTCGTTGAATGAATATTCCTGGGCTTGGGCGGCTGCTCCAACCAAGGGGTTTTTTGTGCTTTCCACCAGTCCCAAGAGGGCTAAGAAGCTCATGACATAGATGGCAAAAGTAACGGCCTGTATTTTCTTCATCTTTATTCACAGATTACCCTTGCGCCAAAAACCGATCTCCAACCGCTCTAGGCGTTATCCGCTAGGTTATGGGTAAGTTCCTTTCCTGCCATTAGACGATCAGAAAGGGCTTCGCGTTAACCCGCATTCGATAGACCATCTTGTCGCAAAACGGACCTCGGTTAGGAGCACGGTTTCCTGGCGGAAGTAGGCCAATTGACCGCAGGATTGAGGTGAACGGACAGGTTTGATCCTGAATGCGAGCCGAGAGCGATGGGCCGACGGCAGTTGGAATCAGCCGCATTCAGAATCGAACGCGTGGGACTAAACCGCGTAGCCGCACGGACGTTGCGACTATCCAAGTTCCGAGGAATCGAGCCACTGTGCCCCAGGATTGAACTGCACGACGCCGCAGGCAAATCTCACAAGATCGAGTCGTAGGAGAATTCAGTTTAATTCGGGGTTAACGCTTCAGCCGCGTGGGCACGTGCCGGTGGCAAGCGATTGTTAGCGCCTGCACGCACTCTGCTCCGTATCGTCACGTTTTTGCAGAATCCGCGTGAACGATCCGGTTGCGTCCGCCTTGCTTCGCGGCGTACATGGCATTGTCCGCTGCCGCGACCAAAAGAGAGATATCCGTGCTATCAGGCGCCAGAGTGCTGGCGCCGATGCTGACGGTGACCGAACCTTGCGGAAACGATGCGCTGGCGACTGCCTTGCGCATCCGCTCCGCCAGAATGCACGCACCGTCACGTGACGTCGCCGGCAAAATCACCGCAAATTCGTCGCCGCCATAGCGGGCAAGAAAATCGCTTGGACGAGCACAGCGGAGTGCCTGAGCTACGCTTTTTAGCACCGCGTCACCCGCTTGATGACCAAAGGAGTCGTTGAAATCCTTGAATCCGTCCACATCAATCAGAAGCAGTGACAATCGTGACCCATAGCGCGCGGTTCGGTAGACCTCTTCCGCAAGCCATTGGTCAAACGCGGCACGGTTGCCAAGTCCTGTCAGTTTGTCAGTCCGGCTTTCTTGCTGAAGCTCTGCGTTGGCCCGCTCGAGTTTTTGCTGGTAGGACTCAAGCTGCGATAAATACACCTCCCGGTCGGCGGCTGCCCGCTGCAGATCGGCAGCGTGCCGCCGCAGTTCAAGTTGTGTAACGACTTGCCGTGACAGAGCGGTCAGTGCATGCAACTGCTCGATCGTCGGTTCGTGTGGTACGCGGTCGATCACACACAGCATGCCGAGGGCATAATTATCAGGCGTCACAAGCGGCGCACCGAGGTAGAAGCGGATATTGGGTTCACCCCTGACGAGAGGGTTGTCCGCAAAGCGCTCGTCTTGTTGGGCATCGGGTACCACTAGAAGTTTGTCAGGTCTCAGTATGCCGTGCGCACAGAATGCCATTTCTCGCGGCGTTTCCGAAACCGCCAGACCCATTTTTGATTTGAACCACTGACGGTCACGGTCCACCAGGCTAATCACCGCGATTGGCGACTGAGAGATGTACGCCGCGATCTGAGTGATGTCGTCGTACGCCTGCTCGGCTATGGTATCGAGAATTTCATATCGATGCAGAGCTTCGAGACGTGCCGATTCGTTTTCTGGCAATTTTGCTTTCATGTGTCGCCTATTCCACCGGGGTCACGAGCCATGGCGCGCACCTTCCATTACTTTCGCGTGCCGGGCTGAAAGTTAGCGTATAGCGTTTTATCCCCAAATCAAGTTCCAGAAAAATCACCGAGGTGGCAGCAGGGGGATAAACTTCTCCTGCGCCTAGTCGAAGAAACGTGTTGGACTAAACCGCGGGGCCGCACGGACATCGCGACTATCCAAGTTCTAAACATCGAGCCGCTGACGCCCCAGGATTAAACTCCACGACGCTTGGGTTCAATCCGACCTCAAGGCATGACCCTACCTGGTAAGCCCAACAGCCATCACGTAAGTTTTTGGACCAACGGATCGCATATCAGTGGGAAACATGGAAAGTCCCGGGCCGGATCGGCCAGCACCTACTCGCCTGCTTTGACAGTCGTAATCCCGCTCCAGTAGCGTGCTCCTCATGAAAAAGTTTGGTAACACTCGCTGCCTGAGGTGATTCCTTCCGTGCTTAAACAGCTCTCGGCAACCGCTCCCAATGCCTGAACCGCTAATCCCCAGGACTTCATTGACACGAGCGTGGTCCAGAAGTTGGAACAAAAGGGTTTCTTCAAGCAGATTTGGCGCTAGAGATGGACAGGGAGATACGACAACAGAGGCAACTCAGCCAAATCTCGCAGGATTTGTTTGAGGGAGATTCAGTTTAATCCTGGCACCGCCGCGTGGTTACTTGATCACCCTATCCGCTCTTACCAGCACATTCGGCAAAGTCGACACGCCGATCTGATTGGCGGTCTTCAGGTCGCTGCCCAGATCAAACTTTGTCGCCTGTTCGACTGGTAGGTCAGCAGGATTGGCGACCTTCAGGATCTTATCCACATAAATCAAAAATGGTTTAAAGGCGCTTTACCGATGGCAAACACATTGAACCCGAGATTAAACAACTGCTTGTGATCAAGAATGTTCCGACCATCAAAGAGAAAGGCAGGCTGTTCCATGGACTGGAATATTCGCTCATAGTCTAGGTCGCGATAGAGTTGCCAATCGGTAAGAAGGGCCACAGCGTGTGCCCTATCGGTCGCACGGTAGGGATCAACTTCAAAGCAAAGACCTGTCGGCACGTCTTTTAAATCTTCCCTGGCATTATCTAGAGCTTTGGGATCGCAAACAACGACGTCAGCGTGTTCTTCGAGCAGACTCCGAGCTATGGCAATCGCGGGAGACTCTCGCGTATCGCCAGTATCGGCCTTAAAGGCGAAGCCCAAGAGCGCGACTTTTTTACCAGCGATCGTGTTGAACATGCTCTCCAGCATCACGCGAACGAAGCGGCGCTGTTGCCACTCGTTGATTCTGACAACCGACTCCCAGTATTCCGCGATCTCGGTCAGGCCGTAGCTTTGGCAGATATAGACCAAGTTAAGGATATCTTTTCTGAAGCAAGACCCACCAAAGCCGACACCCGCCCGCAAGAACTTTGCGCCGATGCGCGTATCTTTCCCAATGGCAGCAGCCACTTCGGTTATGTCAGCTTCGGTTCGCTCACATAGTGCCGAGATCGTATTGATAGAGGAAATTCGCTGCGCCAGAAAGGCGTTCGCTGTCAATTTCGACAACTCGGCGCTCCAGACATTGGATTCGATGATTTTGTCGCGGGAAACCCAATGCGCATAGATATCGACAATGGCCTTACGCGCCTTGAGACCGTCAGGCGTCTCCTGGGAGCCAATTAGCACACGGTCGGGATTCTCTAAATCGGCAATGGCGGTTCCTTCTGCCAGGAATTCAGGATTCGACATCACGTCGAAATGGATGTTCTTGGTGTTTTGGTTGAGAATTCGCTCCATTGCCTCCGCGGTTCTGACCGGCAAGGTGGATTTCTCGACAACAATTTTGTTTTTTGTCGCATGGACGAGAATCTGCCGTGCCGTTTTTTCCCAAAACTGTAAGTCCGCGGCTTTGCCCGCGCCATGACCAAACGTTTTCGTGGGTGTATTAACCGAAACAAAAATGATATCTGCGGCTTGAATTCCCTGCTCGATCGCGGTGGAGAAGAAGAGGTTTGTGCCACGCGTTTTCTGGACGAGCGCGTCGAGCCCAGGCTCGTAGATCGGCAAAGCGTTGCTATTCCAGGCGGCAATCCGGGCGGAGTTGATGTCTACAACCGTGACCTTGTAACGCGGACACTGCGCGGCGATCATCGCCATAGTTGGCCCACCGACATAGCCAGCGCCAATGCAAAGGATCTGTTTTTCGAAAATCATAGGTTCTACCAGAGAATGGATTCTTCAGAGCAAAATTGAAAATAATGACAATTGGGATCAGGGCGAGGTGCTCCGCTTTTCCCGGGATTCAAATCAATATAACGGCTGCCCATTGTCAAATATTTGTCTCGACTGACCGCCGCACTTTTGCGCCGGTCGGCTGCACGCTGGTTAGGCGCAGGTCTTTTTGTAGGGTAGGGTTTCCGTACCTAAATCCATCAAGCTCCCATCGTTCTCTTAACCATCCGTTCCTGAAAGACGGGACGGCTCATGCGTAGATCAAATGGCCCTTACGCTCATCCGTCACGGTTGCGAAGCAGGAACGGAGCCGCACGTCTCAACACGCCTTCCGCCACGCTCAATGTACGCGATACAAGCTGATCGCCGCTCGACACCGTAATCGTCCGTAACAACCGACATCAGGCTGCATGCCATTGTTCCTAACGACGAGCATGTGTCTAGCGCTTTAGCGTCAGTCGGGATCGGGCTCCCCGCAGTGATCAGCGGATGGCTTGAGGGTTGGGTAGAGCACCCTGAGAGTAGCAGTTCCAGGACGAATATGGAGATCGTAACACCCAGCCGTATCATGCCCCCTTGTACGCCGTTTCAAGAGCTGTGGTCAATAGGTTGCTATCTTTCGTCCTAGGTTCTACACAAACGGGAACCAACGCTATGAGCACTGAGGGGGAGAAATCTCCCGCCCTCGCTTGAGCCCGGACAGAGGCCCTCGGACGCTACATCGAAAAGCTCGACGAAGAGGTGGATCGGCGGGTGGTTAAAGAACTCGTTCGCTCCTGTTTTGCCACTGTTAGCAGTTGAACCTTCCGGACACTCTCAGCCCACCGCCCTGCCCCCTTCGACTATCTCCGACCACTCAGGCCGCAGCTTGATAGAGATACTTCTGGAAGCCCGCGAAGATTTTCCCGATATCGTCGGGCTTGCCGAGGTCCGCCACGGCATCGGCAATGGAGTCGTGGTATTTGAGGCGGAGCAACGGCGTGAGCTTTTCCTGATCGAGTTCCTCGACACCAACGCTCACGTAATGGGACAGCACGAAGTCGAGGAAGACCCGCTGCTTGCTGGTGAAGTGCGTGCTGATAACAAGCTTTGCCTGCCGCGCCCGTTCCTCACGGGTGAGAGGGGGCCGCGCATAGGCGACGTGAGCGAGCACGTCGAAGAGATCGCTCTTTTCAGCGTCGATGAGCCTTTGCATCTCCGCCAACTGGTCTTTGCCGAATCCTTTCTCGGCCAATCCTTGCAGGAGTTTTGCGCGGGTGTCAGGCGCACTCCACAAGGTGCGGAGTTCTTCTTCGTTTTTGAAAAACTCAGGCAGCTTACCAAAGAGCATTTCTAGGAATTGCTGCGCGGATATTGGTGTGCCGTCGGGATGCCAGAAGGTAGTCGCCATCATGTGCTGGATGGCGCGCTCCTTCCCGTCGGCGAGTTTTACTTTGATCTTCTGCCGTCTCGCGTATTCGTCCGATCTTTCGCGGACCTCATCGGGCTTCCTCGCTGGTTCCAGCGTCGGTTCCCTGGGCTCTTCGGGCTCCGGCTCCATCGGCTCGCCGTCCCACTCCGGATCACTGAAATGATGATGCGCCTTCACGAAGTCATAGATCGTGAAGAAATCCTTGCCATCGTAGAGTCGCGTGCCGCGACCGATGATCTGCTTGAACTCGATCATGGAATTGATCGGACGCATCAGCACAATGTTACGGATGTTGCGCGCGTCCACGCCGGTGGAGAGTTTCTGCGACGTGGTGAGGATGGTTGGGATGATTTTTTCGTTGTCCTGAAAGTCGCGCAGGTGCTGTTCGCCGAGCTTGCCATCATCGGCGGTGACGCGCTGACAATAGTTCGGGTCTTTGCTCGTCTTCATCTGGTTGACGAGATCGCGCACGGCCAGCGCGTGAAGCTGCGTGGCGCAGAAAACCAGGGTCTTCTCGTTCTGGTTGATCTGCTCCATAAACAACTTCACGCGGTACGCTTCGCGTTCCTTGATCTCGATGAGCTTGTTGAAGTCGGTCTCGATGTAACGCTTCCCGGTTTCGATCTCGCCTTCCACGACTGTGTCATCCGGCGTGTATACGTAGTCATCGAGCGTCGTGGAGATTTGCTTCACCTTGA
>Ga0326597_10011840_pt1 | contig 11529 bp, 9 predicted proteins | sample RVTome_12_FD_203789 | JGI IMG/M metagenome (GOLD analysis project Ga0326597, IMG submission 203789) | Soil microbial communities from uranium-contaminated site in the Upper Colorado River Basin, Wyoming, United States - RVT100D185 | ecosystem: Environmental > Terrestrial > Soil > Contaminated >...
TACACCGTGCCGCCGAGGCGAGCCACGAGCCCGCCGATGATCGTGGGATCGACGCGCGTGGAGAGCGTGACCTTGCGGCCCGAGAGCTGCGCCAGGCTCGCCTCGATCGCGCGCGCCCGCGCCGGCGCGATCGCCACCGCCGTCGTCACTTCCGCCCGCACCACTTTCTGATGATCGAGCAGCCGCTGGCGGTAGGCCTCCAGCAGTTCCGGAAGGATGATGAGTCGATCCCGCTCCGCCAGCAGCACCAGCAGCTTGCCGACGATCGGCGAAAGGGCGGCGCTCTTGGCCAGCGCGGCGACGGCGGCGCGCTTCCGCGGCGACGGCACGGCCGGGTTCAACAGCACCTTCTCGAGCGTCGCGTGGCGCCTGACCATGTCGGTGAAGCCCGCCAGCTCACGCTCGACCGCTTCCAAGTCGCTCTTCTCTGCGGCGGCCGTTTCGAAGAGCGCCCGGGCATACCGGCTGCCGGCGGTTCTCGTGGTCATGTCGCGGGCGTGACGTTCGGATGGACGGCGAGCTTGCGCGGACTTTCACAAGCGTGGCAACGGCGGTTCAACAACGAAGCTCTCCGGCGTGACGAGGCTGCTTTCCGGGGCGGGAGAAGACGATCGGGAACCCGCCAGGGCTCGGGACCAAACAGCGACTTATACCACATCCGCCGCGTCGCGCTCTAGTGTGTGCTGTCTCGGCTCAGTCTCGGCCTCTCTAGCCCGGCCGCCAGCGCGCGAACCGGAGGATGGTCCAGATGGCCTCGAACCCGTCCCGAAGGCCGATCTTCTTCCCTTCCGCGTACGTCCGCCCGTGATACGAAATGGGCACCTCGAAAATGCGTGCGCGCAGCCGCGCGACCTTGCAGGTGATCTCGGGCTCGACGCCGAACCGCTGGGAACGCAGATCGAGCTGCTGCGCGATCGCCCGGGTGAACGCCTTGTAGCAGGTCTCGATGTCGGTGAGGTTCAAATCGGTCACCGCGTTCGAGATCAGCGTGACGACCCGGTTGCCGACGGAATGCCAGAAATACAGGACGCGATGGCCGCGCGGGCTTCCCAGGAATCGCGATCCGTAGACGACATCCGCTTCGCCGTCGAGAATCGGCCGGAGGATGGTCGGATACTCGGCCGGGTCGTACTCGAGATCGGCGTCCTGAATGATCAGGAGGTCGCCGGTCGCCTCCCGGACCCCGCGCGCGATCGCCGCCCCCTTCCCGAGGTTCCGCGGCTGGAACAGCACGCGGACGGTGTCCTTCTTGAGGTTTTCCAGGTACGCGCGCGTGCCGTCGGTCGATCCGTCGTCCACGACGATCAGCTCGCGCTGCAGCCCCGGAAGGTCGACCGCGAGCACGCGGGCGACGATCTCGCCGATCGTCCGCTCCTCGTTGAACGCGGGCATGATGATCGACAGCTTCATCGTTCGAGTTCGACGCGCACGCCGGCGACGGGCGGCCGAGCGGTGCCGATTCGCCACGCGCCGGCGCCGGCGGCTTCGAGGGCGGCAGCCACAGTGTCCGCGAGCTCCGCCGCCGCCGCGATCAGCAGCCCGCCGGAGGTCTGGGGGTCGTAGAGAATCGAGGCGAGATCGGCGGGCACCGCGGAGGCGACGCGAGTCGCCGGCCCGAAGTGCTCCTGGTTGGTGGCCATGCCGCCCGATCGGTTCTGCGGCGCCAGCTCGCGAACGCCGGGAAACAGCGGCACCCGCGCGGCGTCCAGGAGCAGCGTCACGCCGCTCGCCGCCGCCATCTCGCTCCCATGCCCGATGAGGCCGAACCCGGTCACATCGGTGCAGGCGTGCACCGCGGCCGCCGGCAGCTGCAGCAGCGCTTCGGAGGCGGCGCGGTTCAACGTCCGCATGGACCGAACGGCGGCGTCGGCCGTCGCGCGATCGAGCCGGTCGAATTTCAGCGCGGTGGCGACGATGCCGGTGCCGATCGGCTTGGTCAGGAAGAGCGCATCGCCCGGCCGGGCCCCCGCGTTGGACCAGACCCGGTCGGGATCGATCGAGCCGGTGATCGCGTATCCGAACTTGATCTCGGGATCCTGCACCGTGTGGCCGCCGAGCAGCGCCACGCGGGCCTCGCGCAGCTTGTCGAAGCCCCCCTGAAAGATCGCGCGGATGATGTCGAGGCCGAGGCCCTCTTTCGGAAATCCCGCGATCGCGAGAGCCGTGAGCGGGCGCCCGCCCATCGCATACACGTCGCTCACGGCGTTGGCGGCGGCGATCTCCCCGTAGGTGTAGGGGTCGTCGACGATGGGCGTGAAGAAATCAACGGTCTGCACGAGCGCGGGCCCGCCCTCCCATCGGTACACACCCGCATCGTCCGAGGTTCGAAAGTCGACAAGAACCCGGTCGTCAGTTTGCGCGGGGATGACGCTCAGCACCTGAGCGAGCTCGCCAGCGGCGAGTTTGCTCGCTCAACCGGCGCAGGCGACCATTTGCGTCAGACGCTTGGCCATTCTTCCTTTCGTTCCAGGTCTCGACATTCTCGCGAGCGCCAACACCGCGGCGCCCTGGTTGCTCAGTCTCTGCTCGTCAGTTGCTCGTAGATCCGGATCAGCTCGTCTTCGGATCCGAACGGGATCTCGATGCGCCCGCGGGTCCCCCGGCGCACGATGCGCACGCGGGTGCCGAGGGCGAGGCGCAGCTTGTCTTCGGCGGCTCGCGTGTGGACGTCGACCGGCGGCGACGGCGCCGCCTCGGCCGGGGCCTTCGCCCCTTCCGCGAGCTTCTTGACCAGCGATTCCGTCTCGCGGACCGACAGGCCTCGCGCGATGACGTCGCGGCTGGTGCGCCGCTGATCGGCTTCGCCCGCCAGGGCCAGCAGCGCGCGCGCATGGCCCATGGAGAGGGTTCCCGAGGCAACCTCCGCGCGGACCTCCGCCGGCAGCTTGAGGAGCCGGAGGAAGTTGGCGACCGAGGCGCGATCCTTGCCGACCGCCGTCGCGATGTCTTCCTGCGTCAGATGGAACTCGTCGCTCAGGCGGCGGTACGCGTTCGCCTCGTCGATTGGATTGAGGTTCTCGCGCTGGATGTTCTCGATGAGCGCCATCTCGAGCAGCGAGCGCTCGCTTCCCGGGGCGACCTCGCGGACCACGATCGGGACGCGCCGGAGCCCCGCCTTGAGCGCGGCTCGCCAGCGGCGCTCGCCGGCGATGATGTGGAAGCGGTCGCCTTCCTTGCGCACGACGATCGGCTGGATCACCCCATTCGACTTGATCGACCGCGCCAGCTCCTCCAGCCGTTCATCCTCGACGTGGGAGCGCGGCTGAAACGTGCTGGGCGTGAGCCGGTCGATGTCGATCTCCGCGGGGGAATGGCGCGGCGGTTCGGAGACGTCGGGGATCAGGGCGGCGAGACCTTTGCCGAGAGCTTGTCGTTTTTCCATGTGGCTTCCTTCCGCCGGTGCCGCCTCGGAACCGGCGACCCCTTTGTCGAGCGGCGCGGTCGTTCTATGCGGCCGTCGCGGCGCTGCGCGACAAGACCTCGCGCGCCAGGGCGATGTACGCCTCGGCGCCGCGCGACTTGACATCGTACAGAATCACCGGCAAGCCGTGGCTCGGCGCTTCGCCGAGACGCACGTTGCGCGGGATGACGGTCTGAAAGACTTTCTCCTTGAAGAAGCCGCGCACGTCGGTCGCGACCTGCTGCCCCAGATTCGTCCGCTCGTCGAACATCGTCAGCAGCACGCCCTCGATCTCCAGCGCCGGGTTCAGCGCGCCGCGTACGCGCCGGATCGTGCCGACGAGATCGGCAAGCCCCTCGAGCGCGAAGTACTCGCAGTGGAGCGGAATCAGGATCGTGTCGGCGGCGACCATGGCGTTCAGCGTGAGCAGGCCGAGCGACGGGGGACAATCGATGAAGATGTACTCGTACTCGTCGCGCAGCGGCGCCAGCAGGATGCGCAGCCGCTCTTCGCGGTGGGAGATCGTCACCATTTCGATCTCAGCGCCGGTCAGGTTGCGGTCGGCCGGAATGAGGCCGAGGCCGTCGACCGAGGTGGGGATGATGAACGGCCGGGCGTCGCGAGTCGGCTCCGGCGAGGTCAGGGCCTCGTAGATCGTGCCGGCCGCCGCCGCTTTGCCCCGCTGGCCGACGCCGCTCGTCAGGTTGCCCTGGGGATCGACGTCGGTGAGGAGCACGCGCTGGTCCGCCAGCGCCAGTGACGCGGCCAGGTTGATGGTTGTCGTCGTCTTGCCGACGCCACCTTTCTGGTTGGCGACGGCGATGATACGGCCCATATATTAGGGTGTATAACCTATTTAACGTATCGTCCCATCAGTTCCAGGGAGGCCCCTGGTGGATGAGACAAGAGAATATGGAACCGGAGGCCCGTCGTCAAGGTTAGGTCCGGGCTCGAGCCAGGGTGTGCACGGGATTTCACTGCTCGGCGGGTGGGCTGCTTGGCGGGCGGGTGAGCTATGCGTTGTCCTGAAACGTTCCACGTGGAACATATCGGCCGACCGGGTGGTGGATTCGGGCAGCGACATCTCAGGCAGTGACATCCTTTACGTACGTCTCAACCATCGCTCTTACCGTCCCCCCCACCAACGGGAACCCAGGCAGGTCGGCCTGCTGGTGAAGTCCGAGCGCGCCCAGCGCGACCGAATCCGCCGAACCGAACACGAGTAGTCGGCCACCAGGCCGGAGGAGCAGTCCAAGCGCCTCAGCCATCCTCCGATTGAGCCGGACGGCCCGGACAGTTGCCAGATCGAAAAAGGGAAAGGAAGCGGAAGCCGCAAGATCTTCAACCCGCGTGGTCGCGACGGTCGTGTCAGCCAGGTCCAGGGTTCGAACCACCTCCCGCAAGAATGCCGCCTTTCGCGACCTCGACTCGACCATTGTCAGGCGTAGCAGGGGCCTGACAACCTTCAACGGAATGGCGGGGGAGCCACCTCCGGAGCCCACGTCCAACCACGCCAGCCGCTCGTCTTCAATCGTCCTGGCGGCGGCAATCGGCTCGATAATCAGCCGATCGAGAGTGGTTTCCGGGAGATCGTGGAGGTCCAGCGCCGTCAAATTGATCTTCTGATTCCAGCGCTCCAGCAGGCGATAATAGCCCTCGATCCGCTGAAACTGGGCCGCGTCCAGGGTGAGGCCGGCCGCAGACAGTCGACGGACTAGCCGTTCACGAAACGCGGCTGCGCTCACACACTCGGCAGTTGCTGTTGAAGACGACCCACGTAGGCCGAAAGGACGGCGACCGCCGCCGGCGTCACGCCAGGAATCCGCAGCGCGTGGCCCAACGTGTCGGGTCTGACTTGGGAGAGCCGCTGAACCACTTCATTGGACAAACCTGGCACCAGCTCGAAGGGAAAACCGGCCGGAATCTTCCGGCGCTCGTCGCGCCTTGCGCGTTCGACCTCCCCCTCCTGTCGACGCAGGTAACCGGCGTACTTCACCGTGGTCTCGACACTTGCGAGATCGACAGCGAGACTCGCGGGATCGAGCTCGAGCGAAACGCGCCCGTCCGCCACGAGGTTCTGGAGCCGAACCTCCGGCTGACGCAGGAGTTGGCTGGCCGGCACCCTGTCGCCCGACTCCGTGCGCACCTGCACGTTCTCCAGTGTGTCAAGGTTTCGTCGGAAACGCGCCCGTCTCGCCTCGAACCAATCCCACCGCTCGTCGTCTACGAGCCCCGCATCCCGTCCGCGCGGTGTAAGCCTCAGGTCGGCGTTGTCGATGCGCAGCAGCAGTCGGTGCTCGGCGCGGGAAGTGAACATCCGGTACGGCTCGAGGCACCCCTTGGTAATCAGGTCGTCGACAAGAATCCCGATGTAGGCCTCGTCCCGCCCCAGCTCGAACCCGCCAACCCGCCCGGGGTGCCGGGCCCCATTCAACGCCCCGATCGCGGCATTGATACCGGCAACAAGCCCCTGAGCCGCGGCTTCCTCGTACCCCGACGTGCCGTTGATCTGCCCTGCGAGGTAAAGTCCCCGGACGCGCTTCGTCTCGAGCTCACGCGTCAGCTCCGTCGGCTGAATGAAGTCGTACTCGACTGCATACGCCGGCCGTAGGAGCACGGCATCCTCAAGTCCCGGGAGGGCGTGGACGAGCTCGGCCTGGACGTCGCGCGGGAGACTCATCGAAAAACCGTTCACGTATATCTCGCGCGCCTCGACCCCCTCGGGCTCCAAGAAAATCTGATGTCGCTCCCTTGCCGGAAACCGGACGATCTTGTCCTCCAGCGACGGGCAATATCGAGGTCCGATGCCTTGAATCTGCCCATTGAACAGCGGCGACCGATTGAGGTTTGCCTGAACGAGACCGCGAACGCGCTCATTCGTGTGGAGCAGGTAGCAGTCGATCTGCGGTCGTTCGACAGCCGACGTCAGGAAAGAAAACGGCACCGGCGGCCGGTCGCCCCCCTCCCGTGTGAACGCGCCCCGCGACACCTCTCGATCGAAATCGATGCTCTCGCGGTCGAGCCGCGGCGGAGTTCCCGTCTTCAGCCGACCCCGCTCGAAGCCCAATCCCTTCAGCGATTCCGCGAGCTCCTTCGACGGCGGCTCGCCGGCGCGACCGGCCGGATGCTGCTCCGGCCCGATGTGAATCAGCCCGTTCAGGAACGTTCCGGTGGTGATGACGAGAGCGAGGCATTCGTAGGCGTCGCCGTCCTCCATCGCGAGACCGGCAATCCGTCCGTGCTCGACGAGGATACGGCCGGCCGCTCCAAGCAACCACTCGATGTTCGGCTCCGAGTCGAGTGCCTGCCGTACCCACTGGCCATAGGTACTCTTGTCCGCCTGCGCCCTCGGAGACCACACCGCCGGCCCACGGCTCCGATTCAGCAGCTTGAACTGAATGCCCGTTGCGTCGATCGCGCGAGCCATCAACCCGCCGAGCGCGTCGATCTCCCTCACGAGGTGGCCTTTTGCCGTCCCCCCAATCGCCGGGTTGCAGGGCATGTGCGCCACAGTGCCTCTCGACATCGTGCACAGGCCGACCCGCGCGCCCAGCCTCGCTGCGGCGTGCGCCGCCTCGCATCCGGCGTGCCCGGCGCCAATCACGATGACGTCGAAGCGATCCTTCATCTTCAGGGGGCCGAACTACTTGCCAACACAGAACCGCGCGAAGATGTGCTCGAGCACGTCATCTGGGGCTCGTTTTCCGGTGACTTCCTCGAGCGCGCTGCGAGCGTCCTGTAAGTCCGCCAGCACGAACTCTTCCGACAACGACCGGTCGTTCGCGAGCGCCGCCGTTCGCGCCCGCATCAACGCATCGTGCGCGCGCCGAACCAGAGCGATGTGGCGTACGTTGGTTATCTCCGGTCGATCCGCTAGGAGGTCGATGTCGAGCTCCGATGCGATGCGGCTTCGGAGAACATCGATCCCGCTTCCGTTGAAGGCCGAGATGCACACGCCCCCGTCTGCAGACCAGGCTGGCGGAAGGTCACACTTATTTGAGACTATAAGATGTTTATTGTCAATGACTTGAGACATGATCTCGAGGTCAGACTCCTCAAGCGCTTGCGACCGATCGACGACTACTAGTATCAAATCTGCAACATCTGCCGCGCCGCGCGATCGGCGAACGCCCTCGGACTCGATCAGGTCTTCGGTCACGCGGAGCCCGGCGGTGTCGAACAGCGTCACCCGCAGTCCGTCCAGCTCGATCGTTTCGCTGACCACATCGCGTGTCGTTCCGGGTACGTCGGTCACGATCGCCCGAGCGCTTCCCACGAGCGCGTTGAACAGGCTCGACTTCCCGACGTTCGGCCTCCCGACGATCGCTATCTGCAATCCTTCTCGCACGAGGCGGCCCCGACCCGCATCACCGAGCAGAGCGGCCGCGCGCTCCGTAATCGCGTCGATCTCTTCCGCCACAGCGCCGGGGTCGACGAAATGGTATCCCTCTTCTGGGAAATCGACCGATGCCTCGAGCCGGGCGACGAGGTCGAACAGCGCGGCGTCGATGCCAGCAATCGCGCGCGTCAACGTGCCCTGCAGTTGATCGAACGCCGTGCGGGCCTGCAGCGGCGTGACGGCGTCGATCAAGTCGGCCACCGCCTCCGCTTGCATCAGATCGAGCCGGCCGTTCAGATACGCGCGCAGCGTGAACTCGCCGGGCCTGGCGAGCCGCGCGCCCGACGCGACAGCCGCCGCCACGATGCTCCTGAGGATCACGGGGCTCCCATGCGCGCTGACCTCGATCACATCGTCGCCCGTGTACGACGCGGGGCTCGGAAAGTACGTCACGAGCACTTCGTCGATGCCTCGGGTTCGCCCGACGTCTGACGGCGTCGGGCCAGCGTCCGCCGTCGCTCGGATCTTCGTCACGGTCGCGTAGCGGGGCGTGAACTGCGTGGAGTGCGTTGTCAGCTCCCGCGCGAGGGCATGTGCGTCCGGCCCGCTGACCCGTACCACTCCAATCCCGCCGCGGCCGGGCGGCGTCGCGATCGCGACGATGGTGTCGGTGGTGGAAAACACCGCGACTACGAACTTCGCAGATACGATGCTGATGGCGCGCGCACGCCGCCGCGCCGCCGCGGGCCCGGCCTCGAGCGCAGCGGGGCGGCGATTCCCTCGCGCGGGAGGCGCCGAGTCGCGGCGCCCCGCCACGCGCGGAGCACTCGCTCCAACCTACTTGCGCAACGAGATGTAGACCGTCTTCGAGAACGCGTCGCCCACGCTCTCCGTGGCGACGCCCGGAATCTCCGCCACCGCCATGTGGACGATACGCCGCTCGTACGGGTTGAGCGGCCCGATCTGCTGATCCGCGCCGGTCTGCTTGGCCTTCTCGGCCAGGAACTTCGCCATCTGCCGCAGCTCGACGTCCTTGCCCTTGCGATAGGCGAGGGCGTCCACGAACACGCGCTTGTCGCCATCCAGGCTGCGCCCGTACGCCATGTCGACCACGTGCTGCAGCGCCTTGAGCGGCTCGCCGCGATGGCGCACCAGCAGCTCCGCCTCGTCGCCCGACAGGTTGATCCGCGGGCCGTCGTCGGTCTGCTCGACATCGATGGGCGTCCGGATGCCGATGGCCGCAGTGAACCTGGTCAGGAAATCGACGATGGGTTGGGTGGAATCTGGCATCTTAGGACCCGTCCATGAATAAGTGTGACACCTATGGGCGTCGAGGCGCCCGCATGGGAAGGCGCGAGGAGCGCGCATACCGGGAGTATGCAAGAGACAAGCAACGAAGCCAGGCGGGATGCATCGGCGTCCAGAGTGGCACAGTTATTCATGGACGGGTCCTTAGTTCTCCCCCGCGACCGCGGTGGTCTTCGCCGACTCGACGCGCTTCACGCGCCGTTCGGCGGGCGGGCGCACGTTGCGCACGTTGGGCGGCCCGATCAGGTAGTTCGTCAGCGACTGCTGGCCGATGCCCCAGACGTTGCTCACGAAGAGATACAGCGCGACGCCGGCCGGCATCCAGAGGAAGAAGACCATCATGATGACGGGCATGAACATCATCATCTTCTGCTGCGTCGGGTCCATCCCGGTCTGCGGCGCAAGCCACTGCTGCCAGAACTGGCTCGCGCCCATGAGGACCGGTATCACAAAGTACGGATCGGGCAGCGACAGATCATGGATCCAGAGCATGAACGGAGCGCCGCGCAGCTCGATGGCGACCGTCAACAGCGAATACAAGGCAAAGAGCACCGGCATGGTCAGGAGCATCGGCACGCACCCGCTCGCCGGATTCACGCCCCGTTCGCGATAGAGCCCCATCAGCTCCTGATTCATCTTCTGCTTCGCCGGATCGGTCGCCTTCAGCTTTGCGTACCGCTCCTGAATCGCCTTGGCCTCCGGCTGGATCTCCTGCATCTTGCGCATCGAGACGACGCTCTTGTGCCGCAGCGGGAACATCAGCGCGTTCAGAATGACCGTCAGGATGATGATCGACCAGCCGTAGTTGCCGACGAACCCATGAATCCAGTTCAGCGTGCGGAGCAGCGGCACCACGATGATCGAGAAGATCCCGAAGTTGATCACGCGGACCAGATCGCGGTCGACAGCCGCGAGGACGTCGAAGTCCTTCGGGCCGATGAAGAAGCGGGCGGGCGCGTCCGACAGGCTGCGGTCGATCGCGAACGACACCAGCTCTCGAACCGCGCCGGTGGAGCCGGCCGGCGGCGGGATCGAAACCGGCTGGTAGGTGATCGTGCTCGAGCCGGGCTCGAGGACCGCGATCAGGAAGTAGTGATCGTCCACACCGACGTAGCCGAAGGCTCCTTCCCGCGCCGGCTGCGAGGCGATATCGGCGGGGTCCAGCCGCTCCACCTCGCCGTTCATGAAGTAGACGCCTGCCGCCTTCATCGCATACGAGCTCGTCTCCCCGATCGCGTTGCCGACCGCCGGACCCCACAGAACGGTCCGCGGCAGCACGCGATCGTTCTGGGTGACCGTCGTCTGGAACCCCACCAGATAGGACGACGGCTCGAGACGGAATTCCTTCAGCGCGTGAAGGCCCGCCGTGTTGCGGTACTCGAACACGACCTCGGCGGGCGACGAGATGACGCCGCTCTCGGGCGGGGTCCCTCGGACTGTATAGAGCGCCCCGTTCAGCGTCCCGGTCACCGCGTCGTCCGTGGTGCGGAGGGAGAAGGGCAGCGGGTGGCTGTCGGCGAGCTCGGTCGTGACGAGCTCGAGCGGTTCTCCGTCCGGGTCCAGGTAGCGCTTCAGACGCCAGCTCTTCAGGCGCCCTCCGCGATTCGTGAAAACCGCCACGACGTCGAGTGTCTCAATCCGGATGTCCTTCTCGATCGTGTCGCCGATCAGCGCCTCGGCGACAGGAACGTGTGGCGTCGAGGGCGCCGCGGCCGGAGCCGCCGGCGCCGCGGCCGGGGCGGGAGCGGCGGTCGTCGCTGTCGGCGGCGGCGGCTGGGTCAGGGGCTCTGGCAGGGGCGGCGCGAAAAACGCCTGCCACAGGTACAGGACGATAAACGCAAGAAAGATAGCGAGGAGAACGCGTCGTTCCATTATTGTCCTGGGGCCCCGCCCCCGGCGCCGACGGCGGCTCGAGCGACCTGTTCATGGCGCGGGCGCGCGCTGCCAATCCGCACGATCGGCCGTCGGGGGAGTGGGGACCATCTCGGAGGCACGGCATCGTGGCCGGCCGCGCAGAAGGGATGACAGCGGGCCAGTCGCTTGACGGCGAGCCAGCCGCCCCGAAGCGCGCCGTGCCGCATCACCGCCTCGCGCGCGTAATCGGCGCACGACGGCAGGAAACGACACGATCCCGCAAAATATGGTGAAATCAGGACTTTATACCCTCTGATCAGGGCCAGCAGCACCCTTGCGGCTGGGCCGGACGCTGCCCAGTCCTCTGCTTCGCCCGTGCTTCCCGCTACCATGTCCCGGTGGGCCAGGTTAGCGTCGCTGCAGGATGCGGCGCTCGATGTTCTGTCGGTAATCGGCTTCAAGGGCAGTCAGGCTGGCATCCAGCAGCTCTCGCTTCGGCACCACCACAATGTCGAAGCCGGCGGCAATGTTGTTGCGACGGAAAATCTCTCGAATCAGTCGTTTAGCCCTGTTCCTACGGACCGCGCCTCCCAGTTTCTTCGTGGCCGCGATCCCGAGGCGGCCCACC
>Ga0326597_10011842_pt1 | contig 11529 bp, 11 predicted proteins | sample RVTome_12_FD_203789 | JGI IMG/M metagenome (GOLD analysis project Ga0326597, IMG submission 203789) | Soil microbial communities from uranium-contaminated site in the Upper Colorado River Basin, Wyoming, United States - RVT100D185 | ecosystem: Environmental > Terrestrial > Soil > Contaminated >...
CTCGAAGCTGAAGTCCCCTGCGGTGAGTCCTTCACTGCATCGTCGGACGAACTCGGGGAGGTTGTCGGCCTCATCCTTCGCCGGAACCAGCAGACTCACATCCACATGTCGAGGGGACGACATCACACGCGCTTTCGCATTCGGGCCGGCAGAATGCCCAGTTGATCTCTGTACTTCGCTACGGTCCGCCGGGCAATCTGGATTCCCTGCTCCTGGAAGAGGTGGACAATCTGCTGATCGGTGAGCGGTTTACCGGTGTTCTCATCCGCCACCATCTTCTCGAGTTTCGCGCGGATGGATCGGGCACTCGCCTCCTCGCCGGAGGCCGTGGCCAGAGCACTCGAGAAGAAGAACTTGAGGGGGAGTACGCCCCGAGGCGTTTGGACGTATTTCTCGTTGGTCACGCGACTGACCGTGGACTCGTGCATGCTGATCACGTCCGCGACCTCGCGCAACGTGAGGGGCTTCAGGTATTCGACCCCCTTTTCGAAGAACGCGCGCTGACGATCCACGATGAAGTTCATGACCTTCAACATGGTCTGTCGCCGTTGCTCGATCGCCTGAATCATCCAGTTGGCGCTGTTCATCTTGGTGGTGATGAATTCGCGGTGCTCCGCCGTCATCTTGGAGCGATCACGGGCCAGTTCCTGATACGAACGACTCACGCGGAGCCGCGGCACGCCGGTGTCGTTCAAGAAGACATGGTAATGCTCGTCGACCTTCTCGACCACGAGATCGGGGATGATGTAGCCATCGGAGCGATTGGCGTACTTGAGGCCTGGCTTGGGGTCGTAGCGGGAGAGGGTGTCAGCGGCACCCTGAACCTGTGCAGGCTCCACACCGTACCGCTTGGCAAGGTCATTCCAGCGATGGGCCTTGAGGTCTTCGAAGGCTTCTTCCACCAGTTGCCGCGCCAACGGGTCTCCAGCCTTGTCCTCGGCCATTTGCAGGAGGATACACTCGCGGATGTCTCTCGCCCCGATGCCCGGAGGATCGAGCCGCTGGATGATCCGCAGAGAGTCCTCCACCTCCTTGGCGCTGAAATAGCTCACCCCCGGCACGACTTCCCCCTCGAACACGGGCTCTGCCGGTGCCGCCCGTGTTGCCGGCTGCGGTGGGGCTCCAGGGTTGGGCAATGGTGTGGAGGTCGATGGATGTGAGAAGACGACTTCCATGGTATCGCGCGCGACTTCCGTCACCATATCGGTCTCTTCGTCTTCTTGATCGTCGTCCGCTTCGGGGATATTTGAGGCAAGGAACTGGTTGACCGAGACGAGCACGTCATCGAGTGGCGTGGCAAGGTACCCCTCGTCGTTGATGTGGCCGATCAGTTCTTCACCCAGCAACAGTTCGCGGGGGGTGAGCTGCAGGAAGCGGAGCTGTTCCCGAAGATGGTCGCCCAGGTCGAGGACCTCGACGGTCACCGGTTCGACGTATTCCTGGACTTCGAACTGCTGCTTCGTTCCCCCGACATCGAACCCGTTAAGCAGGATCTCCTCCCAGTCGATCTCGTCGTTCTTTTCAGCCTTTTCTTTCTCCTTTTCTTGGTCCGCCGTGGCGTTGTCGTTGGCTTGTTCTTCCTCTTCGGGTTCCACCAATTCGAGGAACGGGTTGGTAAGCAGCTCGGTCTTGAGATGCTGCTGGAGGTCCATCATGGGCATGTAGAGCATGTCCATCGCCTGGTAGAGGCGTGGATTGATGCGCAACTCTTGCCGCAGTCCTGCTTGCTGATGGAGACCAGTCTTCACGCAGTTCGCTCCAAGCGCGCCCGTAGACGTGCTGTGAGAGTCGGGCCAAGGTAGAGATCGGCCACTTGGTCGTTGAATACGAGTTCTCGGACAGTCCCCGATGCCTGCACTGCCCCTTCGAACATGATGTACGCCCGGTCAACGATCTCGAGCGTCTGTTCCACGTTGTGATCGGTGATCAAGACGCCAATCCCTCGATGGCGAAGGCCAGCGACGATCGTCTGGATGTCGTGAACCGCGATCGGGTCCACCCCGGCAAAGGGCTCGTCGAGGAGCATGAATTTCGGTGCGGTAACCAGGGCCCGAGTGATCTCGAGCCGTCGCCGCTCACCACCAGATAACGAATACGCCTTGTGCTTGCGCAAGTGCTTGATCGAAAGTTCGTTCAGCAACTCATCGAGACGCTCCTGACGCTCGGCACGGCTCAGTCCGAGGGTCTCGAGAATGGCCATGACGTTTTGCTCCACGGTGAGCCTCCGGAACACCGAAGGCTCTTGGGACAAATATCCAATACCGGCACGGGCCCGCTGGTACATCGGCGCCCGGGTGATATCCTTGCCATCGAGGTCGATGGTGCCGCGATCAGGCCGGATGAGACCGGTAATCAGGTAGAAGGTGGTCGTCTTCCCCGCACCGTTGGGTCCCAGGAGACCGACCACCTCACCCTGCCGTAGATCGAGCGACACATCCCGCACCACTCGTCGGCGTCTGAACGCCTTATCGAAGCCATGGCAGCGCAGGACGCTCGGCCGGGCTAATTCAACGACAGGCCGTCCGAGGTCGGGACCTTGCATTGCCGGCCGGACCAGGTCGAGGATCGCCTGTTTCGCGGAGGCGCGGTCGTCCATGACGTCGGACCACCACTCGGGTGACGCCGTAACTTCGTCCCAGCCACGATCGCCCGCCTCCCCAATCCACCCGCCGGCAACCAGCGTCGGAAGCACTGATCCTTGGACCTGCTCGAGAACACTGTCCCGAAACGCGTGGGCCTCTACCCAACTCCTGTCGCTGCCCTCGTTCGACACCCCGACCAGGGTCTCCCGATAACCGCGAATGAGTACGCCGAAAGGAACACAGCCCCTGGCATCGGCGTGCTCCACCACATTGGCCAGGAGGACGAGCACCGACGGGTCGAGGCCGTCCAGGCGTGAGGTCCACCCCGAGGTATCGCTCACTGGGCTTCGGGCCTCGGTCGTGGTGGCGCTCTGCGCGGTGGGATCGAGTCAGTTCGCGCGGTATCGGCGGGGGTTAGCAGCGGCTGGAGATGCACGCCGTCCCTCACCCCCACCGCGTGCACGGAATCGACGGTGGCCGTGGTTCCCGATCCCATGATGATCGTGATGGCATCCGCAAGCGTGTAGCTCAACGACGGCGCGGTGCTTCCAGCGAGCGCCATGCGATAGTAGGCGCGGGCGGTGCCTCGCGCTTCGAGGACCTTGATCACCGGCCCGGAGGATCCCTCGGACTCTGCCGCGCCGAACAGCGCGTGGACCAGGTCACCCGAGACCCAATCACGCTCGCCTCCGAGCGAATCGCTCTTGCCGGCGAGCCAGCCATTGCCGAACGCAGTGATTTCGCGGAGTTGTTGGTCTGGGGTAGCGAATCGCAGGGAATCTCCCCGAGCCTCATAGGCGTCCGACACGGCGACGGGTCGAATCGTCTCCCCCCACGCGCGGGTTTCTGTGACTTCCCCGTCGCTGATGGTCAAGCCGATCCCATCGGCCTCGAGGTCGAGTGTCGCATTGCGCAAACTCGCTGAGTCTCTGGCGGTGACGCCGGTCAATCGTTTCTCGGCGAAAGTGAGATCGATCCGGAGACCCCGAAGATCGAAACTGTCGGCGGCCGTCCGGTGCATGGAGGCTCGTCCGATGAGTGCTCCCGCGTTGCCGGGACCGGTATCGAGGAAGAGCGAATCTCCACGACCCTGGAAATCGGAGCGATCGATGGTCACGCGCCCGCCAGCCCACACCTGGTCCTCACCCTTGAAACGGACACGATCGCCCACCACTAGATAGGGTTCATCCGGCATGCCGCTCGAGTCGACGACCGCGACGCTTACGGTTGGCCTACGATCGGCATAGATCTCTGTCGTGTCTCGCATTCCGTGGAGCACGCGATAGTAATCCAGCATCGGGCCCCGGAGGGATGATCCATCCGTGAGATTCTGCAACACGACGTTCCCCCGCGCTTCCCATTTCTCTCCGTCACGGAAATAGGTGCCATAGTCCGCAGTCATTTCGACAGTCGAATCCCGATACCGAACATGGCCGACAAACTGCACCACCCTCCCCTGATAGGAAGCAACACTGTCGCTCCACATCCGCACGGCGAGCCCCGCACACCGCAAACGCACGTTCCCCCCGGCGAAATAGTTCACTACTTCGGGCGTGACCTGGATCTGAGTTCCCTGGCGATCGACATTCTCGATCACTAGACGACAGCGCTGAGGCGCGGGAGCCTGCGCCTGGGCCTGGGGGCCTGCAGGCATCAGGAGGAACAGGACAGTGGCGCCTCGCATCGACACTATGGTGACCCGGGCAGCGGTACACCCTCACCGCGTTGTCGCCCACGCGGGCGATTGGTGACAATGTTCCGAAAGTCGGGGTCGGACGTGAAGCTGCTCCCACGAAGGACTCCGGTAGGGGCATCATAGACGAAGGCGGAATCGGAACGGACCTGATTCATCGCGGGCTCGTACAGGAGATGTTCCGTGGTCAGCCGTCGACCACTGCCGTCCGCCATGGTGACCACCACATTCCCCCTGGCCTCGAGAGTTCCCCGGTTGATTTCGTAATGACCATGGTCTGATGTGAGAATCGAGGTCATTGTCCCCTGAATGTCGTAGAACTGCACCGTCACACCGCGTAATTCAGCGACCTGCCGGGACTGGTAGATGTACGCGGTGTCAGCGGACACGACGCTTCGGCGGATCCCATCGCCGGTAATCACCGTGGTCATGCCCTGGAGAAACTGATCAGCGCTGTCGGCTGCGATCAGGCGCGTCTGTGGCTCGACACCCTGATCTGCGCAAGCCGCTATGATGACCAGAGATGACAGGAACATGCCAAGCTTCCATATCCAGGTGACGCTCCGCCGACCGACGGGCCTCACATCGACACCGGGGCTGAGCCATCTTCCAGATAACGAGCAATCACGGCCTCGTAATCGCCTCGCTGACGCAGCAGGTGGATCACCGCCTCACGCACCGCCCCGAAGCCACCAGCGGCCGTGGTAACGAACGTCGCCAGCGCCTTGGCTTCGGTCACCGCGTTGGAAACAGCCATCGGGAACCCGACGCGTTGGAGCACCGGGACATCGGCCAGATCGTCTCCCAGGTAGGCCACCTCCTGCCATGCGATGCCGAGACGGGTCAAGAGTGCCTCCATTGCGGGAACCTTTCTCGCATCACCCACTTGAAGAACCTCGCCGATTCCCAACTCCGTGGCGCGAAGCGCCGTGGCCGCTGAAGGTCGTGCGCTGACCCAGGCCACCTGGAGATCCGTCCATCGGAGAAGAATGAGGCCGAGTCCGTCCTGGATATCGAACCGTTTGAACTCCACCCGTCTTCCATCGATCTCTCCGATCCAGATCCCATTATCGGTCAGCACCCCGTCGACATCCATGGCGAAGAGGCGAATACGAGGGAGGCTCACCTTCCGATCCGCCAATGGGCGAGAGTCCGCTGCAACAACGTTTCCAGGTCGGCGAGCGGCCATTGGGTCTCCCGGTCGCTCGTCGCCGTCTCGGGGTCGGGGTGGGTCTCGACGAAAAATCCATCCACTCCGGCGGCAGCGGCGGCGGCCATCAACGAGGGGACATGAGCCCGATCACCTCCGCTCGTGCCACCTGGGCCCTGCCCTGGGCGTTGGACGCTATGGGTCACGTCGAAAACCACAGCGGCCCCGGTGACCGCCTTGAGCCTGCCGAAGTTTCGGAAGTCAACCACGAGGTCACCGTATCCGAACATGGTCCCACGCTCGGTGACCGCCACCTCCGTCGCCGCTGCTCGGCCCGAACTCGCTCTGATCTTCTCCACTGCGCCCAAGAGATCCTCCGGTGCCATCCACTGACCCTTCTTCACATTGACCGGAAGCCCACTCGCGCCGGCCGCAACCAGGAGATCCGTTTGCCGAGACAAGAACGCCGGTACCTGAATCACGTCTGCCACCTGCGCCACGGCCGAAATCTGCTCGGTGGTGTGCACATCGGTGAGGATCGGAATCCCAAACTCTCGTCTGATCCGATCCAGGGTTCGCAGGCCTTCATCGAGTCCAGGGCCGCGTGGAGAACTCAACCTGGCCCGATTGGCCTTATCGAAACTCGCCTTGAAACAGACGGTGATGCCGTGCTTGGCCCCAAGCCCCACGAGCCGCTCCGCCACGCGATCCATCACCGGGTCGGCTTCGATCACGCACGGACCCGCGATCAGGAAAGGAGTGGATGCAAAGGTCCACGGTGTCACCGGGTCACGGTGGCGGTGACGGAACTCGGTCTCATCCCAATGGGATGCCGATGCCCAACCGCGGCGCCAATAAATGCCTGAAAGAGCGGGTGTGGTCGTGTCGGCCGGGATTTGAGTTCAGGATGGTACTGACACCCGACGAACCAAGGATGATCTGGCAGCTCGATCACCTCGACCAAACCCCCATCTGGCGACTGGCCCGAGAACCGTAGGCCGTGCTCAGCGAGCAGATCACGGTAGGCATTGCTGACTTCCCAGCGATGGCGATGTCTTTCGCTGATTTCGGTCGTCCCATAGGCCTGTGCCGCCCGGGATCCTGCTCTCAGGCGGGCTGGGTACGCACCGAGCCTCATCGTACCACCCATCTCGGACACCATGCGCTGCGATGGCAGAAGGGCAATGACGGGCGTGGGGCAATCGGGTTCGAATTCGGTACTGTTGGTGTCTTCCAGCCCACAGACGTTTCGGGCGAATTCGATGATCGCGGTCTGCAACCCCAAACAGATTCCGAGAAAAGGAAGACCATGTTCCCGCGCCCAGCGGACGGCGAACAGCATCCCATCGATTCCCCTATCTCCAAATCCACCCGGGACCAGCAGCCCGTCGAACCCGGCAAGGAGTTTCCCTGCAGCTTCGAGATCGACAAACCGGTCGCTGGCGATCCACTCGATGTCTACGCCCGCATCGTTGGGGATGCCACCGTGCAGTAGTGCCTCGTGAACCGACTTGTAGGCATCGTGGAGATCGGTGTACTTGCCGACGACGGCAATCCGGACTCTGCGAGAGGGGTTGAGGATGCGGTCGACCATTTGCTTCCAAGGGCCCAGATCCGGCTCCGGCGTTTCCAATCGAAGTCGTTGGCAGGCTTCGCGATCGAGGCCCTGTGCGTGAAAGAGCAAAGGAATCTCGTAGATGGATTGAACGTCCGGGCTCTCGATCACGCACTGATAATCGACGTTGCAGAAGAGAGCGATCTTGCGTTTGATATCGGTCGAGAGTGCCTTCTCGCTGCGACAGATCAGAATATCCGGCTGGATTCCGATCTGCATCAGGTCCCGCACCGAGTGTTGGGTGGGCTTGGTCTTCAACTCGCCCGCGGCAGCGATGTAGGGAACGAGTGTGAGGTGGAGGAACAGTGCATTCTCCCGCCCCACTTCTTGGCGGAATTGCCGAATGGCCTCCAGGAATGGGAGTGACTCGATGTCACCTACGGTCCCGCCGACTTCCGTGATCACCACATCGTGGCCTGGGCCGGCCCGCCGAATAGCTGCCTTGATTTCGTCCGTGATGTGGGGAACGACCTGAACGGTCGAGCCCAAGTATTCGCCTCGGCGCTCCTTGGAGATCACCGATTGATAGATGCGACCGGTGGTGATGTTGTTTTGCTGGGAAAGCGAACGATCAATGAACCGTTCGTAGTGACCTAGATCGAGATCGGTCTCCGCCCCATCATCCGTGACAAACACTTCGCCGTGCTGAAACGGCGACATCGTGCCTGGGTCGACGTTGATGTAGGGATCGAATTTCTGGATTGTGACGGCGAGTCCTCGTTGCACCAACAGACGCCCAAGGGAGGCTGCGGCAATCCCCTTGCCGAGGGAGGACACCACCCCGCCGGTGACAAAGATGTACTTCGTGGAAGTGCCTTTGTTCATCATGTCTCCTCGTGGGTCAGCGCCCAAATGGCTTCTGCTCGTTCTAGATCGTTCTCGCTATCGATTCCCGCTGGAGTAGCCCCTCGGAGCCTGGCAACACCAATGACCATCCCGTGTTCAAGTGCGCGGAGCTGCTCCAGACCCTCCGCCGCTTCGAGGCCAGTTCGCGGCAAGGCCGCCCATCGTCCCAGAACAGCAGGTCGACAGGCGTACACCCCATGGTGCCGCCAATACTGTCCCCGAGCCAAGTCCTCCTCGTCCCGCCGGAAAGGGATGGCGGACCGCGAGAAGTACAGGGCCCGCCCCCTTCGATCCATGACGACCTTGACGATCGAGGGGTCTCCGGCCAAATCCCCGCTCAGCGGCGAAGCCGAGGTCCCGATGTCGTCGCCCGCCTGGACCCGATCGAGCGCTCCAGCCATGATCTCCGCCGAGACAAAGGGTTCATCCCCCTGGACATTGAGCACGACGTCGAATCCGCCGTCGACCCTTGAGGCCGCGACTTCGGCAACCCGATCGGTTCCTGTGCGGTGGGCCGAGGAGGTCATCTGTGCCTCGAAACCGGCATCCCGGACCACCTTCGCAATCCTCTCCGAATCAGTGGCAACTACCACATGGTCGGCCAGGCCGATCGCACCCACCCTCTCGGCGACCCTGACAACCAGTGGCACGCCGGCTAAGAGCTGAAGGGGCTTGTGTGGGAGTCGTGTCGAGCCCAGCCGCGCTGGGATCACAGCCAGTACTGGCATCACACAAAATAACAACGCGGCCGACCTCTGGTCAAAAGTCGTGCCGCGTTGCAGGAGCTTCCGATGACCTCCCTAACGGAATGTCTCGTAATGGCTTAGTGCGTACTCACTGTGGAGGTGGGGGGTCCTTGAGCGCTTCGGTGACCTTGAGGTCGATCTCCGCTGAGAGCGAATCAGCCCTGGCACTTGCCCTGGCCGCAGCCCGGTCGGCGCGCGAAACGGCCCGGTTCACCCTCACGGTCACCAGCCGCCCACGCGTGTCGCCAATAGAGGACTCGTTGTGACGCATCTCATCCACCACCCCTTGATGGAGCAGCAGCGGGATCATCAAACGCAGCCCATCGGCTCCCCGGAACTCAACCTCTCCAAATGGAATCAGGTCGGTGATCTCGGCCTCCGCGTCGAGACAGTGGAAGCCTTCATCCACGTTGAAGTCATGGATGTCCGCCAGGGTGAGCCGGCAGTTCTCGAGCTCGGCGGCGTCCACGTCTGTAGCCATTTTCACCCGAATATCGAAGCCAGATGGCACCTTGGGGGCTTCCCGACGAATGGTGATGCGCTGAAAGGTGCCTACCTCGGTGCCGTCAAGGGAAAACGGAACCAGGGCCATGGGGATAGTGATGGGATTCGAGCTATCGAACAGGTCATTCCCCTTCACAACCATTTGGGACACGATGGAATAGCCGGCAAATCCAACTCCGAAAACCAGCAAGGCGCCTAGCGCAATCTTCATCCAGTACCAGCGCATCCGAATCACTCCTCCAGAGACTAGTTAACGTTACAAAACGAAACACCAAAGCGCAATAGGGGCAGTCCCCTGGCTCATGCGCGGGGATGAAACTTTGCATGAACCGACCGCAGATACTCCCGATCAACGTGGGTGTAAATCTGGGTGGTCGAGAGGTCTGCGTGGCCGAGCATTTCTTGTACTGCACGAAGGTCGGCACCTCCCTCGAGGAGGTGGGTCGCAAAGGTGTGCCGGAGGGTATGGGGCGAGACTGTTTTTTGGATGCCGACACGTTTCGCGTGCTTTTTGACCACGGCCCAGGCCCCGACGCGCGACAAGGGCGTGCCACGCGCGTTGAGGAGCATTCTTCCCTCCGTCTTGCCTCGATCGAGTTCGGCTCGGGTGGTGTTGAGATACACGGAGACGGCCGCTATTACCTGGCGTCCCACCGGTACGAGGCGCTCCTTCCCACCCTTCCCGATGACCCGAACGAGGCCTTCGGAGAGGACAAGGTCCGAGACCGTGATCCCCGTCAGCTCGGACACTCTGAGCCCGGCGCCGTACCCCAATTCTAGCAGACTCCGGTCCCGCCATGCGAGTGGCTCGTCAGTGCCAGGGGAACCAAGCATTGCCTCCACTTCGCGAAGGGAAAGCACTTCGGGCAGCTTCCTCCATCGGCGGGGAGTCTCCAGTCGATCGCTCGGGTCCGCCTTGAGAAAGCCTTCCTCAAGAAGGAATCCGAAGTAGGTGTGGATTGCCGAGATCTGTCTGCGAATGGTTGCCCCTCCGAGCCCCAAGTCCTTCAAGGCAAAGATGAAGTCCCGGAGATGATGACGAGTGAGTGACTCGGGGGACCCGATGCCGCGGAGGTCGGCGTATTCAGTCAGACGCCGGAGGTCTCTCGTGTAGCTCTCGATCGTGGCCGGACGGTGCCCCGCTTCGAGGGCGAGATAGTCCCTGAATTCTTCCAAATGGAAACGCGCTGGTGCGGTCACGGTTCGGTTCGGTGCCGAGCCCGCTGGAGATCTTCGGAACTCAAGCCCAACAATCGAGCCACGCGCTCCATCACATGGTCCTCGTGATGTTCGATGACCCCATCGGAAAAGGCCTGCTCCCAGAGACGTCGTGCCAAACCCAACCGTGCTGCCGGCTCCATCGACTCGATGACCCGGATCACCGACGCTTGGGAAGAAGTCGGGTCAACGGGTTGGTCCTCCGTCAGGTGCCATCGGATTCGGAGATGGTGTTCCAGGTTATTGAGGTCCTCGTCGGACAGCTGGCTCCCCACCCTATTGGTCTCGAGGAGGAGCGCTGCGACCGCCGCCGCTGCGGGATCTGCCATCGCCCTTTCTTCCATCCCCGGGTATGCCCTGAGACCGCTCTGCATCTCCTCACGCGACCGGACTCCCTTCTGGTGACGGCGTCGCGAGAGCACCCAGGCCCCGATGGCAAAGGCAAGCGCGAACAGCAGCACGAGAAGCGTCTGATTGAGCCCTTGGAGCATCCTGGAAACGGCCGGCCAATTGGCTCCCACCTGCGAGCCGAGCCAAACCAGCAGTCCGTACCAGAATCCCGAAGCCACCGCCATAGGAAGAATGGCTCGCCAGAATGGCAAGCCGACAAGCCCTGCGAACGGGGCGGTGAACGAGCGCACCCCCGGGAGCAGTCGCGCCACAAAAAGGCCGATCAGACCAAACCTGAGGTACTCGCGTTCGACTACCACGACGGCCGAAGGTGTGATGAGACTCCTTCCGACACGACTCTGCACGAAGGCAGGGCCGTAGTGGCGAGCGAGGAAGTAGACCGCTACGGCACCAGCAACGCTGCCGAGCCAGGCTACCAAGAAGAGCACGGACGGAGTCGTGAGCCCATGTTGAGAGAGGAAGGCCGCGAAGGTGATCGCCACGTCCGCAGGTGCAGGTGGGAGAATGTTCTCGATCATCGCGGCCAGCACGACCGCGGTGTAGACGGCCAGTGGGGGCCACGCCGCAAGGCGAGTGATCAGTTCGTCGATCAGCGCGCTTCCACCGTGGCGATCGCGATGACAGCCACTCCCTCCCCCCGTCCCACCCATCCCATCCCCTCGTTGGTCTTTGCTTTGACATTGACCAAACCAGCCTCGACTCCGAGCGCTTGGGCCAGGTGTTGTTCCATCGCAGAGATGTAGGATGCCAGTCTGGGACGCTCG
>Ga0326597_10011843_pt1 | contig 11528 bp, 12 predicted proteins | sample RVTome_12_FD_203789 | JGI IMG/M metagenome (GOLD analysis project Ga0326597, IMG submission 203789) | Soil microbial communities from uranium-contaminated site in the Upper Colorado River Basin, Wyoming, United States - RVT100D185 | ecosystem: Environmental > Terrestrial > Soil > Contaminated >...
GGATAAAATGAGGGAAGCCATGGCGAAGACGATGGAAAGCTGGGCCAAGGACCGGGGCTATGTGTATCCGCACATCAGGAAGGTCGAGGGTATATGCGCCGGACGGCCGTGCATCGACGGGACTCGGGTGCGCGTCGTTAACGTCGTGTTCTTCCATCAGGAGGGTTGCACGCCCGAGCAGATACTCGAGAAGTACCCGGACTTGACCCTCGCGCAGGTCCATGCGGCGCTCACTTACTACTACGACAACCCGGAAGAAATCGACCCCTATATCGCGGAGGACGAAGCCTGGGACGAAACGTTTGAGCGCGATAAGGCCGAGTTCCTGAGCAAACGCCGAGCGTCGACCTCGCGTTAGCGTGGCTGGCTTCCCCCTCTACACCGACAACGACGTCGACGGAGATCTTGTAAAAGCTCTCCGGCGCGCCGGCTGGGACGTTGTTCGAGGTGTCGATACCCTCCCGGAAGATGCTCTGGATCCCAAGCACTTCGAAAGAGCCGCCGAGCTCGGCCGCGTTCTCGTGACGAACGATCAGCCCTTCGTGGATACCGCCCATCAATGGTTAGAAAAAGGTCGCCGTTTCAAAGGAATGATCACCTGGCCCCGGGCCCACTATAAACGCATGACCATCGGCGATCTCGTCCGGAAGTTCGAGGAGCTGGCCGCCAAAGACCAGCCGTTCGACCTCGACTATCCGATCGTCCGCATCAAGCCCAACTAGCACCGAGCTCTTCCTCTCTTAATCGTCCTCCGAAAACCCCGTACCTCGGGGTGTTTTTGGGGCTCGGCGGCGGGCGTCAGTTACCTTAGATCCACAAGGCAACAGAACCCTCCTCATCGACCCCGACGGCAAGAGAACCGTCTACGCCTACGACGAGCTCAATCGCCTCGAAACCCTGACCTTCGGCGACGGCCAGGCTGTCACCTACGGGTACTTCCCCGATGGTCTGAAGCAACGCGTCACCAACCCCAACGGTACGGTGTCGACCTACCTCTACGACGCCGGGCCGACAGATGCCGCGCCCTCAAGCCAGATCTTACGTTAGGAAGGAAGAAGGGAGAGTTGCGGTTCATTCCTTATCGCAGGATCCTTCTCGAAGTTTCCACAGCGGGGCGCCGCTCTCGTCGATGAGATCGTGAGCGAGGAGCCAGGCCCGGGCGTCCTCGGAGTCGCTTTCGAACCAGGCTTCCGTCGAGCCCAGGCGGAAGCTGTAGCCCCACTGATCCATGTCGCGGAACATGCGCGGGCGCCCCATGGTGGGGAAGAAGTCGGCGAGAAGAACCTGGAGGTAGCAGACCGAGGACTCCTCCGTATCATCGCCGCCGGCATCGCGTACGAGTCGCACCCGTCTCACAGCGGTCATGCAAACGTAGTGGCTCGTCTCGTGAAGAATCGAGTGAAGGGGAGTGTCGGCGCGCGCGTGGATCTCGGCTCCGACGAGGCCGGCCTCCGACTCGCCCCAGTAGCTTCCGAGGATCTCTTCCCCCGGCAGCGTCTCGACGAGCCGGAGCCCGAACCTCGAGAGAAGCCGCTTCAGGTCCTCGAGTTCGACATCGCTCAAAAGCTTCACGCGGAGCAATTGTCCTTCCCGAGGCGTGGAGACTTCCAGTTTGATAGTCTCGTTTCGTGGACGCGAACGAGAGAGGGCTCGAGACCGTGGTCTCTTACCTCCGAGGGGCCTCGAGCGTTCTCTTCATCACCGGTGCCGGCATTTCCGCGGACTCCGGGCTTCCCACGTATCGCGGCATCGGAGGGCTCTACGAAGAGACGGAAACTCCCGAAGGGATTCCCATCGAGGAGGCTCTCTCGGGGGAGATGATGCGCCAGAACCCCGCGCTCACCTGGAAGTACATCCACCAGATCGAGGCCTCGGCGCGGGGAGCGTCTTTCAACCGCGCGCATGCGATCCTGGCGGAGGCCGAGCGCCGCTTCGAGCGCGTATGGGTGCTGACGCAGAACGTGGACGGGCTCCACCGGAAGGCGGGCTCCACGAACGTCATCGATATCCATGGCGACGTGCACGATCTCCTCTGCACCGAGTGCGATCACCGCTCGACCGTCGAGGATTACTCGAATCTCGCGCCCTTGCCCCGGTGCCCCTCCTGCGGGGCGCCCCTCCGGCCCGACGTCGTGCTCTTTGGAGAGCTCCTTCCTTTGAAGAAAGTCGAGACCCTGGAGCGCGAGCTCAGACGAGGTTTCGACGTCGTCTTCTCCATAGGAACCACGAGCATCTTTCCCTATATCGCGCGGCCGGTGGTCGAGGCGCGCATGAGGAGAAAAGCAACCGTGGAGATCAACCCCGGCGAGACTCTGATCTCGGGTGAAGTCGATGTGAAGCTCCCCATGAGGGCGGCGGAGGCCTGCGAAGCGCTTTGGGCCCGACTTTAGGTATGGTGCGAGCTCCCACGGAAGAGCCTTCCCCATCGGGCGCCGTTCTTCATGGCGGATCTCGGGCGCGAGGCGGCGCCCGTCGTTCTCGCCCTCGCCCGCGAAAAGGTCTACGTGCGCGACGGAAAGTCCTGGGAGATGCCGACGCGGCTCCGGATCTCCGTTGGGCTTGCGGACGAGAACCGCATCTTCCTCGAGAAACTCCGCGGGGTCCTTGGCGCGTCTTGAGAACCCGTTGACAGTGCCTCACTTGCGCTCGATAATTCGGTCGATCGTGGAGAGAGTAATGCTGCTTTCGAGAATCGCCTCAATCCTGGCACTGGTCGCGGCCAGCCCTCTATGGGCGCAGGAGAAGAAGCCCGAGCGGGTTCCCTTCGGCCGCACGCTGAACGAGTACGGTGTTCTCAATGCGAGCGGCTGCATGTGCGAGGACCTGGAGGACGGAGAAGTCCTGCCTCCGCCCGAGATCACCGTTCCCGAGCCGTTCCAGTACCTTCGCCCGGACCTTCAGATCACCGCGGCGGAGCTGACGGGCGACCAGCGCTATCCCGTTCTGACCGAGTTCAAGATCCTGACGCCCGAGGTAGGCGCAGGCGATGAGGTCCGGGCCATCGCCCGGGTCACGTCCGCCTACAAGAACACTCTCCCCTTCGTGGCCACGTTCTTCAGCGAGCGCTACAGCCGCCTGGGCTCGGCGACGATGTACGTCAACTTCGAGCCCTCCAAGGACGATAAGTCGCTCTTTCTGGGGCGGGGACGGGTCTCGAAGTTCGCGCCCGGGGGCCGCTACATCGTCGCCTACGCCACCATCTCCGACGACGTGGGAAAGCGCCAGAGCTACGGCGCCGAGTTCCACGAGCCTCTCGACAACGAGGACCGGACGCCGAAGTTCTTCATGGTGGAAGATAACCCGCGCGTCGATCTGCGCGCTCCGGAGCTTCGAGCGGTCGAGGTGGAGACGCCTTCGGTGCGAGCGGGAACGGAGCCCATTCGTTTCACCGCCTTCGCCATCGACGACGTCTCAGGGCCGGTCGACGCCGAGGCCGTCTGGATCTCTCCGGGCGAGGAGAAGTGGATCCGGGTGACGATGGTTCACCAGGGAAGCGAGCCGGGAAAGTTCCTGGGCTACTTCACCATTCCCAAGTGGTACGAAGGCGGTGAGTGGCGCCTCATGCGCATCGCCTTGACCGACGACGCCCGCAACACCGCCTATTTCTTCTCGAAGAACGACGCGGTGCTGCGGAACGCCCCCGTCGTTCACGTGGCGCAAGATCCCGCACTCGTGGACAAGAAGCCGCCTTCGATTCTCGCGGTCTCGCTTTCCTCCACGGAAGCCCGCGTCGGAGAACTGGTGACGGTCACGGCTCTCGTCGAGGACGACCTCTCGGGAGTGAAGGCGGTCGAGGGCTACGTTCGCTCCCCTCACGGCGTCGACGCGATGAAGGTCAAGCTCTCGAGCGACTTCGTCGACCTCAACCGGCCGTCGAAGATCCCGGAGCCCAACGTCTGGTCCGCGACTTTCAAGATTAAGAAGAGCATGGAGCGCGGGCTCTGGACCCTGGTCCGCCTCGGCATCGCCGATGAAGCCAACAACTTCCATACGTACTTCGACGGACGCGAGAAGATTCTTACGGGAATCACCGTGAACTTTCTCGGGGAAGACGACGCAAGAGAGACCGAGTCGACTCGGGGAGAACGACGATGAAGCGACGAGATTTCTTCAAGTACGGAGCGGCCATGGGAGCCGCTGCCGTCTGGCCCCGGAAGGCCACAGCCGAGCGAGGCACGCTCCGGATGGGGGAGATGCTCCTGCCGGAAGCGCCGGACTTCAAGACCAAGCACCTCATCTTCGTCATCTACGGGAATGGGGCGCGGAAGAAAGACGTCGTCGACAACCCCGAGTACGCCCCCTACCAGACGAAGCTCATTCGCGAGGGCACGCTTTTCACCGAAGACTACGGGGACACCGCGAATCTCCACGGCTACATGTATACGGAGATGTTTACGGGGATCGATCCCCCGACTCAGCGTCCGCTCTTCCCCACGCTGAACGAGTACGTGCGCAAGAAGACGGGAGCGAAAGCGAGCGATTTCTGGGTGCTCCAGGGCGCTTCCTACTACCGGGGCTGGACGTTCGACGTGAAGCACTTCAGCCGCCACGCGGACTACGGCATCGGCGTGGGCGCGACGTCTCTCACCATGAACAAGTTGTTCTACGAGGAGAACGCGGCGAACCCTAGAGATCTCTTCGATCTCCTCATCGAAAAGGGCCTCGGGCACACGCCGAAGGAGCGGAAGGACATCATGGAGTGGATCGCGGACGTGATGGCGCGCCGGTCCTACATTCCGCCCTCGACCAGGGAGCCCCTAATCGATCGGGAGCTTCAATACGGGGACGCGCAGGCCCTTCACATGGTTCCCCAGATTCTGAAGGTCTTCAAGCCGAAGATCGTAACCGTGCAGGTGCTCGCGCTCGACGACGCCCATGCGGACTTCGGATACTGGGACTACAACACCGACTATTGGGAGTACATCAAGCACGTGAAGGCGACCGACGAGCTCATCGGAAAGATGTGGGCCGAAGTGCAGGCGGATCCCTACCTCCGGGACACCACCGCCCTCATCCTGCGGCCCGAGTGCGGCCGTGACGACGAGATCAACATCTACGGCCAGCTCGGCCACAGCCCCGGGAACTACTACGCCCACTACGTCTGGACCATGGCCATCGGGCCCGACTTCAAGAAGAACCACGTGGTAAAAGAGAAAGTCCAGAGGCGCGACCTGGTTCCGACCATCACCTACTTGATGAGCGGCCAGAGCGCCGAGCACTCCGTCGGCCACGTGCGCACCCAGATGTTCAAGGACGAGCACCGGCTCCCGCCCTACGTTCTCCCCTTCACCGCCGACATGAAACCCGGGATCGATTGGGAGGGCCCTCAGGAGGAGCGCCGCCGGGCGGAGGCGTTCAAACGGTTCGCGCGCTCGACTGTCGGATACGGCGACTGAACGAGAGCTCGCGACGCCCTGGAGCGCGACGAGTCTAGGGTTCGACGACCGATAACCAGTCCATTCGCTCGAAGTGCTTCTTGTCGTACGTCAGGATCTTTAGCATCCCCGCCTCCCTTAGCATGACTCCATGATAGGCGTCGATGAAGTCGACGTTCTTGGTCACATAGATATCCAAAGCTTCCAGGACGAAGTCCGCCGATGGGCACTCCAGATTGGGAGTGTTGAGAATCTTTCCGACCTTTTTAGCGATGTCCGCCTTGGCGAGCCGATAGAAGGACTCGAGCGTCCAGATGATTTCGGCAATCACCAGGAGGCTCGTCTCGAGCCTCACCTTGCCCGCGATGGCTTTCTTGAACAGAGCCTCGGCTCTCCGCGCTTTCGTCGCGTCATCGTTGGTCAAGAACCGAAGGAATACGTTGGTATCGACGAAGAAATCAGCCATTGCGCGCCGTCCGAGCAGCGACGTCTTTCTTCGTTTGCTCGCGGACCTCGTTGAAATTCTCGGGCCGCGCCGAGGGTGGGACCGAACCTCTGAGCTCGAGAATGTTCCCGCGAAGCGCCTTCAGAACGATCTCCTCACCCCGCTGAACGAAGAAAACCCGTTGCCCCTCGGCGAGGCCGAGGGAATCTCGAATGTCCTTGGGGATGGTTACCTGTCCCTTTCGGGTAATCGTGGACGTCGACATGCCAACCTCGCTAAGTAAGTACTACCGATAGCAGTATAGTTCTACCCAGCTCATGTAGTCAAACCTCATTGGAGCGGCATTAATCGAGCCCGAACGTGAAAACGACGTTCCCGGCTGCGATGGTGACGAGCTGCTGGCCGTTCACGGAATAGGTCATCGGCGCCGAGTGCACGCGGGCGCCGACGGCGACGTGCCACAGCTCCCGTCCGCTCTCGGCATCGAGGGCGAAGAAGTAGCCGTCGACGGTGCCGCCGAAGACGAGGTCCCCGGCCGTCGCCAGGAGGCCGGACGACGACCGCGGCTGGATCTCGAACTCCCAACGCAAGTCGCCGGTGCGCGGATCGAGCGCCCGGATGGCGCTCTTATATTTGTCCGCGGGCTGCACGTTCTGGGCGCCGCCCCCGGTGTACTGCTCGCCCTCGCGGTACTCCTCCTCGCGAAGGAAAAACTCCTGCTCCCCGTCGTACGCGTTCACGTAAAAGAGCTCGGTTCTCGGGCTGTAGGCGGGCGAATACCAGTTGGTGCCGCCGAGGATCGGCGGCGACACCACGTTGCCGTCGCGAGTGGGGAGCTTGCCGGGAGCGCGGATGGGCCGGCCGCTCTCATCCAGGCCCTTGGCCCAGGTCTGCTTCGCATACGATTTGCCGACCAGGAACTTGCCCGTCTCGCGATCCAGCGTGTAGTAGAAGGCGTTCCGGTTGGCCCACATCATCATCTTGCGCGCCTCGCCGTTCAGCTCGAGGTCGGCGAGGATCGGGACCTGGATGGCGTCCCAGTCGTGCACGTCCCACGGCGTGAACTGGAAGTGCCACTCGAGCTTGCCGGTGTCGGCGTCGACCGCGAGTGCGGAGTCGGAATAGAGGTTGTCGCCCATCCGCACTTCGCCGTTCCAGTCGGGACCGGGGTTCCCCGTACCCCAGTAGATGAGGTCCAGCTCGGGATCGTACGCCCCGGTGATCCAGGTCGGTGCCCCTCCCGTCTTCCACGAGTCGCCGGCCCAGGTCTCGTGGCCGGGCTCGCCCGGCCCCGGAATCGTGTAGAGCCGCCACACGAGCTCGCCGGTTTCAGGGTTGTAGGCGTCGAGGAACCCGCGGATCCCGTACTCGCCGCCGGCGATGCCGGTGACGACCAGGTCCTTGACCGCGAGCGGCGCTTCGGTCTTGCTGTAGCCCGCCTTGTGGTCGGCGACCTTGGTGTTCCACTTCAGGCTGCCACTCCGCGCGTCGATGGCTACGAGGTGGGCGTCGAGCGTGCTCATGAACAGCGTCTCGCCCAGGATCGCAACCCCCCGGTTGTTGCGGCCGCAACAGATCCGGAGGTCTTCGGGGAGCTCATGTTCGTAGCGCCAGTACGGCCGGCCGGTGCCGGCGTCCACCGCCACGACGTTGCTCGGCGCCTCGGTGATGAACATGAAGCCGTCGACGACCAGCGGCACCGTCTCGGCGCGATCGATCTGAGGGATCTGATACGCCCACTTCAGCTCGAGCTCGGAGACGTTCTCCCGGTGTACCTGATCGAGCCGGCTGTACCGCTGGCTGTCGAGAGTTCCCGAGTACATCAGCCAGTTCTGCGGCTCCTCCGCCGCGTTCCTCAGCCGCTCCCACGTCACGGGTTTGAGTGACGGTATCGCTTCATTCTTCCTCGACGGCTCCTGACCCATCACCAGCGAAACGGGCGCGACGAGCGCCATAACCAAGAACCGGCCTTTCATGTTCCACTCTCTTTCCGCAGCGAGAAGAGATAGGCGACCAGGTCGTCCAATTCGCTCGCCGTCAACGTTCCCGTCACGCTCGGCATGGTGGAGGTCTCGATGCGTTCGATGGATCGGAGCTCCTTCTTCGAGAAGTGCCACAGGTTCTCGTCGGCATCCATGATGCGGAGGGTGAACGTGTCTTCGTTCATCCGCAGGCCCTCGAAGACGGAGCCGTCCGCGCGGGTGACCTTCAGGGTCCACCAACGCGGCTCGACCGTGTCGTCCGGATCGGTCAGGTCGGTCTTCAGCTCTTCGGGCTTGCGTCGATTCGCGACGGTCGACAGATCGGGACCGCGGCGTCCCCCGGTGCCCTGGACCATGTGGCAGCTCGCGCAGTTGCCCTTGCCGTAGAAGATCCGCTGGCCTTGGTCGACGCTTCCCGGGAGATCGTAGTCGCCGGGGTCGATGCGGAGGGTGTTGACGTAGGCAACGATCTGCCAGATCGTCGGGTCCGGCGCCCAGCCGATCCCGATCATCGCCGTGCCCGGGATGCCGTCGCGAATGACCTGGAAGAGCCCGGCGTCCGTGCTTGCGGTGCGCAACCGGCCCCGGGTCAGATCGGGGGCGCCGGTCTCGTCGTTGCCCTTGGCGTCACGGCCGTGGCAGCGCCCGCATTCGGAGAGAAACACCCGCCCTCCGATTCGCTCATCGACCTCCGTATCGAACGGATTCTCCTGTGCCTCCGTTGGCTGCGAGATCCCGACGGAGCCCGAGACAAGAAAAACGATGATGAGGCTCGCAATGCCCATGGCGCCACCCTTTCGCAAACGAGGGCGATCATAAAGGCTTTCGTCGCGGGCTCCAACCGGGACGGTCTCCGTCGTAATCCCCTCGCGGAAGGGTTAGAATCCGCCGGGAGTCGCGGTTATGCGAACGGCTGCCTTCGGCTTGGGATTCGCAGTCCTTGTGGCGACGAGCGCCCTTGCCCAGTCGCCTTCCGAGTTCACAAGCGCAATCCGCCCCATCCTGGAGCGAAGCTGCTGGAACTGCCACGGCGAGGCTCTCCAGCTTTCCGGCCTCGACCTCCGCACTCGCGAGAGCGCATTGAGAGGTGGCGATAGCGGGGCGGCGATCGTGCCGGGGCGCGCCGGGGAGAGCCGCCTCTACCGCCGCGTCGCGGGGCTCGAGGAGCCGCCGATGCCGGTGGAAGGCGCCACGCTGACGCGAGAGGAGATCGCCGCCGTTCGCGAGTGGATCGACGAGGGGGCGCACTGGGACGTCGGCGCCACGTCGGCGGCATCCGATGCGCTCGCCGCCGTCGAAGGCGGCGAGCTCACGCCCGAACGTCTGGCCGAGGCCCGAGAGTACTGGGCGTTCCAGCTTCCGGTCCAGGCACCGCTCCCCGACTTCCCGGAGTACGAGAATCCGATCGACCGGTTCCTCGAGCGGACCCGGCACGAGGAAGGCCTTCGCGCCGCCCCACGGGCGGACGGACGGACGCTCGTGCGGCGCGCCTACCTCGATTTGATTGGCCTTCCCCCGTCGCCGGAGGAGACGGAAGCGTATCTCGCCGACCCGGAGCCGGGAGCATGGCCGCGGCTCATCGGGCGGCTTCTCGCCTCGCCGCACTACGGCGAAAGGTGGGGCCGTCACTGGCTCGACGTCGCGCGCTATGCGGACTCGAGCGGCTTCGAGCACGACCGCGATCGACCGAACGCCTGGCGCTACCGGGACTACGTGATCCGCGCGTTCAACGAGGACAAGCCCTACGACCGATTCCTCAAAGAGCAGATCGCAGGGGACGAGTTGGACGACGCGAGCCACGAGACCCGCATCGCCACCGGGTTCCTGCGGGCCGGACCGCGAGTTCTCTTTCGCGAGAAAGATAACCCCGAGCGCCGTCACGACTACCTCGACGATGTCCTCGCCACCATCGGCCGGGGAATCCTCGGGCTCACGGTCCATTGCGCGCGCTGCCACGACCACAAGTTCGATCCGATTCCCCAGAGGGACTACTACCGCCTGCAGGCGTCGATTTTCGGCTACGTCGAGACGGAGTACCCGCTGCTGTCCCCGGAAGCCGCCGAAGCCTTCCGAAAGAAGAACGCGGAGATCGACGCGAGGCAAGGGGAGCTGAAGGAAAAGATCGCGACGATCGAGGCTCCCTATCGCGAGCGCCTGCAAATCGAGCGCGTGAGGGAGCGGTTTCCCGAGAACGTGCAGCGCGCCGTGCTGAAGCCCGAGAGCGAGAGGACGCCGGGCGAGAAGCTCCTCGCCGTGCAGGTGTTGTCAGTGAGCGTGCCTCAGGAGCAGGTGGACGCGGCGTTGACTCCCGAAGACTCCGCGCGACGGAAGGCTCTACTCGAACGCATCGAGGGTTGCGAGGGGGAGCGACCCGAGAAACCAGAGGTGTCGGAGATCGTCACCGACGGCGACTACCGGTACGCCCCCGATGGTTTCGGGGACGAGATCGTCGGTTGTCCCGAGTGCCGCGTTCTGCCTTATGAGCCCGGAAGCTACCTGCACGAAGGTTCTGCACCCTACCACGTGCCGCCCAGTTACCTCCTGGTCCGGGGCGATCCGTTCAGCAAAGGATCGAAGATGTCGCCGGGATTCGTCACCGCGGCCACCTACGGCGATCCACCGACTGCGATCCCGCGCCCCGACGGTCGCACCTCGGGACGGCGTCTTGCGCTCGCGGAATGGCTCGCGTCGCCTTCGAACCCCTTGACGGCTCGCGTCGTCGTCAACCGCATCTGGCACCACCATTTCGGACGAGGCATCGTCGCGACGCTCGACAACTTCGGTAAGGTAGGCGAGCGCCCAACCCACCCGGAGCTCCTCGACTGGCTCGCCGTCGAGCTCGTTCAGCGCGGGTGGAGCCTCAAAGAGATGCACCAGTTGATGATGACGTCCCAGGCCTACCAGATGGCGTCCGCTTACGAGGATGCCGGAAACGCGGAGCGCGACCCCGAGAACCGGTTTCTCTGGAAGTACCGCCCACAGAGGCTCGAGGCGGAGACCGTGCGCGACAGCATCCTTTGGGTCAGTGGGGGTATCGACCTTTCGGTCGGTGGGCCGCCGGTGTTTCCGTACGTGCCCGAGGAGATCCTGGCCTCACAGGCCCACGGGGTCTGGCGAAACCAGCCCGACGGCCCGGACGTGTGGCGCCGGAGCGTCTACGTCTACCGCCGGCGCTCGCTCGGCTTTCCGTTCTTCGGGACGTTCGATCTGCCCGACCCCAACGTGACCGCCGCGGCCCGAAACGTATCCACGGTGCCGACACAAGCGCTGACGCTTCTGAACAATCCGTTCGTTTTGAGGCAGGCCCAGCTCTTCGCGAAACGGTTAGCGGACGAGGTGCCTGACGACGTGGAAGCCCAGATAAGTCGTGCGTATCGGATCGCGCTCAGCCGACCTCCCACGAAGGAGGAAGCCGCGATAGCGCTCGAGCTGGTCGAGAGCCGGTCTCTCATCGACCTGACGCACGTGATGCTGAACCTGAACGAGTTCCTGTACCTGAGGTGACCGGTATGAAGAAGACGTTCTGGTCGCGCCGCCGTTTCTTGTTCGACTCCGGCGGCGGTATCGCCGGACTCGCGCTCGCTCATCTTCTCGAGCGCGAGGGCCTTCTGGCCGCCGAGTCGTGCCTTACCCCCGTCGAAGGCAACCCCTTCGCATCCAAGCCGCCGCATTTCTCGCCGCGGGCCACCGCGGTCATCTCGCTCTTCATGAGCGGTGGTGTCAGCC
>Ga0326597_10011844_pt1 | contig 11525 bp, 9 predicted proteins | sample RVTome_12_FD_203789 | JGI IMG/M metagenome (GOLD analysis project Ga0326597, IMG submission 203789) | Soil microbial communities from uranium-contaminated site in the Upper Colorado River Basin, Wyoming, United States - RVT100D185 | ecosystem: Environmental > Terrestrial > Soil > Contaminated >...
GAATCGCGCTGTCCCTGGGATCATTGGCAGCCTATGCGCTGGACCGCTACCCATTCCGGTTCAGAAACGTCATCGCCTACGCGCTGCTCGGCACGCGGTTTCTCTTTCCGATCATCTACGCCATCCCACTGTTTCAATTGTTCAATCGGTTCGGCCTGCTGGACACTCGGACCGGTCTGATCATCGCCTACACCACGTTCAGCCTGCCCTACGCCGTCTGGATCATGCAGGGCTTCTTCGCCGGGATCCCGACCGACCTGGATGATGCGGCAAGGATCGACGGTTGCTCGCGGTTTGGTGCCTTCTGGCGGGTGATCCTGCCGATCTCGGCACCCGGGTTGGGGGCGGCGGCCATCTTCATCATCCTGCTGGCGTGGAACGAATTCTTGTTCGCCCTGATCCTGGCGGGAGGGGGGATGGCCAGAACCCTCCCAGTCGCGGCGTCCCTGCTGGTAGGCCAGCGACAGATTGAATGGAACGAACTGTGTGCGCTAGCCACAGCCACTATCGTCCCGCTTCTCGTGTTCTTCGGCTTGCTGCAGCGGCACCTGATCCGCGGCATGGTGGCCGGAGCGGTCAAGGGATAGGAATTGCAGGGACTCCGGGTACCAGCCAGTGCAAAGGGAGGAGATCCGTCCATGACAACGGGAAGTGGCGCCAAACTCAAAGAGGGGTTGTACGAGCTCGTGGAGATCGGCGAGGAGTTTGGGCCGATCGAGGAGGTGATCACGGACCACAAGATCAAGGCCTATGCGTTCTCGGTGGACGACTATCATCCGTGGTCCTTCGGAGAATCATCCGCCTTCGGCAAACGCGTAGGGCAGGCCGCGCTGCTGGCGAACGACTTGCTGGCAACGTTCTTGACCGTGTATGACGCCAATACCGTGGTGGGTCTCCACACCGAGGAACAGCTCTGGTTTCACAATCCGGTGTTCGCTGGCGAGCGGGTGACCCTTACGGGGAAGTACGTTGACAAGTACGAGCGGCGAGGCAAAGGCCATGTGGTGCTTGAGGCCGAGGCGCGGGGTGAGGACGGTCGGCTGCTGCTCAGGCATCGGGGGGTCGAGATCATGCGCATCCAGCCGGGCCCTGTCGTGGGGAGCCGCACGGCCGAGGCGCCTGAGAGGCGTGTTACGGGGGAGTACCGGCGGGATGTGGCTCCGGCTGCCGCGGCACGGCTCGGACTGGAGCCCCGCACACCAATCGCGCCGTGTGTCAAGCAAGTTAGGCACGAGCAGATGGCAGTGTTCTCGGGCGTCGGGAAGCACCGGCGCAACATCCATACCGATATCGAGGTGGCTCGCAACGGCGGGCTGGATCGCACGCTGGCCCAGGGAATGATGGAAACGTGTTATCTGACAGAGATGTCGGCGAAGTTTTTCGAGGCGTCCTGGTTCACGAGTGGGTGGGAACGCATGAAGTTCATCGCTCCCGTCTATGACGGCGACACCGTGACAACCCGAGGGGCGGTGCTCGAAGAGACGAAGGAAAAGGACGGGACGCGCCTCCACCTGGAGGTATGGGCCGAGAATCAGCACGGGAAAATGACTGCTGCGGGTTGGGCCAGCGCGCTGATCCAAGGCTGAACACCCCCCAGAGTTGCTCGAGCTATGATGTGATCGGAGAGGAGGTTTCGAGAGCGATGCAGGGTCCACTTGAAGGGATCAAGGTTCTCGACCTGACGCGTGTCCTGGCGGGTCCGTTCTGTTGCATGCTGCTCGGGGATATGGGTGCCGAGGTCGTGAAAGTTGAGCGGTCCGGAAGAGGAGATGACGTCCGCGATGTCGATCCGAAGGTCGGGGGAGAGAGCCTGTATTTCATGGTCATGAACAGAAATAAGCTTGGGGTCAGCCTCAACTTCCGGCATCCCCGAGGGCCGGCCCTCCTTCAGGATCTGGTGCGGCATGCGGACGTGCTTGTGGAGAATTTCCGCGCCGGCACGATGGAGAAGATGGGTTGCGGTTACGAAACGCTGAAGAAGATCAATCCCCGCCTGATCATGACGAGCATTTCGGGCTTCGGGCAAGATGGTCCCTATTCTGACCTGGCGTGCTACGACGTTATCGCGCAGGCACTGAGCGGTCTGATGGAAATGACCGGCCAGCCCGACGGCCCCCCCACCATGGCCGGGACATTCGTCGTCGATTATGGAACGGCACTCTATGCTGTGATCGGTACGCTTGGGGCGCTCCGAGCGCGCGAGCACACCGGCATCGGGCAGCGGGTCGACGTCGCCCTCTTGGATACGGCTGTCTCCTATTTGATCACTGCCATCCCGGAGTATCTCCTCCTGGGGCGGAAGATGACACGCAGAGGCAATCGGGATCGATATGCTGCCCCCGTCGGCCTCTTTCGGGCGAAAGACGGAGGGTGGGTGTACCTCGCGGCGGGGAACGACACGCTTTTCCCGCAATTGCTGAAGGTGATGGGACTGGAAGAGGCGCTGAAGGATCCTCGCTTTGCCACCCTGGAGGCGCGCATGGAGCATATTGAAGAAGGGGAAGCGCTCCTGGCAAAGTGGGTAGAGAATAAGACGGCCGATGAGGCCGTTCGACTCGTAAGGGAAGCGGGCTTGCCGTGTGCCAAGGTTGCTTCGATCGACGAGGTGGTGGCGAACCCCCAGCTCCGGCACCGGGGGATGATCGCCGAGGTGGAGCATCCGACCGCCGGGCGGGTGCCAATGCAAGGGCTGAACATCCACTTCTCCCACACCCCGAAGCAGATCCGTCGTCCTCCACCGCTGTTGGGTCAGCACAACGAGGAAATCTATGGCCGCTGGCTCGGGCTCTCTCCGACCGAGGTGGCCACGTTAACGGCCGAGGGGGTTATTTGATGGCCCAGCTTGTGTGCATGCCTAGGCTTTCACAGACCATGACCCAGGGCCGAGTGCTGGAGTGGCTGAAGAGGGAAGGGGAGGCCGTCAAGAAAGGGGAGCCGCTCGTTTCGATCGAGAGCGACAAGGCCGAGGTGGAGGTGGAGGCTCCACAATCGGGGGTCCTCAGACGCATCCTCCTGTCGGCCGGAGAGGAGGCAAGTGTGGATACCCCGCTGGCCATTCTTACCGAGGCCGGGGAGAACATCGAACACCTTCTGAAAGGGCAGCCGCAGGCGGTCTCTGTGGCGTCCCCCCCTCCAACGAGTAGTACAGCCGCCCCTGCCGCGCCTGTTCCCCCCGGGAAGCGGCAGCCTGTTTCTCCAGCCGCGCGAAGGGTTGCGCGAGAATTGGGCGTGGAGATCTCGCGGGTAGCGGGGACCGGATCTGGAGGGCTCGTGACCGAGAAAGACGTCCGGGCGTTTGCCACACAAGGCGGGCCAACACCAACGATCGAAGGCGCGGAAGACGCCCAGGTGATCCCGCTCACTGGCCTCCGGCGCCGCATCGCTGAACGCCTTGCATTGAGTCGGCGGACGGCGGCAGACGTCACGACGGTGGCCGATGTGGATATGACCGAAATAGCGGCGCTCCGGAAAGGGGCGGGCCTCTCGTACACCGCGTATGTTGTTTGGGCAGCGGCTCAGGCCCTGCGGGAGTTCCCGATCCTCAACGCGTCATTGGTCGAGGATCGGATTCTGGTCAAGCGAAACATCCACATCGGGGTGGCGGTCGCGCTGGAGCAGGGCCTGGTCGTGCCGGTGATTCGCTCTGCCGACCGGAAGACGTTGGAGGAGATCTCGCGGGAGATCGACGAGTGGGCCATCCGCGCACGGGATGGGCAGCTCACGCCTGACGACATGATGGGTAGTACGTTTACGGTGACGAACTCGGGCGCGTTTGGCTCATTGCTCTTCACCCCCATCATCAACCAGCCAGAAGTCGCGGTCCTGGGGATGGGCAAGGTGGCCGATACGCCGGTGGTCAAGGAGGGGCAGATCGTCGTCCGGAAGGTGATGTACCTGTGCCTGTCCTATGACCATCGGGTTGTGGACGGTGCGCCTGCGGTGCAGTTCCTCCAGGCAGTGAAGCGCCGCCTGGAGCAGCCTGGATGATTTCGTGCGCACGACTTGGGCGGCCGGCGGACGGACGACGGCTCGCTCACGAAGGCTGAGTTGTTATTGGATGTGCACTCAGCGTACTGCTGGAAGGAGGAGAGTAGTGATGGGTTATTCTGATCAGCTCGCCGAAAAGGACCTGATCCAGATGTACCGCTGGATGGTCCTCACCCGAGCCTTTGAGGACCGTATCTGCAGCCTGTGGGGGAAGGGCGGTGTGGTGGAACTGCCCCATGGGAGCCAGGGACAGGAGGCCATTGCCGTCGGCGCCTGCTATGGATTGAGGCGGCAGGACCAGGCGATGCCCTCCTTGCGAACCCGTGGCGCCTTTCTGGTGAAAGGGATCTCGGCCCGGGTGCAGATGGCGGGGGTGTACGCCAAAGTCACCGGGCCGGCCAGGGGAAAGGCCACTGCGCATCACATGGGCGATACCGAGCGCGGGGTGCTGCTGGGCAGCGGAATCGTGGGGGCTTCCATCACCGTGGCGGTGGGCGCCGCGCTCGCGTTCAAACTCCAGAGGAAGGACAATGTCGTGATCGACTTCTTTGGGGATGGCGCAGCCCAGCGAGGCGACTTCCACGAGGGGCTCAACTTCGCCGGGGTCTTCAAGCTCCCCATCATCTTCATCCTCGAGAACAACGGATACTCCGAATATACCCCGCTGTCAAAGCACTTTGCCGGTTCTGACTTTGCCTGCCGGGCCCAGGGGTATGGCTTTCCAGGAGTGCGCCTGGATGGCAACGATATCTTCGCGGTGTATGTGGCGGCGCAAGCGGCCACAGCCCGCGCGAGGGCTGGAGAGGGTCCCACCCTGCTGGAATGCGTGACCTATCGCTACCGGAATCATTGTGAAGTTCAGCCACCTGAAGCGTTTCGAGATCCGGCCGAGATCGAGCAGTGGCGGGCCAAGGACCCGATCGCCCGAATGCGGACCCAACTGAAGCAGCGCGGGATCCTGACAGACGCGATCGAGCGCAAGGTCACCGCCGAGGTGGAGGCGGAGATCGATGATGCGATCAAGTATGCCGAGGAGAGTCCATTCCCCGCTCCTGAAGAACTCTATAAGGACGTTTACGCTCCTGAGAGCCCGGAGCTGGTCGTCGGGAGGAGGTCATGAGAGAGCTTACCTATCGCGATGCCATCCGGGAAGCGCTGCGCGAGGAGATTCGCCGCGATGACCGCGTGTTCATCATGGGTGAGGATGTGGCCGTGGCCGGTGGAGCGTTCAATGTGACGCAGGGCCTGCTGGCCGAGCTCGGCCCGGAGCGGATCTTCGACACCCCGCTCAGCGAGTCGGCCATCGTGGGGGCGGCGGTGGGGGCCGCCCTGATGGGGATGCGCCCCGTCGCCGAGGTGATGTTCGCCGACTTCTGCACCATCGCCATGGATGCCATCGTCAACCATGCGGCCAAGATGCACTACCTGTATGGCGGTGAGGTGTCCGCCCCCCTGGTGTTGCGCCTGGCCTACGGTGGCGGAATGCGTTTTGCGTCCCACCACAGCCAGTCCGTGGAATCCTGGCTCACGAACGTCCCTGGCCTCACCATCGTGATGCCCGCCACCCCCGCCGATGCCAAGGGCCTGCTGAAGGCGGCCATCCGCACCCCGAACCCCGTCATCTTCCTCGAACACAAGCTGCTCTACAACACGAAGGGAGAGGTGCCCGAGGGCGACTACCTCGTGCCCATCGGGAAGGCGGACATCAAGCGGCCGGGGGACGGGGTGACCATTGTGGCCACCGGCCTGATGGTGGACCGGGCCCTGGGCGCTGCGCGGAGCCTGGCCCGGGAAGGCGTCAGCGCCGAGGTCATCGACCTCCGCTCGCTCCAGCCCCTGGACGAGGAGACCATCCTCGGCTCCGTCGAGAAGACCGGCCATCTGGTGATCGTCCACGAGGCCCCGGTGCGGGGGGGCTTTGGCGGGGAGGTCGCGGCCGTCGTGGCCAACAAGGCCTTCGGCTACCTGGATGCGCCCATCCAACGGGTAGGGGCCCCCTGGACACCGGTCCCGTTCAGCCCCACGCTGGAGGACGCCTATCTTCCAAAGGAACGCGACATCGTCACGGCGGTGCAGGCCGCACTGGGGGCTCCGGTCGGATGACAGACGCTCTTGCCCGGCGCGCGATGGCGCGGGGCAGGCTCAGGTGGGCCGGCAGAGGGCGCCCGGAGGCTCAGGCCTGCACGAACCCGCTGGATGCGAGACTCGGAACCGAACTCAGGGCGGCTTCATCTCGAAGCAGGGAGGAAAGACATGGTTTGGGAATCGCCAAGAGGCGTGGCTCTCAAGGAACCCACGTGGGAGAATGTGGAGGTTGGCGAGCAGTTCGGTCCGGTCGAGATTGTCGTAGACGACCACCGGATCAAGAGCTATGCCTATGCCATCAACGACTATCACCCGTGGTATTTCGCGGACTCCCCTTTCGGCGGGCGGATCGGCCACGCCACACTCCTGACCAACCCACTCCTGGCCATCTACGTGCTGCGCTACAATCGTGATAAAGTCGCTGGACTGCATGCGCGAGAGGATCTGGAATTGTTCGGCCCGGTCATGTCTGGGCAGCGCCTCACCCTGCGGGGCGCGTTCACAGATAAATTTATCAAGCGCAACAAGGGCTACACCGTCCTCACGGCTGATGTCCGGGATGAAAACGGCCGGGTGTTGGTTCGCAGCAAGGGCACGGAGGTCTTCCGCATTCCTGAGGGCCTCGTGCCCGGCCAGAGGACGGCCACTCCGGATGGCCCCGTGGTGACGGGCCAGGTTCCTGCGGGCGCGCCCGTGGCCGAGCAAGCCTCCCGCGACACACCCATCGGCGCGGTGCTTCCCGCCGTCTCGGAACGAGTGACCTTTGAACAGATGACCGTCTTCTCCTTTGGGACGCGCAACATTCACACCGATCGGGAGGCGGCGACCACAGCCGGCCTGCCCGCGCCCATCGCCCAGGGGCTGATGTCCACGGGCTATCTTTCCAAGATGCTGGTCAACTTCTTCGGGGAGCACTGGTTCCTCAGTGGCCGGACATCTCACGCCTTTGTCAAGACCGTTGAGATCAACGACGTCATCACGGCCCGCGGGCTCGTCCGCGAAAAGGTGAAGGAGGCGGATGGGGTCCGCCTCATCCTGGACGTCTGGTGCCGTAATCAGAAGGGGGAGATGATGACGGTGGGAACCGCCAGCGCAGTCGTCCCCTAACTGGCTGGCGGGTCAGGAAGGACTTTCCTGCATGACTCAGTAGGCTGATGATCGAGACGGGTGTCCCCTGTCAGGATTATGCCCATCCGGAGGTCTGCGTATGACGAGCCCCCTCGACGGCATCCGCGTCATTGATCTCTCCCGGTACATCGCGGGCCCCCTGTGCACGCAGCTCCTCGGCGATCTGGGGGCCGAGGTGCTCAAGGTGGAGAGCCCCCGGGGGGAGGAGGGGCGCCTGGCCTTCCCGCTGCACGAGGGCTTCAGCCTGTACTTCGCCAACTTCAACCGGAACAAGCGCGGGGCCACGCTGAACCTGCGGACCGACCAGGGGAAGGCCCTCTTCCGCGAGCTGGTCGCCGGTGCGGACGTGCTGGTGCAGAACTACCGGGTCGGGGTCATGGAGGAGATGGGGATGGCCTACTCCGAACTGGCGAAGCTGAACCCCCGGCTGGTGCTGGTGAACATCTCCGGCTTCGGGCGGCAGGGCCCCTTGGCCACCTGGCCGGCCTATGACGAGATCGCCCAGGCGATGAGCGGCTTGATGGACCTCACCGGACCGCCCGAGGGCCTGCCGACCCTCGTGGGCACGGCCATCGTGGATCACCTGACCGGCATCTACGCGGCCTTCGGGACCCTGGCGGCGCTGGAGCAGCGCTGGCGGACCGGGCAGGGCCAGGAGGTGGACATCGCTCTGGTGCACAGTGCCGTGTCCGTCCTGCTGACCAGCATCCCCCGGTTCCTGCTGACCGGCACGGCGATCACCCGCAACGGGAATCGGCATCCCCTCCACGCGGCGATCAATACCTATCCGACGCAGGATGGATATATCCATATCGTCGCACCAATGGACCACATGTGGGGCAAGCTAGCCGAAGTGCTGGGCCGCGGGGAGCTGCGGACCCATCCGGACTACGCGACCATGCAGGCCCGGGCCGCGCGCAAGGACGAGATCGACACCCTCATCGCCGCGTGGACCGGCCAGCACACGAGCCAGGAGGCGGCCACCATCTTGGCGCAGGCGGGGGTGGCCTGCGGGCCGGTGCGGCGGGTCCAGGAGGTGGCCACGGACCCCGAGCTGCGCGAACAGGGCCTCGTCCTGGATGTCCAGGCGCCCGGCGGCGGCACCGTGCCGGTGATGGGGAACCCGGTCAAGCTGGCGAGCGCCCCCGTCCAGGTGCGACACTCCCCCCCGGCCCTCGGCCAGGACAACGCCTACGTGTACGGCGAGTTGCTCGGGCACTCGCCAGCCGAACTGGAAATGTGGCGGGAGCGTGGGATCCTGTGATCTTCCAGGAGTTGTGGGAACAGAGGCTCACCCTGGGAATAGGCTCAACGAGGGCGTGAGGAGGTGATGAAACGATAGATTCCATGGAGTCCCTGGCAGGGACCTTTGTACCGAGCGGTGCTAGCCGTGGGAAGGCATGGAGGGCCGGAGAGCTGAAAGAGCAAGAGGTTGGCACGGCCGGAATGGTCTCATAAGAATGGTGCGAAATACTCGATGTCGGGAGGCAGACTGCAATGCAACGCAAGCTCATGCAATTGCCCGATGCGGCCAGGTTGGTTCCATCTGGCAGCAGTATTGCGATATGCGGAAGCATCATCAGGCGAACGCCTGTCGCTTTCGTTCGTGAGCTGATCCGTCAGGGCGTGACGGACATTCACGTGCTGGCGTTTCCGGCTGGCATCACCACAGATATGCTGGCCGGGGTTGGGGCGCTCAGGCGTGTGGAGGCTGTATACGAAGGCCTCTTTCAATTTGGAATGGCCTACAACTTCCGTCGGGGGGTTGAGTCTGGAGAGATCGAGGTGCGGGACTTCCCCGAGACGGCGATGATCGCGCGGTTCAGGGCGGCTTCCCAGGGTATCTCGTTCATGCCGACCAAGGTGCTCCTGGGCACCGGCATGGCGAAGTATAACCCGGAACAGGTCCGCGAGATCACCTGCCCGTTCACCGGCGAGAAGTACCATGCGGTCCAGGCGGCCACCTCTGATTTCACGGTGCTGCATGGTTATGTGGGCGACGAGTTCGGGAACGTTCAGTGGCCGGTGCAACGGGACAGCGATGATATCGACTTCATCATTGCGAAGGCCGCCAACCGACTCATCGTCACGGTGGAGCGGATCGTTCCGCATGCGGAGATCGCGCGTCAGCCAACTTTGACGTACGTCCCCCACCAGTGGGTCGAGGCAATCGTCGAGGTGCCGTACGGAGCACACCCTGGAAGCTGTGACGGCTACTACGACGAGGATGAGGAGCACATGCAGTACTACGTGGAGTGCGCGAAAGACCCCGCCCGGTTCAAGGAGTACGCGGCCACCTACATCTACGGCGTCAAAGACCACTGGGACTACCTGCAGAAGGCCGTTACTGTGAAGCGGCTCAGTCAGCTCTCGGTCCGATAGGAGGTCCGTTCGATGGCGTATGCAGAGGATTACAGTCCAAATGAGCTTCTGGTTGCCACGGCGGCCAGAGAACTTCGCGATGGAGAGCTGGGGTTCGTCGGAGTCGGCACGGCAGGCCGTGCCTTTACGCTGGCCGTGGGAATTCCAATCGCGTCGGCACGGCTGGCACAGATGACCCACGCCCCGAACTTCATGATCTATTGGGGAAACTTGCTCAGTCCCGACCTTCAACGTATTCCGCCCAAGCTTACACAGCACCACGTTACAACGTGGCCATGCGCGGCGCAGCTTTCCAACACGGGGGACAAGTGCGACATGCTGGCGCGACGTCAGTTCGACGTCTGCTTCGACTCTGCGCCGCAGATTGACAAGTTCGGAAACCTGAATATCACGGCGATCGGCGATTACCGGCGCCCCAAGGCACGCCTCATCGGCTGTCTTGCCCAGACGGACCATTTTGCCTTCGTCAACCGCCCCATCGTGCTCACCGATCTGCGAAAGCGGACCTTCGTCGAGCGGGTGGATTTCATCACCAGCGTGGGGTACCTCGAGGGTGGAGACAGCCGAATAGAGGCCGGCCTGGCCCCGGGGGGTCCGTGGAGGGTGATCACGGACAAGGCCGTGTTCAGCTTTCATGCCGAGACCAAGGAGATGCAACTGGAGTCGCTGCATGCTGGTGTGACTCTGGAAGAGGTGCTGGACTCCATGAGTTTTCGGCCCGCCCTGCCACAGCAGATTCGGCAGACGGAACCGCCGACGCAGGAGCAGGTTCGCCTGATTCGACAGGAGATCGATCCAAACCGCATCCTGCTCGTTGTCTAGTGGTGGAGAATGGCCTGCTGGGGTGGCGCTGTCCACCTCGGGGGAGTGCAACGGCCAACGCCACACGATGTCAATGGCCGGGACCAAGGATGTCCATTGAAGGGGCCTTCGTCCTGGGTTAGTGTGCATCGGCGTGGGAGCGGACTCGCGGACGGCGAGTCAGAACAGGAGGAGAACGATGCCACGGATAACGAGACGGGATTTCATCCGAGGTGCGGCGGCCATGGGGGGTCTCGGGGCATTGTCGGCCACCGCCTCCAAGGTCCCAGCCCAGACACGGGGGGTGACGCTGCGAGCCTTGGTCTACCCCTACCCGGTGACCAAGGCGATCCGAGAGATGCTGCCGGAGTACGAGAAGCAGACCGGCGTCAAGGTGGCATGGGACGAGGCGCCGTTCTCCGAGGCGCTCTCCAAGCAGATGGCGGAGCTGGTGGCCAACACGGACCGCTATGACTTCTTCACTGTCTCGAACATGTGGTTGGGGGCGGAGGCCGGGACCGGGCAACTCCTGGCGCTGGACGATCCGATCGCCAAAGCCGGGTCGGCGCTTGACTGGCAGGACTTCATGCCCAAGCAGCGACTGATGTTCTCGTTCAGGGGCAAGCCCTACGGCATTCCTCTGTCGTCCAACGTCATGATGACCGCCTACCGGAAAGACGTGTTTGACCAGGAAGGAATCAAGGTGCCGCCACTGGGCACCTCCTACACTCATGACGAATGGCTGGGCATCGTCAAGCGCCTGACCAAGGGTAAACAGAAAGGCACCACCTTCCTGGTCAATCCGATGGCGGCCGCGCCGCAAGTGTGGTCGAACGTACTGATGTCAGCGGGGGGCCGGTTCTTCGACGAAAAGCTGAATCCAACCTTCAACTCCAAGCAGGGCTTGCTGGCTGCGGAATACATCCGGGAGTTGATGAATTACGCCCCCGAGGACATGCTGCGGTACGGGAACACCGAGGCCAATGAGGCCATGATGCGCGGGGAAGTGATGACGCAGGCGCCCCAGTGGGCGTCGAGAATTCCCATGGTCGAGGATAAGGAGAAGTCGAAGGTGGCCGGGAAGGTTCGCTGGACAACGCTGCCGTATGCTGGCTGGGTTTCCGGGCGCAAGGTGGGCCTCG
>Ga0326597_10011845_pt1 | contig 11525 bp, 7 predicted proteins | sample RVTome_12_FD_203789 | JGI IMG/M metagenome (GOLD analysis project Ga0326597, IMG submission 203789) | Soil microbial communities from uranium-contaminated site in the Upper Colorado River Basin, Wyoming, United States - RVT100D185 | ecosystem: Environmental > Terrestrial > Soil > Contaminated >...
CGCCGCGTCGACGACCTGCCGGGTGAAGGCGACGTCGTCGTCGGTCAAGGAGACGTCCTCGGACGTCGTCCGCAGGAAGAACACCCCGGCGGGACGCTGTCGAAGGGAGAACCGCAACACGATGGCAGAGTGGGTTTCGACCGGCTTCCCCTCGGCCACCCACTCCGTCCGGACGGCTCGGTACAGGGGATCGGTGCCTACGTCCCGTACCAGCACCGCCTCCCCGGTGGTCAGGGCTCGGCGGATCTCCGGATAGCGTTTCAGGTCCACGGGCAAATTGTGGATCATGGGGTTTTCGAAGGCCGCGACCACGGTGCCCGTGTCGTCGTCTGGGCCGGCGATCACGATGGAGCATCGGGAGAGGTTGAGACCGGCGGCCACCCGGCGAACCAGAACCTGATAGATCTCCTCCGGCTTCAGCGAGGTGGTTACCTCCCGCATGATGTTCATCATTTCCGAGCGCGACCGCGCCTCGGCGCGAGCCAGATGGAGCTCCTGCCCGACCCGAAGATGGGCCTTGACCCGGGCGAGCAATTCGCGAACCCGGAACGGCTTGGAGATGAAGTCGGCGGCCCCCAGGCCGAGTGATCGCACGGTCGCCTCCTCGGGCGGCATGGAGGAGATCATGAGCACCGGAACATCCTTGAAACGGGGGTCGGCCTTCACCCGCCGCAGGAGTTCGAGGCCGTCGATCCTCGGCATCATGATATCCAGCAGGAGAAGGTCGAACGCCTGGGCCTCGAGGTGCTCGAACAAGTGCTCCCCGCCGGGGATGGTGAGCACGTCGTACCCGTTTTCCTGCAGAATCCAGGACAGGGTCCGGGACAGGGCCTGGTCGTCGTCGGCCACGAGGATCTTGGGAGCAGGCGTCATTCAGCTACCAGGCGAGAGTGGAAATCCGGGTCCACGTTGCCCCCGGTCAAGACGGCGACTGTGGGTCCCGTTGCTGGGACACCGCCGGTGAGGAGCGCCGCCACCGCCGCTGCCCCCGAAGGCTCCACCACGAAGCCGGCCTCACGGTAGAGAAGGCGCACCGCCGCAACGATGGCGTCATCGGTCACCGCAACGGCTTCCCGAACCACCCCCCTGAGAATCTGAAACGTAAGGTCGCCGATGGCCCGCGCCAGAAGGCCATCGGCAACGCTCTCGGCCGGGGAGACCGACCGCGGTCTGCCCGCGGCGAGGGCGGCGGACAATTTGGGTATCCGGGCCGGCTCGACCCCGATCAGCCGCAGGGAGGGCGCGAGCGCGGACACCGCGGCCGCTATCCCGGCGAGCAGCCCCCCGCCTCCGACCGGGACGAGGATGGTACTCACCTCGGCGCATTGCTCCAGGATCTCGAGACCGCAGGTGCCCTGCCCCGCGATCACGTCCGGATGGTCGTAGGGCGGGATCAGCTGGAGGTGTTCCGACCGGGCCAGCGCCTCGGCGCGTTCACCTTGTTCGGCCGACCGAGTCGCCCCGGCGAAGACGACTTCGCCACCGTAGCCGCGCACGCCTTCGACCTTGACCCGCGGCGCCGAGCCGGGCATGACCACGACGGCCCGAATGCCGAAGGCGCGAGCGGCGTACGCAACGGCCTGCCCGTGGTTGCCGCTGGAGTGGGTGACGACCCCCGTGGCACGGCCGGCCGCGATGACCCTGGCGAGGGCGTAGTAGGCCCCGCGGATCTTGAAGGCACCGGCCGGCTGCAGCTGCTCACACTTGACCGCGATGGGGAGGCCGAGCCGGCGGGAGAGCGAGGGGAGGTCGACCAGCGGGGTACGCACCGCCACGCCGTCGAGGGCGCGGGCGGCGGCGCGCAGCGCCTCGAGCGGCACCAGGGCCGGTGGCTCGGTGATCACGGACACGGATACCGATCGAGCAGCAGAGGGGCCGCCTCTGGCGCACCCCTGCGCGAACGGCTCATTCGTCCAGAGCGGCCGAGGGCTCGACCTCGTCTCCGCCAGGCTCATTTTCGGAGCCCTCTTCGTCCTCCTTCACCACGCGCGCGACATCGACCACCGTGTCTCCCGCATCGAGATTCATCACCTTGACGCCCTGCGTGTTCCGGCCGATCACCCGAATGCCGTCCACCGGGAGCCGGATGATCACCCCGTGGCGGGTGATCATCATCAACTCGTCCTCCGGGATCACTTCCTTGAGAGCCACGATCGACCCCGTCTTTTCGGTCTTCTTCAGGGTGATGATGCCCTTGCCGCCCCGCTTCTGGACCCGGTAATCGGCGAGCTCGGACCGCTTGCCGAATCCCTTCTCGCTCACGACCAGCAGGGTGGCATCCCGCCGCACCACGACCATCCCGATGACGGCGTCGCTCGCTGCCAACTCGACGCCCTTCACCCCGGCCGTCGCCCGGCCCATCTCCCGCACGTCGCCCTGAGGGAAGCGGATGCTCATCCCGTCCTTGGTCGCGAGGATGATGTCGCTCTTCTGGTCGCAGACCTGGACGTCGATCAGCTCGTCGCCTTCGTTGATGTTGATGGCGCAGATGCCGCTGCTCCGGACGTTGCCGTAGGCGGAGAGGGCCGTCTTCTTCACCGTCCCGTGCCGGGTGGCGAAGACGAGACACTTGTCGTCGCCGAATTCGCGGACCGGGACCAGGGCGGCAATCTGTTCGTGGGGCTTGATCGCGATGCAGTTCACCACCGGCTTGCCCCGGGCGGCGCGGCTCGCTGGCGGAATCTCGTGGACCTTGAGCCAATAGATCTGCCCGGTGTTGGTGAAGAAGAGCAGGTAATCGTGGGTACTGGCGATGAACAGGTGCTCGACCCAGTCGTCGGCCTTGAGGTCGGCCCCGTTGAGTCCTCGCCCACCCCGCCGCTGTCGCTTGTAGGTCGTGACCGGCAGCCGCTTGATGTACCCGGAATGGGAAATAGTGATGACCATATCCTCTTCGGCGATCAGGTCCTCCACCGAGAACTCACCCTGGTCGGCCACGATTTCGGTCCGGCGGTCGTCCCCGAACTGCTCCACCACCTCGGCCATCTCATTCTTCAGGATGGTCATCCGCTTGGGCTTGGAGGCGAGAATTGCCCGCAGCTCCTTGATCGTCGCCCGGACTTCCTTGAGCTCGGCCTCCAGCTTGTCGATCTCGAGGCCGGTGAGCTTGGCCAGCCTCATGTTGAGGATGGCGTCGCTCTGCTTCTCGCTGAAGCCGAACCGTTTCCGCAGCCGGGCATCGGCTTCGGGACTGTCCTGGGAACCCCGAATGATCTTGATCACCTCGTCGATGTTGTCGACGGCGATCTTGAGCCCCTCGAGGATGTGCTCCCGCGCCTCGGCCGCGGCCAGGTCGAATTGGGTCCGGCGGACAATGATATCGTGCCGGTGCGCGATGTAGCGCTCGAGCATCTCTTTGAGGTTCATCACCTTCGGTGCGCCCTGGTCGAGCGCGAGCATGATCACCCCGAAGGTGGATTGCATCGCGGTGTGCTTGTACAGCTGGTTGAGCACCACGGAGGGCATGGCGTCGCGTTTCAGCTCCACGACGATCCGCATACCCTCTTTGTCCGACTCGTCGTTGACGCCGGAGATCCCCTCGATCTTCTTCGCCGCGGCCAGATCCGCGATCGCCTTGACCAGATTCTCTTTGTTCACCTGGTAGGGGATTTCGGTGACCACGATCTGGGAGCGACCCGACGATTCCTTCTCCTCGATCTGGGCCCGGGCCCGCATGATCACCCGACCCCGGCCGGTCTCGTACGCTTCCTTGATCCCCTGCCGGCCGTAGATGTAGGCGCCGGTCGGGAAATCGGGGCCCTTGATGGCCTTGCGCAGCTCCGCGATGCCGGACTCGGGTTCATCGATGAGGAGCTCGACCGCCTTGGCGACCTCGCGGAGGTTATGCGGGGGGATATTGGTGGCCATACCCACCGCGATGCCGGACGACCCGTTCACCAGGAGGTTCGGAATCTTCGAAGGGAGCACGGTCGGCTCCTGGAGCCGATCGTCGAAGTTGGGCTGGAAATCGACCGTGTTCTTGTCGATGTCCTCCAGCATCGCCATGGCGATCCGGGTCAGCCGCGCCTCGGTGTAGCGATAGGCCGCGGCCGGGTCGCCATCCACCGACCCGAAGTTCCCCTGCCCGTCCACCAGGGGATACCGCAGCGAAAAATCCTGCACCATGCGCACCAGTGCGTCGTACACGGACGAGTCGCCGTGCGGGTGGTACTTGCCCAACACATCGCCCACGACGGTGGCCGATTTCTTGTAGCCCCGGCCCGGCACCAGGCCCAGCTCGTTCATCGCGTACAGGATCCGCCGGTGCACCGGCTTGAGGCCGTCCCGGACATCGGGCAGCGCTCGCGAGACGATGACGCTCATCGAGTAATTGATGAACGACTGCTGCATCTCGTCCTCGATGAGCCGAGGCAGGATTCGCTCGCGCGAGTTGGGTGCGGTCATGGCGGTCGCGTGCCGGGGAAATGGGGGAATCGAGGTGCGCCACGGAACACTCAAATATACCCGTAACGGTAGGGACGGCGCAACCGGAAACGACGCTCCGAAACCTTACTGGGTCAATGACTTAAGACGTCAGAGGGTGCCACCACCAAGGGCCAAGCCAAGGGGCGGAAACCGCGGCCGAGTATCGGTCGCCTGGGTCCGATGAAATGGGCGGTCGCTACAGCTACCGGGTGCAGGGCGCCGCCGGATCGGGCTTCGGGAGGACAACACCTCGGAGTTCCGCCCATCCCTCCCCATTAGATTCACGGCATGCGGGCTCCCCCCCCGGCCATTCTTCGTGCCGCCGCCGGTGTCGCCCTGTTCGCCTGCGGCGGCACCGCTCCGCCGGTCCCGGTCGTTCACCTCATCGTGGCAGGGAACACGGTAGGGACCTCCTTCTCGGAGGTCACCGGTGCCGTGTGGCTGGACGACGACCGCTGGGCGGTACTGGCGCCATCCGATCAGGTCGTGGCCGTGGTCGACATGGGCGCTGGAACGGTGCGATCGCTCGGCGGGACGAGCGCCAAGGAGATGCTGCATCCTGCGACCCTCTTCCGGGCGGGCGACACCCTATTCGTGGGAGATTGGGGGCGCCGTCGCACGACCGCCTGGACCCTTAACGGACAGTTGGTCCGGGCGATACCGGTCAGCGGCGGGCTGCGGGGGGCGCTGCCGCGAGCACGTGACGCCGCCGGCCGGTTTTACTATGAGCTGGCGCCCCCGCCGGGCCCCGATGGGAGAGGCAATCGGGACTCCGCATCGATCGTGCGGGACGACGGGCTCCAAGAGCACGCGGACACCATCGCGCGGCTCTCGCCGCTCGACCTGGCCGAGGTGATCGGCGACGCCGGCCGCCGGTTCGAGCGCCGGGTCTTCAGCGGGGAGGACGCCTGGGGGGTGCTCCCCGACGGCTCGCTGTGGGTCGCGCGGGTCTACCTCAACCGGGTAGATTGGCGCTCCCGGGACGGAGTCTGGCAGCGAGGCAGGCCGTTGCCGGACCGGGTTCTGGAGGTGACCCGGTACGACCGGGAAATGTTCCTTCGCCGGTTCCCGCCCGAACTCCGCTCGACGGCCGAACAACTTCCCTTCGCCGCCGTGAAGCCGCCGTTCGAGAAGGGGTTGACCGGGCCCGGCGGCGAGGCCTGGCTGCAGAAGAGCCGGGCGCCGGCCGACACGACCTGCCGCTATCACGTGATCGACCGCGAGGGTCGCCTGCTCCGCGAGCTCCAGGTTCCCGGAGCGGGATGGGTCGTCGCTATCGGCGGCGGCACGGTACTGGTGGCCGAACGGTCCCGGGACGGCATTCGTCTCCTCCGGTTCGCCATCCCGGCCACCCCCACGACTCCCTGACCCGTCCCATCACTGGCCTTGCCGGAGGAGCATTCGCAATGAAGGTGGCACCTTTCATGTCGGGTTTGGCGGTTCTGGGCGGTCTGGCCTGCAGCCGGGCCGAGAGCCAGAGCGGACTCGCTCTCGAGCGCACGCTGCCGGGCACCTTCGTCCAGTTGAGCAACGTCGTGGAGTTGAGCGATGGCAGGATCGTCTTCGCGGACACCAAGGCCAAGCTCTTCCTGGCGGCCGATCTGCTGACCGGAACGGTGGACACGCTCGGAGTGCGGGTGGACTCGCTCGGGGCCGAGGATCCGCCTGACCGGTACAAGTTCCCCGGATGGGTCGTACACCTCGCTGGAGACACCGTCGCCCTGGTGGACTTCGCGGCCGTGCGCACAACCTTGTGGAGCGAAAAGGGAGAGCCTCTGGGCCTTCTCCCCATCCCCCCGGTGGCGGGACAGACGCCGGTGCTGGTCTACGACACCGCCGGCCATGGCTACAAGATCGATTACCAGGCGATCCTGGGGGGGGCGGAGCCCGGCAAGGCGGTTCGCCCGGACAGCATTCCGGTGCTGCGAATCGCGCTCAAGGGCGCCGCCATCGACACCGTCGCCAATCTATCCGCCCCGGATTACGGGGACGCCATCTTCGGGGAGCAAGTCCAGCAAGCCGCGAAGGTGTTCGCGCCAAACGATTTCTTCGGCGTGCTCCCCAGCGGGGTTGCCTGGGTGGCACGAGGCCATGTCAACAGGGTTGACTGGCGCGCCCCTGACGGCCGGTGGACCCGGGGAACCAGTCGCCCGTACGAGAAGCTCCCCGTGACCCAGAGCGACCGGGATCGGGTGCTCGCCCAGGTCAGAGAGCAGGGGAAACTCTACGGCATGCCTCAAGATCTGCGGATCGAATACCCCTTCGCGGATTCGAAGCCGCCCTTTGACTTCGCGCTCGGGAGGCCCAGCGGCGAGGTCTGGCTTCAACGCCCCCGCGCCGGGGAAGAGGACCCGCTCACCTACGACGTAGTCGACCAAGCAGGCTGGCGCCGCGCGGTCACCTTCCCCAAAGGGGCGACTCTGGCCGGGTTCGGCGCCAGGGATGCCGTCTACGCCAACGTCAAGAGCGACTCCGGGGACCGGACGATCGGCCGCTTTCGCCTGAAGTAACCGGCGCCGGCATACGGTCAATCGAGAGGGGGCGCCGCCCCCGCAGTAATCCCGCTGACAAGAAAGGGGATCGCGTCGCTAGTCGAGGATCGGTGGATCGCCGGCGGGCGGGGTGTTGGGACCCTGCCGGTCGCCGCGGCGGCGATCCCGGCGGCGTCCTTCCTCATACCAGCGCCGGGTGATCTCGCCCGCGAGCTCCCGGTTGCCCAACCCAAAAGCCAGCCCGACCGCGAGCGCGATGGCGCCGAGGATCAAGCTGAACGCCGCGGTGACGATCTCCTCGGCCATGCCCACCTGCTGGAGCGCGAGAAATACCGAGATGACCACGACGGCACCCTTGGCCAGTTTCGCCAAGGTCGGTACACCCGCCATGGTGCCGGCCGACGCCAGGATCAGGCTGCGCACGAACTCCCCGACGATCATTCCCAGGATGACGATCACAATGCCCGCGATCAGGGTGGGAACGAAGGCGAGCATCGTGCCGAAGGTCTGGTTGATGCTCTCCAGCCCCAGCGCGGCGCTCGCCAACAGGATCACCACCAGCATCACCAGCCAGAAAATCAGCTTGGAGAATGCGCGCACCGGGTCCAGGCGGGAGCCGGTGCGGCCGACCGCCTCATCTAGACCGCCCGCCGCAGCCATGCGATTGAAGTCGAGTCGCTTGAGCACGTCGTCGGCCCAACGCTGGAGCTGGCGAGCCAGGAAATAGCCCGTCAGGAGAATCACGATCGCACCCACGAGGGACGGGAGAACGGCGCCGATCTGCTCGGCGCCGGCCCGGAGTCGATCCCAGAGCTGGTTCACGGTGCCACCTCGATGACGAGTTTTCCGGTAGGTTCCCCCCGCTGCAGCCGAGCCAGGGCGGATGGGCCCTCGACCAGCGGGACGACCTGGTCGACCACCGGCCACAGGTGCCCCTGGTGTGCCAGGCGCACGATCTCCGCGTACTCACCGCGGCTGCCGAGGGTCGAGCCCAGCACCGACCACTGACGCCAGAAGAGGCGCCGGAGGTCGAGGGAGACCATCGGCCCGGTCGTCGCCCCGCAGATCACGAGACGGCCACCTCGGCGGAGCGCCCGAAGCGAGTCGGACCAGGTTCGCTCGCCTACGCTGTCGACCACGACATCGGCCCCCTCACCTCCGGTGATCCGCCGCACCTCGGCGACGACGTCCGCCGTGGTGTGGTTGATGACCTCGCGGGCCCCGTGACGCCGGGCGACCTCGAGCTTGGCGTCGGATCCGCTGGTGACAATCGGCCGGGCGCCCAGCAGGCGGGCGATCAGCAGTGCGGCCATGCCGACGCCACCCACACCCCAGATCAACACCACCTCGCCGGCCCGGACCCGCGCCCGCGCGGTGAGCATGCGCCAGGCGGTCAGCGTGGCAAGCGAGAATGCGGCCGCGGCCGGCCACGACATGGCCGCCGGCACGGGTGCCAGATTGGCCGCCGGAACCACGATGTACTCCGCCGCGGTCCCGGAGCCGTGCTCGCCCAGCACCCGGAGGCCGGCGCAGAGCGATTCCTCACCCTCGAGGCAGGCGCGACACCGGCCGCAGGACAGGACCGGATCGATCATGACCCGGTCGCCGGGATGCACCTGCCAAACTCCGGCGCCGATGTCCTCCACCGTTCCGGCTCCATCGGAGCCGATGATGTGAGGGAATGTGTACTCCACCCCGGGGAGCCCATCGGCCACGAAGAGATCGAGGCGATTGAGGGCGGCGGCATGAACTCGCACTAGAGCCTCGCCCGGCCCGATGCCTCCGGGTTTGGCGAGTTGGACCACAGCCAGATGCTCGATTCCGCCGGTCGCTCGGAGCGCGAGAGCTTTCATGGTACCGGGTTCTAAAAGGAAGGGCTCAGCGCCCGTTCGGTCGGTCCGAGCGGAACCTCCACGGGGTCGTGGCCGGGCTCCAGCGTCTGGAGGATGAGATTCCGTCGGGTCTGTTGCTTCCCCGCGGCCTGGAGCCGCCCCATGAGGTAGACGATTTTCGTGCCGTCCCGCGAGATATCCATCGCGACGATCGGCCGAGCCGTTTGGAGCATCGAAACCGCCGGACCGGCTCCCGGCGATTTCCTCACTACCCGCGAACCCCCGCCACGCTCGATTACGTAGGCCAGATCGCCATTCGGGAAGAACCGGGGGTGGGACTCCCGCTCCCTGCTCTTGGTGACCCGCCGCTGATTGCTCCCGTCCAGGCTCATCTCGTAGATGTCCGGGTTTCCGTCTCGGGCGGAGACAAACGCGATGGTACCTCCATCGGGAGCAACGGCGGCCGAGTGATTGCCGCCGGCGGACGTGGTGAGCGTCCTGAGATCGGATCCGTCCGGCGTGATGCTCATCACCTGGGGCACCCCGGCCCGAGGAGCCGCCGTGAAGATGATCCGGGCGCCGTCCGGGGTCCATGCCGGCTCGGCCTCCCTGCCAGGGTCGAGGCTGACCCGGCGCGATTTCTGGCCGTCGGCATCCATCACGTAAAGGTCGAAGGTCCCGCTCCGATCCGAGCTGAACGCGATACGGGTCCGATCAGGAGAAAACCTCGCGTCCACGTTGTTCGCCCCGTCGAGCAGGAGGGGGAGAAAGGAATCTTGCTTGGTGGTGAGCAGTTGATACACCCCGAGGGCACCGGCACGGTCGGAGGAGACCAGCATGTCGGCCACCACGAAGACGTCTAGTGCGGCCCTCTGCCTCCACGGGGCGGCGGCCGAAACGACCGCATGACCGGGACGCAGCCCGGTCACCTCGCCTGACGCGCTCACGGTCGCGACCTCGGGATGATCGGATCCCCACTCAACGGCGGAAAGCGGACCGATCACCTTCCCGTCGTCGTCATGGAGGTGACCCTCGAGCGTCACCGCTTGACCCTGGATCAAACCGAGCCGCTCCCGATTGAGCCGGATCACTCCGGGGATGATCTCGATGGTCCAGACGGCCGGCTCGAACCCACGAAGCCGGGCGGTCAAGGTCGTCGTGCCGGGAGCCTTGGCGCGGGCCAGGCCGGTCTTGGGGTCGAACGCCACCAGCGCCGTATCGCCGACCACCCAGCGCACGTTCGCCTCGGGAATCGGTGAAGAGTCCGCCGCCTCCGCTATGGCTGAAAATTTTCGGCCGCCACCCGCCGGAACCTGAATGGCCTCGGCCGTCGGACGGGGTGAGAGCACCAGCGTTTGAGGCGTGCGATGCACGACCACGATGGCGCGCAGCTCCCGGGAGAGTCCCGCGGCTACCAGCTCCGCGTGCCCGACAGCGCGACCCACGACCACTCCGTCGGGTCCAACCGACGCTACCGCCGAGTCGGTGGTGCTCCACTGGATCCCACCGCTGACCCGCCGGCCCCCTTGGGCCGGCACGACGACATGGACGGTGTCGGCATCCTCCGGCCCCAGAACGACTCGGGTCTCCGAAAGCTCGATGTCAGCCATGGCCACCTCGACCGGTGCGGTGGCCATGAGGCCGGAGGAAGTCATCGCTTGCAGGATGGTCTTACCCGGGCTAACGGCGATCACGGCTCCATTCGTGTCCACTACGGCGACCTCGGCCCGGAGCGATTTCCAGGTGGCTACACCCGCGCTGGTAGCGGAACCGTCGTCGCGGAGCAACAGGGTGGTCAGCGTGGCCCGCTCGCCCGGCAGCAAGGTGAGGGCGCTCGGATTGATCGTGAGAACCGAGCCCGCTGGGGGTGGTTTTCGGTTGTCGGAAGCGGTGGCGGCCCCTGAGACCAGCACAGCGACCGACGCGCGCCGACCCTGGAGCCGGGCCTCGACCTTGGCGAGGCCGGGGCGGAGGCCCAGAACTGAGCCGTCCCTCTCGACGCGGGCCACCGAGGTGTCGGAACTCCAGAAGGAAAATCTTGCGGAGGGGATGAGGTTCCCCTGTTGATCGTAGGCCGCCGCGAAGAGGGTTTCCCGCTGGCCGACCGACAGGGTCATCGTCTCAGGCGTGACTTGGACTTCCACCGCGGTCTGGGCCAGGGCAGGGTTGACTGGCCAAGATCCACCGAAGATCAGGAGCGCGGTGATCCCGCCTGCGGCCGAGGGCAGGAATCGACGGGGACCTCGCACCGATTCACTGGGAAGAAGGGTCACCGGCAAACGCAATCGAGGAAGTGGAAGGCAACCAGGGGCTTTTGTGGCCTCAATGCTAACTCATAACCCATTGTAACACAAATACCTATATCGACAAGGCTGGCCTGATCCGCGTCCTGTGGGGGAACCGACGCCACGTCCATTCCTCCTGGACCCCGGCGTGCGCCGGGGTGACGATCCTGCCGGGGCGAGGAAGTCCGTCATTCCGGCGAACGCCGGAATCCAGAAGCCCTGTCCCACGCCATGGCGCCCGTTCCATTCCTGCTGGACCCCGGCGTGCGCCGGGGTGACGATCCTGCCGGGGCGAGGAAGTCCGTCATTCCGGCGAACGCCGGAATCCAGAGGCCTGTGCCCGGGACGACACGTGGACCGCGTATGTCGAGCCTTGTGCCCGGCCCCAAGACGTGCAAGTTATATTTGGTTCCCGCGTTGGCGCGCCCGCGCCTCACGACCGGCGGCGGGTTTTCGCCGCATTTCCGTTCGAAGGGGGCGAAAATGACCGA
>Ga0326597_10011846_pt1 | contig 11524 bp, 14 predicted proteins | sample RVTome_12_FD_203789 | JGI IMG/M metagenome (GOLD analysis project Ga0326597, IMG submission 203789) | Soil microbial communities from uranium-contaminated site in the Upper Colorado River Basin, Wyoming, United States - RVT100D185 | ecosystem: Environmental > Terrestrial > Soil > Contaminated >...
GGCTTCATTACGCGGTCCGACAGCTGCGGGCCGCGCTGGCAGTGGGGGCCGGTCAGCTGCCGGCTCCCGGGGAGCGATCGGCATGACCACGCACTCCGATCCCTCGTTCGACCAGCGCATCGCCGACTGGCTCGAGCGCGGTCCGGACACGGCACCCGATGCCGTACTGGACACCGTGCTCGCGGCCGTTCCATCGATCCCGCAGCGCCGCCGTGGGCTGGGTCAGGTGCCCGGCGCCGGCGGCTGGAGGACCACGCCGATGACATCGACGCTCAAGCTCGCGCTCGGCGCGGCCGCGGCCATCGCGGTCGTCGTCGCCGGCCTCTACGTCCTGCAGCCGGGCACCTCGCCCGGAGTCGGCGGATCCTCGCCGACCGTCACGCCGTCCCCGGGTCCAAGCCCGACGCCGGCGTGGCAGTCCTACTCATCCGACCGATTCGCGTACTCGATCGACTTCCCGGGTGGCTGGGAGGTCACGCCGGCAACGGCCGACTGGCCCGATGGCGGCTGGCCGAATCCGACCAGCCGGGCGGTCGACCGACTCGCCCCGGCGTCCGACGACGCCCTGTGGGTGATGGTGTCGTCTCGCGAGCTCGGTCCGGACGAGGAGGCAGCCGACGTTCGCGCTGTCCTCGACGAGGAGAACAGCACCATCTGCGACATCTCGAACGCGCGGACCGTGTCCGTCGATGGCAACGAGGCGCGGGCGGAGGACCAGCTCTGCTTCGGCGCGAACTACGTGATCGAGACGCTCGCCTCCGACGGTCGTCGCGTATACCTCATCGACTGGATCTCGCCGCGCGCCATCACGGCCGAGGAGCGCGCGACCTTCGACGCGATGCTCGCGAGCGTCACGCTCGGCGAGTAGACACCTCAATCGGGAAACGCCTCGGGGCCCCGCTCGGCGAGGTCCCGAGCGGCGTGCTCGGCCTCCTCGCCCTCCGGCGGCAGCCAGCTGTACGGATAGCGCGGGTCGTCGAGCGCCCCCGCCTGGCGGGTGATCCGGAGCGGGTGGAACGTGTCGACCATGACCGCCAGCTCCTCGGTCCGCGCCTTGCCGATCGACGCCTCGGCAGTCCCGGGGTGCGGCCCGTGCGGGATACCCGCGGGGTGGAGGGTGAACGACGAGATGGCGACGCCGCGCCGGCTCATGAAGTTGCCGGCGACGTAGTAGATGACCTCGTCGCTGTTGATGTTGCTGTGGTTGTACGGAGCCGGGATCGACAGCGGGTGGTAGTCGAACAGGCGCGGCACGAACGAGCAGACGACGAAGTTGCGCGCCTGGAACGTCTGGTGGACTGGCGGCGGCTGGTGGATTCGGCCGGTGATCGGCTCGAAGTCGCCGATGTTGAACGCGAACGGCCAGAGGTAACCGTCCCAGCCGACGAGGTCGAACGGGTGGTGGCGGTAGTGGTAAGCGGTGATCCGGTCGCGGACCTTGACGTCGATGACGAAGTCACCCTCGTCCGTGCGGGGCTCGACCCAATCCGGCACCCGGATGTCGCGCTGGTGGTACGGGCTGTGCTCGAGCAGCTGCCCGTAGTCGTTGCGATAGCGCTTCGGCGGCTCGATCTCCGACGGGCACTCGAGCCACAGCATCCGCTGCGCCACGCCGTCGTCCGGATCGAGCCGCCAGGTCGTCCCGATCGGCAGCACGAGGTAGTCGCCAGGGCCGTAGCGCAGCGGGCCGAAGATCGTGTCGAGCCGCCCGGTGCCCTCGTGGACGTACAGCATCTCGTCCGCCTGGCCGTTGCGGTAGAACCGGCCGGCCGGCATCGCGGCCGCCGGTCGGACCACGCCCATCATGACGTCGGCGTTGAAGAACAGGGGGACGCGGCCGGTCACGGCGTCGCCCGTCGGCGCGACCTCGGCCGTGTTCACCAGCCGGTGCCGATGGGCCTCGTCGTCGGCCTCCTCGAGCGTGACACGCGCGACGGGTTCGACCAGGTGTGTCCGCGTCGGCGGCACGAGATGGTAGAGGAGCGACGACCGGCCCGTGAAGCCCTCGACCCCGAACAGCTCCTCGGCATACAGCGAGCCGTCCGGGGCGCGGTGCTGGGTGTGGCGCTTCGGCGGAATGTTGCCGCGAGCGGCGTAGAACATCGGGCGTCGCCTCCCTGTTGAATGCCCGGTCGAACGACCAGTCTAGGTGGGGCGCGCGACGACCGGCGAGCGGAGCTCGCCCAGTCGCTCGATCCGCACGATCACCTCGTCGCCGGGTTCCAGGTACCGGCCGAGCGTCTCGTCGCGCACCTCGAGCAGGCACCCGGTACCGACGGTGCCGCTGCCGATCAGATCTCCCGGGCGGAGGCGAACGTCGGCGCTGGCGCGCGCGACCATGTCGCCGAACGAGAAGTGGGCCGAGGCAGCGCTGCCGTCGCTGACCGGCACCTCGCGCCCATCGGCCGTGTGCACGGACGAGGTCATCCCCAGGTCCGGCATCCGTGCCCCCGGGCCGCGCGCCGACACCAGCTCATCCGGCGTCACGAGCCACGGCCCGATCGACGTCGCGAAGTCCTTGCCCTTGGCCGGCCCCAGGCGGATGGTCGTCTCGTCGCGCTGGAGGTCGCGGGCGGACCAATCGTTGACGATCGTATAGCCGCCGATGACGTCCTCCGCCGTGTCCGGCTCGAGGTCGCGGGCCCCCGTATCGACGAGTGCCCCGAGCTCGAGCTCGAAGTCGAGTTCCGCGCTGCCCCGCGGGGCCCAGACCTCATCGCCGGGGCCCCTGATCTCCGAGGTGTTGCTGAAATAGAAGATCGGCAGCCGGTACCACGCCTCCGGCACGTCCGCGCCCCGGCGGCCCCAGATCGTGGCCACGTGCCGCTCGAAGGCATAGAAGTCCCGAAACGAGGGCGGCCGCAGGATTGGCGGCCCGAACAGCAGGTCCGCGACCGCGAGAACCGCGTCGTCGTCCGGATCGGCCGGGTCGGCCGCGATGGATCCGCTCCCCGCCCCGTCAAGCAGCTCGCCGAGCGCCGCCACCCGCAGCCCGCGAGCGAGGTGGTCGTCGAGCGTGGTGAGCGAGTTCCGGAACAGCGAGCTGCTGTGGGCGCGGCCCGGCTCCACAGCCACCAGCCGACGGCGGGCGACCTCGAGATCCAGCCAGTGCCGTGGATCCTCGCCGGCATCGAGCGCGGCGGCGAGGCGGAACGGCGTCCCGGCCGGGGCGTTCCGCTCGCGGACGTGGGCGATCTTCACGCCGCCGGGGCCGCCATTGCTACCGGGCCGTCCAGCCGCCATCGACCATGAGGGTCGTGCCGGTGACGAGCGAGGCGGCCGGGGAGGCGAGGAAGACGACCGCCCCGGCGACGTCCATCGGCTCGCCGATCCGGTGCACGCCGGCGATCCGCTCGACGGTCTCGGCCACGAACGCCTCATCGTGCAGCCACTTCTCGGTCCCCGGCGTCCGGATGAACGTCGGCGCGACGGCGTTGACGGTGATCCCGTGGCGGCCCCACTCGACCGCGAGGCACTTGGTCAGGTGGGCGACGGCCGCCTTGGACAGGCAGTAGACCGATTCGCTCGGCAGGGCGACGAAGCCGGCCTGGCTGCTGAGGCTCACGATCCGGCCGGAGCCCTGGGCGATCATCACCCGCCCGGCCGCCTGGCTGGCGAAGAAGACGCCCTTGACGTTGACCTCGAGGGTCAGGTCGAAGTCGGCCTCGGTCACCTCCTCGGCCGGGTTGGGCGGCCCGAGCCCGGCGTTGTTGACGAGGATGTCGAGCCGGCCGAACTCGGCCACCACGGCATCGACCGCGGAGGCGATCTGGTGGAGGTCGGTCACGTCCATCGCAACCGGCAGGGCCCGCCGGCCGAGCGCCTCAATCTCGGCGACGAGGTCGGGAGCCGAGTCGATCCGCCGCAGCCCGAGCGCCACGTCGGCGCCCGCGTCCGCCAGCGCCAGCGCGATCGCCCGGCCCAGGCCGCGCGCGGCGCCGGTCACGAGGGCGATGTGCCCGTCGACGCGGAAGCTCGGAAATGGCGTCGGTGCGGGGGTGGCCATGGGTCCTCCGAGGTCGGTGGCTGGTTCGCCTACGATACCCACCGGACGCCGCCGCCGAACGGAAGTCCCGTCCGGGCCACGATGTGCCACCATCCGTGCGACGCACCCGCGAGGCCCCACATGGCACGAATGCAGCGCCGACGGTTCAGTGATCCGGCGGACACGCGCGTCTTCCCCCGGGGCAAGGTCGAAGTCGTCGAGCTCGACGATATCGTCGTCGGCCGGATGACCTACGAGCCGGGCTGGCGCTGGTCGGTCGACGTCAGGCCGGTCGCGGGCACGGACCGCTGCATGTACCACCACGTCGGGGTCACCCTGCAGGGCCGCCTCCGCGCGGAGATGCCGGACGGCACGGAGCTCGAGATCGGACCCGGCGACGTCTTCGAGATCCCGCCCGGCCACGACGCGTGGGTCGTCGGGGACTCGCCCTGGGTATCGGTCGACTTCGAGGCGATGCGGAGCTATGGACGCGCGGAGGAGCGCGAGCGCGACCAGGTCGTCGCATCGATCCTCATCACCGACATCGTCGACTCGACGTCCCAGGCCGTGCGGATGGGTGATCGACGCTGGCGCGAGGTGGTCGCCCGCCACAACGAGCTCGCCGAACGAATCGTGGACCGCCACCGGGGACAGGTCGTCAAGACGACCGGCGATGGGATCCTTGCCCGGTTCGACGCCGCGCCACGCGCCGTGCGCGCAGGGTCGGAGATCGCTGCGGCCGTGGCCGAGCTCGGAATCGCGATCCGGGCCGGGGTCCACACCGGGCAGGTGGAAGTGCTCGACGGCGACGTGCGCGGGATCGCCGTCCATGCCGCCGCCCGCGTGATGTCCGTGGCCGGACCGGATGAGATCCTCGTCTCGGCGGCGACCCGAGACCTCCTGCCGGGGTCCGAGATCGAGTTCGACGACGCCGGGCTGTTCGAACTCAAGGGCATCGACGGCGCGCGTCAGCTGTTCCGGCTCAGAAGGGCTTCAGCTCCATGAGCCAGACGAGGATCGCGACGGCGCCGACGCCGATTGCGGCGACCAGTTCCGGTCGCAGGCGAGCCTGCGACGCCGCGAGGTCCTCGTCCGACGCCGGCACGCGCGGCGGGTCGGTCGGCTTGTCGTTGCGCCCGCGCTGACCGAGGGCGATCCGGATCTCCCCGAACGGGGTCGCGGCCAGTGGGGTCATCGCCCCGATGGCGACGACGAGCACGCCGATCGAGACCCACGGCCAGAGCCGGCCGAAGTGGCCGCCCATGATCGCGGCCACGATGCCGAGGACGATCGCGATGAGCAAGCCGATCCCGGCCGTGATGAGCGACGTGGCCGACAGGTCGAGGATCGCGGCGAGACGAGCGCGGTCCCGCTCATCGCGCGCCCGGAACATCGCGAAGGCGGACACCCCATGCGCTCCGAGCGACACGATCACGAACAGGACGTGGGCGACCACGACCCAGGGATAGAGGTTCACGCGCTACCCTCCCAGCCCGTCCGGCACCAGGTAGGCGCGCCACGCCGACCGCGCCAGGACGAAGGCCACGACGAGCATGATGGCACCGTTGAGCGGGTGGAGGGCGGCGACCTCGGGATTCGTACCGCGCATCGGGACGAACACGGACTGCAGGGCGAACTCGACGAGCAGCAGCAACGAGGTCAGCCGAACGGCCGAGGCTACCGCGCGGCCGTCGCGCACGAACTCCACGGGGACGCGCTACAGGTTCCCGCGCTTCGCCTGCTCCCGCTCGATCGCCTCGAACAGTGCCTTGAAGTTGCCGACGCCGAAGCCGCGCGAGCCGTGCCGCTCGATGATCTCGAAGAAGAACGTCGGCCGATCCTGGACCGGTCGGGTGAAGATCTGGAGGAGGTAGCCCTCTTCGTCCCGGTCGGCCTCGATGCCGAGCTCCTCGAGCATGTCGATCGGTACCCCGACGTCTCCGACCCGGTCGGCCAGCGACGCGTAGTACTCGTGCGGCAGGCCGAGGAACTCCACGCCGTTCTCGCGGAGCCGCCGGACCGTCCCGACGATGTCCCTCGTGCGGAGCGCCACGTGCTGCACGCCGGGCGACCGATACCACTCGAGATACTCCTGGATCTGGCTCTTCTTCTTGCCCGTCGCCGGCTCGTTGATCGGGAACTTGATCCGGCCGTTGCCGTTGGTCATGACCTTCGACATGAGCGCGCTGTAGTCGGTGTGGATGACCTTGTCGTCGTAGTGGATGAGCTGGCTGAAGCCGAACACGTCGCGATAGAAGTCGACGAACCGGTTCATCTCGCCGAGATCTACGTTGCCGACGCAGTGGTCGACCTCGAGCAGGCTCAGGCCGCCGGCCGCCCGCGCCGGCTTCTTCACCTTCCGGTAGCCGGGCGCGAACACGCCGTGGTAGGCGGACCGGTCGACGAACGAGTGGCGTGTTTCCCCGTACGTCCAGACGGCCGACCGACGGAGGACGCCGTCGGCGCCGCCGTCGAGCTCCGCCGGCTCCTGCGCCGAGCGCGCCCCGCGGCTCGTCGTCTCGCGCCACGCCGCCGCCACGTCGTCGACCGAGAAGGCGATGTCGCGCACCCCGTCGCCGTGGAGCCGAACGTGTTCGGCGAGCTCGCCTTCCGGCGTGAGCGGTGCCGTGAGAACGAGCGTGACGTCGTGCTGGCGCATGACGTAGCTGGCGCGGTCCCGGACGCCGGTCTCGAGCCCGGCGTAGGCGACGGGCGTGAATCCCCACAGGGCCCGGTAGTACCCGGCCGCCTGGCGCGCGTTGCCGACCCAGAACTCGATGTGGTCGATGCCGTTGAGGGGAAGGAAGTCCCCGGCTTCCGCGTACGCGTCGCGGTTGACGTGGGCGCCGGCCTGGTTGGCCGCGCCACGCGACAGCGTGTGGGTCATGGCGGTATCTCCCTGCTGCTGCGCAGAGCACGCGTAGTGTCGTTCATCGTAGTCCTCCGGTTCGGGATCGGCCATCCCCCGGCGCGCGCCCGTGCGACACTCTCACCATGCCCGGCACGGTGGACCTCGAGGAGCGTCTCGAGCAGGCGAGCGCGGAGTTCCTGGCCCTGCGTCTGGCGGTCGAGGCCGGGTCGCCGTGGCCGATCAGTGACGTAATCGGCACGGAACCGGAGGCGTACTGGGGGCCGCCGGAGGTGCTCGCCCATGTGGCCGAGATGGTGCCCTTCTGGCAGGGCGAGATCGCGCGCATCCTCGATGGCGTCGCAGAGCCCGTCCCGTTCGGCCGGGTCGCCACCGACTCCCTCAGGATCGGCGTCATCGAACGCGACCGGAGCCTGCCGCCGGGCGAGCTGTTCGAGCGGATCGACGCGGCCGTCGTCCGCTTCGCGGGCCCGCTGCGGACGCTGACGATCCCGCAAGCCTCGCGCCGCGGACTGCACCCGACGCTCGGCGAGATGACCGTCGCCCAGATCGCCGATCGATTCGTCGTGAGCCACCTCGAGGACCACGTTCGGCAGCTGTCGACCATCCTCACCGGCGATGGCACGCCGCCGGCCCCGCGCGCCTGACCGCGCCGTGTTCATCCTCTACGCGATCCCGGCCGGCATCCTCGCCGGTCTACTCACAGGCGGCCGGCTCGACGGCCTGTCCTCGCTTCGGTTCCGGTGGGCGCCGCTGGCCGTTGCCGGGCTGCTCGTCCAACTCGTCCTGTTCGCGTTGCCGACGGGCGAGGCGCTCGCGGCGATCGGTCCGGCGGTCTACGTGGGATCGACGGCAGCGGTGCTCGTCGCCCTGTTCGTAAACGTGCGACTGCCCGGTCTCGCGATCGTGGCGGCCGGGGCGGCGAGCAACCTCCTTGCGATCATCGTGAATGGCGGGGCGATGCCGGTCCGGGCGGAAACGCTCGCCGCTGCGGGGCTCGACCCGCGCGAGGGTTTCTCGAACAGCGCGGTGACCACGGACCCGGTGCTAGAGCCGCTGACGGACGTCTTCGCGATCCCGGCGGGGGTCCCGCTGGCGAACGTCTTCTCGATCGGCGACCTGCTCATCGCGGTCGGGATCGCCGTAGCGATCGCCGTGGCGATGCGGTCAGCTGGTTCGGTCGCGGGTTCCTGACCGCTCGACGTCGGCCTCGAGCTGCTCACCCAATTCGACCGTCCGCCGATAGGCCGCCCAGACCGCCTCGGACAGGACGGTGCGGAGACGCCCGGACTCGAGCTCGTGGAGCGCCGCCGCGCTGGTACCGCCCGGCGAGGTGACCATGTTGCGCAGCTCAGCCGGGTGCAACCCGGACTGCTTGGCGAACAGGGTGCTGCCCTCGAGCGTCTCGATCACGAGGTCGTGGGCGATGTGGCGCGGGAAGCCGAGGTGAACGGCCGCGTCGATGAGGGCCTCCATGACGAGGAAGACATACGTGGGTCCCGTTCCGCTCACCGCGGTCGCCATGGCAACCATCTTCTCGTCGTCGACCTCGAGCTGGGCGCCGAGCGCGCCGAGCAGCGCGGCCGCCTGCTCGCGCTGCTCGGCCGTCGTGGCCGGGGTCGCGTACCACACGGTCATGCCGCGCCCAAGGCGAGCCGGCGTGTTCGGCATCGCCCGGACGACCTGGTCGTGGCCGAGCGTCCCCGTCAGCGCGGCCGTCGTCGCCCCGGCCAGGATCGACAGGACGAGCTGGCCGCGCCGGAGGTGCGGGCCGATCTCGCGCCCGACCCGGCCGAGCATCTGCGGCTTGATCCCGAGCAGCAGGACGTCCGCGCCGTCGACCGCCTCGACGTTGGTCGGCACGACCCGGATGCCGTACTCGCGCGCGAGGTGCTCGCGCCGTTCCGGACGGTTATGGCTGGCCACGACCTGGGCCGGTTCGACCAGCCGGCCGCGAAGCAGGCCGGCGATCATCGCCTCCGCCATGACGCCGGAGCCGACCGTCGCGATCGTGCGTGCCTGCAGGGGGGACATCGGGCCGGAGTATAGCCGCCGCGATCCGGCCCACCCCGCCCGGTGGATCAGGCCGCGCTCGCCCGCCCGAGCAGGAAGAACCGGCCGGTCTCGGTCACCTCGACCTCCTCGAACCCGGCCGCGCCGAGCAGGCCACGGAGCGCATCGGGATCGAAGCCGCCGGCTCGCCTGCCGGCGGGCAGGTCGGCCGGCGTGTCGATCGTGGCCAGGAGACCGCCAGGCCGAAGCCAGGCGCGCGCCGCCTCGACGAGGGACGACCGGTCGGACGGCCCGACCCCGCCGAGGAGGAATGCCCCGACGACCGCATCGGCCGGCGGACCCTCCGGCTCGGCGGTCGGCTGGCGTACGTGGAGGTGGGCCCGAAGGCCGTGGGCGACGAGGCGGTCGCGAGCCCGGTCGAGGACCGCCGGTCGCGCGTCGTAGGCGTTCAGCTCACCGCGGCCGGCCAGGAGCGGCGACCACCAGCCGGTGCCGGCCCGGAGCTCCACGATCCGTCCGCCGATCGGCAGGGCGTCGAGCCAACGGCCGGCGGCGTCGAGCTCGGCCGCCCAGGCCGCGTCGTGGATCGGCCCGCGCGCGTACCGGCCCCGCCGGAGCAGCCAGTCGTCCTCATCGTCGGCTGAGTCGGCCGCCTGCCCGCGCTCGGCGATGGCCCGATGAAGCCGGAAGCGGAGGAACTCGTTGTCGCCGGCCTTGCCGAGACAGTCCGGGCACAGCTGCGCCCAGCCCTCGAGGTCGTCGGGCCCGCGGGCGGCGTGCGGCCGGCCGCACCACAGGCAGTCGAACGCAGCGCGGAACGGCACGCCGCGTCAGCCGGCCCGCGAGGTGGGGCCGAGAATGCCGATCGTCAGCGCGGTTTCAGTTCGTCGACGGCGGTCCGAGCGGCGGCCTTGTCCGTGAACCAGGTCGCGTCGATCTGGGTGTATTGGGCCCACTCCGCCGGCAGCGACTCCTCCGGAAAGATCGCGTTGACCGGGCACTCCGGCTCGCATGCGCCGCAATCGATGCATTCGTTCGGGTCGATGAACAGCTTGCGGTCCGTCCCCTCGTCGTAATGGATGCAGTCCACCGGGCAGACCGACACGCACGAGATGTCGAGCACGTCGATGCACGGCTCGGCGATCACATAGGTCATACGACTCGACTCCTCCGCTGGCGTTCATCGATCGAGGGGCGGGACGGACCGAAGCGTACCACCGGGGCGCGCGGCTGCCCCGATTGGTCCCTCGGGTCAACCGTCGGCCGGTGGCCGACCGTCGGGCCCGACGAAGCGGATCGGGACGACCATCCCGAGGGCCCAGTGGCCCGGGATGTGGCAACCGACGAACCAGCTCCCGGCGGCATCGGCCGGCATGGTCCACGTCACGTCCGCTCGCTGCCCGGAGTCGACGACGACGCGCAGGCCGGCGACCTCGGGCGCCACGGAGGCGGCGGGCGTCGGGCCGGGTGGCGGATTCGCGACGGCAGCCTCCGCCTCCTCCCATGCATCCTGGACGGCCACATCGCCGATGACCGCCTCGTGAACGACGACCCCGCCGTTGACCAGGTGGAGCACGACCGTTTCGCCCGGCGCGAGGTCGATGATCGGCGGCGCGAACGCGTAGTCACGGGCGATGATGTTGACCTCACGTGGGGCGGCCGAGGTGCCGGGGGTGATCGGGGGCGTCGACGCCGGGTCCGACGCGCAGGCCGAGGCGGCAGACGCGAGGACGACCAGCAGGCCGAAAACGACCGGCGTTCGGGAGAGCATGACGGTTCCGAAGCTTAGATGCTCGTGATGGGACGGCCCGGGTTGCGGTCTTGACATCGCCCGATGCGTCGCCGCACAGTGCCCGCCATCCCGGCAACGGGGCGATCCGCCCCACTCATGAGGTGCCCTTGGCGACGTCGAGCGTTCCGCCCGCGGTGGCGGTCGGTTCCGAACAGCGCCAGCCGCGCGGGCCCGTCACGTCCGATTCGGCCGTCCGGCTCGAGGGGGTCGTCAAGCTCTACGGCGAGGTCCGTGCCGTCGCCGGCATCGATCTCGATGTCCGCGACGGCGAGTTCTTCTCGATGCTGGGGCCGTCCGGCAGCGGCAAGACGACGACGCTCCGGATGATCGCCGGCTTCGAGTTGCCGACGGCCGGACGCGTCCTGCTCCACGGCGAGGACGTCAGTCGCCGGCCGCCGTTCGAGCGCGACGTCAACACGGTCTTCCAGGACTACGCGCTGTTCCCGCACATGACGGTCGGCGACAACGTCGGTTACGGGCTGATGGTCCGGAACGTCACGCGCGGCGAGCGCGAGCGCCGGGTCGCCGACGCGCTCCGGATGGTCCGCCTGGAGGGCTTCGAACGGCGCCGTCCGTCGCAGCTGTCCGGCGGCCAGCGACAGCGGGTGGCACTCGCCCGAGCGCTCGTCAACCGGCCGCGGGTGCTGCTCCTCGACGAGCCTCTCGGCGCGCTCGACCTCAAGCTCCGCCAGGAGATGCAGATCGAGCTCAAGGCGATCCAGCAGCAGGTTGGGATCACGTTTGTCTATGTGACCCACGACCAGGAGGAGGCGCTCACGATGAGCGACCGGATCGCCGTCTTCAACGAGGGCCGGATCGAGCAGGTCGGCACCCCGGCGGACGTCTACGAGAAGCCGGCGACGGC
>Ga0326597_10011847_pt1 | contig 11523 bp, 11 predicted proteins | sample RVTome_12_FD_203789 | JGI IMG/M metagenome (GOLD analysis project Ga0326597, IMG submission 203789) | Soil microbial communities from uranium-contaminated site in the Upper Colorado River Basin, Wyoming, United States - RVT100D185 | ecosystem: Environmental > Terrestrial > Soil > Contaminated >...
CGTGTCGCGCAGCGGCGGCAGGTCGGCGGCTATGGTGGCGCGCTCCCTGGCCGCCGCCGCGGCCTGCGCCGTGCAGGCGGCGACGCGCTGCGTCTCCTCTGCAAGCGCCGTCTCCGCGTCGCCGACCGTTCGCCGGGCGTTCGCCCATTTGATGGCCAAAAGCAGCGCCTGGGACTTGCGGATCTCGGCGGCGACCTTCTTGTAGCGGGCCGCCTGCCGGGCCTGGCGCTTGAGGCCGGAAAGCTGCGTTTCGATCTGGGCGATCACGTCGCTCAACCGCTCCAGGTTGGTTTCCGCCGCGTTCAGCCGCAACTCCGCCTCGTGGCGGCGCGAATGGAGGCCGGATATCCCGGCCGCCTCCTCCAAGAGCCTGCGGCGCGCCTCCGGCCTGGCGTCGACCAATTCGCCGATCTGGCCCTGGCGCACCAGAGCCGGCGAGCGTGCGCCCGTCGAAGCGTCGGCGAACAGGAGCTGCACGTCGCGCAGACGCACCTCCTTGCCGTTGATCCGGTAGACGGAGCCCGCCTCGCGCTCGATACGCCGGGTCACCTCCAACAGGTCGGAATCATTGAAGGCGGCGGGCGCCCTGCGCTCGGAATTATCCACCAAGACGGTGACTTCGGCGCTGTTGCGCGCCGGCCGGTTGGCGCTACCGGAAAAGATCACGTCCTCCATGCCGGACGCGCGCATGCTCTTGTAGGAGCTTTCGCCCATGACCCAGCGCAGCGCCTCGACGAGGTTCGACTTGCCGCAGCCATTCGGCCCGACGACGCCGCTCAGGCCGGGCTCGATCAACAGCTCGGTTGCGTCAACGAAGCTCTTGAAGCCGTGGATGCGAAGGCGCGTGAACCTCACCGGCTGTTCCCCGTGGCGGCCCGAGACCACCCTCTTGCGGGCGGCATGACGCGATGAATGTCAGTTCGTAAGCTGGGACGCAAACAGCCGCTCGAAGTCGTCGATCGTCTGCACGCCGCGGGCGATCCGGCCATTGACGAAGAATGTCGGCGTTGATTCGACATCGAAAAGCTTATCCGCACGATCCTTGATCGCGTTGATCCCATCGAGAAGTGGCTGATTCGACAGGCACTTGTCAAAGGTCTCTTCGGTAAACCCGGCCTGCTTCGACAAATTGAACAAGGCGTTGACCGGATCGTTGGTTCGCGTCCACGTGTCCTGCTGCAGGAACAGCATCTCGACGAAGGGGAAATAATTCTCCTCGGTGCAGCGGGCGAGCATGAAGGCGCCGGCGGCCAGCGGGTCGAGCGGATATTCGCGGAAGATGAAATGCACCTTGCCGGTGTCGATATATTTGGCCTTGAACTCGGGAAGGATATTGTTGCTGAAGTCGGCGCAATGGCTGCAGGTCATCGAGGCATATTCGATGACGGTAATCGGTGCGTCTTTCGCCCCCATCGTCATTTCCTTCAACGGCCCCGGCTTCAACAGCTCGTCCGCCCCGGACCAGGTCGCGCCGGACTGCTCACCCGGCCCGCCGGGAACGAGGCCGCGGTCGCCGCCGGCGTACCAATAGACGAAAGCTGCGATGACGATCACAGCCACGGCGGCCATGCCGCCGAATAGGGTCGGGCGCGATATCTGCACGTGTCTCATCCGTTGTCGTTGGCGATTCCGGCGCACTATAGGTGCTGGCGTATCGCCGCACAATCGCTGCTTGCCGAGCGTATCTTCACCGATTCTTGATGCCCCGCGCGAGCCGGGCGAGCGCCGCATCGAGGGGCTGGCCCTCGGCATCCGGTTCGACACTGGTATCTGATTCTTCGGCGGCGGGCGGCGTGGTGTGGCGCTGGCCGCGGGCGAGCGGCGCCTGAACGATGCGGATCTTCTCGATGGCCTTAAAGGCGAAGAGTTGGTTGATCCGGGCGATGATCTCGTCCGATCGGTGCTGAAGCTCGATTGCCTGCGGCCCTTCGACACGAATGTGCAGAACCGCGCCGGGCCGGACAACCGGCGCTGCGTCGGCCTGGGCGGTCGCCCGCGGCCAGACGATCTTTTCCGGCGCGCAGGCAGCACCTAGCTCGGCGCCGACGATTTCCGGCCAGTGGGCGAGGATTTCCATATTGGCAAGCCCGCGCTTGCCGAACAGCCGGGCGAGCGACGGGGCGGCGACGTCGGCCAGCGCGCGCGCCGGCGAGAGGAAGGGCGAGGCGGGAAGCTGCCTTGGCTTTGGTTTTGTCGGCATAGGGGCCATCGGGCGCTTGACGGGGATTGCCGCTCAGCGTCATCTGCAAGGGGCGAATCTTTCACCTATCATGACGCGCGGGCGATGCTGAGGCAATGAGCGGGCGTACACGGGCGATGAAGAGGCAAGCCGCGCCGGCGCCGGCGTTGCGGCTCATTGCCTGGTATGACGGCGCGCGGCGCGATCTGCCCTGGCGGGCGCCGCCGGGGGGGCGGCCCGACCCCTATGCGGTGTGGCTTTCCGAGATCATGCTGCAACAGACGCTGGCGAAGACCGTCGGCCCCTATTACCAGCGATTTGTCGCCCGCTGGGCGAGTGTCGAGGCGCTTGCCGCGGCACCGCTCGACGAGGTTTTGAAGCAATGGGCGGGGCTCGGCTATTATGCCCGCGCGCGCAATCTGCACGCCTGCGCAAAGGCGGTTTGCCGCGACCATGCGGGGCGGTTTCCGGAGGATGTCGCGGGGCTTCGCGCACTTCCCGGCATCGGACCCTACACGGCCGCGGCGATCGCGGCGATCGCCTTTGATGCCCAGGAACTGCCCGTCGACGGCAATATCCGCCGGGTGATGGCCCGCTATCACGCGGTGGAGGGCGCGTTAGGACCCGGAAATCCGCGGATCGGCGCCCTTGCCCAGGCGCTCCTGCCTTCGCCGCGGCCGGGCGATCTGGTGCAGGCGCTGATGGACTTGGGCGCGACAATTTGCACGCCGAAACGGCCGGATTGCGCGGTTTGTCCGCTGAGCGAGGACTGCAAGGGCCTGGCTCTGGGAATTGCCGAGAAATTGCCGCAAAAAGCGCGGAAATCAGCCCGTCCGGTGCGCCGCGCGGCGGCCTTTTTCGCCGTGCGGACGGACGGACATGTCCTCGTCCGCCGCCGTGTCGAACGCGGTCTGCTCGGCGGGATGACGGAGTTTCCCACCGGATGCTGGATGGATGCCGGGGAGTTTCCGCTGTCCGCCGCCGAGGCGCCGCTTGCCGCAGAATGGCACAGGCTGCCGGGCCGCGTGCGCCACGCCTTCACCCATTTTGTCGCCGAGATCGAGGTCTGGCGCGCCGAGGCGGCTGGCGGCGCCGCGCCGGAGCGCTGCCGCTGGGTGGCGCAAGCGGCGCTGTTCGACGAGGCGCTGCCGAGCCTGATGCGCAAGGTCGCGCGCCACGCCCTCTCTATTTAATCAATCGATTGATTAAGTGCTCGCCATCTCGGCGCGCACCTGCTGGCGCAACAGGTCGATGGGCCGGAGCCCGCCCGTGGTCTCGAAATGCCAGAAGGTCCAGCCGTTGCAGGCCTCCGCCCCCTGGACATGGGCGCCGATCTTGTGGATCGAGCCGTCGGCGTCGCGGGCCGCAAGCGTCCCGTCGGCGCGCACCCGGGCGGCAAGCCGGCCGCGCGCGTCGAACAGGCGCGTTCCAGGCGCGATCAGCCCCCGCTCGACGAGCACCCCGAAGGGGACGCGCGGCTCGGCGCGCTTCGATTTCGTCACCGTCAGCATGTCGGGCGGCAGGGGCACGACTTCCCGCAAACGATTGCGGGCGGCCTCCGCGTAGGACGGATCGCGCTCGATGCCGACGAAGCGCCGGCCAAGGCGCTTGGCCACGGCACCCGTCGTCCCGGTGCCGAAGAACGGGTCGAGCACAACGTCGCCGGGCTTCGACGAGGCGAGGACGACGCGAAAGAGCAGCGCCTCCGGCTTTTGCGTCGGGTGCGCCTTGCGGCCATCGGCACCCTTCAGCCGCTCGGGGCCCGAGCAGATCGGCAAGAGCCAGTCGGAGCGCATCTGCAGACCGTCGTTCAAGGCCTTCATCGCCTCGTAGTTGAAGGTGTAGCGCGTCTCGCCCGTCTCGCGGGCGGCCCAGATCAGCGTCTCGTGGGCGTTGGTGAAGCGCCGGCCGCGGAAGTTCGGCATCGGGTTGGTCTTGCGCCAGACCACGTCGTTGAGGATCCAGAAGCCCATATCCTGCATCGCCGCGCCGACGCGGAAAATGTTATGGTAGGAGCCGATGACCCAGATCGTGCCGTTGGGCTTCAGCACGCGGCGCGCTTCGGTCAGCCAGGCGCGGGTGAAACGGTCGTAATCGGCGAAGCTCGAAAACTTGTCCCAGGCCTGGTCGACGCCGTCGACGCGGCTGTTATTGGGACGCAGCAGCTCGCCCTCGAGCTGCAGATTGTAGGGGGGGTCGGCGAAGATAAGATCGACGCACGCCGCCGGCAGGCTTTTGAGCACCTCGATGCTGTCGCCGACCAGAACCTCGTTCAGATAAGAGGCTTCGCCCTCCCGGCGCACTTTACCCATGACGCAACACCCACACTGAACGAATCCAAGCATGGTGGGCGGTCTTGGTAAAGGTTCGATTAAGCGGCTAGGAAGCTACCGAAAATTTGGAGTTCGCGTACCCACGACAATCAACTGGAATCTGGACGGATTCGCGAATATCTGCCAAAATGCTACCGGCCACGCACGCCCTGATGGGGGTCATACGTGGCCGGCCCTCGCCTCCTAACTAGGGAGGTGGTCGCTGCACCTCACCGACCTATTACCCATCAGCAGATCAGGTCGTGAGGCTCTACCCCGCCATACCGAGGCGGGAAGCTCTGAGACGGCGGCCTATGCGTCGCCGTTTCCATTCTCGTCGGCTTCGGTCTCGTCCTCGACTATTGGAACGCAAAAATCGAGGACAGCTTCGAAGGTCTCGACGAACTTATCTCGCCGGGCCTTGGTCCAGCCGTTGCCGGTCGGGAGGCTCGCTAGCAGGCCGGATAACGCAGGCGGGAGGCTCGACGATGTCTGAGCGGCCTTGGGCTGCTTAACGTTTCTGCCAGTGGCGATTGAGCGGCGCTGCTGTCGAGGTAATGATGGGCGCTGACGCGGCGCAGACTGCGTCCTCTCCGGCATAATACCAGCGGCCGTGCAAAGCCCTGTGAACAGCGAGACCATCCGATCCCGTTGGCCGTGAGGCTGATAGCTGCGGAATGCGTCTCTTATGCGGGTGGCGTCATCCTTTGCGGGATCAACGAAGGCGAAAACGTCGGCGTAAACCGATTTCAGCCAATCCTCTAAGCGATTTTGAAATTCGGCCTCCGGTGCGAGGCGAAGACCCTCAAACGTCTGGGTCGGCACACCGCCCTCATCGATCAGATCAAGTACCTGAAGCGCATACAGGGTGCGCGCCGTCAGGCTAGGGGTAATCCCAGCCCGCGCGAGCACATCGGCGTCGATGGGTGAAGCTAGGCCACGATCCCGGTAGCGCCCAATGAGATCAAGAATTGCCCTTGCTGGAGCATACGGTGCGGGTTTTTCAGCGGTAACGGTCATATCCGTCTCCATTTGGCGTTATTGCGACTCTTAAAGCACCGTACATCAGAGCGCAAGCCCGTTCTCGTTTTCGTAAGCACGCACTTGGTCGGCCATAACTTATTGATTTAGCGTGTGAAATTTCTTCTTGTGTTGTCAGATACAAGTACGGAGATTGGCGACTATGGACGGTCGCATGGAAGGGATAGGCGATATTCGCTCCAATCTGATTCGCCGGGCTATTGGCGGATGGCTCGCTATAGCCCCAAAAGGCTCAGCTTTGACCATTCTGGTAACGGCCGAAAGCGAGGAAGAGTTATGTGAAAAATTCCGTTTTGTATATAACCGGTGGATAGAGATACTGAAGCAGAAAGCACTTTTCCGTCGCCGCGCCGCAATCGGCGACCACTCACACGGCGAGGCCGGGAACTTTCCCGGCCACCGAGCGTTTGATATCATTTAGGTACCGTCCTTGCCAATCGGAGGTGGGATTGCCATGAGCAGCAGGGACGGTGTCGCGGGCGCCGCGGCGCCATCGGAGTATGAAGCCCTTCTCGCCATCGATCAGTCGGTCTTGGATGCGATTCCCGCCGCCGTCTGCGTCTGCTCCGCCGACGGGGTGATCGTCCGCTTCAACCGGCGGGCAACCAAGCTGTGGGGCCGGTCGCCGCGGCGCGGCGATGTCAAAGAGCGATTTTGCGGCGCCTCCCGCCTCTATCGTCCAGACGGGAAGCCGTTGCCGCATGCCAAGACGCCGATCGAGACGGCGCTGCGCACCGGCAAAGCGCAGCGTGACAAGGAGGTGGTGGTCGAAAGGCCCGACGGCTCGCGGGTCACAGTCCTGGTCAATATTCAACCGCTCAAGAGTTCCGGCGGCCGCATTCAGGGCGCCATCACCCACTTGCAGGACATCACCGGACGCCGGCGCGCCGAAGAAGAACTGCGCGCCCAAACCAATCGATACGATACGCTCAACCGTGTCGCGAAAACCATCTCGGGCGATCTGGACCTGGAGCGCATCGTCCAGGCGGTGACGGACGCCGCGACCGAGTTGAGCGGCGCGAAATTCGGAGCATTCTTTTACAATGTGGCCGACGATCAGGGAGAGCGCTTCCTGCTATTCACGCTTTCGGGGGCGCCGCGCTCCGCGTTCGAAAAGTTCGGGCTGCCGCGCAACACCGCCGTTTTCGAGCCGACTTTCCGGGGCACCGCCATTGTGCGCTCCGACGACATTCGCAGCGACCCGCGTTACGGAAAGGCCGCGCCGCATTACGGCATGCCGAAGGGCCACCTGCCGGTCGTGAGCTATATGGCGGTGCCGGTGGTTTCGCGCTCCGGCGAGGTTCATGGCGGCCTGTTTTTCGGCCATGACAGCCCCGGCGCCTTCACCAAGGACTCGGAGGAAATCGTTGCGGCGATCGCGGCCCATGCGGCCATTGCCATCGACAACGCACGCGCGCTGGAGGCCTCGCACAGTGAAGTCGCGCAGCGCCGTCGCGCCGAGGTGTCCTTGGCCAGACGCATGGACGAACAGGTGGCATTGTATCGATTCACCAATCGATTGTACCGCGCCGAGTCGCTGAGCGACGTTTACGATTCGGCCTTGGACGCGATCCTCCGCACGTTACGCTGCCAGCGCGTTTCGATCCTGCTCTTCGACGGTTCGCAGGCGATGCGGTTCGTCGCCTGGCGCGGCTTGTCCGATGCCTATCGAGAGTCGGTCGAAGGGCACTCGCCGTGGACGCCCGACACCAAGGACCCTCAGCCCATCTGCATCGATGACGTCGAGCGCGCCGACATTGCCGAATCCCTCAAGGCGGCGGTAAAGGCAGAAGGCATCGGCGCGCTCGCCTTCATTCCTCTGGTGGCGAGCGGCGCCGTCATCGGCAAGTTCATGGCCTATTACGATGCGCCCCACGCCTTTACCGATGCCGAGGTCGATCTTGCCGTCACCATCGCGCGGCAACTCGGGTTCAGCCTGGAAAGGATGCGCGCAGAGCAAGCGCACGGCCGCACCGAGGAGGAACTGCGCCGAAACGAAGAGCGGCTACGGCTCGCCACACAAACGGGCAAGGTCGGATTGTGGGATTGGGATATTACCGCCAATCACGTCTCATGGACGGATTCGCTTTACCCCATGCATGGCGTCGACAAGAACAGCTTCCGTGCGACGGCGGAAGGTTTTGCCGCGCTGGTGCATCCCGACGATCGCGATTACGTGGCTGACGCCATCGAGCGCAGCCTGCGAGAAAATGCGCCTTACGAAATCGAATTTCGCGCGGTGAGACCCGATGGGCAGGTGGTCTGGATTTTCACCAACGCCATTGTCTTGCGAGACGGAGAAAAGCCCGTCCGCATGCTCGGCGCCACATTCGACATCACCGATCGCGTGCTGGCGGAAGAGAGATTCGGCCTTGCCTTCGAGGCCGCCCCCAGCGGCATGGTCCTGGCCGACAGAAAGGGTCGGATCGTTCTGGTGAATGCGCATGCCGAGGAACTGTTCGGCTATAGTCGCGACGAGCTGGTGGGCCAACGGATCGAGATGCTGGTGCCCGAGCGGTTCCGCGGGAATCATCCCGGCTTTCGCGCCGAGTACGCCGATCGGCCCACCGCGCGTCCGATGGGCGCGGGGCGCGATCTTTTCGCCCTGCGCAAGGACGGGACAGAGGTTCCGGTCGAGATCGGACTGAGCTCCATCGAGACCAAGGAAGGCTTGATCGTTCTCAGCACCGTCGTCGACATCAGTGAGCGCAAGCGGGCCGAAACCCAGCGCGAGCTGCTGCTGGCCGAGCTGAACCACCGCGTCAAGAACACGCTGGCGACGGTGCAGGCAATGGCCGCACAAACATTCCGCGGCAATGAAACCGACCCGAGCGTAAGGGAACGGTTCGAAGCGCGCCTTGTCGCGCTCTCCAATGCGCAAAGCATTCTCACGCAGGATAACTGGGAGGGCGCCGATCTTCGCCAGCTCGTCACGCGGGCGCTGCGGCCACTTGCCAGCCCCGAGCGGCTTCAGCTTGAAGGGCCGCCGATCCGGCTGTCGCCGAAAGCGGCGGTGACAATCGCCATGGCGATGCATGAGCTCGGCACGAACGCCGTCAAATACGGGGCCTTGTCCAACGAAACCGGACGGGTCGCCGTTCGCTGGTCGGTCAATGGGTCGGCCCCCGCGGCGTTCAATTTGGAATGGAAGGAAAGCGGCGGTCCCCCGGTGAGCGCGCCGCAACGGCGCGGATTCGGCTCGCGGCTGATCGAGCGCAATCTCGCTCACGATCTGGATGGGCAGGCGAGGATCGACTTCCGCCCCGACGGTTTGCTGTGCACGATCGCGAGCCGCCTCGAATCCGTGGCGAGCCTGTAGGCGCATTGACCCTGTAGGCGCATTGACAGAGTGGAAGAGTCGATGACTATCAAGACCAACGGCCGCCGCGTCCTCATCGTCGAGGACGAAGGCATGATGGCCATGCTGCTGGAAGACATGCTGGCCGATCTCGGACATGCTGTCGTTGCCGCGGTCGGCCGAATGGACGGGGCAGCTCAACTGATTAGCGCGGGCGAATTCGACTTCGCCATTTTGGACGTCAATCTGCGCGGCGAGTTCACCTATCCGCTTGCCGACATTCTCAAGGCCCGCGGCATTCCCTTCGTCTTCGCCACCGGCTACGGGAGTGCCGGATTGGCGCAGCAGTGGCGAAGCACGCCGACATTGGAAAAGCCGTTTCAGGCCGCGGATCTGGAGCGCGCCATGCGCGAGGCGCTGGCCGGCTGAACCGCTCTAGCAGGCTGTTGAAAAACGGGGATCAAGCACCGCAACCACCTCTCCCCGGTGGGGAGAGGTCGGTTCGCTTCAGCGAACCGGGTGAGGGGGCTTAAGAGTTTCAACAGGTTACGCATGTCCCCCCTCACCCTGGCCCTCTCCCCACAGGGGCGAGGGGACGCTGTGGCGGCTTCCTTCGCACGTTTTCGACGGCCTGCTAGAGCATAATGACTTCAGGTCGAGGAGCCGCTCGCCATGGCACAAGGACGGTCGGCCGGCGATGGCCTGGCCGCGCCGAGGAGCGCCGTCATCGGCGAGCGGTCGCGGCGGCTTCCATCGCCGCGCGCACCGGGGCGAAGCTCAGCCGGTGGTGGCGGGTGACGCCGAGCCTCGCAAGCGCCGCGGCGTGTTCCGGCGTGCCGTAGCCCTTGTTGCGCTCCCATCCATAGCCGGGGCATTCGCACGCCAACTCGACCATGATGCGGTCGCGGGTCACCTTGGCGACGATCGAGGCGGCGGCAAGCGAGGCGGAATGACAATCGCCCCTGACCAGCGTGCGCGCCGGGCAGGGCAGCTCCGGCGCCAGATTGCCGTCGACGAGCGCCGCCGCCGGAGCGAGGTCCAGGGCGGCAAGCGCGCGGGCCATGGCGCGGAACGTCGCCTGCAACACGTTGACGGCGTCGACCTCCTCGCGCGCCGCGACGCCGACGCCGACGCGGGCATCGGCCACGAGGAGGTCGAACAGCCGCTCCCTCTCTTCCGGGGAAAGCAGCTTGGAATCGTTGAGCCCGGAAGGCACCCCGCCGGGATCGAGGATGACGGCGGCGGCCACCACCGGCCCGGCCCACGGGCCGCGGCCTGCCTCGTCGATGCCGCAGACGAGCCCGCCGATCTCCTCGGCAAGGGCTGCCTCCGGCGCCAGCGACGGACTTTTCGGCGAATCGCTCCTCCCCATGCGCCCAGCCTGCAGCGCCGCGGCGCCGGCGGCAAGCGCGATCGGCCCGCCGGCGAGGCATTTGGCGTTTCACCGCGCGATGGCCTACTATGCGGGTGCCGCCGGGTAGGCAAGCGGTACCTGGGCGCCCGACTGGAGGTTGAAAATGGAAGGAACGAGAACGTGGATCATCGCCGTGATCGCTTTGATCGTGGGAGCGGCCATCGGCTACGTTTACATGCAGGGTCAGGCAAGTGGACTCGCCGAGCAAGTGTCGACGTTGGAGACCCGGCTCGCCGAGGCGAACGATAGAGCGCAAAGCGCGGCTTCCGAGAACGAGACGCTGAAGGCGGATCTCGACGAGAAGACCAAGCTTGTCGAGGAGCAGCAGGCCAGGATCACGGAACTGGAAGCGGCGGCGCAGCAGCCGACCTCACCGACTCCCGAGCCGCCGACTCAGCAATAATATCCTGCGATCTCGCGCGACCGCCGCCGCCGGCCCGGCCCGGCCAAATTGGCGGCGACAGGACAATTTGCCCTCTCCCCTCGCGGCAGAGGGGCGCCGAGGCTTGGGGCCGAAGGCCCTTGGCGGTAACTGGGTAAGGGGCGGGCGGCGCGCGCCGCGTTATCCTCGCCTTTGCCCACCCGACCGTGCCGCCGATCAGTCGGGCAGCTTGACCAGCCCGTCCTCGCTTAAGGGGAAGAACGGGTTGTGGGCGATCTCCCAGGCATGGCCGTCCGGGTCGGCGAAATAGCCGGAATAGCCGCCCCAATGCATCTTCCTGGCCGGGGCGAGCACGCGGGCGCCGGCCGCGACCGCGGCGGCGAACGCCTCATCCACGGCCTCTTCGCTTTCAAGATTGATGGCGAGCGCGAAGCCGCCCGAACCCGCGGGCTCGTCCGTCCGGTTCGTTTCGGCGGCGAGCGCCTTGCGGCCGTATAGCCCCAGCACCAGATTGTCGAGGGCGAGGAAGCTGATTTCGGCGGCGCTCGCGCCTTCCGACGGCTTCCAGCCGAGCCGCTGGTAGAAGGCCGTGCTGGCGGCGAGATCGGCAACGCCCAGGGTTATGAGATTTACGCGCCGAGGCAGCATGTGCTTTCTCCCTCGAATCCAATCTTCCCTCTCCCCTTGCGGGAGAGGGGTGCGAAGGCTTGGGGCCAACGGCCCCTAGCCGTAGCTGGGTGAGGGGTGAGCAGCATTGCCTTTCCCCCTCATCCGGCTCGGGTCCTCCCGGACCCTCGCCACCTTCTCCCGCCAGGGGAGAAGGTTCTTCGTGCCTCACGCGAACAGGCTGAGCTGCTCGCCGGCCTGCGGCGGGCGGGCGAAGAGGTCGGTGCGCAG
>Ga0326597_10011848_pt1 | contig 11523 bp, 6 predicted proteins | sample RVTome_12_FD_203789 | JGI IMG/M metagenome (GOLD analysis project Ga0326597, IMG submission 203789) | Soil microbial communities from uranium-contaminated site in the Upper Colorado River Basin, Wyoming, United States - RVT100D185 | ecosystem: Environmental > Terrestrial > Soil > Contaminated >...
GCGGCCGAGGCGAAGTTTAACGTCGATCGCCATACGATCGTCGCGGTCTGGGGTGTGGAGTCGGATTTCGGCCGCTTGATGGGCACGCGGCCGCTGCTGCGCTCGCTTTCGACCGTGTCATGTTTCGGCTCAAGGCAGCGCTTCTTCCGCAGCGAATTGATTGCGACGCTCAAGATCGTGCAAAGCGGCGATTTCACTTCCGAGGCGTTGGTCGGCTCCTGGGCGGGCGCGTTTGGTCAGACGCAGTTCATGCCTTCGACCTTCCTGCGTCTTGCGATCGATTTCGATAGCGACGGGCGACGCGACATCGTCGGTTCGGTTCCGGACGCGCTCGCATCCACGGCAAACTTTCTGCGGCGCGCCGGCTGGATGCAAGGAAAACCCTGGGGCTACGAAGTGCGCTTACCCGCGGGCTACAACGGCCCGTCCGGGCGTCGCCAGAAGCAAACTCTGGCGCACTGGGCAACGCTTGGCATCACACACATCGATGGCAAGCCTGTCGAAGGACCAGGCCGGGCCGGGTTACTGCTACCTGCGGGTGTCAAGGGGCCCGCGTTCCTGGTCTTCAGAAACTTCGATGCAATCTATTCCTATAATGCTGCCGAGTCCTACGCGCTCGCGATCGCCCATCTGTCCGATCGGCTGCGTGGCGCCGCGGCTTTTTCCACACCCTGGCCCACAGACGATCGCGGACTGTCGCGTGCGGAGCGCCGCGACGTGCAACAGCTTCTCATCGATCGCGGCTTCGATATCGGCGCTGTGGACGGCATGATCGGCGCACAGACGCGCGCGGCGATTCGCGAGTTCCAGACGAGTATTGGAATGTCGGCCGATGGCCGCGCAGGCGCACGGGTGCTGGAAGCGTTGCGCGCTTCCGCGCCGCAGCGCTGAAGCCATTGCTGCGCAAACTGCTCACGCCCTGTTTGCCGCGATCCCGTATTCAATCAACTCAGTGTTGGCGACCGCAGTCTTCCAGGAAGCCGATCAGTTCCTCGCGCAGCTCGTAGTAACGCGGGTGCTGCAGCAGTGACTCGCGCGTGCGCGGCCGCGACAGCGGCACCTTCATGATCTTGCCGATATTTGCCCGCGGGCCGTTGGTCATCATCACCACGCGGTCGGCGAGCAGGATCGCTTCGTCGACGTCGTGCGTCACCATCACTGCGGTCACCTGGCTGCGCGCCCAGACTTCCATCAGCACGTCCTGCAGGTCCCAGCGGGTAAGCGAGTCCAACATGCCGAAGGGCTCGTCGAGCAGCAGCAGCTTGGGGTTAAGGGCGAAGGCGCGCGCGATGCCCACCCGCTGCTTCATGCCGTTTGAGAGTTCCGCCGCCTTCTTCCCCATCGCCGCGCCGAGGCCGACGCGGCCCAGGTAGTACGCCACCGCATTGTGGCGTTCAGCTTTCGTAGCACGCGGGAATACACGCTCGACACCGAGCATCACGTTGTCATAGGCGCTCAGCCACGGCACAAGGCTCGGCGCCTGGAATACTAATCCGCGATCCGGACCGGCGTCGGCGACCTCACGACCGTCGAGCACGATCACGCCCGCGCTGATGTCGGTCAGGCCGGCGACCATCGACAGCACCGTCGATTTTCCGCAGCCGGAGTGGCCGATTATGGAAATGAACTCGCCGCGATTCACCTTCAGATCGAAGCCGTCGACCACTGTCGCCGGGCCCGTGCCGTTGATGCCGGGGTAGATCTTGATAACCTGGGAGAAATCGACGAAACGTTCATCGTTCACGCGCCCGATGCCAGTAGCGGGTAAAGGGGCATCGGGCTTGGCGAGCGCGGCGGCCTCGATGCGCTCGGCCAGCGCGGCGTGGCGCAGGCCCAGGAGCGTCGCTACATTGGGTCGTGCGGATCTCGACACGTCGGCGGGTGCGAGCGCCGGCAGCGGGATCACCTGCGCGCCCTGGCCGGCATCGCGCTGGTGCGCCAAGCCCAGCAGGTGCTGGGTGATCTCGGCTCGCAGGGCCTGGAACCGCTGGTCGTGGTTCATCTCGCGGCGGTCGCGTGGGCGCTCGATGTCGACCCTGAAATCCGGGCCCAACTGCGCGCGCGGCCCGGTCTCGAGCGGGATGATACGATCTGCCATCATCAGCGCCTCATCGACGTCGTTGGTGATCAGCAGCACCGTCTTGCGGTCTTCGCCGGATCCCCAGATGCGCACGATCTCGTCCTGAAGGTTCGCTCGGGTCAGCGCATCCAGCGCCGATAGTGGTTCGTCGAGCAGAAGCACGTCGGGGTCGGTGGCCAACGCGCGTGCTACCGCAACGCGCTGGCGCATGCCGCCCGATAGTTGCGCCGGCTTCTTGTCGGCCGCCGGCGTCAGGCCGACCATGCCGATGTAACGCATCACGCGCTCGGCGCGCAGCGTTGCGCTGTCTCGGGCGAAGACTCGGTCGACCGCCAGTGCAACGTTCTCGCGCACCGTCAGCCACGGCATCAGCGAATAGCTCTGGAACACGACGCCGCGGTCCGGGCCGGGCGAGGTGACCGGTTTGCCGTCCTTCAGCACATCGCCGCTATCAGCTGCAATCAAACCTGCCAGCAGGCTCACCAGCGTCGTCTTGCCGCTACCGGAAAAACCGACGATCGCGAGGAACTCGCCCGGCTCGATACGCAGGCTCAGGCTCGCCAGCACCTCGGAACGCCCGCGGCCGCTGCCGTAGCCCTTGCTGACGTTGCGCAGTTCGAGCGCTGCGGCTGCTGGCACTGCAACCACAGCAGAGTTCGGTTTGGCAGCCGCGCTCGGCACGGCGTCGAGCAGCCCTGCGCGCGATTTCAATGCCACGTTCATCTGCGAGCCAGGTGGATCAAGGGCGTGCAACCAGATTCTGCAGCATGCTCATCAGCCGATCCAGAGCGAAGCCGATCAGACCGATGGTGAGCACTGCCACCATAATTCGGCTCAGTGAATCACTACTGCCGTTTTGGAACTCATCCCAAACGAATTTTCCCAATCCCGGATTTTGCGCCAGCATCTCAGCGGCGATCAGTACCATCCAGCCCACGCCGAGCGACAAGCGCATACCGGTGAATATGAATGGCAGTGCCGATGGCAAAATGATCTTGCGCACCCGCGTGATCAACGACAGTTGCAGCACCTTACCGACATTGATCAGGTCCTTGTCAACAGAGGTCACGCCCACGGCCGTGTTGATCAATGTCGTCCAAAGCGAACACAACGTGACGGTGATCGCCGAAATCAGGAACGACTTCTGGAACATCGGCGTGCCGGTGGTAACGTAGACCGCGCTGACGATCAGGGTAACGATCGGCAGCCAGGCGAGCGGCGAAACTGGGCGGAAAGTCTGCACGATCGGGTTGATGGCAGCCTGCACTATTTTCGATGAACCGGCCAGGATGCCGAGCGGCACTGCGAGCACGGTGGCGATCAGGAAACCGGTGAAGACCGTCACCAGGCTGGTAATGATCTGGTCCAGATAGGTCGGTTTGCCGTTGTAGGTGAAGGCGCGGGGCGTAGCCGTCGGGTCTTCGGCCAGACGCTCCTTGTTGCGCGCGTCCTGGCGCACGTAGAACTCAACGCGCTTGCGGCGTTCGGCGAAGTGGTCGGCCCATAGCACCTGCGCCTGCGCCAGAACCTGCGTCGGACCTGGCACCGCGCCCAGGCTAGTCTGGATCCGCGGTGCTACAGCAGCCCAGACGGTGACGAACAGCGCCAGCGCCAGCGCCGGGACGCCTGCGGAAAGCCACAACGCGCGCCCCACTTCTCGCGGGTCCCCGCAGGCGGCGCCGATGCCACCAGTCAGTCTCGTGATCATTTCCATCGCCGCACCTCGGTAGTGACTGGCCATTAGGCAGACGCGCTCAGACGGTATCTTTGGCCTTCAGGCCGATCTTGAATTTGTCGAGGTAGTCGTTCGGCTTTCGGCCGTCGAATACGATGCCGTCGATGAAGCCATCCTGTGCGCCCTTGAATCCGTCTGTCTTCGCCGGAAAGTCGGCCCCTTTCGCCTTTCCCTCTGCGATCAGCGCCTTGGCGGCCTGCATGTAGACCGCGGGCAGGTAGACTTTCTTCGCCACTTCCATGTACCACGCATCGGGTTTGGCCTCCGTGATCTGGCCCCAGCGTCGCATCTGCGTCAGATACCAGATTGCGTCGCTATAGAATGGATAGGTGGCGAAGTAGCGGAAGAAGACGTTGAAGTCCGGCATTGGCCGCTTGTCGCCCTTTTCGTATTCGAAGGTGCCGGTCATGCTATTGCCGATGACACTCGCATCGGCGCCGACGTAATTAGACTTCGCCAGCATCTTTACCGCCTCTACGCGGTTAGCCGTGCTGGCGTCCAGCCACATGCAGGCGCGGATCAGCGCCTTGATCACGGCGACGTGGGTGTTGGGGTTCTTGTCGGCCCAGCCGCGTGTCACGCCGAATACCTTTTCCGGATTGTTCTTCCAGATCTCAATGTCAGTGATCACCGGCACCCCGATGCCCTTGGCGACGGCCTGCTGATTCCAGGGCTCGCCTACGCAGTAGCCGTCGATGGTGCCAGCTTCCATGGTGGCGGGCATCTGCGGCGGTGGCGTCACCGACAACAGCACGTCGGCGCTCTTCGTGCCGCTAATGTCACTGCTGGTGTAGTAGCCGGGGTTCAGGCCGCCGGCAGCGAGCCAGTAGCGCAGTTCGTAGTTGTGAGTGGACACCGGGAATACCATGCCCATCTTGAATGGTCTGCCCTGGTTCTTGCGTTTGTCGACTATCTTCTTGAGCGCGTCGGCCTTGATCGGGTGCTTGATCTTGCCGCCGTCCATCGGTAGCAGCGGCTTCAGTTCCGACCAGACGGCATTGGACACGGTGATGCCGTTGCCGTTGAGGTCCATGCTGAACGCGGTGACGACGTCGGACTTGGTACCGAAGCCGATCGTTGCGCCCAGCGGCTGGCCTGCGAGCATGTGCGCACCGTCGAGCTGGCCATCGATTACGCGATCAAGCAGCACTTTCCAGTTGGCCTGCGCTTCCAGCACCACGTTCAGTCCCTCGTCCTCGAAGTAGTGCTTCTCGTACGCAACGACTAGCGGCGCGCAGTCGGTGAGCTTGATAAAGCCGAACTTCAGCACCTCCTTCTCGGGTCGCCCCTTGCGTTGCGCTGCTGCCGGCATGCCGAAAGCCGAGGCACCCAGCAGCGCGGACAATTCGGCGAGAAACTTGCGGCGGTGGGAGGGTGGTGGGGGCGCATTTCCATGGGACATGGCGTAGATCTCCTGATAGGACGTGCGTGATGGACCACTGCTACCTGTTACAGAAACGCAGCCAGCAGGGTTGGCTGGTGGCCCGCTTGAAGCAAGGATTTGCGATTCATCGGTGCTCCGCGCCTGTCAATGTTCGTTCGGCAACACTCCGACCTGCGGCATGCGCGCAAGACCGGTATCACGCGCATGCTGCTCGAAACCTCGGTTACGCCAGAAAAACGCGCCTGGCATAGTGGTTGGGATCACCAGCACATAGAAAAGTCTGCGGCCGATCGCGGCGCTGGCAACGATCATCGCCGCGGCGACAGCCCACAGGCCGATGCCGGCATCGCGGCCAGGCTGGACTATCGCCAACGCGACCACGAGCGCAACACTGAGCGCTAGGCCCAAATTGCGCAGGAGATAGGTTTTGCCGAAGGTCGTGCACTGTTCCTGATGCGAGGCTGCGGCCTCCCCGCCGCGCTCTTTGAGGTGGCGCGCATGCGCGATCAAACCCAGAGCCTCGACCAAAAGTCCCAGAGCGATCGGCCAGCCGAGCATGCTCAGCAGCTCCGCGTACGGTAGTCCCTGGGCCATGAGCACGCCGCCATAGGCTATGCCCACGACGAGCGTGCCCAGACTGAGCATCGAGCCATAGAACGTGGTCAACACCTGCCAGTGATCCCAGAACGGACGCGCCTTGATGCGATAGATTCGATACATGGCGTAGAGCGCAACCGGTCCCGCCGCCACGGCCAGCCAGCCGGCGGTCGCTTGCGCGCCGCGCAGCAAGCCCTGTGGCAACAGCCAGGTGAACAACCCCGGCGCAGCGAGTAACAGCGCATACAGACCCAGCGAGTTGTAAAACACCGCCACCGCGGCGACTTCGCGGCTGACCGGAGAATGGCGCAGATTATTAAACGCGCGGTAGAAGCGCTGCGGCTTGCCCAGGTGCATAGTGGAGATCGCGAGTGCGAACGTCTGCGCTCCCAGGAGCGCGAACAGCAGACCGACGTGCGTCAGCGGATGAACTTCAACGGCCAGTGCGTTCAGTCCAAGAAACGGTCCGAGGAACAGGACAAGGAAAGCGCCTACCACGGCTTGCGTGATCAGGGTGAAAATTACCAGCGGGTCCTCGCGCGAACGCAATTTATCCAGGTTCCACTCGCGCGCGCGCGGTGCGCCGGCTAATTCCGGTTGATAGCCGCTGTTGCCGGCTCCGGCTTTCTTAACGTAGATGAGCGGCATCGAATCGGTACGGTGCATTTCACGCGGCAAATCCCGCGTCTGCTGAAAGCGAATGTTGGGCTGCGTGATTGCGGGGTTTGGAAATCCCGGAATCTCGAGCTTGGTCTGTATCCGATTCTGCGGCGCAGTCTCGATCACGCCGAAATCGAGCGCCCCGGCAAGACACGCGGCTGCACAGGCGGGTTTCAACCCCACCTCGAGACGATCCACACACATATTGCACTTCGACACCTCGCCTTTTTGCGGGTCGAGCTGCGGTGCGTTGTAAGGGCAGACCCAGGTGCAATAGCCGCAGCCGAAGCAAATGTCCGGATCCTGCAACACCGCGCCGTACTCGGCGAACTTGGTGTAGGCGCGCGTCGGACAGCCCTTCAGGCAGACCGGATCGTCGCAGTGGTTGCATGCCATGGAGATGTTGACCCGGCGGAAGTCCGGATAGGAGCCTCCTTCCACGTAGCCCACCGATCGGAAGCTGATGTGCGCAGGCAGATCGTTCTTCTCGCTGCATGCCGCTTCGCACGCGTGACAGCCGATGCAGTTGTCGGCGGTGAAATGAAAGCCGTGCTGCTTGTAACGATCGGGGTTGGCGCTGACCGCTATGCTGCCGTTGATCCGCAGGCTCTGCCCTGCGAGCGGACTCGTGGCGTCCGCGAGCCGGATGGATTTACCGTGTTGGTTCACTGCAGCGTCGTTCGACGCCGCCAGCAGGGCGTACGCGGGCTCGTGTTCGCGTCGCTTGAACGCGGGTGCGGCAGTTCCGCAGGCGGCGCCTTGCCCCGATGACTCGACGAATGCGAGTCCATTTCGGTCCACACCCACCTTGAACATCGTGCTCTCCGTCAGAAACCGCGCGCGGCGACGTTTGCCGCAGCCGCCGCCAGTTGATCGGTCGCCGGTTCGATTTTTACTGCGCACTGCTTAAACGCGGGCTGGCGCGAATACGGATCAAGCAGGCCGAGTGTCAGCCGGTTCACGCACTCGTGGAAATGAAAAGGAATGAACACCATGTTGTGGGGAACACGGTGCGTGAGCTGCACCAGCACGACTGCGTAACCACGCCGCGAAATGAGCCGGGCGTAGGTCATGTGCTCAATGCCGAGGGCGTACGCCGCGTCCGGATTCATTTCCATGTAGGGCGTCGGGCTGAACTTGTTGACGTTGCCGATCTTGCCGGTGCGCGTGCGGGTGTGAAAATGCTCGACCACGCGGCCGCTGTTCAGCCAGAACGGGAACTGCTGGTCCGGGCGCTCGTTGTTGTCGACGAACGGCAGCGCGATCAGCTTCGCTTTTCCGTCTGGATGCTGGAACACGCCGTCGGTATACAGACGCGGGGAGCCGGTCTGCACACCTTCGGTGCAAGGCCACTGGACACCACGCTGCGATTCGATCTTGTCGTAGCTCAGTCCCGAATAATCGAGCATGCGCCCGCGGGAGAGTTCGCGCATCTCGTCGAACACTTCGGCGGACGACTCCGGGAAGCGGATTTTGTGGCCCTGCTCGAAGCGCCTGGCGATCTGGTTGAAAATCCACAGGTCGGTTCGGGAATCCCCGTGCGGCGTCACAACCTGGCGCACGAGGTTCACGCGCCGCTCGGTATTGGTGAACACGCCTTCCTTCTCGCCCCACAACGCCGCGGGCAGGTAGACGTGCGCGTACTTCGTTGTCTCGACATCCGCATAGGCATCCTGCACCACCAGGAACTCGAGGTTCTGCAGCGACTTCCGGATGCGCGGCATGTTCGGCATCGAGGTCATCGGATTGGTGGCGATCAACCACAGCGCCTTGATCTGGCCGGTCTCGATGGCCGGGAAAATGTCGGTCATGTACAGACCCCGCGCCTTGGGGAAGAACTCAGGGTCCATCCCCCAGTACGCGGCGACCTCGTTGCGGTCCGTTTCCTTCTCCAGCGTGCGGTAGCCGGGAAGCCCGGAACACGACGACCACTCGCGCGTTCCCATCGCATTGCACTGGCCGGTGATGGACAAGCTGGTGGCGCCGGGCTTGCCGATATTGCCGGTGATCAGATTCAGGTTGTTGATCGCCACCACGCCGTCGGAGCCGTGGGTGCTCTGGTTGATGCCCATCGTCCATATGGACATGGCCGCGCCCGCCTTTGCATACAGGCGCGCGACGTGACGGATGGTGTCCTCGTCGATACCGCAGATGCCCGCGGCCGTAACCGGATCGTATTGCCCGACCAATTGCGCAAATACCTCGAAGCCCGTGGTATGCGCCTCGGTGTATGCCTGGTCGTGCAAGTTCTCTTTGAGGATCACGTGGGCCAGCGCGTTCAGCAGCACGAGATCGGTGCCCGGTGTGACAGGCAGGTGGATGTCTGCCATCTGTGCGAACATCGTGACTCGGGGATCCACCACGATCACAGGAAAATGGCGTTTCTCCAGAGCCATCTTGAGCCGCCAGTAGATAATCGGATGCTGCTCCGGCAAATTTGAGCCGAACGCAAGCAAGCATTCGGTATGCTCGAAGTCCTCGTAGCAGCCGGGCGGGCCGTCGGAGCCGAACGAGCGCTTGTAGCCCGACACGGCCGAGGCCATGCACAATGTAGTGTTACCGTCGTAATTGTTCGTGCCGATGACAGCGCGCACGAGCTTGCCGAGCGTATAAAACTCTTCGGTTAGGATCTGGCCGGTGGACACGATGGCGACGCTGTCTCGACCGTACTGCTGCTGGATGCGACGGAACTGCGCGGCGGTGCGATCGAGTGCGGCATCCCAGCTCACTTCAACGTAAGGGTCAAGGGGCGTTTCGCGCAGCAGCGGCTTGTTGCCGCGGTTAGCGGAGTTGAACAGTTCGTGCTCGAAAATGCCCTTTATGCAGAGCTTGCCCTGATTGACCGGCGCATCCGCGACACCGCGCGCGGCCACCGCCTTGCCCGCGGCGTTCAGTCCGACTTCGATCGAGCAGCCGGTCGAGCAATACCCACAGGTCGTGTACTTCCAGTCAACCACGCCCTTGTCGACGATCTTGATGGGATTCTTCCGACCGCGCCCGAAAAGCATTGCAAATTGCCTTTATTCAATCGACATGGCGCATCGGATCGCCCCGTACCCAGATCAGGTCGCCTTCGCGGGACGTGGGATACACCTGCAGGCGTACGGACGGGTCCTCCACGCATCGACCGGAGGCGAGGCTGAAGTGCTGCTTGTACACGGGTGATGCGACGACCAGTTCTCCGTTGAGGTCACCGACGATGCCGCGTGACAACACGTTCGCACGGGAGAATGGGTCGTGGTTGTCCAAGGCATACACGCGGTCGTCGTCCAACCGGAACACGGCCACCTGCCGCTCGCCCAACAGCGCGCATACACCGGTGTTCGGCACGATGTCGTCCAGTCGGCAGGCGACCAACCAGCCGCCCGTCGTCAGATTCGGCCGTGCGCTCATACCACTGTCTCCGGCAGCGATGTGCGCTCTTCCGGGCGCGCCGGCCGAATCTGCCCACGCTCCTCGACAAACACCACGTTGCTGTCTGGTGCGTCAGAGTTCACGAAGTGGCGGAAGCGCTTCAAGGTTTCCGGATCGTTAATTGCCTTCTTCCACTCGCACTCGTAGGTGGCCACCAATTTCTGCATGTCGGCTTCGAGCTCCGCGCCGATGCCGAGCGAGTCCTCGCACACGACATTACGCACATACTCGATACCGCCTTCAAGATTCTCCAGCCAGCTCGCGGTGCGCTGGAGCCGATCGCCGGTGCGGATATAGAACATCAGGAAGCGGTCGATATAACGAACGAGCGTGGCGTCGTCCAGGTCGCGGGCGAGAAGATCGGCATGGCGCGGCTTCATGCCGCCATTGCCGCAGACATACAGGTTCCAACCTTTCTCGGTGGCGATAATGCCAACGTCCTTGCCTTGCGCCTCCGCGCATTCGCGGGTGCAGCCCGATACCGCCATCTTCAGCTTGTGCGGCGAGCGCAGCCCGCGATAACGGTTCTCGATGTCGATCGCCATGCGCACCGAGTCCTGCACGCCGTAACGGCACCAGGTGCTGCCGACACAGGACTTCACGGTACGCAACGCCTTGCCATAGGCATGGCCGGATTCAAAGCCGGCGGCTACCAGCTCCTTCCAGACCAGCGGCAGTTGCTCCACTCGCGCGCCGAACAGGTCTATGCGCTGGGCGCCGGTGATCTTGGTGTAGAGACCGAACTTCTGCGCCACTTCGCCGAGCACGATCAGCTTGGCCGGGGTGATTTCACCGCCCGGCGCCCGCGGCACGATCGAGTAGGTTCCGTCCTTCTGCAAGTTGGCGAGGAAGCGATCGTTGGTGTCCTGCAAGGGCGCGTGCTTTGGCTTCAGGATGAATTCGTTCCAACACGCAGCCAGGATCGAGGCGACTGCCGGCTTGCAGATGTCACAGCCGCGACCGCGGCCGTGCTTCGAAACCACATCGTCGAAGGATTTCAAGCCGCCGACGCGCGTGAGATGGAACAGTTCCTGGCGCGAATACTTGAAGTGCTCGCACAAGTGATTATTCACGTCCACACCGCGTTTGCGCAACTCGGCGTCGAGAATTTGTTTCACCAGCGAGCCGCAACCGCCACAAGTCGTGCTCGCCTTGGTTACTATCTTGATCGCACCGACACTCGTCGCGCCGACCGCAATGGCCTCGCAGATGCCGCGCTTGGTCACACTGTTGCAGGAGCAGATCAACGCTGTCGGCGGGAGCAGATCAACGCCGAGCGCCTTGCCGCCTCCACCTGCACGCGCCGGCAGGATGAGATCCTCGGGATGCGCGGGAAGCGGCAGCGCGCTCAAGGTCATCTGCAGCAGGTTGCCGTAATCGGCGGCATCGCCGACCAGGACCGCGCCCAGCAGGCACTTGTGATCACCGGAGACCACGAGCTTTTTGTAGATTCCCGCGGCCTCGTCGGTGAAGACGTAGTTGAGTGCGTCAGGCGCGGCGCCGTGAGCATCTCCAATCGAAGCGACATCCACACCGAGCAACTTCAGCTTGGTGCTCATGTCCGCGCCCGGAAAGCGCGCATCCTGCTCCCCGCTGATGTGCCGTGCGGCGACTTCGGCCATCTGGTAGCCGGGCGCGACCAGCCCATAGATG
>Ga0326597_10011849_pt1 | contig 11523 bp, 8 predicted proteins | sample RVTome_12_FD_203789 | JGI IMG/M metagenome (GOLD analysis project Ga0326597, IMG submission 203789) | Soil microbial communities from uranium-contaminated site in the Upper Colorado River Basin, Wyoming, United States - RVT100D185 | ecosystem: Environmental > Terrestrial > Soil > Contaminated >...
CGCCACCCGCTACGACAAGCTCGCCAGAAACTTCCTTGCCGCAAACGCCCTCGTCGGCGCACTCTATTGGATCAAGTTGTGAGTCCAGACCCTAACTCCTTGATGTTTCGTTAATCCAATTGAGGTTTGGCTCTAGATAAAGGGAATTGAAATCACATGCCAAATGATAGAAATCCCCCCCGCACGCTATTTCCCCGTCCGAAAACAATTCTTTTTTCCCTTATCATCATATCAGTGATTGCCGGTGGTTTCGAACTGGCATCCTACTTTATCATAACGAATTTCGCGGATACGGGATCGTTCAATGCCCGTGTCCTACAATCAAGATACCACCCGTTTCTAGGTTGGGAACCACCCGCCAACGCCCGCCTTAACACCGGGAAAGCGTGGTATGGTGAAGATAAATTTATCGACACCGATCCCTTCGGCCGCTCGATAACGCCGTTGTCCTATGATGACCCTGAATTAAAAATAGTCATTACCGGCGGCAGCACCATGTTCGGCGTTGGCGTCTCGTCGAATGAAACGACCGTCCCGTCGCAGCTTGAAAAGAAAATTATCGATCGTCTGGGTATTCGCGCAGAGGTCGTCAATCTGGCCGTCCGCGGCTATAACTCGTTTCAGGAATTGCTCAGTTTGCGTCAGTACCTGCTGACGGATAACGCGGACTTCGTACTTGCGATCAGCGGACGCAACGATTCCCAGTCGGCCCTTTATGACCAGGATGTGAAATCGGCGTTGCTTCCCCGTTCTGTTTACGTTAACGCCGTCGATCTCGTGCGCCGTGCCGAGACTCAGCAACCAATCGTCTTGAACTTGGTCGGGTTCTTCCGGTCAAAATCCTATCTCGCCGATTTGTTGGCAAGGGTGATCCTTCGAGCCATGGAAAAATTGTCGGCGCCGGGAGTGGTCGATGCCTTTCCCCTTGAACCAAAATACGACGGTATTCGCAAACGCGCTGAGATCACCCTTGGAAACTATTGGGCAATGAAAGCGCTGACCGAATTCCAGAATGGGAGATTCTATTTCGTCCTAATTCCGACGGCCTATACCTGGGATAAATTCGCCTTCGATACGCCCGACAACCCGCCAGAACAACACAGAATCTACAAGGCGTTCGAAAACGCCTATTTCGATCATCTACGCGCGCTTGGCAAGTCCCTACCGGTGAATGATTTAACTTCAATCATGAACGGGTACTCCGGGAAACCTTATGTGGACAAAACCCATTTCTCTGATGAAGGAGCGGATATTTTATCTACGCACCTCTTGAGCCTCATATCGGATGAGCTTGTTAAAAAAAAGGAAACGAAAGGCCGCTCCGATAATCGCCGATGAAACACCGTCGGCGCCTCCAGTTCACGCGCCGATGAACGAAACCTCCAATGTTTAGAACGATACGACAGCTGATCGCCATCCTCGACTCGGCGTCACGCCTGCAATTCGCGCTGGCGCTGGCTCCCATGCTCATCATCACGACGCTCGAAGTAGCGAGCATCGGCCTGATCCTGCCCGTCATTCAGGTTCTTCTCCTGGATCAAGAGGGCGGGCGGATGACCGCGTTCATTCTCAACGCGTTGCCGTCCGCGGGCCGAGACGATCCCAAGCTTTGGATAAGCGGACTGTTCATCGCCGTTTTCATCGGCAAAAACTTCCTGATGCTGGCAATGCTCTACACCGTCAACCGGGTGGTGACCCACAAGACCGCGGTTTTCACGAAACAGATGTTCCTGGCTTACCTGGCGCGGCCGCTGATCTTCCATTACCGCAACAACAGCGCAAATCTGCTGCGCAACATAACCACGGGAATCGACAGTACGCTCGAATCCGTGCGGCTTATTCTGATGATGACGTTGGACACCCTGCTGATGTTCAGCGCCATTCTGCTCATGGTTTTTGTCGAGCCTATGGCAACCCTCAGCATCGTTGCCATCCTGGCCGTGGCCGGCGGCGCGATCTTCGGGATTTTCAGTCCGGTTTTCCACCGCTGGGGCACGCAGAGCATGATCCTGGAAGGAACCGTCATAAAGCTGGTCAACCAGTCCTTCACCGGCATCCGTGACGTTAAGCTGCTGGACGATTACGGCAACCTGGGCCGGCGGCTCGGCGACACCGCTCTGGCGCACGCCCACTATACATGCCGTATCATGACCTCGATCCACATTCCCAGGCTTTTAATCGAGACCATCGTCGTCGTCATCGTGCTGGGCGCCGTCTTCGTTCTCTTGTCCAACCAGCGGCCTCGCGATGAAATCATTACCATTATCGGCCTATATGGCATGGCGGCGCTGCGACTGATGCCGTCCTTGAACCGTTTGCTGACGTCGGCCACGGATTTGCGCCGGCGCGCGCCTTATATTTCGACCATCTATGATGGCCTCATTCAGGCCCGAGAGGACTTGGTTTCCCAGGGCGATGGCACTGTATGGGATGAAATCCGGTTGCAGCGCGAAATTCGGATTGAGAATGTCAGCTACGCCTATCCTGACGGCAGCCACCACGCTTTGCAAAACATTGACCTAACCATTTTCAGGGGACAATCCGTCGGTATCGTCGGCAAATCCGGCGCCGGTAAGTCGACCCTGATGGACATCATCCTGGGGCTGCTGACACCCGACCACGGCCGGCTCCTGATCGACGGCCGCGACGTTTCGAACAGCCTCGCGGCGTGGCGGCGGCGCATCGGATTCGTGCCGCAGCAGGTGTTCCTGCTCGACGACACGGTGCGCCGCAACGTCGCCTTCGGTATGGAGGACGCCGACATCGATGAGGATCGGGTCAAGGAGGCCCTTCGGTTGGCCCGGCTGGACGACTTCGTCCTCGGCCTTCCCGATGGTCTTGAGACAGTGCTGGGCGAACACGGAACGCGGCTTTCCGGCGGCCAGCGCCAGCGCATCGCCATTGCCCGCGCGTTGTACCGCGACCCTGACGTCTTGATTTTCGACGAGGCCACGTCGTCGCTCGACAACGAGACCGAGAGTGAGATCAGCACCGCCATCGAGAGCCTGTCCGGGGAAAAAACGGTATTGATCGTCGCCCACCGGCTCAGCACGGTCCGCCGCTGCGACGTGATCGCGTTCATGAAGGACGGCCGGATCGCCGGCACCGACACTTTCGACCGCCTGATAAGCGGCAACCGGGATTTCGAGCAGCTGGTGCGCTGGGACGGCTTCGACGCCGCGGACGGCCGCATCAAGGCGATGCCGTGAGACTCGCAACCTCTAACATCGCATTGCCTGCCTTCGCGCACATAGACGCGCTCGCCCATCTTCCCAAAATGGGCTTCACCGGCCTCGAGGTGGCGCCGAGCCGTGTCTGGCGAGACACCTGGCACGGTCTCGGCCGGGCCGCCGTCGACGCCTACCGCAAGGCGGTCGAGGCCGCCGGTTTGACGGTCATAGGTCTGCATTCGCTGTTCTTCGACCATCCGGATCTCGGCATGTTCCGAGGCGCCGAGATCCGCCGGCGGACCCTGGACTTCCTCGTGCATCTTTCCGGCCTATGCCGCGACCTCGGCGGCAAGACGCTGATCTACGGCTCCCGGACGGCGCGGACGCGTGGCGCGCTGACGCCGGCGGAGGCCCACGCCGAGGCGGTCGATTTCATGGGCGAATTGTGTCGGCGCATCGACGGGCACGGCACCTGCTTCTGCTTCGAGCCCCTGGAAAAGGAGGTCGCCGACTTCATCAACTCGGCCTATGAGTCGCTGGCCGTGGTCGAAGACGTCAACGATCCCGGCGTCGGCGTGCAACTGGACGCCAAGGCGCTGGTCGCCAACGGCGAGGCGGGCCCGGAGACCTTCGCCGCCGTCCGCCACCACCTGGTCCATTTCCACGCCAACGAGCCGGGGCTCGGCGTGCTCGGTGCGTCGGGCACGGTCGACCATGCGGCGTTCGGCGGATGCTTGCGCGATGTCGGCTACGACGGCTACGTCTCCAACGAGCAGATCATGGTCGCCGGCGACCCATTTCGGGGTTTGGCCCGAAGCGCCACGGTATTAAAGGCTTGTTACGGATAACGATTCCGTGACGGGTGCAAGCGCGCTCTTGGGCTATTCGAACTAAACGCTTTATTACCTAATGGTTAGACATTATATGAGTCTTATCACGTTGTTCCTAAAACCATATTCCGCCCGATGAAAAAATTCGTCTGCAAGCACCCGTGGTCGCACTTCGAGGTTAACAACCCGAATGGCGACGTTACCATGTGCTGCAACAACGACACCGTGCTCGGCAACGTCAACGACGGCTCCATCGCCGACATCTGGAACGGGCCGAAGTTCAAGGCCGTGCGCAAGCGCATGGCGACCGAGGGCGCACATGCCTTTTGTCCTCACACCTGCCCGGTGCTGCGGGGTGGCAAGAAGTACGAGAACCTGGATTGGTTCGAGGATCTCCGGAAAGATGGCGAGGCCCGGCGGAACGCGGTTCTCAACGAGCAGGAATACGCCGAGCGCCGCGAGGCGCTCTCCTCGACCCCGCGTTGGTTGCGTTTTACTTATTCATATGCGTGCAACCTGGACTGCTATCACTGCTATCAGCGCGAAGACGCCAAGATGCGCCTGAAGTTGCCGGATACGTTCATGGAGGAGGTTCCGGAGTACGCCAGAAAATGCCAGGTCATCTATCCGTTCGGCGGCGAGCCTTTTTTCTTCAAGCCGGTGCTCGATTTCCTGGATAATCACGACGCCGCCTTGGAAAGCCGGTTCTTCTTCATCACCAACGCGACTCTTCTCACCGACCGCATCTATGAGACGCTGGACCGCCTGCCGATCACCTGCATGGCGGCTTCGCTGGACGCGGCGACGGCCGAAAGCTTCGAGACGCTGCGCGTGCGCGGGCGCAATGCCGACTGGGAAACGGTGATGACGAACTTGGCCCGGCTGCGCGACCTCAAGCGCCAAAAGGGGTTTACGTTCACCGTCAGCATGACTCTCAATAGCGTCAACTGCGGCGAAATCGAGCGTTTCGTCGATCTCGCCCTCGGCTTCGAGGCCGAGCCGCTGGTCATGCTCGTCGCCAACCCCTACCAGACCGACGAATTCCAGAAGAAGTTCCTGATCTTTACCGGCGCGCAGCTGGACGACATGTTCGCCCAGATTGAGCGCGCCCTTCCGAAGGTCCGCGACGCCGGTTTCCGGGACGCGGAAACCTTCCTCGGGCAGTTGCGCACGGCCTTGCGGCATCACCGGAAGCATGACAACAAGCTGTTGAATTTCAAGGCGGGCAGCCTCGCCCGGCGGGCCTTCCATATGCTGCCGGAACAGTTCCAGGGGCCGGTGCGCCGGGTGGTGCAGGAAATCCGCACCCGAACGTTCGAGTCCTATGCCGACAGGGACGCATCCTAGCCGGCGCTGGCTGGCAGCACCCTCTGGGAGCACCGGGAAACACCATGGCTAAAAAGACAGTTTTCAAGAAACCCCAGGATTTCCGGGTCCTGTTCGTGTATCCGAACATCCAGATGAGCGCGCTCGCGCCGCAAAGCATCGGCTACCTGTCGGCCGTTCTCAAGCGGGCCGGGTTCACTGTCGATCTGTTCGACAGCACCTTCTATGCGTCGCCCCTGACCACCGACACCAACGAGGAAAAGGTCTATCTCTCGATCGTCAAGCCGTTCAGCTGGAAGGAACGCAACATCACCCCGAAGACCACCGACATGATCGCGGATTTCCGCAAGAAGGTGGATGACTTCCAGCCCGACTTGGTGGCGGTGTCTGTGGTCGAGAACACATGGTTCATCGCCGACGCAATGTTGAGCGCGCTTGACGACGACATCCCGATCGTCGTCGGCGGCGTCTTCGCCACCTACGCGCCCGAGATCGTCATCCGCCATCCGAGGGTAGATTACCTGTGCCGGGGCGATGGCGAGCTGCCGTTGCTCAATTTGTGCCAGGCGATGGCCGCGGGCGCCGATACCACGGTCGTTCCCAGCCTGTGGGCGAAGGTCGGCGGTCAAATCCACCGCAACCCCATCGGCCAGGGCATCGCCATGGACGACCTGCCGTTCCCCGATTGGAGCATCTTCGAGGAGCAGAGCCTATACCGCCCCATGCAGGGCCGCGTTTACAAGACCATGGGCGTCGAGACCCAGCGGGGATGCCCCTACAAATGCACGTTCTGCAATTCGCCGTCGAACGTCACCCTGTATCGTGAGGAGAAGGCGGGAAGCTTCTACCGCAAGAAATCGGTCAAGCGGGTCGCCGAAGAGCTGGAATTCATGCAGAGCCGTTACGGCCCCGAATTCATCTATTTCGTCGTCGATACCTTCCTTGCCATGAGCGACCGCGAGCTCGACGAGTTCTCGGAGATGTACCAGAGCTTCAGGATTCCTTTCTGGATGAATACCCGGGCCGAGACCGTCAACGACCGACGCGCCGACCACCTGGAGAAGATGAACTGCCTGCGCATGAACATCGGCATCGAGCACGGCAACGAAGAGTACCGCAAGCGCGTGCTGCTGCGCGCCGTCAGCAACGAGCGTATGCTCGAAGCCTTCCAGGCCTGCGCCGGGCGCAGCTTCACGACGGTCGCCAATTCGATCATCGGTCTGCCCCAGGAAACGCGGGAACTGGCTTTCGACACCATCGCGTTCAATCGGCAACTGCCGAAGGACATCGAGGCCTCCGGCGCCTTCATCTTCACGCCCTACCACGGCACGCCGCTGCGCGCCGAGGCGGTCAAGCAGGGATACGTGAGCGACGACAGCATCTGCTCGCTCAACGTCACCAAGGGCAGTATCCTCGACATGCCGCAGTTCCGCGCCGAGGAAATCCAGGGACTGTGTCGGGTTTTCAGCTTTTACGTGAAGATGCCCGAGGAGCGCTGGAACGACATCGCCGTCGCTGAGGTCTTTACCGAGGAGGGCGAGCGCGCTTTCGAGGTGTTGCGCAAGGAGTTCCTTGCCCATTACCGGCGATCCACTACGGCGCCGAAGGACGTCAGTTCCTTCAACCTGGTCGTCGGCACCGAGGAATGGGAAAAATTGCGCCAGCCCCGGCCCGAGGACTTCAGCGACCTCCATTGACGCCCGCCGTCACACCACGCCGCAGCCTGTGCCCTTGACCGAACGCCCGACCACGCGCGAGCAGCGCGTCTGGGCGAGCCCCGATTCCCTGGACTTCTTCGCCCGGGAGCGGTGCGCGCCCGAAGACTTGTACCCGTCGGAGCGGGTCTTCCTGCCCGGCGCTGTCGGACGGGCGGCCACCGTGCTCGACGTCGGCTGCGCTTGCGGCGGTTTTGCCTCGATCATGCGCGCCTTCAACGCCGCGATCCGCTACACCGGCGTCGACATCGTCCCCGAGATGCTATCCCGGGCCCGGGACAGGCACGCGGATGATGCTTTCGTCGTCGCCGACGGCGGCCGACTGCCGTTCGCCGACCGCAGCTTCGACCTCGTCCATTGTTCGGGCACGGTACACCTGAATTCCGATTACCCGGCGCTGATCGCCGACATGTGGCGAGTGGCCAACCGTGAGGCGTTGTTCGACATGCGCCTGACCGAAGGGCCGTCGCAGAAAGGCGTATTCCGGGTCGATTTCGCCGCCACGGGGCGTGGCGGCGTGTTGCCCTATCACGTCGTCAACCTGGAGGACGCCCGCGCCCTCATCGACGCCCTTCCCGACACGCCGAGGCGGGTCCGCCTATCGGGATACCCGCACCCGGCCTCCGGCAACGCCGACCTGCCCGAAGGGACGTCGGTGATCATGGCCTTCCTGCTCCTGGAGCGGTCGGCGCCGGCGGCCGGATGGGAGATACGGATCGGGTCCTGATCGTGTTTCCCGGTCCGGACTCGCTCCGACACCGAATTAACGACGACAAATGATTCACCTCATTAGCCTCAACGAACTGGTCGTGCCGCGGTTCCTCGTCCTGGCGCTGCTTCGCCGCCCGGTCAAAGTGCTGCGCGTCGCGCCTTTCGTGCCACGCTTCGGCGCAACGTTACAACGTCTCGTCGATTGGGCAATCCGCGCGGGTCGCGCCGAATATGCCATAGCCCTGGCGCCGGAGCTGAAGCGGTACTGGGAATTTGACCGCCGGTTCTATTTCCAGGAAGTGTTCAAAAAGTACGAACCCTGGCAGAACCGCTACTACGGCTTCGCCCGCCCGCAGATCGCCGATGATCCGGTCTACGGCTACGCCTTCAAGCAGATGACGTGTTCGTATACCTTCTGGAAGGTGATCGAGGTCTATCTGCTCGACGCCATCGCCGGCAAGCCCGAAACCGGAACCTATCGCGTGCACGGGGTGCTGGCGGACACGCTGGCACTCGGCCGCGACCTCAAGGGCCCCGACTTCGCCGCCGGCGTGGCGCCGATGGCCTATCCGAAGGGCGTCATCCGGGCCGGGCTGATGGCCTTGGCCTTGGCCTTCACCCTTTCCTGGCTGGTGCGGCGCGTGCGTCCCAGGGTCATCGCCGAGAGGATCGCCGTCGCCTTCGAACGTCTGAACGACGATCGGGAATTCGAATTGTTCAACGAGATACACGATGCCGGCCGGTTTCTCTTGACCTATCGTTCGACACAGGCCTTCAACTCGCCAATGGCGCTTCCGGATGCGATAGATTATGTCGCCTGCCTGCGCACGGACGGCCTGTTCGGCCCCGCCGACGCCATGGCGGCGGCGGTCCTGGCGGTCCGCGACGTGCTCCAGCTCGGCCATCGCCACCGCGAGGCGCCGCCGGCGCTCCTGTACGAAACGCTGTCGCTGCCGTTCAAGCGGCTCCTGGTGCGCGGACTGCTCAACCGTTATCGGCCCGACTGCTTCATCGGCCGCGACGAGTACAACGTCGACCACATCCTGCGCCGGGCCGAGCTGCGGCGCCTCGGCATCAGGTCGATCGGGATCAGCAACGGGCTGTTTCCGTGCTTTTCGTCGCTGGCGCCGAACGTCCGCTATGTCAGCTACGACGTCTATTATCTCTATGCGGCGTCGCTGTTCACCCAATACCGCGACACCTGGGCGCCCGACATGACGGTGCGCACCATCGGCACCTACAGCGTGCGGCGGGAAAAGTTGGCGGCCGTCCTCGGCTCCGGCGGTGATGATATCGTTTTTACCATACGCGTCGCCTGGAGCGAGCCGGAGATGGTGCACATGGTCCGCGCCGTCGCCGAGGCGTTTCCGGAACGCGTTGTCCTCGTGCAGTTCAAGGAAGGTTTTGTCAGCAGGGAAATGAGCCGGCAGCTGATTGATCGGTGTAGCGAGGGCCTGGCCAATGTGGTGCACACGACCGAAAATGTGTACGACCTGTTGGATCGGGCCAAATACCTCGTCTCCGACATCTCGACGTTCGTCGCCGAGGCCATCCGGTCGGGCATGGTTACCATCGTGGCCGATCTGCTCGACCAGGAATTCAACTGCTACAGGTTGTTTCCGGGCCTGTGCGTGGCCCAGGCCGGGGAGTTGGTAGAAAAACTGCGTGCCCTGGAATCCGGCATGGCGACATATCCGCGCAAGAAGTATTTCGAACTTCTCGGTTGCCAACACGGCGAAATTGGTTATGACCTCCTGCGTGCCGAGATCGGCCTGTCGCCGCAGGACGCCGCAGCCCGAACGGGCGATCGCCCTCGCATCGGAACCAGACCCAGACGAAGAGCAGCAATATGACGCAAGCCAAGAAGGTCGCCTTCATCGGCGCAGGCCGGGTGACGACCCACCATTGCAAGATGCTGGCCGAGGTCAAGGAAATGGCCCTGGCGGCCGTTTGCGACCTGATCGAGGAGAGGGGCAGGCCATTGGCCGAGCAGTACGGCGTGCCGTGGTTCGACAATTACCACCGGATGCTGACCGAGGTGCCGGACATCGACGTCGTCACCATCGCCACGCCGTCCGGCATGCATTACGAACACGCGTCCGACGTCATCGGACGCTACCGCAAGAACATCGTCGTCGAGAAACCGACCTTCATGCGTCCGGACCAGATGCGCCGGGCGTACGCCCTGGCGGCCGAGAAGGGCTGCAAGATCTTCCCCGTCTACCAGAACCGTTACAACAGGGCCGTCCGCTGCGTCCGCCGGGCCGTTGAGCGGGGCGAGCTGGGCGATGTCCGTATGGCCAGCGCACGCGTGCGATGGTGCCGGCCGCAACGTTACTACGATCGCGACCCGTGGCGCGGCACCTGGTCCCACGACGGCGGCGCGCTGACCAACCAGGGCGTCCACTACATCGACATCCTTCGCCACCTGGGTGGCGAGGTCAAACGGGTCAACGCGATCGCCGCCACGCTGGGCGTCGAGGTCGAGGTCGAGGACACCATTACTGCCGTGTTCGAGTTCGAGGCCGGCGGCATGGGCGTGATCGAGATCACCACCGCCGCCCGGCCCGACGATTTCGAGGCTTCCGTCTCCATCGTCGGCTCGAAGGGATTGGCCGTGGTGTCCGGCGAGGCCACCAACAAACTAATCACGTTTTCGCCCGATCCCGACCGGTGCGAGACGGAGAGCGAGGAATTCGAGATAGTCTACGGATACGGTCACCGCGAGATGTACCGCGACATCGTCGGCGTCCTCAATCGCGGCGCCGAGCCGCCAGTCTCCTTCGAGGACGGCATGCGTACGCTGGCGCTGCTGCACGGCATTTACCGTTCGGCCGAGGTCGGCGATTGGGTCGATATCTCCGAGGACAACCAGTCGGAACGCCTGGGTCGTCCCGATGACGCGATCTCCAATCTCTACCGGACGCCGGCGCCGGTAGAGGCCGACGCCTGATCCGCGCACGCCAGAGGCACCATGGACGACAAGTTGCCGAAACCGCCTACTTCCTCGCCGCCCGCGCCCCGCGCCCCGATCGGCGCGACGAGCCTGCAGCGCCCCGATTGGACCGTCCGCCAACGCTACACCCACGACGTCCTGGCGCTCGACAAGAACGAGAACACGGATTCCGCGTTGCAGCGCCTGGTCGCCGAGACCGTCGCTGCGGCGCCGATTTCTGCGAGCCTGGAATATCCCGAGTGCGCGCCCTATTACGGCCTGCTCGCCGATCATCTCGGCGTTTCTCCGCGGAATCTTTTGTTCACGCCGGGCTCGGACGGCGCCATCCGCTCGGTCTTCGAGGTCTTCCTGTCGCCTGGCGAAACGGTCGCGCAGACGATGCCATCGTTCGCCATGTTCAAGCTCTATACCCAGATGTACGGCGGACGTTCGCACGAACTCGCCTACGCGGCATCTGCCGCGGGTCCGATACTCAGATCGGCGACGGTCTGCGCGACGATCGCGGCGACGCGTCCGCGCATCCTGTGCCTGCCCAATCCCGACAGCCCGACGGGCACCTTGTTTGATCTCGACGACATGGAGAGCATCGTCGCCACCTGCGCCGGGGCCGATGCCGTGGCCCTGATCGACGAGGCCTATTTCCCGTTCTCGCCGGTCACCGTGCTGCCGCTGATCGATCGCTATCCGAACTTGGTCATCGCGCGCACCTTCGCCAAGGCGTGGGGGATCGCCGGGCTCCGCCTCGGCTATGCCGTCGCCCACCCGGCGACGACGGCGCTGCTGCACAAGGTGCGGCCGATGTACGAAGTCAACGG
>Ga0326597_10011850_pt1 | contig 11521 bp, 7 predicted proteins | sample RVTome_12_FD_203789 | JGI IMG/M metagenome (GOLD analysis project Ga0326597, IMG submission 203789) | Soil microbial communities from uranium-contaminated site in the Upper Colorado River Basin, Wyoming, United States - RVT100D185 | ecosystem: Environmental > Terrestrial > Soil > Contaminated >...
CTGGACCGCGCCAACGTCTGGGGGCCCACTCGGGACATCGTGGCGCTGGGAGGTGAGCAGTCCGAGCTCCAAGACTGGATAACCGCGGCCGCGCGGGGGGAGCATCTGCAGGTGGCGCCGGATCCGTCTCCGCGGCTGGCGGATTTCTACCGGTCCGACCAGGTGGCGTTCGCGCGCGCCGGCCTTCCCGCCGTCTCGCTGCGATCTGGTGTCCAGTACGTCGAGCGGGACTCCTCGTGGGGGAGCGAGCAATGGAGCACGTATTTCGACGAGCGATATCACCGTCCGTCGGATCAGGCGCGTCCGGATTTTGACTATCGCGGGCTGATCCAGACGGCCCGGGTCCTTACCCGGCTGGCCTGGTCCCTGGCGGAGAGCACCGAATTCCCCAGGTGGCTACCGGGATCGGCGTTCCGCCCCGCCGGACTGCGCCTGCGCCCGGCGAGATAACCCCTCTGGCCGCACCACGGGGAACTCTATATGTTCCCCGCCGGTTTCGCGGCCTTTTCCCCACTTTCCACCGCGTACGGGAGCCACCCCCTGGACCTGCCCACGACACACCGAGTTCCCATCAAGTGGCTACGGGAGCACGCCTGCGCAGCCATTAAGTGGCGGGTAGTCAACGAGATACTGCCTTCACACGGGGCGTCCCCGGAGGACCGGGCGGCGCTGCTGGCCGAGGTGATGCAGCAGAAAGAGGTCGGTCAGCTCATCCGGAAGCAGAAGCCCAACGGCACCTGGGGCGACAACATCCTGGGCGTCGATCCCGCCAGGTGGAAGATTCTCGATGATATCGGCACTGTGTCGCGATACCGGCGTTTGGTGGAGCTTGGTGTCCCGACGGCTGAGCGGGCATTCCGGCTCACGGACCGCCTGTTCTACAGACTGCTATCCAAGGACGGGGCCCCGGAGCTGATGTTCGAGTTCCGCAGGGCGGCGAAGACGGGCCCGGAGCTGGCCGTTTGGGTCCGCGAGGTGATGCGCGAAGCGGCGACCACGGCGCTGGCGCAAGCCGGCCAGCTCGAGGATCCCCGAGTGCGAGGCGCGGCGCACCGGATCGCGTCCAACGTGTCGCAGTTCCTCCGCAGCGAGCTGGCCGAGAAACCGCTCATTCGCCGCGGAAGCCGGACCATCCTCCATCCGGACGCGTACCCTCCCACCATCTTCTCTGTCGCCATGGTGGCGCTGATGCCCAACCTGCAACGCGAGCGTGCGGGCTTCGTCGAACGCCTCACCGGATTCCTGGCCAAGCCGACCGGCAAGCGAGAGTACGTCGTGGTCGTCGGAAAGAAAGTGGTACGACCGGTTTTCCAGCTCCTTGGCGATCCCATTCAAGCCGACAGCGCCGGTCACCCCAAGGACCTCCCGCTGGCCTTGCATTGGCTCGAAGTCCTGGCCCGCCTCAGCGCGCTGCACGCGTCCGAGACGGCGCAGCGGGTGCTGGCGCGGCTGTTGAAGGAGTGCGACCCGCGGGGCGTGTGGGCGCCGAAGAGCCTTCGGAGCTTGCCCAAGAGCCCCTCCAAGCTGGCCGACTTCGCGTTCCCGCTCGAGCCCGACGGTAAGACCCCGGACCGCCGCCAGTCTGATGTGACCTTCCGCCTCGCCCTGATCGCCAAGCTCGCCGGTTGGGAGCTGGAGTTCGTCTAGCGCTCGAAGGTCCACTGAAGCCGTGCTCTTCGCTTGCGGCGGGAGGGCGCGCTCACTAGAGTAGTTGTCATAACTACTCCTATGCCTGCGCCTCAGACGTCGCTCGACCTCACGCCCTTCGGCTTCACGCCCACGGAGAGTCTTGCGTACCGGGCATTGACCGAGCTTGGCCCCCAGACAGGATACGGGCTCGCTCGCGCCCTCTCCATTGCCCGCGCCAATGCCTACCAGGCGCTGCGCGGCCTCGTGGCCAAGGGGGCGGCCAGCACCACCGCAGACCGGCCGGAACGCTACCGGCCAAAGCAGCCTCCCGCGCTGGTGGCGTTGATTGCCGCCCGCGAAGCCGGCAAGCTGGACCGGCTCGAAGCCCAACTCGCCCGGGCGCATGCTGCCGGGGCTCCTGGTATCGTGGCGATTGCCGGGGAGCGCTCGCTCTTGGACCTGACCATGCGCACCGCGGCCCGCGCCGCCGGTCCGGTCACCTGCATTGCCCCCGCCAGGTTCCTCGCGAGCCTCGCCCCCGCCTGGCACAAGCGCTCCGGCGACCAGGCGGATACCCAACTGTGGTACCTGGGTGAGGCCCCGGCCGCAGGCCTCGCCGTGGAGCCCTCTGGCCGGATCGAGGTCCAGATGAGCGAGCGTTATTTCGGAGCGCCCATTCTACTCCTCCTGGCGCCTGAGGCGACGGTCCTGGCCACTCTGGCGAACGCTGGACCCTCCGGCTATTGGACGTCGGACCCGGTGCTCACTGCAGCAACCCGTGCCACGGCGGCACTCCTCACCGGAGCCTGATCCCGCCGGCAAACCGGCGCGGGCGGTTGACACAACTCGGTTGATTTGCAATAAGTTACAGCAACATCAACCGTCCGGTTAATATCGTGAGCGGTCAGCAAAAGCGGGACTCGCGGGCCCTGATTCTCTCGGCGGCAAGGCTGGAATTCGGGAAACGGGGTTACGCCGGTGGCCGGGTGGAGCGCATCGCGCGCGGGGCAGGGGTGAACAAGCAGCTCATCTTCTATTACTTCCGCTCCAAGGCAGGGTTGTTTCAAGCGGTGGTCCAAGCGGCGTCTCGAGACATAGCCGCGCATGCCGGCACGGCTGGAGCATCCGCCGGGCCGCTGGACCAGCTTCGAGCCGTGCTGGAGGGTACCCGCCGCACCTTGGCGGCAAACGCCGACCTGCTTCGCGCCACAGCGATCGCCTCGGAGACCGACGACGGAACTCGAGCGCCCCTGGTGGAGAATCTGGGCCGGCTCCGGGAGACGATTCGCGTACTGGTCTCAGACGCGCAAGGGTTGGGCTTCGTGCGCGACGATGTCGACCCGGTCGTCGTCGCGCACATGGCGGTCGCCCTGGTCGTGGGCCCCGTGCTGCTCCCCGGGGCGGGCGACAACGGGCAATTGCCGGCCGAGATCGATCTCCTGGTACGCGGACTCGCCTGGTAGCGCTCTTCTCAGTGAGCCACCAGCTCCGGTTGTTCGGCGCCGGACGACCCGCCGGCACGCGACCCGCCACCGCTATTCCGCTGCAGCGCCACCGCAAGGACGTCGCTCAGCGCATCCACCGGGTGCACGGTGAGCACCCCACGCTCCGCAGTGCTGAGGTCTTCGAGATCGGCCAGGTTCTCCCGCGGCAGGATGACCGTCGTGATGCCGGCACGGGTGGCGCCCAACACCTTCTCTTTTACCCCGCCGATGGGCAACACCCTGCCGGACAGGGTGATTTCCCCCGTCATCGCGATGTCGTGCCGGACTGGCACTCCGGACAGGGCGCTGACCAACGCGGTGGCCATGGTGACCCCCGCTGAGGGCCCCTCCTTGGGAGTAGCTCCGGCGGGCACATGCACGTGCACGTCTTTGTCGCTCAGCGCGCCGTCGGGGATACCAAGCTGATGGGCGTGTGACCGGGCATAGGTCAGCGCCGCCCGTGCCGATTCCTTCATCACGTCCCCCAACTGGCCGGTGAGCGCCAGGTCTCCCTTCCCCGGCATGACGGAAACCTCGACGAACATGATGTCACCGCCGACCGGCGTGTAATACATGCCCGTGGCGATGCCCACCTGATCCTCGGGCGCGGCTCGCTCCGGATGCACCATGGGCCGCCCGATGACCCGGCTGATGTCACCCGCTTCGAGGCGCTCCTGCTCCACGTCTTTGGCGGCGATGCGTCGGGCCACTTTGCGCGCCACCTTGCCAAGCTCCCGCTCCAACTGTCGCACACCGGCTTCCCGGGTGTACCCGGAGATCAGCGCCATCACCGCTTCGTCCGTCAGCGTGAGCTGGGGCGGGTCCAGCCCGGCCTCCTTGAGCTGGCGCGGGATCAAGTATTGCCGCGCGATGGTGAGCTTCTCATGCTCGGTGTACCCCGAGAACTCGACCATCTCCATGCGGTCGAACAACGGACCCGGGATGCCCTGGAGGAAGTTCGCCGTGGCGATGAACAACACCTCCGAGAGATCGAAGGGAATGCCCAGGTAGTGGTCCGTGAAGCTGTCGTTCTGAGCGGGATCCAGCACTTCGAGCAGCGCCGCGGCCGGATCGCCCTGGAACGACACGCCGAGTTTGTCCACTTCGTCGAGCAGGAAGACCGGGTTTTTGGTGCCGGCCCGCTTCATGCCCTCGATGATCCGTCCGGGCATGGCGCCCACGTAGGTCCGGCGGTGGCCCCGGATGTCCGCTTCGTCCCGCGCGCCCCCCAGGGAGATCCGCACGTACTTGCGTCCCATGGAGCGCGCGATGGACTTCGCGATCGAGGTCTTGCCGACGCCGGGCGGGCCCACAAACAGCAGGATGGAGCCGCGCGGCACGCGGTCGTCCTCATTACCGGCCGGAGCGGCCGGATGGGCCGGAGAGGCTGGAGGCACGGACTGCACACCGGTCTTCTGCGGCCCCTCCGGCCCCTCCGGCCCCTCCGCCCCCTGCAGCCCTTCCCGCCGCTGTCTGAGTTGCCGCACCGCCAGGAACTCCAGCACCCGGTCCTTCACCTTCTGCAGCCCAAAGTGATCCTCATCCAGCACCTTGGCCGCTTCCGCCACGTCCAGGTGTTCCTCCGTGCGGGTGTTCCACGGAAGCTCGGCGACCGTTTCCAGGTACGTGCGGATGACCTGCGCTTCCATGGACTCGCGCGACGTGCGATCCAGACGGGCCAGCTCCCGCTTGACTTCCTTCCTGGCTTCCTCGGGCAGCTCGAGCTTCTCCAAACGCTCACGAAGCTCGTCGGTGTCCGCCGACTCGTCTTCGTCGCCGAGTTCCTTGCGGATCGCCTTGAGCTGCTCCCGCAGCAGCATCTCTCGCTGGCGCTCGCCCAGCTCCTCCTGGACCTTCTCTTTGATCTCTTCCTGCGCGTTCAGCAGCGCGAGCTGACGCTGGACGTGCACCAGCACCCGGCGCATCCGTTCCTCGATGCCCAGCGTCTCGAGCAACCCCTGACGCTCGGGCGGCGCGATGTCGATATAGCCGGCCACGAGGTCCGCGAAGCGTCCCGGCTCCGTGACGCCCTCCAGCACCTGCTGGACCACGTCCTCCGGGAGCCCCGATTTCTGCCCCAGCTCGGCGGCGCGCTCGCGCAACTCCTTGTAAAGCGCCACGAAGGCCGGGTCGGTGGGATCCGCCGGCGGCAGGTCCTGCGCTTCCACGACCACCGCCTCAATGTGGCCCTCGTTCTGGGCGTACTGGAGCACCGTGCCCCGATACTCGCCGTGCAGCAACAGCTGCACGCCACCCAACCCGCGCTGGACTTGCCCGATGCGCGAGACGGTGCCGGTGGTGTAGAGCAGCTCAGGGGCGACCTGCTCGAGATTCTGGCGCTGGGAGACCGCGAAGATCAGGCGATCTTCCCGCTTGAGCGAGGTTTCGATGGCGCGGAGCGTACCGGGGCGGCCCGCCCCGACTGGTACCGTGACGCCCGGAAACAGGACCACCTCGCGGAGCGGCAGCACCGGGATGCGCAGGCGCCTGGTGCCGGAGGTATTCCGGGGCTGGTCGTGGCCCTGGTCGGTTTCGGTCATGATGGCTCTCTCTCCCTCAAGGGACGCAAGGAGGCCCCAAGTGAGGGAATGATACGGCACCAATCATGCCGGACGCGAGGGTGATTCTTGGCAAGAGCAAGCCGCCAGGGCGGCGGCTGGGCGGCCAGGGCGATGCCAGTCTGGCAGCTTGGTTACCCGCCCGGCGCTCGCGGAGCGATGTTCAGGAGCGCCCGGAGCTCGGTTTCCGTCAGCTGCTCCAACAAGCCCGCGCGGGTGGTGACCTCGCGATCAGCTTCGGTCTTGTCGTTCTCGCAGCTGAACCGGACGATATCCGCGGGCTCCGGAAACAGCCCCTCGCGCGACCTCGTAGGGACGATGCCCGAGGTGCGCCCCACTCGCTCGACGAGCCAACGCCGTCCGGCGTCGTCGGTTACCCAGCGCATGACACCTCCCTGGAGCGCATGTAACAGGTTGCCACGGTGTTAGGCGCACGTTAATCTACGCCCGGACCACACCAGAAGCTACATGGACGAGGAGTCGAGGTCGTCGCTCGCGGACCGGCTGTCGAGTGCGCTCGCCGAGAGCTACGCGCTGGAAAGCGAGATCGGCCGCGGCGGGATGGGTGTGGTCTACAGCGCGCGCGACCTGAAGCTCAAGCGGCGGGTCGCCATCAAGGTGCTTCCGCCGGAGCTGGCGTTCCGCGGGGAGATCCGCACCCGATTCCTCCGCGAGGCCGAGACCGCCGCCCGTCTGTCCCACCCCAATATCGTCCCCATCCACGCCGTCGGCGAAGCCGAGTCGCTGGTGTACTTCGTGATGGGCTACGTGGACGGCGAATCGCTCGCCGCCCGTCTGCGCCGCCGTGAGCGCCTGCCGCCGGAAGAAGTACGGCGCATCATGAAGGAAACGGCCGACGCGCTGGGCCTGGCGCACGCGATGAGCGTCATCCATCGGGACATCAAGCCGGACAACATTCTCCTCGAGGGCACGCGGCGGCGCGTGGTGGTCACCGATTTCGGGATCGCCAAGGCGCTGGTGGGCGGGGGTGTGGGGACCCTCACGGGAACGGGGGTCGTGATCGGCACGCCCACCTACATGAGCCCGGAGCAGGCGGCGGGTGAGCGCGAGATCGACGCCCGGAGCGATCTCTATTCCCTGGGGCTGGTGGCGTTCGAGATGCTGGTGGGTGACCCGCCGTTCCAGGCAGGGACCGTCCCTGGGATCCTCATGAAGCAGATCACCGAGCCGGCGCCGGAAGTGATGCGGCTGCGGCCGGACTGCCCGGAGGATCTGGGGCACACGATCATGCGCTGCCTGGAAAAGAACCCGGATGACCGCTGGCCCACGGCCGACGCGCTTCGCCGGGCGCTGGAGAACCGGGTGTCGGTTCCGTATCGGCGCACCGCCGCGGCGGGGTCATTCCGGACGCGGCGGCCACTCGAGCCCCGCGCAGGCGGCTCCCGGCGCTCCCCGGCGGCGGCGCCGCTGCCCGTGCCCGCGTCGCGCCAGCGGCCGTCACGCCGCGCTTCTCGGGAGCAACCCGAGGCCGCGCCCGGCGACGGTGAGCCGCCTCTGGTACGCCGCTTTCGCTCGCAGTTCGCGACCTACGTCTCGGTGAACGGCGGCCTGCTGCTGCTCAATATCGTCACGGGCATCGCGAGTCCGTGGTTCTTGTTCGTCACCATTCCGTGGGGCATCGGCGTCGCGTCCCGCTACGGCGAGCTGTGGTCCGCCGGGTATAGCTGGCGCGACGTGGTGAGCCGGCCTCCGGCCCGGGACGCGCTGCCGCCTCCTCCTGGGACCGGCAGGCCGGCCCGGCCCGCCGGCCGCCTGCCGGAGCCCAAAACGGACGACTTCGGCCGGCTGGCGACCCAGATCCGGCAGATGCGGACCGACCGCGCGGCGGTCGCCAAGATCGTCGAGCGCCTGGCCCCCGCGGAACGAAACCTCCTGCCCGACGTGCAGCCCACCGTGGATGCGTTGCTGGCGCGCGCGGAAGAGCTGGCCCGGACGCTGAGTCAGATGGAAGGCACCGTGGACCAGCAAACGCTGGACCGCCTGGACGAACGGATTCAGGTCCTGCAAGGGCCGGACCCGGACCACATGGACCCGGACGCGCAGCGCCGACTGGATCTGTTGCGGCGCCAGCGGGAGATGCTGGCGGACCTGATGCAGCGGCGGGGTCGGGTGGAGGCGCAGTTCGAGTCTTGCGTGCTGGCGATCCAGAACGTCCGCTTCGACCTCCTCCGCCTCCGCTCCGCGGGCGTCGGTGCCGCGCTGAGCGACCTCACCAGCGCCACGCAGCAGGCCCGAGCCCTCTCGGTGGACGTGGAGGCCGCGATCGACGCCGCGGGCGAGATCCGGCAGGTCCTCGGCAGGGGCACCCTCTGAGTTGTGCGCACGTCGGGGGGTGGTCCGTTCGGACACTGCAGTTCGCTCGTCGAGGAGTCCGTTGATTGAGTCAATGACTCGCGACCTGAACGCGTCCTCACGGACCACCCCCCGACGCGCGTATCGTTGTCAACTACCTAAACTCGACAGACCATCATGACGCCATCCCTCCTGGTTGTTCTCACGCTGTCCGCGGTGCAGGGTCCCCAAGCGCGCGACACCACGTACGAACGGTTGATCCGGGAAGCGACCACCGACTCGCGCTTCCTGCCGGCCAGCGTGGCCACCATTCCGGACCATCCCACCATCCCCTCGCCGCGCGAGCATTTCGGCACCATTGCGGGGGCGCCCGGCGTGATGCATCGGAGCGCTGAGCTGTACGGCTACTACCGCGCGCTGGCCCAGGCATCGCCCCGCGTGCGGGTCGAAACGGTGGGTCGCACCGAGGAGGAACGGGAGCTGCTGCTCGTCACCATTGCGGATGAGGCCACCATGGCCCAGCTCGACCGGATCAGGCAGGGCCTGGCGGCACTGGCGGACCCGCGGGCTACGGATCGCGCCGCCATGGAACGGTTGGTCGGTGAGATCAAGCCGGTGTACTACCTGATGGGCGGGCTCCATTCGCCGGAGATGGGCCCCCCAGAGATGCTGATCGAGCTGGCCTATCGTCTCGCGGTCTCGGATGACGCGCTGATCCGCCGCATCAGAGACAACGTCGTGGTCCTGATCAATCCGGTGGCCGAGCCGGACGGACGCGACCGGCAGGTGGACTGGTACTACCGCTACACCAGGGGCCGGCCCGAGCTGGACGACGGCTTCCCGCGCTCGACCCCGTACTGGGGGAAGTACGTGGTCCACGACAACAACCGTGACGGTATTCAGATCTCACAGGCGCTGACCAAGGCGGTGTACCGGACGTACTACCAATGGCACCCGCTGGTCATGCACGACCTGCACGAGTCGGTGCCGTTGCTCTACGTCTCCACTGGGACCGGCCCCTACAACTACACCGTGGATCCGATCATCGTCAGCGAGTGGCAGACTCTGGCCAACTGGGACATCCAGTCGCTCACCAAGCAGGGCGTTCCGGGCGTGTGGACCTGGGGGTTCTTCGACGGCTGGTGGCCGGGCTACGGCGCCTGGGCGGCGACCAACCATAACGGCATCAGCCGCTTCTACGAGACCTTCGGCAACGCCGGGGCCGACACCTACCTGCGTGACCTGCGGGGCCAAACCTACGCGGGCGACTCGGTCACCACGGCCCAATGGTACCGGCCCTGGCCTCCCACCGCCAAAGTGCGCTGGTCGCTTCGCAATAACACCAACTTCATGCAGGGTGGCGTCCTGGCCTCGTTGGACTACGCGGCCCGGAACGGGCGGGACCTGCTGGTCAATTTCTGGCAGAAGGGTGCGAACAGCATCGAGCGAGGCCGCACCCGTGCCCCTCACGCCTTCCTGATTCCCGCCCTGGACCAGCAGCGGGACCCGCGGCGCGCGGCCTATCTGGTGAACCAGCTCCAGCGGCACGCCATCGAGGTCCACCGCTCGACGGACACCCTGCCGGGGAGTTTCGTGGTGAAGCTGGACCAGCCGTATCGAGACCTGGCGGTGAATCTGCTCACCAAGCAGGACTACCCCAGCTCGGCCCGCTACCCACCCTACGACGACATCGCCTGGACGCTGGGGCTGTTGTACGGCGTTGACGTGCAGCCGGTGAACGATCGCTCGGTTTTCACCTGGCGCGGTCTAGAGTTGCTGGGGGACACCGTCGCCTGGCGCGGCAGCGTCACCCGGGCCGCCGCAGTCGGAAGCTCGAACGGCACGGCTGATAGCCGACAACCCGTAACCGACAACCGCTCACAGGCGACAACGACCTGGCTGCTCAAGTACACCGCGCAAGCGGAGCTTCTCCCGGCCCTTTACGCCCTCAAGCAGCGCGAGGCGCGCTCGGCCGCTTCCGCGGCGGAGACCACATTCACCACATCCGGCGCCGAGTGGACCGCCGGCACGGTGATATTAGAAGGGGTGACGGCCGCGAACGCCGAGTGGCTGGCACAGCAGTATGGGCTGGCGCTGACGCAGGCGAGCGCCCCCGGCGTGCGCCGGCACGCGCTGGATCTGCCGCGGGTGGCGATCTACCACACCTGGTATTCCACGCAGGATGAGGGGTGGGCGCGTTACTGGTTTGACCAGCTGGGCATTCCGTACACTTCCATTCACAAGGACGATCTCAAGGCCGGGAATCTGCGGCGCCGCTTCGATGTCATCCTGGTGCCCACGGCCGGCGGGCAAGGGCCGCAGTGGATTCACGGGGTAGACAAGAAGTGGGGACCACTCCCGTTCACCAAGACGGCGGAGTATACGTCGCACGGGACGCCGAGCAACACCACCGACATGACCGGGGGCCCCGGTTTCCAGGGACTGGCCGAGCTGGAGCGGTTCCTGGACCAGGGTGGCACGCTGATCACCATCGAAAACGCCACTCGACTGGCCACCGAGACCGGCTTGATCCGGGAACTGCAGGACCATAGCGCGTCGGGGCTGTTCCATCCGGGCTCAATTGTCACGGCCAAGGCGCGGCGCCCCAGTCATCCGGTGATGTACGGCTTCCCGGAGACCACTCACGTATTCCGCGGCAACGCGCCGCTGTGGCGCACGCCGCGGCGGGACCGGGGGCTGATGGTGCTGCAGTACGGAACCGAGTTGTTGGTGGACGAGCGAGATACCGTGGTGGCGGAGATCATGGGGATGGAAAAGACGGGGGATGAGAAAAGCGGGGATGAGAGGACGATGGAGGGGGATGTTGCGGCCCATCGTCCTCCATCCCCCTCCATCCCCGGGACGGGGGAAGGGGGGCGGGGGCGTCCGTATGTCCTCTCAGGCATGGTTCGAAACTCGAACCAGATTGTGGGCCACGGCGCCGTGTTCGACGTTCCGGCCGGGGCCAACGACGCGGGACGGGTGATCGTCTTCACCTTCAACCCGTTGCACCGGTTCCTGAACCATCACGACGCGCCCATGGTGTTCAACGCCATGCTCCATTGGAACGATCGGTGAGCCAGAGGGCGCCAGGTCCGTGGCCGATGACGGCCCTGGGTCTGGCCGTGTCGCTGGTCGCCTGCGACGGCCGCGTGGGCATGCACTTCGCGACCAGCACACCGCGGGAGGCGTACGAAGCACAGCTTCAGGAGCTGGGGCTTCACACCACGGCGCTGGGTCGAGATTGGGTGACGGCCGCCGAAACGGCGTTGGCGTCACCGGTGGCGGTGGCCCTGCCGCACCGCGAGGTGCGCTACCTCGATCCCAGGCAGGCGGCGGCCGTGGCGTATCGGCTGTCGCTGGAGCAAGGTCAGCGGGTCGCGGTCCGCATCGACGTGGCCGGTGCCCGACCGGACGACCTGAGCTTCTTCGTCGATCTCTTTTTCCTTCCGGATAGCCTCAATCCACCACAGATGGTGGCCAGCGCCGACTCGTCGGCCTGGGAGCTCGAATACGTGGCGCTGCGCCCGGGCGACT
>Ga0326597_10011851_pt1 | contig 11521 bp, 9 predicted proteins | sample RVTome_12_FD_203789 | JGI IMG/M metagenome (GOLD analysis project Ga0326597, IMG submission 203789) | Soil microbial communities from uranium-contaminated site in the Upper Colorado River Basin, Wyoming, United States - RVT100D185 | ecosystem: Environmental > Terrestrial > Soil > Contaminated >...
GCGGCCCGTCAGACGGGGCTGGTGCTGGCGTTCGCCGGGGTCTATCTGCTCGTCATCGGCCTGCTCCTCCATCAGGCGCTGGCCGGCCGTCCGCTGCTGGCCGTTTGAACGGGGGCCGGCGCAGGCGATGACCTCGGGGGCAAGGGGCTTCGAGGCGTGGCCCTGGGTCATCGCTCTCTCGATCGTCGCCGTGGCCCTTCCCGCCCTCGATGTCGGCACGCGGGATCCCGACTCCCGCCTCTACGCCCAGATCGCGGCCCGCATGTCGGCCACTCCGGTGAGCGATTGGATCGCTCCGACGTGGCCCCCGGGCTGGTACATGCAGGGCCTCTTTCGCGAGCACCCGGCGGGCATCTTCATCCTGCCGGCGCTCTTCGCGCGCCTGGGCTATCCCGCGGAACAGGCGGCCTACGCGGCGAACGCCGTGTATCAGGTGCTCGCGCTGCTTCTGTTCCAGCGCCTGGCCGTCGTCCTCGTTCCGCCGCTGGAGGGCCGGGCCCTCGGCTGGGTCCTCCAGCTCCTTCCCATCGCCTTCACCTACCGCGTGCGGGCGAACCACGAGCCGGCAGTGCTGCTGCTCCTGCTCGTGGCCGTCCTTTCCACGGAGCGCTCCCGTTCCCGGGTCGCCTGGGTGGGGCTCATGGCCGCTAGCCTCTGCGCCCTCGTGCTCGTCAAGGGCGTGATCGGCCTCGTCGGCCTGCCCGTCTGCGCGCTCTGGCTGCTCGTGCGGCGCGGGTCGGCGGGTTCGAACCGGAAGGCCTGGTTCGGGCTGGGTGCGTCCCTGGTGGCGGTCGCTCTCGCCGCCTGGGCCCACGAAGCCCTCTACCTCCGGGCGACCGGGCAGAGCTTTCTGGCGGACTACCTCGGCCGGCAGCTCGGCCTGGCCCGGGCGCCTCAGTCGGAGGCGCTGCTCGCGCAGAAGGCCTACAACCTGGTCTGGTACCTCGGGCGCGTCGTCTGGTTCCCGTTCCCGTGGAGCCTCGTCCTCCTCGCGGCGATGCTGGGCTCGTGGCGCGCCGGGCGAATCCGCCGGTCGGCGGATGAGCCGGTCTCGGCAGATGGGCGAGCCGGCTTGGTCTTCACCCTCGCCCTGACCGTGCTGTACGTCGGCCTCTTCAGCCTCTCCGATCGGCGCGCGGACCGCTACATCTTCCCCGTCTACTCCGCAGTCGGGGCGTGCGGGGCGCTCGTCGCCCTCCGGCTCTTCTCCCCCCTCCGCCGTCTGGCCGAGCGGCTGGACCGTCGGCCGGCGGTCGTCCAGGCTTCGCTCTTCCTCCTGCTTTTCGCCCTCCATATCGCAGGAGGGATGCTCCGCCTGCCCACCCTCAAGCTCTGGCCGCCGGACTCCTAGCCGACCATCCACCACGAAGGCACCAAGGTCACAAAGGGACGAAGTCGGACCCCTTGGATCGTCAGGGCGATCCGTTCTTTGTGTCCTTCGTGTCTTGGTGGTGAATCCTAGGGGCACGGTTCTCAAGCGCCGATCACGCGAAAGAAAGCTTCGTGGGCCGCGGGCAGCGAGCCCCCCCGGCCGGAGCGCCCAGCGCGAGGTCGGTGTCCAACCAGAGACCCGACGCCCGGCGAGGCAGATAGGGCTCGGAGCTCAAGAAAGACCGCTCCTCATGCGCGTGCGGCTGTTACAATCAGGGAGTCCCATGGTCTCGCTCGCACCTGGTAAGACGCTTTCGCACTATCGGATCCTCGAGACGCTGGGACAGGGTGGACAGGCCACCGCGTACAAGGCCGAGGACACCCGCCTCTCGCGCCCCGTCGTCATCAAGGCCCTCCGTCCCGATCTCGCCCGCAGCGACTCCGCGCGCCGCCGTTTCGAGCGCGAGGCCTGCCTCGTCTCCACTCTCGACAACCCGAACATCCAGGCCGTCTACGACGTGGGAGAGGAGGACGGCCTCTACTACATCGTCCTCCAGTTCGTGGAGGGCGCGACCCTGCGCCAGCTCATCAACGGCCGGCCCCTCGAGCCGATGGCCGCGCTCTCGATCGCCATCCAGATCGCGGACGCCCTCGCGGTGGCCCACGCCCACGGCATCGTGCATCGCGACTTGAAGCCGGCGAACGTCATCGTCACGAGCGAGGGCCAGGCCAAGGTCCTCGACTTCGGCCTCGCCAAGGTGCAGGCGGTGCCGGGCGAGGACGGGCAGTCGCCGGCCGCGCGCTTCGACGATCCCGTCACCGAGATCGGCGTGCCCTACGGGTCCATGGGCTACGCGAGCCCCGAGCAGGCGGCGGGAGCGGCGGTCGTGGACCACCGATCGGACGTCTTCAGCCTCGGGGTCCTGCTCTACGAGATGACCACCGGCGCGGCCCCCTTCAAGGGCCGTCACGCGGTCGAGGTGCTGCACGCGGTCATCAACCAGCCGCCGCGGGCGGTGCGCGAGCTCAATCCCGCGGCCCCCGCCCCCCTTCAGCAGATCCTGGACCGGGCCATGGCCAAGCGGCCCGAAGACCGCTACCAGACGATGGCGGCCTTCCGCGACGAGCTCAAGTCCACGATGCGGAAGCTGTCGCGGGAGACGGGGGTCGTTCCCACCGAGGCTTCGGCCACCCTCTTGCCCCCGGCGCGGGCGCGCGCGTCCTGGCTGCTGGCCTCGACTCTCGGCCGCGTGCTCCCCCTGCGCGTGCTCGGCCGCCTGCGGACGCCGCTTCGGGAGGCCCGGTCGGGTCCCCCGGAAGCGCCCACCGCCCCCACGGTGGCGCCTCCCCTCTTCTCCGGGGGCGATCCCTCCCGCCGCTCGCTCGCCGTCCTCCCCTTCAAGAACGCCGCCAACGATCCCGAGGCCAGTTTCTACGAGTTCGCGCTCGCCGACGGCCTCATCACCGAGCTGGCGCAGGTGCGCTCGCTGGTGGTGCGTCCCTCCACCTACATCGCCTCCTACGTCGGCCAGAACGTGGACCCGCGGCAGGTGGGGGAGGAGCTGGCCGTTTCCGCCGTCCTCCTCGGCAGCTTCATCCGGGCCGCGGAGCGGCTGCGCGTCACCGCCCAGCTCATCTCCACCGCCACCGGGGAGATGCTCTGGAGCGACAAGATCGACATCCCCACCGCCGACCTCATCGCGGTGCAGGACGTGCTGGCCGAGCGGTTCCTCGCCGGCATCAAGCTCCAGCTCAGCGCGGCCGAGCGCCGCGAGATCGAGAAGCCCCTCACCCACAGCGCCGAGGCCTACGAGTTCTACCTGCGCGGCCGCGATCTCCTGTTCCGCTACCTGCAGCGGACCTACGACGAGAACGACCTCGAGGCCGCGATCAAGATGATCCACGAGGCCATCGGCAAGGACCCCGAGTTCGCCCGCGCCCACGCCACCCTCGGCCGCTGCTACGTGCTTCACGCGGGCGGCTACGGGGGGCCCGAGTACTACGTGCTCGCCGAGCGCTCGCTCCGGACCGCCCTCGATCTCGATCCCACCATCACGAACGCGCGCCTGCAGATGATCTACGTGGACCTCTACCACGGGGACAAGGAGAAGGCTCGTACCGCCATCGAAGAGCTACGCCGGGCGCACCCCGACGATCCCTCGGTGCTGTTCGTGGCGGGGATGCTCTATCGCCTCGACGGGCTCTACGACAAGGCTCTCGAGACCTACGATCGCCTCCTGGCCCTGAACCCGAAGGACGTCGTGCTCGTGGCCTACAACCGCGCGCGCATCTACACCCACCAGGGCCGCTTCGAGGAGGCGGTGCAGGAGCTGGAGAAGGGCCGGGAGGCGGAGCCCGAGCACCCCCTCATCAAGACCTTCCTCGCGGTGGCCCTGTTCAACCAGGGGCAGGTGGACTGGGCGCAGGCCCTGCTCCAGGAGATCCTCATCCAGAACCCCCACTTCGAAGGGGTGCAGCCGCTCGTGGCCTGGTGCCTCTCCGCGCGTGGCGAGCACGAGAAGGCCCGCGCCCTCATCACCGACCGCGTGAAGGACATCGCGGCCGCCGACCACGACATCGCCTTCTGGCTCGCGTCCTTCTACGGCATGGAAGGAATGGTCGAGGAGGGCCTGGAATGGGTGCAGCGGGCCATCCGCCTCGGCAACGAGAACTATCCCCTCTTCGCCCAGAGCCGCAAGCTCGACGGCCTGCGCGACGACCCCCGGTTCGCCGCCCTCATGGAAGACCTCCGGAAGCACTGGGAGTCCCGCCGGGCGTAGCCCTATCCTTCTCCACTCCCTCCTCCGGGCTTTGTGTCCTTTGTGACTTTGTGGTGAATTAGCGTCCGCATGCCTACCCCCGAGGACCTGCTCGAGCGGATCCGCCTGCGCCTCGAAGAGAGCTTCGTCGGCATCGGCGAGGTGGTGGCCGACCTGCCGCCCGCGGACGTGGTGGACCTGCTGAACCACCTGAAGCTGCAGGAGGCGGCCTCCGTCCTCAGCATGCTCTCGATCTCGCGGGCGATCGAGGTCTGCGACCAGCCCACCCTGCAGCGCCGCCCCGCCATCTTCGAGAAGCTCGACCCCGCGCGGGCGGCCCAGATCCTCGAGGGCCTCTCCGCCGACGAGCGGGCCGACATCATGGGGGGCATGGGGGAGCACGAGCGGCGCCGGCTCCTGCCCAAGCTCTCGGCCGAGGTGCGCGAGGAGGTGGAGAGGCTGCTGCGTTATCCCGACCACACCGCGGGCGGGATCATGACCACCGAGTTCGTGCGACTCGAGCCGGGCATGACGGTGGCGGACGCCCTGAAGCACATCCGCTCGGTGGCCCGCGAGAAGGAGTCGATCTTCTCCTGTTACGTGATGGAGCCGGGCACGGGCAGGCTCCTGGGCTTCCTCTCCCTGCGCGATCTCGTGATGGCGGAGCTCCAGCACCCAGTCTCCGAGGTCATGCGCAAGCGGGTGATCACGGTGAACGCTCTCGACGACCAGGAGGTCGTGGCCCAGAAGATCGCCAAGTACAACCTCCTGGCCGTGCCCGTGGTGGAGAAGGACGGAAGCATGGTCGGCTTCGTCACCGTGGACGACGTCATCGACGTCCTCACCGAGGAGGCCACCGAGGACGTCCTCAAGATGGCGGCCGTGAACCCCGACGCCGGCGGCCGCAGCTATTTCGACTATCCCCTCGCGGCCATCGTGCGCAACCGCGTGGGCTGGCTCCTCCTGCTCTTCGTGGCGGGCAGCTTCACGAGCGCCGTCCTACGTCACTACGAGGGCCAGCTCGCGGCGGTGGTGGCCCTCTCGTTCTTCATCCCCCTGCTGATCGGGACGGGGGGTAACGCCGGGTCCCAGGCGGTGATGACGGTCATCCGCAGCCTGGCCCTGGGCGAGATCGGCCAGCGCCACGCCTGGCGGGTGGTGGTCAAGGAAGCCACCGTGGGCGCGCTCCTGGGATCGGTCATCGGCGGGGTCGCCTTCGCGGCCGCGCGGCTCTGGGGCGCCGCGCCCCCCATCGCGGCCTGCGTGTCTCTGGCCATGCTCGCGATCTGCGTCTGGTCCACGACCGTGGGATCGCTCGTCCCGATCGCCGCCCACCGCCTCGGGATCGACCCCGCGGTCCTTTCCGCGCCCCTCATCTCGACCCTCGTGGACGCGACGGGGCTCGTGATCTACTTCGAGATCGCGCGGGTCGTGCTCAGGCTCTGACGTCAGCTGGCGCGGCCGATGCGGGTGAGGGCCTCGGCGGCCTGCCAGCGCACGGAGCTCGTGCCGTGCTGGACGGCTTCGAGCAGCGCGGGCACCGCGGGGAGGCCGATGAGCACGAGGCTCTCGGCGGCAACCTCGCGCAGCGAGTCGTCCTTCAGGGAGTCGATGAGGGCGGGCACCGCCTCGCGGGCAGCGCCGCCGAGTCGCCCGAGGGCCGAGACCGCCGCGCGGCGCACCGCCTCTTCCTCGTCGGCGAGGGCGTCGAGCAGGGCCATGAGCGCGGGCCGGCTGCCCTGTCCATACGCCCCGAGGGCGAGCACGGCGCGCCAGCGCACCGCGTCGTCCTCGCTGTGGAGGTCCTTGAGGATGGGCTCGAGCCGGACGGCGGCCATGGCCATGGAGGAGGGGGTGGCGGGCTGGTGCCCGGTCGCGTGGTCGGGCGGCACCCGAGGGGCGGGGGTCGGCTCCGGCCGCGCCAGGGGAACGGGCCTCGATACCTGGAGGAAGGGCGCGGTCGCCGCGTGGGTGTCGTGGATCGACGTGGGCTCGAGCCGGGGCATCTGCTCGCGGGCCAGGCGCAGGGCCGCCGCCACTCCCCGCGCCGAGGAGAAGCGCTGGACGCGGTCCTTGGCCAGGGTCTTCGCGAGCACGGGGACGACGGCGTTCGGAACGTGCCCCTCGAGTACCGGGGGCTCCTCGATCTGCTTGAGCACGGTGGAAACCGGGCTGTCGCCGCGGAAGGGCACCTGCCCGGCGAAGAGCTCGAAGACCACGATGCCCAAAGAGTAGATGTCGGTGCGGAAGTCGAGCTTCTGGCCGAGGGCCTGCTCGGGGCTCATGTATTCGGGGGTGCCCATGACCTGCCCGGCCATGGTCAGTCCCGCCGACTCCATCTCCCGCGCGATCCCGAAGTCCATGAGGCGCACGATCCGGCGGCTGTCGCGCATGATGTTCGGGGTCTTCAGGTCCCGGTGGATCACCCCCGCCTCGTGAATGGCGGAGAGCCCGTCCGCGATCTGGATGGCGGCCTCGTAGGCGTCCTCGGGAGGGAGCGCCCCCTCGTCCAGCACGAGCTGCTTGAGGTTGACCCCGTCCACGAGCTCCATGCAGATGTACCGCAGGCCCGCCTCCTCGCCGTACTCGTAGATGCGGCAGACGTGCCGATCCGAGACCTTGCGGGCCAGCTTGATCTCCGATTGGAAGCGTCGCGCCGCTTCCTTCGTGATCGCGAACTCGGGCCGCAGCACCTTGAGCGCGACGTCCTCTTCGAGCGAGCGGTCGCGCGCGCGGTAGACGATGCCCATGCCGCCGCTGCCGATGATGGCGACGATCTCGAATCGCCCGGCGAGAAGCTCGCCGCGCGCGAGCGCGGTCAGGGAGCGCCCGCACTTGCGGCAGATGGCCGCCGAGGCCTCGTTGTCCGTACGACAGGTGCGGCAGAGCACGGGCACCTCAGGGTTGTGCGCGGGTCTCTACCTTCATATAAGAGCTTCGCGTGCTTGTCCACTCTTTCTCTGTGCCACGCGTCACCGACCCCCTTCATCGAGAGCACGAAACGGTGAAACGGTGAACGTTCAGGAGGAGCACACAATGATTCCCCTCGAAGAGCCGCTTATCATAGGCGGCCTATGAGCGAAGCGCCCTCCCTGCGCACGCGGATCAAGGAGCTGGAGGTCATGGTGGCGGACGTGGTGTCCGAGACCTACGACACCGCGACCCTCGTCTTCTTCACCGGCAACGACCGCCTCGACTACAAGGCCGGCCACTTCCTCACCATCGATCCCCACCAGTTCGAGGCCCTCGAGCGCTTTACCGCCTTTCTCGAGGACCTGAAGGGAAAGAAGGAGCCGCCGCGCGCCTACTCGATGGTGTCGGCGCCGCACGAGCGCCACCTCGCGGTGACGGTGAAGGAAGAGCGATACGCGTCGGGACAGACGAAGTATCCGCCCCTGCTCTCGCCGCTGCTCGTCAAGCACATGGTGCGCGGCATGCGGCTCGCGGTGACCGGGTTCACCGGGCCCTACACCCTGCCCGAGGACATCGAGGCGAGGACCGACCATCTCGTTCACCTGTGCGCGGGCTCCGGGAGCGTGCCCAACGTGTCGATCCTGAAGCACGCCCTCGAGTTCCACCCGAAGCTCCGGCACACCTTCATCTATTCCAACAAGACCTGGGAGGACGTCATCTTCCTGCGCTCCCTCGAGGAGCTCGCGGCGCGGCACGAGGACCGGCTGCGGGTGGTCCACGCACTCACGCGGGAGACGGAGCCGGCGCGCCACGCGGGCGAAGTCCGTAGGGGGCGGGTCTCGGCGGCGCTGCTCAAGGAGCTCATCCCTGACCCGACGGGGTGCGTCGTCTACGCCTGCGGGCCCGCGATCTCCGCCTGGGACCGCCAGGCCGCGCGCGCCGCCGGGACCGCGCCCGCCCCGCGCTTCCTGGAGAGCGTGCTCGCGGCGCTCAAGGAGATGGGCGTCCCCAACGACCGGATCAAGCGCGAGTCGTACGGATAGGCCGCTCGCACGCTGGGCTCCGCATGGAGTCAATCCTTGCGCGCTCCGAGAAGGTCACCGACGGTGACGAAGCGGAGACCCTTGCGCTCTCCGTCAGTGAGAATCGAGCCCAGAGCCGCCACCATTCTCGATGGGTCTGCGATGCCATCGTGAAGAATGACGATCACCCCGGGCGCAAGGTTCTTGGTGACGAGCCACCGGATGTAGGCCGACGGAGGATGGGCGCCGTCATAGGGATAGGCCGAGCCAAGAATGACCCGATAGCCGCGGTCTTCCGCGAGCCGAAGCTGAGACGGGCGAATCTTGCCCCCCGGCGGCCGGAACAACTTGATCGGCCCGCCAAGGCCGAGGACCTCTTCCGTTCGCGTCAGGTTGGCAAGAAAAGCATCGTCGCTCGCTTGGACCGTCGGGCGGATGGTGAAGGAGTGATTTCCCACCTCGTGCCCTTCCGAACGGAGACGGCCCACGAGCTCGGGGTGAGCAACTGCGCGATCGCCGATCAAGAAGAACGTCGCATGCGCACGGTGCTTGGAGAGTATGTCGAGCACCTGGGGAGTGTGTTCTGGGGCCGGGCCATCATCAAAGGACAGCGCCACCAGGGGCTCCGGGGTGTCGATACGCCAGACGATGCGCGGCGTCGCCCAAGCGAGGGCCTCGAAGGCCCATAGGGGCTGCGTTACGACCACTGCGGTGCCCGTCAACAGCAGGCCGCCAAGGACGAGGAGCATGCGACGACGCAGCAGTCTAGGTAGAGGCAATCTCACTGGGAGCCTGGCCTCCGAACGTCCGCCCAACCGTTCCTCATGGGACGGAGGTCATTCGCGAATGGTCCGTGATCACAAGCCAAACTGGCGAAGGTGGTGATCGGCATGTCGGTAGGCCCATCGCTGCCAGTCGCGAACCGACATTGTGCCAAAGAACCCGTGAACTGGCTCGAGGGTGTTGGGAGCGGCCTCGGCGATCGCTTCAAGACCCGCGATCGTGCGCGCCAGGTCCTGTGCGAACACCGACGGTTGCGTCCCATCGACCTTCGGGTCGTGCATCGGGTTCGTCGGCCACCCGTGGGGCCACGGGATGGGTGACCAGAGCGCCAGGCCTTTGACTACCCAGCGGTGTCGCGCGCGAACTGGCTGCCCACGCGGCCGATCGCCAAGGACCATCGCCATCGCATCACCCAGGTGACACAGCATCTCGTGCGGCGAGAGCGTGCCCCAGCGTCGCTCTGAGCCTGGACGCAGTGCACGAAGCCGGTCGGTGAGCGAGCCAAGGACGATGGGATCTGCTACGGTCCTCACCGCGCCAATCCTACAGCAGCTGCGTATCGGCTCTTCCGCCCTCGCGAGAGTCCGCCCAACGCATGGATCAGCGCCGCGCCTCCGCCTGTCCATGGCGCGGACCTCGTCAGCGGCATCCATTCGTTCGACCGCTCGTCTTTCGAAGATGAAGTCTGTCGAGATCCTTCGCCACATCAGGGCGATCAAGGATCTCGATCCCGACCAACCGGCCGAAGTTGTCGGTATCCAGGACCACCATGCCCTCGATGGCATCGACTGGGTAGGAGCCCTCATGCCGCACGCCGATCACGTTCTGCTCCACGGCATTTAGCGCGGGCAGCCTTCACGCGAAAGGTCGCATAGCCCGCCTCATCACAGTCGCACTGATCAAGGATCTCGAGCTCAGGTAGCTGATCCAGCAAGGCCGTCAGGGAGCCCTCTCGAAGGCCGTTCTCCAACTCAGCGTAGAAGATCGGAAGGCTCTCTCTCAGCTTCACCGCGTCGCTCCGAACCATCTCATGTCGGTCGAACACTGGGTTGAGCGGCGAGCGCCCCTCGCTTGCGCCGCGCTCGTCCGCTTCAACCCATTGCTGGGGGTTGCTGCGCTGCCCCGCTGTGAATGCCAAAACGAGTCCTGCGGGCGCTCATACCCCGGACGTTCCAAGGTAGAAGAGCGCCGGTGGTAGACCGACAAGACGAAACATGCGCGCCCACAGATTAGCGTCTGCCACCGCGGTCGCCAGGTCAAGGATTCCGAGGTCGTCGTACCCGCTTCGGCGGAGAGCGTCGATGCTCGCCCGGGTCGTCCGGTAGGCATAGCGCGTACCAACGAACGCGAAGTCCACGACAGGATCGGTCGAGCGCACGTGGAAGCCGTTGAGATCGTTTTCCGAAGCGGGTAGAGCTTCCTCCACCGTCCGGTGCACCGTGGCGAGGACCGTCCGATCCAGACTGCTCCGCCCATCGCGCTCTTCCAGCGCCAGATGCAGAATCTCGATTACGTGAGGGTGCGACCGTAGCGGTGCTAGTTCCTGTGTGGCACAGTTTCCAATTACGGGTTCCAGGAGAGGAGCGATGCGCGCGACCGCCTCTTCGTAGGAGCCCAGATACGGACGGTTCGCGAGGTCCATTCTCTTGAGGAGCCAGCCACCTGCTCGCACGGCCAGTCGTCTGAGGCGTTCGAGCCGACGCAATGACCGGGGCAGGAGTTCGAGATCAACGCCGAGAAGATCCGCGATTCGATTGATCCAGTGGAATACCGCAATCACGAGGACGTACTGGAGTGCGCTGTCTCCCACGCGCCCCCGTACCGGATCGAGGTCGCGAGGCCCAAGTCGGACAGGACATACGTAGGCCTTCTGCACCAGCTCGACGAGTGCGAGTTCGATGGGTGTGGCATCGGTAGCCGTGCCTTGGAGAAGCCGGTGGACCCGAACCGCCTCTCCCCCTGCAGCCTGCAGGAAGGCCTCGTGGCCGTCGATTCAATAGTGACAGTTGTTCAGACGTGAAACCGCAGCGGCGACCAACTCGCGGGTTCGCCGGGGCTCATCTCCGACCCAGTTGCTGAGCTCCCACGTTCGGATCATCCGTCGCATGGACGCCGGCCGGAGGCTGAATACCTGCACGATGCTTGTGACTCGATCTATGCCGCCGACTTGGCGCATGTACTCGTAAGCGTCGCCCGTCTCCCCTGTCGCCCTCCAAGGAGGGACGGTCGCGATGTACGCCATATCTCCTCCCGCTCCGATCCTCGCTCCGCCCTGTGTCAGCCCAACACCGGGCTAACCTGCGAAGCTCCATCGCTCGCGCTGGCTTCGTCAGGTTCAGCCCGTTCTTATACGGCTTCCGCCAGGGAGATTCTCGGTCTTCAACTCCAGCAAGTCCCACAGATTCCCGTACAGGTCTTTGAAAACAGCAACTGTGCCGTAAGACTCGCTCTTGGGTTCCCTCACGAACGTAATCCCGAGCGAGATCAGTTTGGTGTAGTCCCGCCAGAAGTCATCGGTATTGAGAAACAGAAAGACTCGGCCACCGGTCTGGTTGCCTACGAATGGCTCCTGCTCAGACGTCGAGGCTCTCGCGAGCAGCAGGCTCGTACCATCGGATCCTGGGGGTGCGACCACCACCCAGCGCTTGTCTTGTTCGGGCTGGTAGATGTCCT
>Ga0326597_10011852_pt1 | contig 11521 bp, 7 predicted proteins | sample RVTome_12_FD_203789 | JGI IMG/M metagenome (GOLD analysis project Ga0326597, IMG submission 203789) | Soil microbial communities from uranium-contaminated site in the Upper Colorado River Basin, Wyoming, United States - RVT100D185 | ecosystem: Environmental > Terrestrial > Soil > Contaminated >...
CTCCGGGCCGAAGAGCTTGACGGCGATCTGCGCGCGGACGCCGCTCTGCATGTGCTCGAGGCGGTGCGAGATGGGCTGGCCGATGTTGACGGCGATGCCGGGGAGGATGGCGAGCTTGTCGCGGACTTGGGCAATGACGGCGTCCTTGTCGCCGGCGTCGGGGCGCAAATTGACTTCGATCTCGGTGTAGTAGACGCCCTCGGCGTGCTCATCGAGCTCGGCGCGGCCGGTGCGGCGGCCGGTGGAGCGGACGCCGGGGACTTCGAGAATCTTCCGCTCGGCGAGACGGCCGATCTCGTCGGACTCGGGCAGGCTGATGCCGGGCTCGGCGAGCAGGTTGACCGTGAGAGTGCCTTCGTTGAAGGGCGGCAGGAACTCGCGGCCCATCGGGAAAATGAATGCGACGGCGAAGAGAACGAGAAACGCGGCGGCGATCAGGACCTCCCAGGCGTTCGGCAGAGTAAAGCGCAGGAGGCGGGTCTGCTGCCGTTTGAGCCAGCGGACGAAGGCGGCGTCGCCGGGCTCGTCCAGGAAGGCCGCGCGGGGCAGCAGGTAATAGCACAGGACCGGAGTGAGCGTCAGCGAGACGAGGAGCGACGCGAGCAGCGAAACGATGAAGGCGAGGCCGAGCGGGGCGAACATGCGGCCTTCCACGCCCGAGAGGAAAAACAGCGGCATGGAGACGAGAATGATGATGAGCGTCGCATAAACGATGGAGTTCCGAATCTCGGAGGAGGCCTCGAAGATGACCTGGAGGACGGACTTCGGCTCGCCGCGCTGCGTCTTCTTCTGGTGATTTTCCTTGAGGCGGCGGTAGACGTTCTCGACATCCACGATGGCGTCGTCGATGATGAGGCCGATGGCGACGGCGAGTCCGCCGAGCGTCATGGTGTTGATGCCGAGGTTGAAAATCCGCATGAACAGGAACGTGATGAGGAAGGACGCGGGAATCGCCGTGACGTTGATGAGCGTGGTGCGGAAATTCCAGAGGAACAGGAAGAGAATGATGGCGACGAGCAGGCCGCCGAGCCAGAGGCCTTCGGTGACGTTGTCAATGGCGCGCTCAATGAAATCGGCCTGGCGGAAGACTTGCGAGTCGAGGCGGACGCCGGGCGGAAGCGAGCCCTGCAGCGAGGCGAGAGCATCTTCGACGCTGCGGGTGAGCGGGATAGTGGCGGCGTTCGGCTGCTTGTAGACGCTCAGGATGACGGCGGGGGAGGCGTTGAAGCCGGCGCTGCCGCGGGCGACGGGAGGGCCGAACTGCAGGCGCGCCACGTCGCGGACGTAGATGGGCTGGTCGTTGCGGTAGGCGACGACGGTTTCGCCGATCTCGTCGAGGCTGGTGGTGCGGCCGACGTTGCGGATCAGGAATTCGCGGCTGGGGCTGATGAGAAAACCGCCGGAGGTGTTCTGGTTGGAGTTCGAGACGGCGGCTTCGAGCTCGCGGAGCGAGACGCCGTACTGCTGCAAGCGCTCGGTGGAGGCGAGAATCTGGTACTGGCGGACGCCGCCGCCGATGACGGTGACCTGCGAAACGCCGGGAACGGCGAGCAGGCGGGGGCGGATGACCCAGTCGGCGAGCGAGCGGGTTTCCATCGAGGCTTCCGAGGTGGCGTCGATGGCTGCGGGGCCGGTTGCGTCATTGGTTGCGGAGGAGGAAGCGGCTTGCGGCGTGTCCTCCTGTACTGCGACCAGCATGATTTCGCCCATGATGGAACTGATGGGCCCGAGAACCGGGTTCATGCCGGCGGGAAGGCGCGAGCGGGCCAGATCGAGTTTTTCGGCGACGATCTGGCGGTCGCGGTAGATGTCGGAGTCCCAGGAGAATTCAACGAAGAGGAGCGAAAGGCCGACGCCGGACTGCGAGCGGATGCGCTCGACGCCGGTCGCGCCGTTCAAAGCGTATTCGAGGGGCAGCGTGACCTGGACCTCGACCTCTTCGGGGGCGAGGCCGGGAGCTTCGGTGAATACGGTGACGGTGGGGCGGTTGAGGTCGGGAAAAATGTCAACGCCCAACTGCGTGAGGACAACGTAAGAACCGTAAACGAGCAGAAAGGCGGACGCGCCGAGCACCAGGAGGCGGTGTTCCAGCGAAAAGCGAATGATGCGGTTCAACATAACGAAAGCAGTGAATAGTGATTAGTGGATAGTTTCCAATCACGCATCACTCAGGTCTGAAGCCGTTGCCCTGGAAACTCCGCGAGCGAACTGACCGTTTACGGATCGTGTTTCGCTCAGCCGTTCCTGCGGGACTCCATCCGATAAAGGCACACCATCCCAGGATTGCATCCTGGGCTATTATCAACCGCCCCTGCGGGGCTTGCGCCCCGGGCTACAATCTTACGCTCCTCCGGAGCTGAAGGCGAAACGAAGAGCAGGTCCTTCGCTGCGCTCCCCTCGGCTTCGCTCGGGGCAGGCAGGATGACCGCACAAAAGGGTATTCCACAAACTGCTAGGCCGTTTTCAGGGTTGCTATATAGGCCCCCTAACCTAAAGGGGGCTGGCACTAACCAGGGAACGCGGACCCAGCCGTAAACGGCTGGGCTAGAGCATTTCTCCTGTTCCTGTATAGCGGCGGTCTTTCGCCCCTCCGGGGCTTGTGCTCCTATTCCCAATGCCTCCCAGGGCTTACGCCCTGATGGGTTAGAATCTCCCGCCCCTACGGGGCTTCCTGCGGATGAGCTACAGCAATGAGAGAACCGCTCTAGGGAAAAGAACACCCCCACGGCACAAAAGACGTGCCGTGGCTACCCCGGCCAGAAACGATACACGAACTCTGAAAACGGTCTAGTGAGCATGGGGCGCGGGGGCGGCGGCGTCCTGTGCGAGGCGCAGCGAGCCGAGCAGGCCCGCTCCCTTGGCGATGACGCGGTCGCCGGCTTCCACCCCCGAGATGACCTGCCACCAACCGTCCTGCCTGGCGCCGACCTCGATTTCGAGAGGGAGGAAACGGTCCTCGCCCCGGGCGACGTAAACCTGCCGCGTGGTGCCATCGTCGAGCACGGCCTCGACGGGGACGGCCACGGCCTGGCGGCGCTGCGGGAATTCGACGCGCGCGAAGGAGCCGAGCGCGAGGCGATTGGCATTGTTCGGCGCGGAGTTCGGCAGGGCGACGATGACCGGGACGGTGCGGTCGGCCGGATTGACGGTATCGCCGATCCATCGGACGGTTCCGGCAATGGAGCGCTCAGCAGCGCCTTCGGGAAAAACCTGCGCGGGCTGGCCGTCCTTGAGCTGCGAGACGTCGGAGAGATACATGCGGGCGCGGACCCAGACGCTGCTGGTGTCGGTGATGGTGAAGAGCTTGCGATATTCGCCGTTCAAGTTCAACTGCCCGGGGACGAAGTCGATCGAGGTGATGGTTCCGGCGATGGGGGCGAGGACGGGCGTGCGGCGCGGATCGCGGAACTCGATGACGCGGACATAGTTCTCGTCCTGCTTGACGATCTGCTGATAGGAGTCCTCGGCTTCGTCGAGCAGCTCCTCGGCCCACTTGAGGTCCTGCTCGAAAGCGGGGCTGGCCGCAGCAAGCTTCCGGGCGCGCTCGTAGGCAATCCTGGCGGCGTCGCGGCGCTGGGTGGCCTGCTCGAGAGCGCTGCGGATGTCCTTCTGCTTGGCTTCCATGGGGGCGCGCTCGACGGCGGAGAGCTCGAGAATGACCCGGACGAGCTCCTGGCGGCGGTCTACGTGCTCGCCTACGGCAAGCGGTTTTTCGGGATATTCGATTCTTCCCCAGAGCGGAGCGAAGACATCGGCCACGAGCGCGGGGTCGGCTTCGACGGAGCCAAAGGCCGTGACGGCCTGGTCGAGGGGCATCTCCCGGGCTTCAGCGAGCACGAGGCCGAGGTCCTGCTGGACGGCATCGGGAACCGTGAAGGTGCCGTCTTCGTTCGGTGTGACGGCCGCAGCCGGAGCAGGGGCGACCACAGGCTCGCGCATCGCGAGGACCTGGTCGAGGACAAAGACGTTCATGGCGAGAGCGACTACGATCAAGGAGCCGGCGCCGAGCAGGGCCGGACGCCACAGCGGGGACCGGGCGTCCTCTGCAGTGCGGTCCGAAGCGCGGGCCGCGGCGTGGGCCTTGCGCATCTGCATGGCGGTCAGTCCGACGATCAGGCCGCAGAGCGCGAGGTTGACCCAGACGCGGAACAGGGCCGCGCCGTCGGGCTGCACGGTGATGGGAAGATCGACGGGGAACTCGTCTCCCGCATCCGTATGCACCACGAAGTGGAGGCGATAGGAGCCGGTGAAGGGAAACAGGGAGCGGAGCAGGAAGGGGCCGCCGGCCGGGAACGGGTATTCGGCGATTCCGAAGATGCCGGCCTCGCCCTCGGAGTGCGTGTGAATCACGGGCTCGATGACCTGGCCGGTGTAGGCATGGAGCAGAGAGGCGTGGGGCGCCTGGGTGACGGGGATCTCCGAGCCGAGCAGAGGGTCGGGCGCCGCCAGCAGGCGCACGACCTGGAACTCGACGTTGGTGGGCTCTCCGGCGGCGGGCTGCGACGGAGAATACATCATCTCCACGCGGTACGTGCCGTTTGCAGTCTGAACCTCCTGGACGAGATTCACGGCGCCGCCGCCGGCAACTTCTCCGTGGGCGAGAGCCAGGGTTGGGAGGAGAGTGGTGAGGAAGAGGGCGAAAAGGAGTGAGTGGTGAGTAGTGAGTAGTGAGTGGGGAGCAGAAAAGCAGGTCCCTCGTCGCTGCGCTCGCTCGGGATGACACTCGATCTTTCGGTTCGCTCGGGATGACAGCAGAGAGAGGGTTGAGAGAAACCCCCGCTTGCTTACGCGCGCGGCTCGGATGAACAGCGAAGAGCCGGTCCCTCGTCGGTTCCCTCCTCGGGATGACACAAGAAATGATTCTTTCAAGATGGAGAGAAGAGTTCTCACGGGGTCTCGACCTCCATGTAGCCGATCATGCCGTAGCGCAGAAGCAAGCCGGGGTTCCGGACGCGGAAGAGGACTTCGCGGGTGCGGGACTGGGGATCGACGAGCGGCGAGACGGTCTCGAGGGTTCCCGAATAGACCTTGTCGGGCAGGCCGTCGAAGCGAATGCGCACCTTCAGGCTCTTATCGATTCCGCGCAGGCCGGTGGTGCTCGGGGCGGTGATGCGCGGGCCGGATTCGGGAAAGCGCGCGGCGAAGGCGACTTCCCGGCGGTCGACGAGGCGGTAGAGGAGAACGCCTTCGGTGATCAACTGGCCCTGGGTAAAGCTGGCGAAGCTGATCTCGCCGTCCGCGGGGGAGAACAGGCCCTTGCGGGTGATCTCGCTGCCCTGGACCTGGGCGTCCTGAAATTCGAGCAGGGTCCTGCGCTTCTGGAACTCGGCCTCGGCCACGTCTTCGGCCGCGCGCAAGGCCTGCACGTCCTGTTCGGAAGCGCTGCCGAGCTGCAAGAGCCGCTCGGCTTTCTCGCGCTCGACACGGGCGGCCACGGCGGCGCGGCGGGCATCGAGCATGACGGAGAGCAGCTCCCAGCGGATCGTGCCCATGTGGGAAAGATCGTGCAGGTTGTAGCGGTGCTCGATGACGGCCAGCGGATCGCCTATTTTCACGGCGTCGCCGACAGCGTAGGGACGCTCGCGGGCGGAGATGATCCGCCCGTCGGCCGGAGAGTAGACCTCCGCGACGGTACTCGGCAGCGGGACGACCTTGCCGAGGACCACCTTGTCCAGCGCGGCCTGCTGGGCGTTGGCGGTCAGGGCCGCGACGGCGAGGGCGAGGAGAATGGCTGGCATCATTACACCATTTCTACAGCGGGTGGATCGGGACGCCAACGGATGGATTCCTGCCGCCCCTAGGGGGCTTGCTTCCAGCAACCGCCGCCATCCCACGGCTTGCGCCGCGGGCCACATTCTTGCGTCCCTGCCGGGGCTGAAAGCGGCCAGATCGAAAACGCTCGATACCATCCGTGAAAACGATCTAACCCGGGGGGGCCGGATGCGCCAGCCTCCGACCGGCCATCGAGACAAGCGCGCGAGACATCCGCCTGCCCGGTTCCATGGGGGCGCTACGACCCGCTAGGGAGCCGTGGCCGCGGCGAGCAGATGGAGCGCGCGCCGCACCGCGTTCACGAACGCCTGGGCCGATTTGGCGTCCCCGGAATACTGCAAGTCCTTGCCGAGAGTCAGCAGCGCCTGCGCGTTCTTCCCCTCGATCTGCTTGAGAAACGCCTCGGAGGACAAGCCGGGATCGTCGTGATTTTGGGCCACCACCACACGGGCCACCGTTCCGTCCCGGAAGATGCCGACCGCGAGGTCAAGCCCTCCCTTGGGGCCGCGCGTGTCCACCATGACGACCGTTCCCAGGACGCCGGCGCCGTCGGCGCTCTTCCCGAGGGCCACGTAATAGGACAACGGGTTGTCGTTATGCTGCACCTTGCTCCCGGACGCCTGCTCGATCTTGGCGAGCTGGCCGGGAGAAAGAGTCTTCTTGCGCAGAGTGAAGCCGGTGGCTTTGGGGAAAACGTTCTTCAGCGTGTGTTCCGGAAACCCCGTCTCATGAGCGGGCAGCGAAACGGCCAGCGCCAGGAAACAACACGCGGAACAAACCGCGGCAATCCCTATCTTCCTGATCTTCCTGTTTTTCCTGTTCATAGTGTCTATCATAACTCCGGTTGGACGGAACGAATAGAGTTTTGCGCGGGCGGGGAAGACAGATGGAGCACGGAAACAGGAATGGGCAGGATAACTATTTTCTATTCAATGAGTTGCCGTTCTGGATCAACAGCAGGACCGCTTGCTTATCCCTCGACTGCGCTCGGGACAGGCGCGCGCAGCTCTGACTAGAGCGGTTCTCTCATTGCTGTAGCTCATCCGCAGGAAGCCCCGTAGGGGCGCTATCCTGTGGCCCACGGCGCAAGCCGTGGGATTCCTGGGCGCTGATCCGAGCAAGCCCCGTAGGGGCGACAGACCCGCCGATTTACAGCAACAAGAGAAACGCTCTAAAAGCGAAGAGCAGATCCCTCGTCGCTGCGCTCGCTCGGGATGACACCTTTGCTTTTTGGTCAAGGAAGCCTTGCGCGAAATTGTTCGGCCTCGGCCAAAGCCTGCCGATAGCGAAGCTCGGTTTCATAGGTCTGCTCTTCCTGCCAGAGAAGCGCGCTCAGAGTGACACCGCCGAATAGATAGTTCTGGTATACCTTGGCGAGCAAGTCCTGGGCCTGGGAGAGAAGCTGTTCCAATCTGGCGATGCGGGAGGCGAGCAGTTTGTCTTCCGGCGGGAGATCGGAAGCGTCGGGCGGACTGTTTTCGGTTCCGAGAGCACGAAGAGGCGCATGGGGCTCGCGGCCAAGGAGGGTGTTGATTTGCGCTGAGGCGGAAAGCCGCGCCGCCTCGAAGCGCTCGACCCGGGCCCCGGCCTGGGCCTCCGCAAAGCGGAGCATCTCGACATCCAGCAAAGGGGCGCTCTCGGCATCGAGGCGAGCCTGGGCGGCCTTGGTCCAGCCCGCCAGCCGGTCGAGGCTCTGGCTCGCGGCGGCCTCGCGGCCCTGCGCGGACAGGAGCTCGAAAAAGATTTCCCGGACGCTCGCGGCGGCCGCCGGATTCTCCACGGCATGGGATGGAATCAAAGCGCGGAACTCGGCGAAGGTCAACTCCGGAACGGGGTCGGGCGGGGTCTGGGCGGGGGCGAGGTGGGGGAGAAGGAAAAAAAGGAGGAGCAGAATCCTCGCTTCGCTCGGAATGACACCGTTACGATGGCGCATTTTCATCCGGGGCGGCATCAATGCGTGAAGAAGAAGCAAGTGAGCAGAGGCTGGGTGCCGGGGGCGAGCACGTCCACCTGGGCGGGAAACGCCCGAAGATTCGGAACCGGACCGCCCGAGACCAGGGTGGCTTCGATAGTCGGGCGAAGGCCGATGCTCGCGGGGCGGCCGTCCCTGCCGATGCTGAGCGTCACATACGCCAGCAGCCCAGAGGGAATGCCCGTCGCAGGCGGCTGCGGATCGAGAAAAGAAGCCGTGATGGTCAGGGTCTGCGTGGCGAGGTCCTTGTCATTCTTCCCCTCCGTTACTTCTACGGTCACGTCGACGCCTCCCAGCTCGGCGGCGATGCCCTTGTCAAACTTTGAGTACTTCATGTTGACGCTGACGTAGGTCACTTCGAGACGCAGCCGTCCGACGGCGGCGCCCTGGGCCGGGGTGAAATAAACGGGAACGACCACGTTGGCGCCGGGTTCTCCGGAGATGCCGCCGAGCGTCACGCGGGTGGTGGTCTCGGGATCCGCCTGCTCGTTTGCCTGCTGGCTCCGGGCGACGGCGGACGAGCCAAGCCACAGGGAAGCGAGGAGCACGCCCGCGATCACAGCTTTGCCGGGGAAGCGATTCATTCGACACCGTCCGTCCATCCGTCAGGGGAAATGATAGCACGGAAGAAAGGAGTGGGAAGTTAGAAGTTGGAAGTTAGGAGTCAGAAGTCAGGAGTCAGAAGTCAGGAGTACAGGTCCCTCGTCGCTTCGCTCCTCGGGATGACACAGGTACAGGTCCTTCGTCGCTTCGCTCCTCAGGATGACCGCAAGAGTGTGGGGCGGCTGGGTTAGCTGAGCTCGACGAAGTGGGGGATGCCGTTCAGGATCATGCGGAGGCCGAGGCAGCCGAGCGCGAGCAGGACGAAGATGAAATAGGCCGGCTGGTTATTGATGAGCTGGATGGTGACGAAGCGGCCCTTCTCGAGATGGTTGATCTCTTCCATCGCTTCCTCGAGGTGGCGCGGATTGGAGACGTCGAAGTAGCGGCCGCCGGTGGTGTAGACGGCGTCGGCAATCTGCTGGGAAGCGCCGGGCTCGAGCGCCACGCCGATGAAATAGATGCGGGTGCCTTCCTGGCGGGCGAGTTCGACTTCCTTGACGGGGTCGCGGCCGTAGTTGTTGTCGCCGTCGCTGAACAGAATGATGACCTGCCCTTTGGAGCGGCGTCCCTGCTCGCGGGTGAACTGGAAGAAGCTGTTGGCCATGCCGACGCCTTCGCCGATGGCGGTGAAGCCTTCATTGACGAGGGTCTGGACGTTGACCATGCGCAGATAGTCGTTGAGGCTGTCGTGGTCGAAGGTGGAAGGGGAGACGAGATAGGCGTTGTTCGAAAAGACGACGAGGCCGATAGCGTCGCCTGTGCGCTTGCGGATGAATTCGTTGGCGCTGGCCTTGACGGCGACCATCTTGCTGGGCTGGGCGGGAGGAGCGCCCGGAACGGTCTGGGCGGGACGGGGCGGCGGGGGGATGCCGCGGCGCTGGAGCCCCTCCTCCATGCTCTGCGAGAGGTCGAGGACGATCATGACCTGCAGGCCGCCGCGCTCGATGCGGTTCAGGACGAAGGGATAGACGGGACCGAGCAGGGCGACGAGCAAAAAGCCGACGGCAAGAGCCTCGAGCAGAGTGGGGAGGCGGAGAAAGGGGTTGAGCGCGCCGAGGCGGTCGGCGGCATGCTCGACGAGCGAGTGCCCCCAGTAGTGCCTGCGCCAGAAGCGGATCACGACCATGAGCAGCAAGAGCGGCACGGCCAGCCACAACCAGTGCAGATTCTGAAACGTCATCGGTTTTCTACCATCACGGCCCACCCTGCGAACTCGCGGGCCGAACGCGTCAACCCCTCACGGGGTTGCTTTTTCTCTTCCCACAGCTCCCCGTAGGTTAAAACCTACGGCTATTCACCGTTTGCCCCATCGGGGCAATGCAATACGCAAATCCAAATAATACGCAAATCCGAAAACAATACACAAGAGACCGTCTCATCTCCTGGCGGCGAAAATCTCGCGAATTTGCTGGGCGGTCGAGCGGGCGTCGTCCGGGTTGGGGGCGTCGCCGTTCTTCGAATAGCGGTTGGTCTCGAGCGTCCCCAGCACCTTGACGACGCGGTCGCGCATGTCACGGTCGGCATTGAGGCGCTGCATTTCCTGGTCGACCTCGTCGGCGGTCAGGCCCGCCGTGGTGGTCTCCAGGTAATGGCCGACGTACTCCTTCAGATCCTGATAGGACTGGTCGTAAAAGCGGATGGCGGTCTCGGAGTTTGAAAAGTCTCCGGGAACGGCGCTGAGCCAGCGGTCGCGGACCTCGTTCATGGCCTTGCGGTGGTCGGGACCGCGCAGGCTCTTGCGGCGGCGGACGAACACAATGGTTTCCCATCCCAGGCCCGTAATCAGCAGGATCAGAGAAAAGGTGCCGGCTCCGGCCAGAAGCCAGCGGGACTGCGGCCAGGTGGAAACCGTGACCGGATCGCGAATGTCGTTGGCGTCGGGGGGCAGAGTGCTGCGCAGGGCGAGCACGGGGCCGGGGACGGTCAGGCTCTCGGCGGCGGCTTCATCGGCGCGCAGGACGCCGGCTTCGCGCTTGAAGTAAAACAGCGTCATCTGGGGAATCTGCTCCATATCCTCGCCCGTGGCAAACGTAGTGAGCACGATGTCGAGGTAGAGGCGCTGGTCGCCGTTCTTCTGGCTGACGGTTTCCTTGGTGACGTCGACGACCTGGAACGGGTCCATGTTGACGGTCTCTTTGGTGAGCGTGTCGAGGACGAACTCATACATGGGCGTATGGTCGACGATGATGGTGTAGTGGAACTGGTCGCCGACCCAGACGGCGGTGTGGTCGAGGTGCGTCGTAAAGCTCATGCCCTCGGGCGGCGGAACGACCTCAGCGGACGCCGGGGGGGGAGTGCGGGGCTCTCCCGGGCCTTGCAGACCGGCGGCGCGCAGGCCGGCCGGGGCGAGAGCAAACAGAAAAGTCAAAACAGCCAGGATACGATACGAGAGCGGCTTGCAATTCACCCGGAGGTCCTCCTTCCGCGGCTTCCGCAGACGGGCCATGCGGCCGGGGGCCGGAAGCGGCAAACTCTGTATCATACTCGAATTCGCAAGCCAACCACTCATACTTTTCTCCGCCTTTCAAACAGCGTCATGATGGGGTCCATAAAGGACTCCCCCACCTGCAGAAACAGGCATTCCATGCCGAGGGAGTAGAAGAGCTCCTGGAGCTCGTCCTTGCGGCTGGAAACGAAGTGATCAAAGCGCCGGCGCTGGGCCGAGGAGAGGCTCAAGATCATCTCCTGGCCGCTTTCCGCCGAGCGGAAGCGCAACAGGCCCCGGCCGGCCGGGAGCTGGTGCTCGATGTTGTCGCCGAAAATGATCGGAACGACGTCGTGCTTCTGGGCGAGGACCTTCAGGTCGGGCAAATCCGCCAGGGAGGGCTTTTCGGGGTCGGTAATGAAATCGGAAAGCAGAAACACGATGGACATGCGGCGCAGATGGCTGCGCAGAAACCGGAAGGCAAGCTCCCAGTTGGTTCCGCGGTGCCTGGGCTTCAGGTTGTACATCTGGTCAACGGCGCGCCAGACGTGGCCGCGGCCCTTGCGGGGAAGCTCAAAGCCTTCGATCTGATCGGTGAAGGCGAGGAAGCCGAAATTGCAATTGTCGCTGGCCGCCGAGAAGCCCAGGGTGGCCGCCAATTGCAGAACGCGGATGCGCTTGGAATGGGCGGCGGTCGAAAAATGCATGGAGCGGGAAACGTCGACCACCAGAAAAACCGTGATCTCCTT
>Ga0326597_10011853_pt1 | contig 11521 bp, 8 predicted proteins | sample RVTome_12_FD_203789 | JGI IMG/M metagenome (GOLD analysis project Ga0326597, IMG submission 203789) | Soil microbial communities from uranium-contaminated site in the Upper Colorado River Basin, Wyoming, United States - RVT100D185 | ecosystem: Environmental > Terrestrial > Soil > Contaminated >...
TCAGCCCCCGAAGGGGGCGGCAGACTCTAGCCCACGGCGCGAGCCGTGGGTTCGCAGGGGAGAACGCAGGGAAGCCCCGGAGGGGCGAAAGAAACCCATTGGAGACGGAGAATCTCTGCCGCCCCTCCGGGGGCTCGCGTGGTGAGAAATCCCGGCTAACACCTTTTCTTCCTTCTGAGCATCTAACACAATGGCGACTTTATTACGCGCGGAGAAGCTGACGAAGAGCTTCCGCACGGGGAATTCGAATCTGGTGGTGCTCGACGCGCTCGACTTTGCGATCGAGGCGGGGGAGATGATTGCGGTGGTCGGCGAGTCCGGTAGCGGAAAAAGTACACTGCTCCACACGCTGGGCGCTCTGGACAAGGCGACAAGCGGTGAGCTATACTTTGATGGGAAGCCGTATTCACGGCTTTCTGAAGCGGAAACCGATTCCTTGCGGAACCGGGAATTCGGCTTTGTCTGGCAGATGCATTGCTTGCTCCCGGAGTTCACGGCCCGGGAGAACGTGATGATGCCGCTGCTGATCCGGGGCATGAAGAAGCAGGAAGCCGGAGAGAAAGCGGAAGATTGGCTGGACCGGGTGGGCTTGCGGCAGCGAACCTCCCACCGGGCCGGCGAGCTTTCCGGCGGGGAGCAGCAAAGGGTGGCTTTGGCGCGGGCGCTGGTCGCGGAACCACGGCTCTTGATGGCCGATGAACCCACCGGCAACCTGGACGCCAAAACCGGCGAAGAAACGATTGGATTGATGCAGCGTCTCCATAGCGACGGCCGGCTTACCACGATCGTGGTTACGCATCATACGGGCTTGGCGCAGCGTTGCGATCGCGTGTTACGGCTGGAAAGTGGTCGGTTGCAGGCAGTTTCCCTATCCCCCATGACGTAGCCTCCGCCCCAGGCGGGAGCTGCGGGAGCAACGGACGACACTATGTTTGAGCGATACACCGAAAAAGCGCGGCGCGTGATTTTCTTTGCCCGGTACGAGGCGAGCCAGTTCGGCAGCCCGTACATCGAGACCGAGCATCTCTTGCTGGGCCTCCTGCGGGAAGACAAGGCGCTCACGAACCGCTTCCTTCGCTCCCACGCCTCCATTGACTCAATCCGCAAGCAGATCGAAGGCCACGCCACGATCCGGGAAAAAGTCTCGACGTCCGTCGACTTGCCGCTGAGCCACGAGTGCAAGCGCGTCCTGGCCTATGCCGCGGAGGAAGCCGAGCGGCTCTCGCACAAGCACATCGGCACGGAGCACCTGCTGCTCGGGCTGCTGCGCGAGGAGAAGTGCTTTGCGGCGGAGATTCTCCGCGAGCGCGGCCTGCGCCTCTCGACCGTCCGCGAGGAACTGGTCCGCACGCAGTCGGAGAAGATGTCGCAATCGCGTCCGAAAGAAAGCTCTCTGCTGACGGAATTCAGCCGCGACCTGACCCAAGCCGCCATGGACAATACGCTCGACCCGCTGGTCGGCCGCGAGGGAGAGCTGGAACGCGTGGTGCAGATTCTGTGCCGCCGCACGAAGAACAACCCGGTCCTGATCGGCGAGCCCGGAGTCGGTAAGACGGCGATCGTCGAAGGGCTGGCCCAGCGCATCGCCGACGGCGAGGTCCCGTCTTTCCTTGCCGAAAAGCGCATTCTTGCTCTCGATCTCTCGCTCATCGTAGCCGGCACCAAGTACCGCGGCCAGTTTGAAGAGCGCTTGAAGACCATCATGAAAGAGTTGATGGAGAACCAGAACTGCATCATCTTCATCGATGAGCTGCACACGCTGGTGGGAGCCGGTTCGGCCGAAGGGTCTCTTGACGCCGCCAATATCCTGAAGCCCGCTCTTTCGCGCGGCGAGATTCAGTGCATCGGAGCGACTACCCCCGGAGAATTCCGCAAGACGATCGAGAAGGACCGCTCGCTCGAACGGCGCTTCCAGGCCGTCAAGGTTCCGCCGCCCAACGAGAACGAAACCATAAAAATTCTGTTCGGCATCAAGGACCGGTACGAAAAGTTCCACGCGGTGACCTACACCGACGAAGCCGTGAACTCGGCCGTCTATAATTCGAACCGCTATATTCCGGACCGTTATCTTCCGGACAAGGCCATTGACCTGATTGACGAAGCCGGCGCGCGGGTGAAGCTGCGGCAGACCACGCTCCCCGAAGAGCTCTCCGACATTCAGAAGCGCATCAAGTTCATCGTTCACCGGATGGAAAACGCCATCGCCAACCATGAATTTGAGAAAGCCCGCTTCTATAGCGACGAAGAGCGCAAGGAGCGCGAGAACATGCGCACGTTGCGCGAAAAATACAACCTCGACGAATCCGCCAGCGGCACCGTGACCAAGGAAGACATCGAGGAAGTTGTGGCGCGGTGGACCGGCGTCCCGGTGACCTCGATCAAGGAAGAGGAGATGGCCAAGCTCCTGCGGATCGAGGAGGAGCTCCACAAGCGGATCATCAGCCAGGACAAGGCGCTCACGGCGCTGGCGCGCGCCATCCGCCGCTCCCGCGCGGGCCTCAAGAACCCGAACCGCCCGGTCGGCTCGTTCCTGTTCCTGGGACCGACCGGGGTGGGCAAGACGGAAGTGGCGCGGAGCCTCGCGCAATTCCTCTTCGGCAGCGACAAGGCGCTCATCCGCTTCGACATGTCCGAATTCATGGAAAAGCACGCCGTGTCGAAGCTGATCGGCTCGCCTCCGGGCTACGTGGGATACGAGGAAGGCGGACAGTTGACCGAGCGCGTCAAGCGCAACCCGTATTCCGTCGTCCTGCTCGACGAGATCGAGAAGGCCCATCCGGACATCTACAACATCCTGTTGCAGGTGTACGAAGACGGCCAGCTCACTGACGGCCTGGGCACGACGGTTGATTTCAAGAATACGATCATCATCATGACGTCGAACATCGGCGCCCGCTTCCTGCAAAAGAATCAAGGTAAGATGGGCTTCCAGCCGCCGACGCTCGAGATCGCGACGGCTCAGACCGAGGACGCGGTGCGCGCGGAAGTCCGGCGCATCTTCAATCCGGAGTTCCTGAACCGCCTGGATGAAACTATCATCTTCAACGCGCTTGCGGATGAGGACCTGCTCCAGATCATCCAGTTGATGGTCAGCCAGATCAACCAGAGCCTCGCGAACAAGCAGATCACCATCTCGCTCACGCCCGAGGCCGAGAAGTGGATTCTCGAAAAGACCTGCCTCGACCGCTCCTACGGCGCGCGGCCGCTGCGGCGGGCTTTGCAGAAATACATCGAAGACCCGCTCTCCGAGGCCCTGATCCAGGGCGCCATCACGCGGCCCGCCTTCCTCGAAGTCTTCCTCGAGGGCGAGGGCCTCTACTACCGCCAGGTGGACGGCGAAGCCTCGCCCGCCCCGCTGTTTGTGGGGCAGGTGTAACTCTTCCTCTTATAGCAACTTGAAAGAGGAAGGGGAAATTCTTCTTCCTCTTTCAAACCTCGCCCCGCTGACGAGCCTGGGGGCATCCTATGCTCTCCTGACTCCCTGCAAAGTGAACGCCACCCAACTTTCTGGAACTTTCCCCCCCCGTCGCGGGAATGAAATAGTGCATCCAAAGACGAAAGGGCGACGAGGGGCGGCCAAGGGACAAATAGTGGAGCAACCGGCAAATCTCACGAACCTGGGTGCAGATGTTGGCGATGACGAGCTGCTGCGCCGGATGGTTGAGGGCGACGAAGAAGCCTTCGCTACGCTCTTCCGGCAGCAGCAGGCCGGGGTTTACAGGTTCGCGCTGCACATGTGCGGCTCGGCCGCCGTCGCCGAGGACGTGACGCAGGAAGTTTTTTTGATTCTGATCAAAAGCGGCTCGCACTACGATCCCGCCCGGGCCTCGGTGCGGGCTTTCCTCTTCGGCATCGCCCGCAACTGCGTCAAGCGGCATCAGGAGCGCGGCGGGCGCTACGTGCAGATTCCCGACGGGCCTGATGGAACTCGCGGCGCGATGGATGGATTGAAAGACAATCCCTACAATCCGGCGTCTGCGCCTGACAATCCGTTCAGCGCCCTCTCGCGGTCCGAGCAGATTGAATCCGTCCGGCAGGCCGTCCTGTCACTGCCGGTGCCGTATCGCGAGGCCATCGTTTTATGTGAGTTGCAAGAGATGAGCTACGCCGAAGCGGCCGCGGCGGCGGGCTGCTCGGTGGGAACCATCCGGTCGCGCCTCCATCGCGCCCGCGCGATCCTCGCGAAAAAGCTGGAAAGCAATCAGGCCCGGTCTTTGATTCGGGGGATTCCGGGAAAAGCTCATCCCAAGAGGTGCCCAGCATGAACGTCATGACGTGTCGAGAAATGGAAACGTTGCTCCGGGATATGGCCCTGGAGTCTCAAACGATCGAATCGCAGACTATGCCCCACGACGCGGCGGTACACCTTGCCGGCTGCCCGCGCTGTTCTGCCCAGCTCGAACGGGAACGCCTCCTGACGGAGAGCCTGGCAGCGCTGGCCGGGAGCCTGGAAAACTGCGCAGTGCCTGCCGCCATGGAAGCCCGTCTGCTCGCCGCTTTTCGAGAACACTCCCGTAATCACAGGACTCGCCGCCCCGTTTTTCAACTGCCTGCCAGAAGGTCGGCGCTGTGGATTGCGGGCGCAGCCGCGATTATTGTAGTGTCGCTCGGGGTCGCGCTGGAGATCGTTTTGATAGACCGGCAACCTTTTGGAGCGCCGGTGGAATCGCCTGCCAAAGCGACCGCGTCTGCTGCAAGTTCGCAAGTTGCCGATTCGGCGGAAATTCCGGCTGTACGAAGGCCGGAATCCACCGGGCCGGGCCCAGCCACAATGGAAGCGGCTGGAACCCTTGGCCGAGGCCCCGGGAACGGCCTGCCGTCAGCAGATGCGGCGCCCAGTGCCAGTCAGGCCGCAATTGCTCCCCCCGAAGCCGAGCAGACGGTTCTCCAGCGGCCGCAGCAGGTCAGCTCCGAGTTTGTTCCGCTTTTCTACGGAGGTGATCCGCAGTTGCTCGAGGCGGGGCAGGTGTGGCGCGTCGAGATGCCCCGAGGCGCACTGCAGTCGGTCGGGATGCCGGTAGTGGAGGAATCCCGTGCCGGCCTCATTCAGGTTGATATACTGCTAGGTGAGGACGGCATCGCTCGCGCCATTCGCCTAGTTCAATAATGGTTCAGTAGTGGTTCAGGAATCGATGTTCAGTAATCAATGTCCAGTGACCGGCGGGTGAACCGCAGGTCTTGGAGAGTATCGATGCGAGGAGGAATCATGAAATCTTATGCAGGCAAGATCGCGGGAATGACATTGCTGGCTGCGCTGGCAGGGGTTCTGCCGCTTCTTGGACAAACCGCGCCCGACGCGGCTGCCCCTCCGGGCGCTCCATCGGGCGAACGCAATCTGATCTACATCCAGAGGGCGGGGCCTGCGCCGGCTGAGGGCGCTTCCGACTTCTACCTGTTCGCCGACGGAGAACAGGGTATGCCCGCCGTCCCGCCGCCGCCTCCGCCTATGGGACTCCCCACAGGTCCGATGATCTCGTTTGTCTCCGCCGTCGGCGGATTCGGCGGCAACACCGTGACGGGAGCTCCATACTCCGCCGAAGCCGTGACTGAGATCGAGCAGCGGCTGGCCGACGGCAACCGGATCGTCCGCAGGACGACGGCGACGATTTATCGCGACAGCGAAGGCCGGACCCGCCGCGACCAAACCCTAGGAGCGATCGGGCCTTGGGTTGTTGGCGGAGATTTGCCGCAAATTTCCTCGATTTACGATCCTGTGGAAAGCGTTCGATACATGCTGGATCACACGCACCGGACAGCTCGCGAGCTGCCGGCTTCGCCCTTCGCTGCTCGCCTGGCGGGACGGGTTCATACGGCGGTCTCCTCCGCTCTGGGCCGTGAAGCGCAGGTCCACGCGGGGATCTCTTCCGCCCTGACGGGCGACGCAGGGTCTTCTGCTTCAGGGGAAGGAGCATCCCCAGAGGGAACGCCAATCCCACCGTTCGACATCTCCATTCCCGCTGCGCCTGGAATCGACTTCCGAGATATCGCCGGTCCCGCTTCGCGTCCCGAGCAACGCAGCGAATCCCTGGGCACGCAGTTGATGGAAGGAGTGGAGGCGGAAGGCACGCGCTCCATCTCCACGATTCCTGCCGGAGCCATCGGCAACGATTTTGCCATCGAAATTGTTTCCGAGCGATGGTATTCCCCGGCGCTCCAGGCCGTTGTGCTCAGCCTGCACAAAGACCCCCGCATGGGTGAGACTACGTACCGGCTGAGCAATATTCAACGGACGGAGCCTTCCCCCTCGCTCTTTGAAGTCCCTGAAGGGTATACGGTGATCGAGCCGCGGGCCTTCCCGCCTCCACCAGCCCCCCCGGCTCCATAGACGCCCGGGGTTCCCAGGGAATCAACGAGTGACTGGGAGTGACCCGGCGCGTTGTTTCCCTCATTCCATTTGGGAGACCTTCTGTTATAAAATGGAACCCACCGGTCAGCTTCTCTCGATCTGCAGGAAGATGCTGGGCCGATGGAATGAAGAAAATTCCAGCGGGGGGCAACCTAACCCTCGAAATGGGGTTCTATCAGTAGCAGGGTTTAGCGGCATAGGGGTTTGTCTGGAGAACGGGCAAATCTGGGGATCATCAAGGAACGGTCTGGCAGAATGAAGTCATCCGGTTTTTCATGGCGGGTTTGGCAAGGGGCAGCTCTCGCAGTCTCCTTGATATTCGGGCATGCGGCAGCCCTAGGGCAAACCGTCGAGCCGGTGCAGCCGGTCCAGACTGCCCCGGCGGAGCAGCCCGCCCAGACCGGGGATCGGGAGATGATCGAAAACGTCCAATACCGGGGGAACCGGCGCGTTCCCGCGGCTACGATGCGCGCCAGGACGCTGGCCCGGCCGGGTGATTTCTTCGACCCCAATGCTCTCCGGCGCGACTTCATGGCCCTGTACAACACCGGCCTGTTCGAGGACGTCGTCCTGCGCGTGGATGACGGCGACGAAGGCAAGATCGTTACCTTCGAGGTCCGGGAACGCCCGCTGATCCGCAGCATTGAGTACACCGGCAACCAGTCCGCCACCCAATCGGACATCCTCGACCGCTTCCGGGAGCGGCGGGTTGGTCTCACCGTGGAGAGCCGCTTTGACCCGACCCGCATCAAGCGCGCTGAAGTGGTCTTGAAGCAACTGCTCGCCGAACGCGGCCGTCAGTACGCCACGGTCACCGTGGAAACCAAACCCATCCCGCCATCGTCGGTGGCTCTGAGTTTTATCATCGACGAAGGCCCCAAGGTCAAGATCGGGGACATCACGTTCGAGGGGAATAAAGTCCTGTCCAACCGGCGGCTGGTTCGCTCCATGCGGAACTCGCGTCCGATTGGCATCCCGAAGACTCTCATCCTGGAGAGTCTCTTCTCGAAGACCTACGACAAGGCCAAGCTCGACGAGGATCTGGAGCGCATTCGCGGCGCGTATCAGGACGAGGGGTACTTCAAGGCCCTGGTCAGCGAGCCCACGGTCACGACCCGCGACACCGGCGGCGGGTGGTTCCGCATCCCGTTGTTTTATCGGAACCGGCCCGGGCGCAAGGTGGACATCTCGATCCCCGTGGTCGAGGGGGAGCAGTATCACCTGGGCGAGGTCAGCTTTCAGGATGTCACTCTCTTTACTGAGCCCGACCTGGCGCTGCGGCCTTTGTTTGCCATGCAGTCGGGCGATGTTTTTGATGTCTCGAAAATCCGCGAGGGACTCGAAAACATGCGAAAGGTCTACGGTGAGTTTGGGTACATCAATTTCGTGGCGAGTCCGGAGACCATCATCGACGATGAGCAGCGCAAGATCGACATGGCGTTTAGCGTGGAAGAGGGCAAGCAGTTCCGGGTCCGGCGCATCGATTTTGCCGGGAATACCACGACGCGCGACAAAGTCATCCGCCGCGAGCTGCTCCTCTCGGAGGGAGGGCTCTTCAACAGCCGCTTGTGGGAGTTGAGCCTCCTCCGCCTGAATCAGCTCGATTATTTCGAGAAGCTCGAGCCGACGGCTTCGAACATCCAGCCGAACAATGAAACCGGCTTCGTGGACATTGATCTCGAAGTCAAGGAGAAGGGGAAAAACGCCATCGGCTTCACCGGAGGCGTCAGCGGCCTCACCGGCAGCTTTGTCGGCTTCAATTACCAGACGAATAATTTCATGGGCCTTGGGGAGACGCTCTCGTTCGACACCCAACTCGGAAGCCTACAGCGCAATATCTTAATCGGACTGACGCATCCCTACGCCTTTGACCGCCCCTTGCAGATCGGCGCCACGTTCTTTTCGAGCCGCTACAATTTCAACGAGGCCCAGCAGGCCTCCATCTTCGCCGGCCAGGACGTTCGCCCGCTTTTCAGCCTGCTCGGCGATGAAAACATCCAGAACTACCGACAGAGCAGCGTCGGCTTCACGACCTTCGCCAGCTACCCGCTGCACAACAACTTCACCCGTGTCGGCCTGACCTACGGCTACGAGAGCAGCAAGATCACCACCTTCAGCGAAGTCTCCCGCCTGCTGTTCGACTACCTGAACTTCAACGGGCTCGGCGGCACCAATTCCGTCGAAGGGATCAGCACCAGCCGGATCACCCCGACCTACACGTTCAACACCGTGGACCATCCTCTGACTCCCTCACGGGGGAAGAGTTTCTTTGCCAGCATGGAAATGAGCGGCCTCGGCGGGAACGTCCGCATGTACCGCCCCACCGTCGATTTCAAGTGGTTCAAGCCGTTCGGGGGCGGCGGGCGAACCTTCGGAATGCACATGCTCGGCACCACCATGAGCGGCTACGGCGGGCGCGTGATTCCTCCTTTTGCGCGCTTCTACGCCGGCGGCGAGACCGACATCCGCGGGTTTGATTTTTACACCATCAGCCCGATCGCCTTCATCCCGGACACCAGTTTCACCCCTGTGCTCAACGCCGATGGCACGGTTCGCCTCACGACCGGCCTCAACCAACTCGGTCAGGAGACCCAGCAACCCCAGACCATGGCGGTTCCGGTCAACCGCATCACCTTCCCCGGCGGAGACACCAAGCTCCTCGGTAATTTCGAGTACCGCATCCCCATCTTCGGACCCGTCTCGCTGGCGCTGTTCTGGGACCAGGGTGTCAACTTTGCCTGGCGCAAATCCCAGCTTGAGCTGACCGCTCAGCGCTTGGACCAACTCCAGGCGGACTTCCCCAGCAGTGAGTTCAAGAAACAGCTCGACCTGGCCGCGAACTTCCAATGGAGAGCATCGACGGGCCTCGAATTGCAAGTGATTCTCCCCGTGGTCAACGCCCCGTTCCGCATCTATTGGGCCTACAATCCCCTGCGGCTCCGGACCGACATTGCTCCGAAGTCGCTCATCGACCGCGCGCTCTTCCCCAATTCGATTTCCTACGAAAACGCCATCTTTACGTATGGCTCGGCCCGCCGCTACGAAGAGCCGAAGAGCACCTTCCGTTTCACCATCGGCCGCACCTTCTAACGCAAATCCTACGCTTCAAATTCCAAACCGCGGCCGGGAAACGGAATCTGTCCTAATTACCGGCTTTGGGTCCTGTTTGGATCTTGGTGCTTGGAAAATGGAGTCTGTTTAAGAGTTAGAGCTTGGGATTTCTTGCAGCGAGCACCCGGTCCCACACCGGCAGCAGCACGCTATACCTTCCCGCCTCGCCTCGGTGGTGCGCGAAGTGATGTTTTCGCATCCAGCCGAGCCATCGCGGAAGATACCCCAGATGAATGCGCCAGTGCAGCTCCTCGTAGAGCACATAGTACGCGACGAAACCGATGAACGCTCCGCCGCCGATTCCCGCGCCCATCCGGTCGAGGAGAACGAGAGGCAGGCTGTTTACCGCGAGCAGCCCCACCACCGCCACGGGCGGCCCGAACCGCACGTACAGCCCTTCATCCTCCCGCCCCCAGGACACATGATGCCGTTCATGTCCCCTGTGGAGGTAGCCCGTTGTCCCGTGGAGCAGGATTCGGTGCGTGACGTATTCGAACGCGTTCGAATAGAGCAGTCCCAAAACGAGTCCCAGCGGCCAGCGGCCCCAGCCGAGCCAATCTGTCGCCAGAAACAATGCTCCTGCAACTACCGCCGTGGCCTGGCTGTTCCGGATTTTCCTCCGCCCTGCTGCGGTGGCTTGCCCTTCGCTGAGAATTCCCGTGGTCATGTCTTAACACCCATTGTCTTCATTTTACGATGCCAGAGTGGAAACCGTCCTCTTCTGTTTACATTCAGCGACTTGCCCAGCCGCGCACTCCCAAGACCGGTCCTCGGTTCCACGCTGGATGGTGTATAATACACTCCGAATCCGCAGGGCGAGCAGCTTCGCCCGCCGACGCAAGGGGGGACCAAATGGGCCGAAGGTTTGGGATTTTCCTGTTGATGATTTTGTTTGCTGCGCTATCTCCCGCCCAGGAGAAGAAACGTGTGGCAATCCTCGATTTCGAATATGGAACCGTCACCGATTCCGTCTCGGCGATTTTTGGGTCGAACGTGGATGTCGGCAAGGGCATCAGCGACATGCTCGTCGAGGACCTCGTGAAGGGCGGCGCTTATTCCGTCATTGAGCGCCGGGCGATCGAACAGGTGATGCAGGAACAGAATTTCTCGAACAGCGACCGCGCCGATCCGGCGAGCGCCGCCAAGCTCGGCCAATTGCTCGGCGTCGACGCCATCGTGATCGGAAGCATCACCCAGTTCGGCCGCGACGACAAGTCGACGAGCGTCGGCGGGGGCCTGTTCGGGAGAAGGGTGGGAGGCTTGATCGGCGGCGTTTCGCGGGGAGAGAGCAAGGCGGTGGTCGGCCTGACGGCGCGGGTGATCAATATTGACACGGCCGAAATCCTGGTCGCGGCCAGCGGCACGGGCGAATCGGAGCGCTCCGGAACCTCCTTGATCGGCGCCGGAGGATCCGGGGGGGGCAACGTAGACATGAACAGCTCCAATTTCGCCAACACTATCCTCGGGGAAGCCGTTCACGAGGCTGTGGAAGCGCTGGGCAAGGACCTGGAGCAGAACGCGGCCAATCTGCCCAACCGGGAGATCAAGATAGAAGGCCTTGTTGCGGATGTCGCCGATAACATATTGATCCTGAATGTCGGCACCACCGGCGGCGTCAAAGTAGGCGACAGGCTGCAGGTCCGGCGCATGGTGCGCGAAGTGAAGAACCCGGCCACGGGCGCCGTCATCCGCCGGATTGAAGACACCATCGGCGAGGTGGTGATCACCGAAGCCGACGAAGCTTCTTCCGTCGCAACGTTCTCGGGCGCTGGAACGCCGGAGGTCGGAGACACGGTCGCCACGCCGGAATAGCAGCCCGGCGGATTCACAGCTTGTCTCGGCCGCCCCTCCAGGATCTTCGCCATCGAAGAACCCTGGGGACCTTGGCGGGGCCGCTGCGTATTCCGTCCACGAACGGTTTCCCCCACGCTGCTTCCAAGAGTTCACTCTGTTTGGAGAAAAATGATGAGCTTCCAAGCGGGCGACGTGATCGGCGACTACGAGGTTGTCGGCAATCTCGGCGCCGGCGGGATGGGAGAGGTGTACAAGGTTCGCAACACCCTT